>Ga0315271_10001335_pt1 | contig 14787 bp, 12 predicted proteins | sample C3_top_MG_FD_204664 | JGI IMG/M metagenome (GOLD analysis project Ga0315271, IMG submission 204664) | Sediment microbial communities from Yellowstone Lake, YNP, Wyoming, USA - C3_top | ecosystem: Environmental > Aquatic > Freshwater > Lake > Sediment | place: USA: Wyoming | collected 2017-08-01 | reverse complement strand
TGCTCTCGGAACTGCTGCTCACCGAAATAGGACGCTTGCGCTCGCAGGGCAAGCTTCCGCTGCACCGCCAACTTTACGAAGCCATGCGCCGCGCCATACTCGACGGCAAGCTGTCGGCGGGCGATCGGCTGCCGTCGAGCCGAGAACTGACAATGGATCTGAAGCTGTCGCGCAACACCGTGGTCGCGGCGCTCAACCAGCTCGCCGTCGAGGGCTACCTGACCAGCCACGTCGGCAGCGGAACCTTCGTCAGCGATGGCGTCCCGCGGTCCGTCAAACGCAGGAGTTCGCCACGCGAGAACCAGGGCAACTTGTTATCCCGGCGTGGCCAGGCGCTATCGACGACGTTTTGCGCCAAGCAACTTGAAATTCAGCCGTTCACGCCGGGCATCGCCGACTTCAACGCGTTTCCAGTGGCCCTGTGGCAGCGCCTGCAGAACAAGCACTGGCGCATGACCTACCCCGACATGCTCGATTACAACGACTCGGGCGGCTATGGCCCGCTGCGTCGCGCCGTCGCCGACTACCTGCGCGTCTTTCGCAGCGTGCCGCTGGATGTCGAGCAAGTCATCATCACCAGCGGAACCCAGCAGTCGATGGAACTGTGCGCCCAGTTGTTAACCGACCACGACGATGCGGTCTGGCTCGAAGACCCGGCCTACTGGGGTGCCGTCAAGGCCTTCATGGCAGCGGGTCTGAGACTCCATCCGGTGCTGGTCGATCAACACGGCATCGCGCCAGGCGCGCAGGACGACAGCACCGCACCACGGCTGATCTACGTCACGCCTTCGCACCAGTATCCGACCGGCGCCGTGATGTCGCTGCCGCGCCGACATCAGATCCTGTCGCTTGCCAGACAGCACAAAGCCTGGATTCTGGAAGACGACTACGACAGTGAATTCCGTTTCAGCGGTCCGCCGATTTCATCGCTGGCCGGCCTTGACACCGATGACCGCGTGCTCTACATGGGCTCTTTTTCAAAGGTGCTCTATCCCGGCCTCAAGCTGGGCTACCTGGTGGTGCCCAAGGGACTGGCGGCATCGTTCAAACGCGCGCACTACGACCTTAACCGGCCCGGTCAAATGCCCCTGCAGGCGGCGTTGGCAGAATTCATCGAAATGGGGCATTTCACCAGTTCCCTGCGCCGCGCCCGGCAGAGCTATGCCGAACGCCGGACTTGTCTGCTGGCGGCGCTGCAACCCTGCCTGGGTGAACACGCGCGCATCACCGGTGCTGAACAGGGCCTGCACTTGTGCTTGCGTTTACCGAAGGTGGTCGACGACAAGAACCTGGCCGAGCGTATCGCCCGCCTGGGACTGACCGTGCGCGCGCTGTCGGCCTACTGCCTGCAGCGCAAGGACGCCAAGGGACTGGTCATCGGCTACGGCTACGCACCCTTGACCGAAATTGAGCGCCATGGCCCATTGCTGGCAAAGACTGTGGCCGCCGAACTGCGACGACTGATCCCCTGAGTCATGAGCTCACAGGACATCACGCAGGCGCTGGTACAACATGCCGAGCACCAGACTCGGCGTTCTCAGCAGCGGACCACCGGGAAATTTGTGATGTCGCAATCTGGCCAACAGATCAAAGCGTTCGGCCTGACCGGCCACCGCTTGCGCCACCAGACGGCCGGCCAGGCCGGTCAGCGCCACGCCGTGCCCGCTGAATCCCTGCAGGTAATACAGCTTGTCGCCCAATCTTCCGAAGTCGGGGGCGCGGTTCATGCTGATATCGACAAAACCACCCCAGACAAAGTCGATCGGAACTTTGCGCAATGTCGGAAAAACCTCGCCCATGCGCCGGGCCATGATCGCTTGCAGATTGGCGGGCGTGCGTGTCGAGTAGCTGACACGGCCGCCGAAGAGCATGCGATGGTCGGCGCTGAAGCGGAAATAATCCAGGATGAAATTGTTGTCGCACACCGCCGCATTGCTCGGAATCAGGCGCCGGCACAGTTCCGGGTCCAGCGCAGCGGTACCGATGATATAGGTCCCCACCGGCATGATGCGCGACGCGATTTCAGGTGCCAGCCGCGGGCCGTGCTCAGCCAGCGTGCAGTTGCCGGCCAATACGCCGAATTGCGCGGTGACCTCGCCCTGTGCAGTTCGTGCCGTCAGGCGACTGCCGCGGCGCAAATCGACCACCGGCGAGTTCTCGAAAATCTGCACGCCCAAGGTTCTTGCGGCGCTGGCCAGGCCAAGGCCGTATTTCAAGGGGTGCAGGTGGCCCGAGCGGCTTTCGAAGGCAGCCGCCTGGTAGATCGGACTCTGTATATGGCGCTGCACGTCGGCACCGCGCACAAAATTCGTCGCAAATCCGTAGTTCTGCGCCAGTTCCTGCATGTCGGCTTCAAGTGCGCGCGCTTTTTTTGCTGAATCGGCAACATAGAGGTAGCCCTTGACCTGATCGCAATCGATCTGGAAGGCAGTGATTCTTTCGTCGATCAGATCCAGGGCTTCGAGCGTCATGGCCCAGGCGGTGCGGGCATCGGCCTTGCCGAGTTGCTGCTCGAACGGCCCCTGTCCGCTCGAATAACCGACGATCGCCTGCCCGCCATTGCGCCCTGAAGCGCCGCTGCAGACGCGGTCCGCCTCCAGCACCACCACTTTGTAGCCACGCTGCGCCAACTCGATGGCAGCCGAAAGTCCGGCGAAGCCGGCTCCGATCACCAGCACATCGGCGCTCATGTGAGCCGAGAGGGCAGCGCTGGCAGGTCCGCGCTGCACGCTGGCTTCGTAGTAGCTTCTTTGATTCAGTTGGGTATCCGAAGCCAGCAACATGGGAAGACGCCTTTCAGAGCATCAGGACTGCTGCTTGACTAGCTGCCCGCACAGATAGGTCCAGACCATGGTCGCGGCAGCGTGGCTGGTGAGCTCGGCGTGGTCGTAGGCCGGAGCCACCTCCACACAATCCATGCCGATCAGATTGAGCGGCGCCAACTCCTCAATAAAGGTCAGCAGTTGCGAACTGCTCAAGCCGCCGGGCTCGGGGGTGCCTGTACCCGGTGCAAACGCCGGGTCCAGGCAATCGATGTCCAGCGTCAAATAGCAGGGGCGATCGCCGATCCGTGCGCGAATCTGTTTGATGACACCCTGCAGCCCGACCCCATCGAGTCCGCGCAAATCGCGCGCGCCAAAGATCATTCCACCCAGATCCTGCACATAGTCCCGGGCCGAGCGCTCACCGCTCGAGCGCAAGCCGATTTGCACCGTGTGCGCCGGACTCACCAGGCCCTCGGCCATCGCTTCTCGGGTCCAGGTGCCATGCCCGGATGGCTCGCCGAAGTGGTCCGACCAGGTGTCGCAATGCGCATCGAAATGCAGCAAAGCCAGTTCGCCATGGCGCACATGAGCGGCGCGCAACAGGGGCAGCGTGACCGAGTGGTCGCCCCCCAGAAAAACGCAATGATGGCGTGCCATCAACACCGCCGCCTGCGCCTGGATCTGCTCGCGCACCAGCGCCAGCGCCGACGCATTGGGCAGCTGCATGTCGAGGGCATCGCCCAAGTGATCGATCGGCGAGACGCCGAACAGCGGATGCAGGCCATCGCACAGCATCAGGCTGGCGCGCCGAATTTCCTGCGGTCCGAAACGGGCGCCGGGCCGATGCGTCACGGCACCGTCGAACGGCACGCCGACCAGCGCAAAGGGCTGCACCGTCAACTCGGCTGCGGCAAGAAAACGGTTGCTGTTGCTGGCGTATGCAAATTGACCCATGCTCATAAGTAGAAGTCTCACTTTGACCTTGAACCCGACGGTAGCGCAAATCAGCCGGGCTGGCTGGTGCCAATTCACCGCCTTGACGGCAAGCCACTGCCAGTGGCCCTGGGCCGCCTCAGGCATGATAAGCGCCTGCAGAACTCCTTAACCGACAAGCCTCCGCCAATGAAGCCGAACCGCCTGCTGGCCTATTTTTCGCTCGCCTTGAGCATGTCGCTGGTCGGCAGTTACGTCGCGCTGTCGAAGCCCCTCGTCCTTGCCCTGCCGGTGCTGCTGCTGGCCTGGATGCGCTTTGGCATCGGCGGCCTGGCCATGCCGCATTGGCTCATCCGGCCCGCCGCAGAGCCGCCCATGACGCCGGCAACCCGCAAGCTTGTCTTCCTGGAATCCTTCCTCGGTAATTTTCTGTTTTCCATCTTCATGCTGTACGGCGTCAGCATGACCAGCGCCATCTCAGCCGGCGTCATCATGGCGTCCATCCCCGCGGTGGTGGCGCTGCTGAGCTGGCTGTTCCTGCGCGAACGCATTGGTCGGCGGGTCTGGGCGGCGATTGCTTGCGCGGCCTTCGGCATCGGATTGTCTGCACTCTCGAAGACGGACGCTGCCGCGAACCTGGTAGCGGGTGCGCCTTCGGGTTTGGCCCCGCCGAACAGTTTTTGGGGCAACCTGCTGGTCTTCGCTGCGGTGCTCTGCGAAGCCGCTTACGCCGTCATTGGCAAGAAGCTCACAGGCGCGCTGACGCCCAAACGCATCACGGCGCTGATCAATCTATGGGGCTTCGTGCTGATGACACCGATGGGGCTTTACCTGGCGCTGCGCTTCGATTTCAGCAGTGTGGCCGCCGGAAGTTGGCTGCTGCTGGTGTTCTATGCGCTGGCGGCCAGCGTCTGGACCGTCTGGCTCTGGATGACCGGACTCAAGACCGTGCCCGCCGCCAAGGCCGGCGTGTTCACCGTCATGCTGCCGATTTCTGCGGCGCTTGTGGGTGTCGTTGTGCTGGGCGAGACGCTGCGTGGCGTGCAACTGCTGGCTTTCGGCATCGCCCTGCTGGGGGTGCTGCTGGCCACCCTGCCCGCTGCCGGCCGCTTCAAGCCAGGTGCCGCGAGCTGACCAGCATGCCATCGTCGTCGGCATAGAGCCAATCGCCGGGACGAACCCAAACGCCCTGGATCAGGATGGCAAGGTCTGCTTGCCCCTCATTGCGCTTCTCGGTCGGCAGCGGCATGCTCGCCAAGGCGCGAATTCCGAGCGCCAGCGAAGCCAGTTCGCCTGCATCGCGCACGCAACCGTCGATGACCACGCCGGCCCAGCCGTTGCGCACGGCCGCCAGGCCCAGGTTGCCGCCCAGCAGCGCGCGCCGCAACGAGGCGCCGCCGTCGACCACCAACACCTTGCCGACACGCCCCGAGACGGTCTCCTCGAAGCCTGGCGAATCGAGCGCTGCCTTGACCAGCGAGTTGTCCTCGAAACACTTGACGGTGCGCACCGGACCGCAAAACTTCCGCAGCGCACCGAAGTCACGAAACACCGGGGGCAGCACTCGAAAGGCGCCGGATGAATCGTTTTTGTGGGCATCGCACAGGTCGCAAGTGGCAAATGACAAGCTCATTCTTCGGCTCCTTTGATGAGCAAAATTGTAGAGTTTGCGTTTTCAGAGGGAAAAGTCGCTGAAATCTCCTGTGAAAAAACAACACGCAAGAGTGAAATAAACACTTTTTCACTAGGAAACAGGCAAATTCTCCAGTAGCATCCCACTTGCCAGTGGAGAAGCAGTTCTTTGCTGGTGATTAATCAACTTCTAGAAGGAAAATAAATCATGGCAACTGCAAGCAAAGCTCCGGCAAAGAAAGCTGCACCCGCAAAGAAGGCAGCACCCGCCAAAAAGGCACCGGCCAAGAAGGCCCCGACTAAGAAAGCGGCTCCAGCCAAAAAGGTGCCAACAAAGAAAGTGCCGGCGAAGAAGGCCGCACCAGCCAAAAAGGCTGCCGCAAAGAAAGCGCCTGCGAAGAAGCGCACACCCAATGCAGCCTTCATGAAGGCCTTGACACCCAGCGCAGCGCTGGCCGCCATCGTCGGCGCGAACCCTCTGCCGCGCACGGAAGTGGTCAGCAAGCTGTGGGCCTACATCAAGAAGAACAAGCTGCAAGATGCGATCAACAAACGCATGATCAATGCCGACGCCAAGCTCAAGGAAATCTTCAACAAGGCCCAAGTGTCGATGTTCGAGATGGCCGGCCTGATCGGCAAGCACCTCAAGTAAGCAAGACTTTTTGCCTACCACAAAGGCCGACGCAAGTCGGCCTTTTTTGTTCTGGCATGATTGCGCCCGAGTTTCGATATTCAGCCCCCGACCATGCTGCGCTTTCTGTTGACCCGCCTCAGCCTCATCGTACCGACCTTCATCGGCATGACGCTGGTGGCGTTCTTCCTGATTCGTCTGGTGCCGGGCGACCCGATCGAAACCCTGGCCGGCGAACGCGGCATTGACGCCACACGCCATGCCCTGTTGCTCAAGGAGTACGGACTGGACCGCCCGGTGCTGGTGCAGTACGGCATCTACATCGGCCGCGTGCTGCAGGGCGATCTCGGCAAATCCATCATCACCCACGAGCCGGTGCTGAACGAATTCCTGGCGCTGTTCCCGGCCACCATCGAACTGGCCCTGTGCGCCATTCTGTTCGCACTGGTGCTCGGCATACCGGCCGGCATCCTGGCCGCGGTCAAGCGCAATTCGGTGCTGGACCATGGCGTGATGGGGGTGTCTCTGACCGGCTATTCGATGCCGATCTTCTGGTGGGGCCTGCTCTTGATCCTGCTGTTCTCGGTGCAACTGGACCTGACACCGGTCTCGGGGCGCATTGCCTTCACCTACTTCATCGAACCGGTCACCGGATTCCTGCTGCTTGACACCTTGCTGGCCGGCAACAAGGCTGCCTTCTGGTCGGCCGCGACGCACCTGATCCTGCCGACCATCGTGCTGGGCACCAATCCGCTGGCCGTCATTGCCCGCATGACGCGTTCGGCGATGCTCGAGGTGCTGGGCGAGGACTACATCCGCACGGCACGCGCCAAGGGTCTTTCCAACCTGCGCGTGGTGGCACTGCATGCCCTGCGCAACGCCTTGATCCCGGTGGTGACGGTGATCGGCTTGCAGGTCGGCGTGCTGTTCACCGGCGCGATCCTGACCGAAACCATCTTCTCCTGGCCCGGTGTCGGCAAATGGATGATAGAAGCCATCGGGCGGCGCGACTATCCTGTTCTGCAAGGCGGCATGTTGCTGTTGGGCATCATCGTCATGAGCGTCAATCTGCTGGTTGACGTCACCTACGGCATGATCAATCCGAAGGTGAGGCACTGATGACCACGGCGCTGATTCGCAACGCTGCAGCCGCGGAACCGCCACGGCCGTTGCGCGAGTTCTGGAGCTATTTCAGCGCCAACCGGGGCGCGCTTGCGGGACTGCTTATTGTGGCTCTGGTGCTGCTGCTGGCCGCGCTGGCACCCCTGATCGCACCCTTTGCGCCGGACCTGACCGACCCGGCGGTATTCTTGAAACCACCGGCCTGGCAAGCGGGCGGATCGAGCGCTCACTGGCTGGGCACCGACGCGATTGGCCGTGACATCGTCTCGCGCCTGATCCACGGCGCCCGCCTGTCGCTCGCGATTGGCCTGGCCGTGGTGGCGCTGTCGGTCGTCGTGGGCACGGTTCTGGGGTTGACCGCGGGCTATTTTCGCGGCGTCTTCGAGATCGCCGTCATGCGCCTGATGGACATCATCCTGACGCTGCCCAGCCTGCTGCTGGCCATCGTCATCGTCGCCATTCTGGGACCGGGCCTGATGAACGCCATGCTCGCGGTGGCCGTCGTCGTATTGCCGCATTACGTGCGCATCACGCGCGCCGCCGTCATTGGTGAAATGGCCAAGGACTATGTTACGGCGGCACGCATGAACGGCGCCAGCCATCTGCGCCTGATGTTCAATGAAGTGCTGCCGAACTGCCTGGCACCGCTGATCGTGCAGGCCTCGCTGGGCATCTCCACGGCGATTCTGGACGCGGCGGCATTGGGCTTTCTGGGTCTGGGTGCGCAACCGCCCTCACCCGAATGGGGCACCATGCTGGCCGATGCGCGCGAATTTGTGATGCGCGCCTGGTGGGTCGTGACCTTCCCGGGTTTGGCGATACTGATTACCGTGCTCGCGTTCAACCTGCTGGGCGACGGACTGCGCGATGCGTTCGACCCCAAGCTGAAACGCTGAGAGTCTCCAACCATGGCGCTTCTTGAAATCGAAAACCTGTCGGTCGAGTTTCCCTCGAAGAACAGCGTCATGCACGCCGTCGAAGGCGTCAGTCTGTCGCTGGAAACCGGACAAGTCCTTGGCATTGTGGGCGAGTCCGGCTCGGGCAAGAGCGTGACCATGATGGCGCTCATGGGTCTGGTGCCCTACCCCGGGCGTATCAGCGCCGACAAGCTGCGCTTCGACGGACACGACCTGCTGGCGCTCTCGAGCGGTGAACGCAGCAAGCTCACAGGCAAGGATGTGGCGATGATCTTTCAGGATCCGACCACCAGCCTCAACCCCTGCTTTACCGTCGGTTTTCAGCTCGCCGAAACCTTGAAGCTGCATCTGCGGCTCGATTCCCGCGCGGCGCACAAACGCTCGATCGAACTGCTCGAACAGGTGGGCATACCGGCGCCCGAGAGCCGCCTCAGGGACTTTCCGCACCAGATGTCGGGCGGCATGAACCAGCGCGTCATGATCGCCATGGCCATTGCCTGCAACCCCAAACTGCTGATTGCCGATGAGCCGACCACCGCACTCGATGTCACGATCCAGGCGCAGATTCTCGATCTGCTGCACGGCCTGCAAAAGGAGCGCGGCATGGCGCTGGTGCTGATCACGCACAACATGGGCGTCGTCTCCGAGATGGCGCAGCGCGTGGCTGTCATGTATGCCGGGCAAATCATGGAGGAGCGCAGCGCAGAGAACCTGTTCGCGTCTCCGCAGCACCCTTACACGCAGGCCCTGATGGCGGCGCTGCCCGAGCGCAGCGACGGCCTGACGCGTCTGGCCACGATTCCCGGCATGGTGCCAGGCATGTACGACCGCCCGCACGGCTGCCTTTTTGCGCCGCGCTGTGGCTTCGCTCAGGACAGTTGCCGCAAGCAGCGCCCTCCATTGCAATCCTGGCAACAGGGTATGGTGCGCTGCCAATTTCCGCTGGGGACCAATTCATGAGCGCGTCCGACAGCGCCGTCGTCGTGGCGCGCGACCTGCGCCAGGTCTACAAGATCAGCCGCGGTTTCCTGCACGCCAGTGATCATTTGCAGGCCGTCGGCGGCGTGTCGTTCACACTGCGCGCGGGCAAGACGCTGGCGGTGGTCGGCGAGTCGGGTTGCGGCAAGTCGACGCTGGCGCGCATGGTGTCGCTGATCGAGGCGCCCACTGCCGGCGAACTGCTTCTCAACAACGTCGATGTAGTGAGAGCGCCGGTCGCCGAACGCCATGCCCTGCGCCGCGCCGTGCAACTGGTTTTTCAGAATCCTTATGGCTCGCTGAATCCGCGCAAGAAGATAGGCGCGATCCTGAAAGCGCCGCTGCAGATCAACACCACGCTGTCCGACGCCGAATGCACCGGGCAGGCCCGCGCCATGCTGGCTCTGGTCGGGCTGCGTCCGGAACACTATGAACGCTATCCGCACATGTTCTCCGGCGGCCAGCGCCAGCGCATAGCGATCGCGCGGGCCCTGATGCTCAGACCTTCGCTGATCGTCGCCGACGAGCCGGTATCGGCGCTCGATGTTTCGATTCAGGCGCAGGTGCTGAACCTGCTGGCCGACCTGCAGCAGGAACTCGGCCTGGCCTATCTGTTCATCTCGCACGACCTTGGCGTGGTGCGCCACATCGCCCACGATGTGATGGTGATGTACCTGGGCCACGCCGTCGAGCAGGGCGAAAAGAAGACCCTCTTCTCGCAGCCCTTGCATCCTTACACGCAGGCTTTACTGGCTTCCACACCCGGTATCATGGGCAGCGGTCCGGCCAGAAAACGCATCGTGCTCAAGGGCGAGTTGCCCTCGCCATTGAACCCGCCCAGCGGCTGTGTCTTTTCAACCCGCTGCGCCAGCGCCACGCCACGTTGCCAGGTCGAGCGCCCGACGTTGCGCGACCTGGCGGGGCGTCAGGTCGCCTGCCACGAGGCCGAACAATTTACCCCAACCGCTGCCGTGCAGCATTAACCCAAGAGGAGTCCAAAAGATGATTCAATCCCCATCTGGTAGCCGCAAACCATCGGCCAGGCGTGCGCTGTTGTGCGCCATTGCGCTGCCGGCGCTGCTGGCGCTGGCACCGGTTTCTGCCAAGACGCTGGTTTTTTGCTCGGAAGGCAGCCCCGAGAACTTCTACCCCGGTGTCAACACCACCGGCACCTCGTTCGATGCCAACAGCCAGATCTACAGTCGTCTGGTCGACTTCGAACGCGGCGGCACGGCCGTGGTACCGGGCCTGGCCGAGCGCTGGACGGTGTCGCCCGACGGCAAGGAGTACACCTTCTTCCTGCGCAAGGGCGTCAAGTGGCATAGCAACAAGAACTTCAAGCCGACGCGCGACATGAACGCCGATGACATCATTTTTGCCATCGAGCGCCAGTGGAAGGAAAGCAACCCCTACTTCAAGGTCACCAGTTCCAATCACTCCTACTTCAACGACATGGGCATGGACAAACTGCTCAAGTCGGTCGAGAAGGTCAATGACCTGACCGTCAAGATCACCCTGAACAAGCCCGAGGCACCGTTCCTGTCGGGTTGGGCCATGGAATACGCAGGCATCCAGTCGAAAGAGTACGCCGATGCCATGCTCAAAGCCGGCACCCCCGAGAAGATCGACCAGGAGCCGATCGGCACCGGCCCCTTCATGCTGGTGCAGTACCAGAAAGACGCCCTGATTCGCTACAAGGCATTCCCCGAGTATTACGCCGGCAAGGCCAAGATCGATGACCTGGTGTTTTCCATCACGCCAGACGCTTCGGTGCGCTGGGCCAAGCTGCAAAAAGGCGAGTGCCATGTGATGCCCTATCCGAATCCGGCCGACATGGACGCCATCCGCAAGGACCCCAAGATTCAGGTGCTGGAACAGGCCGGCCTGAACATTGGTTACCTGGCCTACAACACCACCAAGAAGCCGTTTGACGACGTGCGTGTGCGCAAAGCCATCAACATGGCCATCAACAAGCAGGCGATTGTGGATGCGGTCTATCTGGGCACCGGCATAGCGGCAAAGAACCCGATTCCGCCGACCCAGTGGTCTTACAACAACGCCATCAAGGACGATCCGTTCGACCCCGCCGCCGCCAAAAAACTGCTGGCTGCAGCGGGCCTGCCAAATGGTTTCAGCACCGACCTGTGGGCGATGCCGGTGCAACGCCCCTATAACCCGAACGCCAGGCGGATTGCCGAACTGATGCAGGCCGATCTGGCCAAGGTCGGCATCAAGGCCGAGATCAAGAGCTTCGAGTGGGGTGAGTACCGCAAGCGCATGCAGGACGGTGAACACCAGATGGGCATGCTGGGCTGGACCGGCGACAACGGCGATCCGGACAACTTCCTGCACAACCTGCTTGGTTGTGACGGAGCCAAACAAGGCGGCAGCAATGTGGCGAAATGGTGCTACAAGCCGTTTGAAGACCTGGTGCAGAAAGCCAAGGTTATCAGCGACCCGGTCGAGCGCACCAAGCTCTACATGCAGGCCCAGGTGATCTTCAAGGAACAGGCGCCCTGGTTCACCATCGCCCACGCCGTGCAACTCAAGCCAGTGCGCAAGGAAGTCATCGACTTCAAGCTCAGCCCGTTTGGCCGCCACAGCTTCTATGGGGTGGACATCAAGGAGTAAGAACGATTGTTTCACTGAAAAGGCCGGTGCAAACCGGCCTTTTTTGTGCCTGCCGCACATTGGTATTGAAGTCGGGCGCGGGTGAGGCGGATACTGGGGTCGATTTCAAAAGGCGAAGCGTATGAGTCCCAGGTATCCTCCCCGCGCCCGCCTTGCCATGCAACCCATGAACTGATCTGAGTCGGCGTGAGGACAGCGGTGCCAACTAGCATTAGATTGTCTGCCGACATGCGACACTTCGATGTGCCTTCTCCACACCTGGCTCAGCTGGATGCAAGTAAGTTGTCGCACAATGTCGGCGCCCGAACTGGCACTGGCAGAGGGCACGCTGCTCAACAACATACATTGATCGCTCTGGATTAGCGCAGCCCTCCATGCTTTCTCATGACTTTTCCCTGCCACTTCGTGCATCAGAGTTCGGATAAGCGCGTAGCTGGGAACCTGTCAACGTCAGCAGCCGACGTCATCCCCTTGAGCACCGGTGCACAGGCGCGCAGGTCATAACATTGACGCCGCAGCGCCGGCAAACTCTAACAGCAGACCGGCGAGCCTCGTTCCAGACTCCGAGAGGCGGAACGACACGGGCCAGAGAACAGATGCCCATCTGCCCGCCCGACCCATAATCAGTGCCGGAAATGCCGCACGCCAGAAAACACCATGGCCACACCCCGCTCGTCGGCAGCGGCTATCACCTCCTGGTCGCGCATGGAGCCGCCGGGCTGGATGATGCAGGTGGCACCGGCATCCACCACCACATCCAGTCCATCACGGAACGGGAAGAAGGCGTCGCTGGCCACCGCCGTGCCGGCCAAGGACAAGCCCGCGTGCTGAGCCTTGATGCTGGCAATGCGGGCCGAATCCAGACGGCTCATCTGACCGGCGCCAACGCCCATGGTCATACCGCCTTTGCAGAAGACGATGGCGTTGCTCTTGACGAACTTGGCGACGTTCCAGGCAAACAACAAATCCTGCAACTGCTCGGCCGTCGGCTGCGCCTTGGTGACCACTTTCAAATCGGCCAGCGTCAGTTGGTGGTTGTCGGCCGTCTGCATCAGCAAGCCGGAACCAATACGCTTGATGTCCATTGCATTGCGGCCGTTGTCCCAATCACTGGCGCCACCCGGCGGCAGGGCAATTTTCAGAATGCGCACATTGACCTTGCTCTTGAATACCGCCAGCGCTTCGGGCGTGTAATCGGGCGCCATCAGCACCTCGACAAACTGCTTTGAAATTTGCACTGCCGCCCGTTCGTCCAGCGTGCGATTCAGGGCGATGATGCCGCCAAAGGCCGAGGTTGGATCGGTCTTGAACGCCTTGCTGTAGGCTTCCAATGGATCCGCCCCAACCGCCACACCGCAGGGGTTGGCGTGCTTCACGATGACGCAGGCCGCGCCTTTGACAGCATCAAAGCTCTTGACGCATTCCCAGGCGGCATCGGCGTCGGCGATGTTGTTGTAACTCAGTTCCTTGCCCTGCAGTTGCTGCGCCGTGACCAGAGAGCCTGGCGCCGGCTGCAAGTCGCGGTAAAACGCCGCCTGCTGGTGCGGGTTCTCGCCGTAACGCAGGTCCTGCAGCTTGACGAAGCGCCCGTTCGACTGCCCGGGGAACAGTTGCTTCGAGGGCGTGCTGTTGCCTTCCTCGAAATTGAGCGCTGAAAGGTAGTCGCTGATGGCACCGTCGTACTGGCTGATGCGGTTGAATGCCGCCACCGCCAAGGCAAATTTGGCCTTCAGGCTGATGCCGCCGGTTTTGAGCTCCGCCAGTGCCAGCGGGTACTGCGCGGCATCGGTCAACACCGCCACATCCTTCCAGTTCTTGGCCGCACTGCGCACCATGGCCGGGCCACCGATGTCGATGTTTTCGATCGCGTCTTCGAGCGTGCATCCAGCCTTGGCCACCGTCGCCTCGAACGGATACAGGTTGACCACCAGCAGGTCGATGGTGTCGATGTTGTGCGCCTTGAGCGCCGACATGTGCTCAGCCATGTCACGACGCGCCAGCAGGCCCCCATGCACTGTGGGATGCAGGGTCTTGACTCGTCCGTCCAGCATCTCGGGAAAGCCGGTGAGTTCGGCCACTTCGGTCACTGGCAAGCCTTTTTCGGCCAGCAGCCGGGCGGTGCCGCCGGTGGAAACAAGCTTGACACCCAGAGCGTGCAAGGCTTGCGCAAATTCAACAATGCCGGTTTTGTCGGAGACCGAGAGGAGTGCGTTCATGGTTTCAATTCGGAGGTTCAATGATCAGACGATGGCCTCGAGCGGCCGGCTTGGGCTTACTTGATGAGTTTGTGTTCGAGCAACTTCTTGCGCAAGGTGTTGCGGTTCAGCCCCAGCCATTGCGCCGCCTTGGACTGGTTGTTGTCGGCGTGGCGCATGACCACTTCCAGCAGGGGTTTCTCGACCACATGGACCATCATGTTGTACATGCCATCGGGCTCGGTACCGCGCAAATCGCGCAGATAGGTCTCCAGACTGGTGCGAACGCACTCTTCTATGAATTTCTTGCTCATGCCATCATCTCCACGTATTTTTCTTCCCTGCTTTCGGATGCACCCGAAACAGCGCCCCCGACCCGGTCCATGCGCTCGTTCAAGCCATCAAAAAAATCAGCGACGGCCACCCTCTGAGCCGCGCAGCTTTCAATCAGATTCATGCGTTGGCGAAAGCCATCGCCGCCGGGCAAGGCCTTCACGTACCAGCCGATGTGCTTGCGCGCGCTGCGGACCCCCAGGTACTCGCCATACAGGGCGTAGTGGTCCTGCAGGTGATCGAGCGCCAACTGCCTGACCTCGGCGACAAGGGGCGGTGCCAGGTGATTGCCCGTCGCGAGAAAATGCGCCATCTCGCGAAAAATCCAGGGTCGTCCCTGCGCCGCCCGGCCAATCATCACGGCGTCGGCCTTTGTCGCCACGAGCACATCGCGTGCCTTTTCAGGCGTATCGATATCGCCGTTGGCGACCACCGGCACGCGCACAGCCGCCTTGACTGCGGCGATCGTTTCGTATTCGGCGACGCCACGGTAGCCCTGCTCGCGCGTGCGCCCATGTACCGCGATCATCTGCACACCGGCACCCTCGGCGGCGCGTGCCAATGCCACCGCATTTCTGTGCGCCTGACACCAGCCCGTGCGCATCTTGAGCGTCACCGGTACGCCCTGCGGCGCACAGGCGGCCACCACC
>Ga0315271_10001334_pt1 | contig 14792 bp, 27 predicted proteins | sample C3_top_MG_FD_204664 | JGI IMG/M metagenome (GOLD analysis project Ga0315271, IMG submission 204664) | Sediment microbial communities from Yellowstone Lake, YNP, Wyoming, USA - C3_top | ecosystem: Environmental > Aquatic > Freshwater > Lake > Sediment | place: USA: Wyoming | collected 2017-08-01 | reverse complement strand
GCCGACCCATGACTACCTGGGTCAGTTGCACATTGTCTGCGTAGACCCTAGCAATGGTATTGAGCTAATTCCAAATAGCTCAACATCTAATGTCATATTTGATATAAGCAATGTGACGTTCAATGCAAAGGGTGACGCAATAACCCTAGTCAGTGACCGAGGCAAGTCTCTGCCACCTGTGGACCCCGATGAAGACCCGCCTGATGCAGTGTTAGCTGCATTGAGTGTGGACATTATCGAAACGCTTACGCCGGGAACATGGTATGTGGTTGGGCGATATGCCGCACTTTGGTATGCCTAAAACATGATGGAGCAAATTTTCGATTTGATTTCGGTTGCTGCGGCATACATACTGCATGAACAAAATTGGAATATATCAAATACGAAATTTAATCAATCACAAGATTTACATTGGCGGCTCCAAAAACATTGAAAGTCGATTCCTGTATCATCGAGCAAAATTGAATAGAGACAAACATGATAATGCTCACTTGCAGAATGCTTGGAAAAAGTATGGAGAAGTAAATTTTGTTTTCGAGATATTAGAATTGTGCGATCAAGCCGAATTGACTCTCTTGGAACAACATTACATTGATACAACTGGATGCCTCGATAGGAAAAAAGGTTATAACATTGCGGCGATAGCAAACTTGCCACCTATGAACGAAGAAACCAAACGTAAAATAGGGAACAGCAATAGAGGTAAGTCATCTTGGATTAAAGGCAAGCACCATTCTGCGATTACTAAAGAAAAGATAAAACTGCGAGTTACAGCCAATAATAAAATGAGAGGCAAGATTGGCGAATTGCATCATTTTCATGGCTCTAAACATACCGTCGAAACTAAGAAGAAAATGAGTGATGCTAAAAAAGGCATAAATAACAATCATTCAAGTAAAGCGGTAGTTCAAAAATTAAATGGTGTTTTTGTCAATGAGTTTGCTTCTGCAAAGGAGGCTCAACGACAAACAGGAATTCAATCAAAAAATATAGCCAAATGCTTGAAAGGCGAAAGACTAAGAGCAGGGGGCTATGAATGGGAGTATTTCAATGAAGTGGTATCCGAAGATATTCGGGACGTACAGTGAAGATACACCTTGGGGAGATCATTGTATTGCTTTCAATAAGCTCGATGGTTCCAATTTGAGATTTGAATTTTCTAGGAAACAAGGTTGGTACAAGTTCGGCACTCGCAACAGGATGTTCGACCGTAGTGACAAAGAGTATGGTCATGCTATTGACATATTCCTAAACAAATACGGTGAGGGCTTGTCCAAGGTGATGACGGACAAGTTTGCTAAGGTAGAGTCAGCAATTGCATATGCTGAATACCTGGGGCCGGTTAGTTTTGGTGGGCTGCACGACGCTCTGTATATGCAGCAAATTGGGCATTTGGCAGAAGGCGTCTCGAACGATCCTAAAGATGTAGTATTGTTCGATTTCAATCCCCACAAGCGAGGGTTTCTATCGCCAGTCGAATTCGTTAAACATTTCTCTCATTTGCATATCCCTGCAATAATCTACGAAGGCAGATTCACGAAAGAATTCGTAGAAGATGTTCGGTCAGGAAAATATCCAGTATTTGAAGGCATCGTTGCCAAGGGCGGCGATGGGCATAAACTCTGGATGAGGAAGGTCAAGACGAATGCCTATCTAGCCGAAATTAGGAGAGTGTTCGGCACCGGATGGCAAGACCATTGGGAATAGTTTGCTTTACAGCATAAGTGGGCTGTGGTATAATTCTGGCACAAGGGAGATCGTCATGGGAATGGTTAAACGGTTGCTTGAAGACTATGTTGCTGCAAAGCATCCCGGCGACGATGAAGCCCAAGATGAATTGTTTGAAGCCATTTGTGACGGAATTGTTCAGCCTTCTCTTGAAGAAATGCAAGCCGTCATCGCCGTTCACGAAGAGTCGGGGTTATGCGAAAAATCACTTGGTATCCAGCCGCCAAAGGCGACAAGCGAGTAACATCGTGGTTCGCAGTGTTCCCTGTCCAACTTGGAAATGATTTCCGCTGGCTCGAACGAGTTACTGTGGAGTGGGAATATTCAGAACAGAATGCTTTTCTTCCACCATGTCTTCCATATCTGAAGTGGAAGAAATCCCGCTTTATTGAAGAGAATTCATGAACGTCCTGATAAGCTACGATAGTGACTCCTGTGTTGCCAGCATCACCGCTGATTCGACCTTGACCGAAATAGCATTTGCAGTGGAGTCAGTAACCAGTCACTTCTTGGGGCGTGGCGTTAACCGATTTGACTGCACCCGTACTCGCCAGGATAATGGTAATTGTGTTTTGACCTTCAAGGCTCTCAAGAAGTCGGGGCCGATGGTACTTTCCAAAGTTGGTTCTATTGGATATGCCGTGGAGGAAAATCTCTTCCCACGAAATATCCCGGCCAGTGAGAATTTCCAACTGGAAGAGAAGGGCTTCGAGAAGATCGTTTCCGAGGGCCAGCACAAGCATGGCAGTATGGTCGTGGGTCGCAAGAAAGACGGTAGCGACACCACTTCCATCATCGAGTCTTTTCTGCTTCGGCCTGAACTGCCCTTTGCCATTCTCACCTATGGCCTGGGAGATATGTTCACAGGACTCTTCGCCCTGAAATGCAACTATGTGAAATGGCAGGGATCGCTCAATAAAGTTCAGTTGTATATTCGTCACAATCTGACGGATGAACGTCTGAAGCAATTCCTGCTGTCCAACTCCGATTACAATATCCAACAAAAAGTGTCAACTTTATCATGATTGAAACAGCACTCAGCGCAGCGATAGCAGCGGCTCCGACTTACAAGGCCAAGGCCCAAGTTGTATGGGATCATTATGTAAGTCGGCAACTGCCGCCTGCGGAACTTGCCGATGATCCAGAAATGCCTAATGGCAAAAGAATGGTGGTCGGCACCCTCGAACCCAATTGGGTGCATTTTGGATATGCACTTATTCATAAGTTCATCTTCTCAAGAGTGGGCGAAAAGCTGGATGCTGATGAACTTGAACTGGTGGATCAGATCATCGCCAGTCACTCTCTCAAAGACGGGCATACGGTTCCAGCATTCCCCGGCCAACCGAAGAGTCCGATGAGGATTATTCATGACGGTTGGAAGGCAGGCACGCCAACCTGGATATTCATGGGTCGTGCATTTACGCCGAAGAGTGCTATCCACTTGGGCGGCGGTTGGGTCGCTGTGCAGCGCACTATCCCCGACGAGTTCTACAAGGACATGGATAAGCAAGCTGCTCCTGCAACGCTGTGGATGGCGTATGACGCAAATCAGCAGATGGGCATTACAGCCCTGACTTCCAATGTCGTCGGCCCGGCAGTGTCGTTTAATCAACTGTGGGACGCAGTTGACGCCGAGTATGGCCCTCTCTATAAAACCGGGGCCAATGAAGAGTACGCCTAACCGAGCCACTTGGGTAGGAAATACCCAAGAAGTACCGTGCCAATAATCACGGCGATATAAATGAAGTCTTCCCAATAAGACGCACCGTATGGTTCCGGTGCGTTTTTGTCATAGTTGTCCATAGGGTATCTATTCGGATAATTTACAAAGTCGTTGATGCGTGGTAGAATCAAAACATGATTCAAAATCTACGACTTTCTGGCGATCTCAAGTTTGGACAGTACAAGGGAATATCTTGTAGCGTCCAACTTCAGGTTGATATTCACGAAGACGATGAGTCGGCAGAACCAGACCCCAATTACAATCCAGCCAATTACACCGATGGCGTTCGTGTCGTCGGTGAATTTTCTTTTGATACTTCGCCGATTGGTTGGAATGATAAGCATCCGATAAAGCCCAATGCTGTTGGCGAGCTATTGGTTCGTGATGGCGAGGATAGTTCCAAGCTGAACATTCTCATCACCGACAAGTCTGGCGAGGCTGATATTATCCCAAAGAAATTGAAGCGATACTTTTGGCAATTCTTTGTCATTGGCAAACCTTCTTGGGATAAACTCAATATCTTCCCAGAGAAGTACCGAGGCGTCAAAAACATGAACCGTGTATATGCTTGCACCAACTTCCGAGGATACTGGCCGGTCGGAGTTGCATCGGTAATTGTTGCAACCGACATGCGTGATGCTCGACGGTTGCTTAATCAGAAACTTCAAGAGGTTGGCATTTCGGTTGAAGTTGAATTCGATCTGACTGAGATCGACCTTCAAGACAAAGGCGCTGTCATTCTCAATAACGGTGATTGGAAATGAGAGTAGCATTTATTTTTAGCGATAAACGACTGACACGATTTATGCAGGACGCTGATTTGTTCGGCAATAAAGTCAAAGATTCCATTACTGGATTCGCTGGCGTAGCAGTCGCCAAGACCATCTGGATTTCGGGAAACGTAACGATCCAGATCGAAGCAACCGCTCTCGAAAAGAGCGAACCAATCGACGGTCATGCGTTCGAGTACGAGCGTGTTGAACTGGTTGAAGAATCCAAGCCGCCAATGAGCGCAAAGAGTGATCCAAGCAAGCCGGGCGGTCCTCAAAAAGACCCGGTGCAACGTAATACGGTAGCCATTAAGTGACAAAATACTTCGGCGAATCCTGGTGCAATATGACCGAACATGGTCAGCATATTCCGACTCCAGTTGGATCGGAATGTTGTTGGTGCAAAGAAGGCTTCGTTGAAGGCGAACAAGGTTTAGGGTTGCCTACAGAATCATTGTCTGTAGGCTCGACTTCTATGGACGGTGAGACTTTATCTTACTACCATAAGAATTGTTTCCTCCGATCCATGTTGGGTTCGGTAGGTCATCAAAGAAAGCAATGTAGTTGCTATGGCGGTACGCTCGAAGACCCGCAGGGGCTATCGCTGAAAGAAGCTGCAAACGCAGCAGTGCGGGAGTATGAAGAAGAAGCTAACAGAAACGGAATTCGTGGCGATGAATGTTATGTCTGAAGCGATGGATACGCTCCGGTTAAAATCGGACGAACTATCACTTCCTCACCCTCTTCGGCCCACTTCAGATACTTGGGATTTGGGTATAGCACTAAAATGATTGGTATCATCATGGCTTCAGTCCAATTGAATGATTCAGACATTCTGGACGAGTTCAACAACGGTCGGTGGTTGCTGCTCAATGTCGGAGATAAATCTGATATGATCTGCGATGGCAATCATATCCAAGTTCGAGATCGTAAAGCCTTGGTCGATGAGATGATTTTTGGTCACAGAAACAACCGACTCGCATTGCGAGTGACTTATGTGAGTGAGGATGGCAATGAGAATGTGGCTACGTCACCTGTATTGGCGGCTCCAAAATTGAAGATTTCTTGATCGCCGCAATCGGGCGTTCATATACGAATTGATGGGAGTGTTAAAAAATGAGCAGTTCTTCGATTATCAATCAGAACCCGCAAAGCCAAAACCAGAACCAGAACCAGAACGTCCGAGTAGGAACCGGCCTCATCGTCGTAAAAAACGGAAAGGTTCTAGTCGGAAAGCGTAAAGGCTCACATGCAGCCGGTCTATTTTCGTTCCCAGGCGGTCACTTGGACTGGAACGAGACTTGGCAAGCGTGTGTACTTCGAGAACTCGAAGAAGAGTGTGGAACTGGCATCAAGGTTTTTCTCCGATCTTTCGATCAGCAGCGAAAAGAGTTTTTCGTCACCAACGATATTATGCCCCAATACGGGAAGCATTATATCACCATATTCATGGTCGCCGATTGGATAGAAGGCGAGCCTGAGAATATGGAGCCGGAGAAATGTGAAGGCTGGGATTGGATTTCGTTCGATCAGTTGAGTCTAGCTGCCGCATCTGGTGAATGTGCCAATTGGATTCCGATGGAACACATCACGGCATTCAGGCACACAATTGGAATCTGATTTACAAAAAACTTGAATCGTGGTAGAATATAGTCATGAACCATTCGACCACTTTGTTCTCTATGTTCGGCACGTTGGCCAAACACCACCACGTCGAAAGACCAAAGAAATGTGCCTACCATTGGCACTCTAGGGAAGCGTCTGTTCCAGTAGTAACTAGCTCCGTTGGTATAGAGGTTGTGCCGGACTCTCTAAAAGTCCAGAGGTGGGTTCGAGTCCCGCACGGAGCATTTTCACAAAGGGCGATGCAATGCAAGTCAATGTCAATGGCAAGTCGTTTAATGTGCCTAATGGTGCTAATGTCAGCATCATCAATAACGTCTTGTACGTTGACGGCCAGGAATATACTGGCGACGATGACACCAATGCGAATTCCAAGTCAAGTTGGCGTAGCAAATCAAATCGGCTGGCGCTCCAGCCAGTAAGGGTTCCAACTCAATGAGTGATTTCCAACAAGTTGGCGGCACGCCTGACCTGAAAATCGACGCCCTCTATGCCTATCTTGCACAAGGCAAAGAGGGCGAAGGCGTTATGGGAATGTCCGTGCCTATCAATGGTCAAATGATGATGCTACCAATGGTCGGGGCCGATATTGCTCGCATCAAATCTCTTCTTCCCATTGCCAAGCAAATTGCTATGGCGAGTGGGATTACATTTAGAATCTTCCGATTCGATACCAAGGTGGACATTACCGAGGAAATCGAACTCTACTAAGTTTTACAAAACATTAGTTTTGTGGTAGATTACAAAGGGAGCATACAATGTACAAGCACAAACTGCTGATTGCCAATTCGATGATTAACGACCCTGTATTTGCAGGGAGCGTTGTATTTTTGTTTGTTCACAACGAGAAAGGCGCTCAAGGCGTCATTCTCAATTCCAGAGAAGTTGGCAAGATTGGCTTCGGCCAGATGCAAGATATATTTAATGCGGCTCCCGGCATGTTTGCCGAGGCGAAGGACATGATGCTGAACGGCAAGCTACAATCCGTTCCTCTGTTCCTTGGTGGTCCGTGCCAGACGCCGGGCGTTATTTTCCTGCATGGACATGAGGAATTTCTCAATATCCACGAAGGACAAGAGCAGGGTTCTGAATACGACCTGGGAATCCCGGCCAGCTTCAATCTCTTTGGTGAGGACGAAGAAAAGCCAGATTATCAAGATGATGTTCCCAGCCCGGTCGCTCGAATGAAAATCACTGACGGCCTATATTTTGGCTCTCCATTTACCTTTGGCAATTTGATCGAAGCAGGCAAGTTGGACGAGAATAAGTTTCGGTTTTTCACCGGCCTGTCTGCATGGAGCGCAGGGCAGTTAGAATACGAAATCCAGAGTGGCGCATGGACTGTTGTTGATGCAACCCCGGATGTATTCTTTAACCCGGAAGAACTGAATAAACTTGCACAATCGGTCGCTGACAAACAACCACCCGATGATCCTTCTGAGCCACCTGCGTCAACGTCGAAACATCCCTGGGTGCCTAAGACGCCACCGGGGTTTGACCCATCTTGGAATTAGATCATGTCCGAACACAGTGAGATCGCAAGGAAGTTTGCCACTCGTCAACCAAACAAGAAACACAAAGGTCGTGTTGTTTGGTCGGGCAGTCGTGTGTATTGTATTGATGACATAATCTTCAGCTATGGTAGCCATTTCCCAATGGCGAAGCACTTGGGAGAAAAAGTCAAGAAGCGTCTGTTCATCAGGAACGACGACAAGTACAGTAGTTCCACCAGCGCCCACCAATCTTTGGTGCGACAGCATTGCCCTGGACCTAATGTTTCACGGTCAAAATTGTCAAAATTGTCAAAGTATATTCACTTTGAGCGGCCTGAATTTAGGCCGGTTGGTCCGTAGTAGAATCACAAACAGGAGAACGAAAGTGCAATCAGTAACCTCTCAAACATTCGATCTGGAAGTCACTCAATCCGCAGTGCCAGTCATTGTGGACTTTTGGGCGACGTGGTGTGTCGCATGCCGTGCGATAAAGCCTGTGCTGGAATCCATGAGCAATGAGGCCAACGGTCAATTCAAGGTCGTTGGCGTGGACGTGGATCAAGAGCCTGATCTCGCTACGAAGTACGTCAGTGCAATTCCAACCATCCTGGTCTTCAAGAATGGTGAATTGGTCAAACGCTTTGTTGGAATGAAGACCAAGCAAGATTTACTGAAAGCGGTCGGACAATGAACTGGCACGGGCGAACCTTATCGGCTTATACCGATCTAATTGATGCAGTCACTAGGGTTGGCTCTCCAGAAGAAGCACAGGAGTTTCTGTCGGCCTATCGGCAAGTCAATCCTCATGCCGATGTTAACGTCGGCTGGATGATTGGCGATGTTGATCGTGATGTTGGCAGACGTATTATCGAATGGTTTGGGTGTTCGCACCCGGTATTCGGTACTACGTTTCCGACGTTTGAAGAGGCGTTGCGTAAGGGGATTGAAATGGGACAAGCCATGAATGAAGGTGGCATTGACCGTCTCAATAAGATGCTCCCACCAAGAAACCCTAATTCTTGGTTCATTGGCGCACTCGATGACGAATAGGAGTGCTGAGAAAGATCATGTTTTCCTTATTTCGTCACATCGGCAGAGATCAATGGGATCAACTAATTGAAGTTGATTCCTGGGAGCAGATGATACGAGTCATAGAACAATACTTTGACATTATTCATGGCATTGACGAAAGAGAGTTCGGGTCTTGCGAGACAGCATTTAGAGATGAAAATGGAGATGTTTACGTTGTCTTTCGTATGTCGAATATGAATTGGAGTGATCGCTACGGTGAGGCCAGCGATTACGATGATTACTACTGGGAATACGTTTTTCGTGATCCCGATCTTCTGATAAAGAAATACTGGCCGCAGCCACCGTTGATCGTGGCCAATCGAATAAACGAATGGTACGTTGGTGCATTGCATGATTGAATTTGATGTTAAAGGCGATCAATTGTACGCCTGTTACAGCGACGGTTCTTTCCCGGCATTCTTTGCACACGTTGCCTTGCCGGTTGTGTTGACTGCGTTTCCAGACTCAAAAAACGAATGGTTTATTGGCGCACTGAGGGATAGTGAAAATGAAAATGCGATACCACCTAGATCGGAAGCAGGATGGTGTCGGATAGCACGAGGAGAATAAAAATTGATCGTCCGGCTTTACAAAGCCGGAAACCGATGGTAGAATGATTGCAGTGAAGAATAGATAATCGCAGTAACCCACAATTTTGGAGAAAGCCATGACTCACTAGGTATCAACTTCGACCCGCAAGAGCCACGTTTACATCTTTGTCCGTCGTGACTTGCCGCCAGCACAAATCGTTGTGCAGGCTTCGCACGCTGCTTTTGAAGCAGCCTCTCTTCGCACCCCTGAACTCGACCACCCGCATTTCGTCTTGCTTGGATTCCGTAATCAGCAAGAACTCGAACGGGCGCTTCGTCGTGTTCAATCTTCGGGGTTCCAGGTCTGCCCATTTTTCGAGGCCGCCCGTGGTGACGAACTTACCGCTTTCGCCACCCAGCCCATTTTCGAGCATCAGCGTTCGTTTTTTCGCAGATACAACTGCCTGAGCGACGATCTGCTGTTTTCTGGCTTCACATCAAAAAATATATCCTCAGCCGAAGGTCCGTCCGTTGTATTGGACGCTGATCCCGGAGAGGGTGCGCACTTACAGGAAGCAATAGCATGACAGAACCATATAAGCGAATTCACGTCTCCACCTTTGAGGAATTCTTCAAGAGTGAAGACTGGCGAAGAAACTGGATCGCCACTAATCGTCCAGGTCCAGAGAATGAAGTACAAGCACATGACAAACGAATGTCCGACCGTGACGAAAAGAGAAAGGAATACAGGAAGCGATTTCCGTTCACGGTAATTCTTCGAGGGGCATATCCAGCACACGATTTTGTAAATCGTTGGTGTTGGCAGAACATTGGTCCGATGCAATGTGAAGAATGCCATGACACATCATCGGAATATCCCGGTTGCCCATTGGTATTGGCGACCGAGTATATCCAAACCGGCTGGTATAACACTCAAGCTGGTCGAAGAGTGTATTGGTCCGAGAAGGCGTACATCGAAGAGAAAGTACCAAAACACAGCCACGAAGGAACGTGGATGGGATATTGGTTAGGGAAGACCGGATACGACTATGGTTATAGTGAGTATTACTTTCAGAATGAATCAGATCGGGATAAGTTTTTCGCCGCAACCCCGATCTTTTTTACCCTTGGCGAACGATACGAAAAGGAAAATGAGATGACGACAATGACCGCAGAAAAGGCTGTTCACCAAAGCAAGTGGGGATACCATCCGATTAGCCTTGACGCCAGCAAGAAGCTCCGATTCATTAACGGAGTGTATGCAAAGGCCCAGCACTTGGCTGGTGCCTGGGAGCGATGGGAACGCAAGCTGCCTGAGAACCGTGTGGTGAAGCGGGCAGTGAAAGATGCCAGTGGCATGAAGATCGGAAAGGAAATCGTTATGGATGCCGCTGGCAACCCGGTGCAGTGGGGCGAACCGCAAGTTTGCTCTCTGTTCCACGAGAAGGTTCCGGGCCATGTGAAGTATGGCAGCTTTGTCCGAGCCGTTGCCAAGGATAATGGATTCGGTGACAAGATTCTGTTTGCCTCTCGTCAGGCACGGACTCCTGAGCCGACTCCCGAAGACGTGAAGCCCTTCCCATTCACCGAGGAAGAGATTGACCGGCTTTACGAGACGGCCAAGGCGTGGAAATAGTTGAACTTGGCGCTGGACGCCAATACCGAATTGCAGATTAACTTTCAAAGGTTTATCGGCAAGATCGGAAGCCAAGCAGTCAGATATATTTGATTGTAAAGCCCACTGGTTATAACCAGTGGGCTTTTTTATTTATCAGACTTGATCGACCTCGATATTTTGGAGATATTGCCTATATCCAGCAGCCCATATCGGAGGTTTCAAACATGAACTTATTCCTGCCAGTCGTAAAGCCAGAAATTGGTGGTTCACTTGAGCGAGAGATGGTCGAGAAGGCGAACGACCTCAAATACGTCAAACAACAATTGCGGCGACTCGATACTGAAAATCCCACGGTGGCGTATTTTATACGCAACTTTGCGAAGACGACAAAAGATAAAGTCGGGGCAGCATATTGCGGCCTGATTGTATATCGTTTGTTGGAAAGTCAGGCCGAAGCCAACCGAATGTATCAAGAGGAACTTGAAGCGGAACAATCGGTAATGAAATAGCAGGCTCTTTGGTCAAAAGGATTCTCAAACCAGTAGATAGGTTGTGTGAAACCTTATGACCATTAAAGGAGCCAAATGGAAGCAGATGAGCGTACATTCGGGGAAAAAGTCAGCGATTCTGTCGCTAATTTTGGTGGCTCTTGGTGGTTCATAATCACAGGAGCCGTAGTGATCGCACTTTGGGTGACGATCAATATAGTTCCGTTTTTAGGTTGGATTAAATGGGATAATTATCCATTTATCCTGCTGAACCTTTTTCTATCGCTAATTGCTGCGTTTCAAGCGCCATTTATCTTAATGGCACAACGCCGGTGCGAAATAAAACAAGACATGATATACCGGAGTCTTTTCCGGGAGATCAAAGAGCTTGTGGAGGCCGACTTGAGCCTGGAACATGAGATCATCGAAAAAAATATAAGCCTTGAAGCTGAATTGCAGACTGTCCGTAGGGAACTACGGACGGTTAAAAGGATGCTCCGTAGACTGATAAAGGAGAAGGGGGTCTGAATTTACAACTCCAACATCCAGTGGTACAATAAAGTATGAGATACCGAGCGACTGCGACGATTTCGTGGGACTTCGACACACAATTGCCGCATAACGAAGCCCAGGAGTTTGCGAACAAGCACCTGGGAGAATTCCCTAACCAGGATGGCCTTAATGACTTACGACTTGTGGTTCGCTTAGACAAACTCAAGGAGAAGGTCGAGAAGGTCAGACTTGGGGAATTCACAATCGAAGAAGTCATTCCATTCATAACCAAAGAAGACAGTAAACGAGAATACGAGTACGAGGGAGCCAAGCACGCAGTCAGGATGAATTCTCACAGGTATTTCATATTCCGTGAGTGCATGACCTGTGTGTCGTGTGGATTGCCTGGAACTCGAATGTTTTTGGAATGTCACCCTGCGGACAAAAGCCCCCACTTCAACCTATATGGTGAAGAAGACGGCAAGTTGATATTGATGACCAAGGACCATATTCACGCTAAAGCATTCGGTGGTGAAGACCGGCACTCCAATTACCAGACCATGTGTCTGGTCTGTAACAACTTAAAAGGTCACTCCAATTTGACCTTGGAGGGCGTCCGGGAACTGAGAAATGTCTATAATGAAAATAAGAACAAAGTCACCAAAAAGAAACTGCATTTGCTCATTGAAGACACACGAGTAAAGCTGGAACAGCCCTGGCCTAGTGCGAAGCTATCCGGGACTCAGCGAAGGAAGCGGCTGGCGAAGATGAAGGCCACTGCCGATGCAGTAATGACTGCCTGCGACATTAACCTATATTCGGGTCAAAACATAGAGATATACGGCAAGTCTGTTTATGATGCAGTGGATGATGTACACAAGCACGTTGGCTGCATTAAAAAAGGAACTTGTCTGGAGCCTCTGGTTGCGACCAAAGAAAAGGTGATGTGCAAGTTGTTCGATCATGATGTTGTGGTATTGCACCACAGTCTCGTTAAAGCAAAGGAATAGGCAATGCCTATCTCAATCAGAGGCGTCAGCGACCATTTCCCACTCAAAGAACTCCGAGTGATGCAGGATGATCTGCGTCATTGGGACACAATGAAAGAAATGGTCGCCTTCGTTAAGGAAGGTGGTTTCTGGACCCAGGAGTATCTTGAAAAATATTCCAAGAAAAAGAAACTGACCAGAGTTTCCCCTTTGATCGCTATTTCTCGGTTTGAGGATGGCGTCGATTTTCTCCACGACGGACACCATCGGTGTGTCGCCACATGGCTGGGTGGGCGTGAATTCTTGATGCCGGATGAGCTTCAGATCACTCCCTGGGCATATGACGATTACCTGGATATTGCCCCACAAAACAACTGGTATACGCCATTTAATCCCAAAACCCATGTTCGTACCGCCGACTTTGCAAGGTTCAAAGCCGAGGCCAAAGAACGCTTCCAGAAGGACCAAAAAGAAGCTGTTGATTGGCTCTACGATCATCTCGATGATTTTCGTACAGTTCGTACTATTAAGAACGTGCCGGAACTGGCTGCTATTATCAATAAACAAAAACGATTGGTGACACACTAAATATGAGTGCATGACTGCTAAAGGAGGAGTATGGCACTCGAACAGTGGGAAATTGACCTTCGCCGACAGCTAGAAGGTAAAGTCAACAACACCAAGACGAAAGACACTTGGGAACAAAAACTGGTGGAAGAAATTCAAACTCTGCCTCGCAATACAGAAAAGCCGAAAGATACGAATAACACAATTGCAATGTTGCTGCTGCTCATTATCTTGGGTGTCGCTACGCTTTTTGCTTATGACGCCAAGAGTGGCAGCAAGGTTCAATCCTGGTTTGCTTCAATAGGTACAAAATCAAGCGATGAGCCTAGTGTCCAGCAACCTTCTGTAAGTGGGCCGAAGAACTATGACGCCGAGATCGCATCGTTGCGTTCTGACATTCAGAAAGTAGACGCCGACAACAAAGCCAAGTTAGATAAGCTGACCACTAAGGTTCAATGGAACAATGATCGCTTGTCCCTAATGGGCTTATTGTTAAACGAAAACTTTATGATTGTTCGCAACAATTACAATAAGGGTCACTTAATATTTTTCAATCGTGATTGGACCCTCGATCAGATGCCGCACTATTTGGAACTAACGGACGACGACAAGGAATACTTGAAGAAGTTCGTTAAGCCAAGCGGTCAGTAAGCCTTGTAGCTTTTGCTGGGGCTGAAACTTTTAACAGACAACATATCTTTCACGGCAGCAGCAATATACTCTGCCGTTAGGATTGCCATATCTTTGCAATTCCTTAAATCATGCACAATCTCTATTTGCATAGAATGCACGTCAGGTTCAGGATACCATTTTCTGAATAGCTGATTCATATTCGATCTGGCCCAGCCACTCATTGGCCCGCCCTTCTTGCCCTCGAAGGCATTGATGCCAGATTCGTGCAATAAATGGCAAAGTAAATCCTTTTGCCATACTTCGCAGGTGTGGCTATTGGGAGCGCCTGCTCCATAGCCGATTACCATATCAAGGCTATCATCACCAGCAATTTTGCGGTGCTTGTTTCCCATTCCGTGGATGTGGTAAATGTACACAGCCTCGTGGGTTTGCAGGATTCTGTTCTTATATCGCAAAATTGGGTCTAGGAACTCTTCCTTGACCACATCTTCGTGGCAGTGGTTCACATCGTTGCAGTCGGCCTTGTCGAGCATGTAATCGACCTCATCGGCCCGCTCCCAGCCTCTATTGATAACCGCATAAGCATTGATGCTCCTGGCGATATGTTCTGCGACAATTGATGTATTCTCATCATTGTCGTTGAAGCCGTGCGGGGCAATTATCAATATTGGCAGTTTCCCCGAAATGATGCTGACTCTTTCCATTTTTTGCCTCCTCGACCTTTTATATCGAAATATACATCCCCACTCAATATGAGTTATGGCTTCGTAGGTAATTCTGGCAACAAAGCACGAATCGCTTCAACTCCATGTTCGGCAGCAGAGGCAAGCTGTTCGTCGTGATCGTCATAGTGCTTTACAGCCCCAAGTTTCTTTAGGTATGCGCCTTTTGGCTCATGGTTGGTGAAATGGCATTGCTTGATGGGCAGTTGATTATCTTTGATGAAGTCTTTGACTCTGACTCTGGTGCCGCCATTTTTGTTTATCCATTTCACAGACTCGTGTGCCTTGTTCCGAGCAGTCACGATATAGCACTTGAATCCCTCGGCAGCATATTTATGAACAAGA
>Ga0315271_10001333_pt1 | contig 14802 bp, 11 predicted proteins | sample C3_top_MG_FD_204664 | JGI IMG/M metagenome (GOLD analysis project Ga0315271, IMG submission 204664) | Sediment microbial communities from Yellowstone Lake, YNP, Wyoming, USA - C3_top | ecosystem: Environmental > Aquatic > Freshwater > Lake > Sediment | place: USA: Wyoming | collected 2017-08-01 | reverse complement strand
AGTGAAGCTGCGGGTGCCACTCCGGCGGCGGCGCCGATGTACACGAGCGTGAGGCTCATGTGGCGCAGCCCGTAGCGGTCGTCCTTACGGTGCGGGCGAGCCCGACGCGGCGGGGCTCGGCGAGGTGGTCAGCGTCGCCGGGTCGAAGCCTGCGGCATAGAGGACGCCGGCGTCCTTCATGGCCGTGGTGAGCCACTTCTGCCAGGCCGTGGCCTGGTCCTGATACTTGAGCTGCTGCTCGATGGTCGCCTTGGCCTGGGCCAGCGTCTGCTTGCTGGCCGGGGTCTTCTTGGTGACCTCGATGATGTGGTAGCCGAACTGCGTCTTGACCGGCTGGGAGATCTCGCCGACCTTGAGCGCGAAGGCCACATCCTCGAAGGGCTTGACCATACGGCCCTTGGGGAAGTTGCCCAGGCTGCCGCCGTTGTTCTTGCTGCCCGGGTCGGTGGAGTACTGCTTGGCGACCTTCTTCCAGTTCGCGTCGGTGTTGTCGGCCTCGAGCAGGGCGCGGACCTTCTCGGCCTCGGCCTTGGTCTTGACGAGGATGTGACGCGCGTCGACGCTCTCGGCGACGTTGAACTGCGACTTGTTGGCCGGATCGTTGAAGTACTTCTCGACCTGCGCCGGTGTGACTTTGATGTCCGCGTAGACCTTCTGCTGCACGGCGTCCTGGAGCATCTGGGCCTTGAGCTGCGCCTCGAGCTGCGCCTGGGTGACGGCCTGCTGTGTGAGCAGCTTGTCGAGCTTCTTCTGGCCGCCCACCTGCTGGATGATCTGCTTCATGCGGGCCTGGAACTGCTTGTCCGTGACCGTGACGCCCATGTCGGCGGCCTTGGTCTTGATGACCTCGTTCTGGACGAGGTAGTTCACGATGCTCGCCTTGAGCTGCTTGTACTGGGTCGTGCCCGGCGACGGGAACGGCGGGGCGCCCTGCTGCGACTTGTACTGGGCCTCGGCCTGCTTCCAGATCTGGTCGAACTGCTCCTGCGTTACGACCCCGTTACCGACGGAGGCGATGGCGCCGGCGGGGACCTTCTGCTGTCCGCACGCCGACAACAGCAGCGCCGGCACGACGAGCGCGAGAAGGACCACACCCACGATGAGCTTCTTCATAGACTCTCTCTCCCAGGGGTTGACGACTGGTCGTCGGACACACGAGAGGCGAGTATAGCATCGAGGATAGCCTCGACCCACCGGAGCAGGTGAGGCTCCTGGCCCTCGCGATGTACCGCCAGTACGCCGTCCTTCTTGAAGTACGTCGCACGGCTGTTCGAGGTTCGTACGCGGTCCGCCCAGTCGTCGTCCAGGGCCACGCCGTCGACCTGCAGCCGGCTGCCGCGGTAGGCCACCGAGCTGGCCCCCAGCTCGGCCGCCGCGATGCGGATCGCCTGCAGCGAGATGAGGTGCTCGACCGGCTCCGGCGGCGGGCCGAAGCGGTCGGCGAGCTCGGCGCGCACGTCTCCGAGCTCGCCGGCCGTGCGCGCCCGTGCGATGCGCCGGTGCGCGTCGATCTTGGTCGCCTCGTAGGCGATGTAGTCCGGCGGCACGTAGGCGGTGACCGGCAGGTCGACGCGCACCGGCGCGGCCAGCGCCGCCTGCTCGCCGGCCAACTCGTTCACCGCCTCCTCGAGCATCTGCGCGTACATCTCGAAGCCGACGGCGGCGACGTGTCCGCTCTGCTCGTCGCCGAGCAGGTTGCCGGCGCCGCGGATCTCAAGGTCGGCCATGGCGATCTTGAAGCCGGCGCCGAGGTCGGTGTGGTCGCTCAGCGTGGTCAGGCGCGCGGCCGCGTCGCTCGTCAGCAGGTCGTCGCTCGGATAGAGCAGGTAGGCGAACGCGTGTGCGTCGCTGCGCCCGATGCGCCCCCGGATCTGGTACAGCTGCGCGAGCCCGAGCATGTCCGCGCGCTCGACGATGAGCGTGTTGGCCGTCGGGATGTCGATGCCGCTCTCGATGATCGACGTCGTCACCAGCACGTCGGCCTCTCCGGCGAGGAACGCCAGCATGACCTTCTCGAGCTGGCGCTCGGCCATCTGCCCGTGCGCGATGAGCACGCGCGCGCCCGGCACCAGCGCCTGCACGTGCTCGGCCGCCTGGTCGATCGTCTCCACGCGGTTGTGCAGGTAGAACGCCTGCCCCTCGCGGGCGAGTTCCTTCTCGACGGCGACGCGCACGAGGTCGTCCTTGTACTCGCCGATGTAGGTGCGGATCTCGTGGCGGCCGCGCGGCGCCGTCTCGATGACGGAGATGTCGCGGATGCCGGCCAGGCTCATCTGCAGGGTGCGCGGGATCGGCGTGGCCGAGAGGCTCATCACGTCCACCTGGAGCTTGAGGTTGCGCAGCACCTCCTTCTGGCGCACGCCGAAGCGCTGCTCCTCGTCGACGACGACCAGGCCCAGCTCCTTGGGTCGCACGTCGGTACTCAGAAGCCTGTGCGTCCCCACGAGCACGTCGATCTCGCCGCGGCCGAACTGCGCGAGCGTCTTCTTCTGCTCGGCGGCCGAGCGGAAGCGGGAGACCATCCCAACCTTGACCGGCAGGTCGGCGAACCGCTCCTCGAAGGTCATCCAGTGCTGCTCCGCGAGGATCGTGGTCGGGACCAGCACGAGCGTCTGCTTGCCGGCCTCGGCGGCCTTGAACGCCGCGCGCAGCGCGACCTCGGTCTTGCCGTAGCCCACGTCGCCGCAGATCAGGCGGTCCATGGGGTGCGGCGCCTCCATGTCGTTCTTGACCTCGTCGATGGCCTCCGCCTGGTCGTCGGTCTCCTCGTAGGGGAACGCCTCCTCCAGGCGGCGCATCAGCTCGCCGTCGGGCGGATACGAGTACCCGGGGATGGCCTGGCGGGCGGCGTAGAGCTGCAGCAGCTCGCCCGCCATCTCGACCACGGCCGTGCGCGCCCGCGTCTTGACCGTCTGCCAGTGGGTGCCGCCGAGCTTGTCCAGCGACGGCGTGGCGCCGGACGCGCCGACGTAGCGGCTGACCTTGCCGATCTGGTCGTGCGGTACGAACACGCGGTCCTCGCCGCGGAACTCGAGCAGCAGGTAGTCGCGGGTGATGCCGGCCACCGTGCGCGTCTCGATGCCGGCGAACCGGGCGATGCCGTGGTCCTCGTGGACCACGTGGTCGCCCGGACGGACGTCGAAGAACGTCGTGAGCCGCGTGCCGGCCGCGAAGCGGCGCTCACGCGGCGCGGAACGGATGAGCGCGCGCTCGTTGACGACCACGAGCTTGAGGTGCTCGGCGACAAAGCCCTCGCGCAGGGGCGCGGCCAGGAAGTAGAGCCCGGGGCCGGCCTCGCCTAGCTTGCCCATCTGCTCCGGCGTGACCACCTCCGCCGAGATGTTGCGCAGCCGGAAGGTAGCGCGCTCGGCCTCTCCCTCGTGGCGGAAGACGACGAACACGCGGTAGTCGTCGTTGACCAGCCGCATGAGGTCGCGCTCGGCGCTCGCCAGGTCGCGGGCGGCGAACTGCGGCCGCGAGGCGGCGAACTGCAGCGGCTGGTCGCGCTGCACCACGTCGAGATGCAGCGCCTTGGTGAGGGCGGCGCGGGCGCCGGCGAGCGGCACGTAGAGCCGCTCGCGCAGGCCCGCGCCGGGCACCGCCGTCTGCACCTCGCCGTCGAACTCGGCGAGCGCGCGGTAGGTCTCGTCGGGGTTGAAGACCGCCCAGCGGGCGCCCGCGGCCTCCGCTACGTCCGCGAGCGTCGTGAAGCGGCCGGCCAGCGCCGCGAGCGCACGCACGGCGGCGCGGCGCTCCAGCTCCTCGGGGGTCTCCTCCCTGCCCTCGCGCTCCCAGTCGGCCACGGCCTGCCGCAGGCCCGTCTCGTACTCGGGCTGTGAGGTGTCGGCCTCGAACGCGGCGAACACGGTGACGCCCTCCTCGAGGACGCCCGTGCTGCGCTGCGAGTAGATGGAGAAGGTGCGCACCGTCTCCACCTCGTCTCCCCAGAACTCCACGCGCAGCGGGTCGCCCAGGGCGGGGTAGGCGTCGATGAGGCCGCCGCGCACGGCGAACTCGCCGCGGCCGCGGACCTGCTCGACGCGCTCGTACCCCAGCCCCGCGAGACGCGCGACGGCGGCGTCGAAGTCGATCTCCGCGCGCGGCGCCAGGACGAGGGGCCGTGGCTGGAGATCGAGCGGCAGGAACCGCTCGAGCAGGGCCACGGCCTCGGCCACCACCACGCCGCCGCCGGCGAGCTGGGTGAGCGCCTGCTGGCGCTCGCCGACCACGTGCGGCGCCGGCGCGACGTCGGCGCCGTACAGCACGCCGCGCGCCGGCAGTACCGGCACGGCGCGGCCCAGGTACACGGAGAGGTCGGCGGCGAGCCGCGTAGCCGCCTCGCCGTCCGGGGCCACGACCACGCGCGCTTCGCCGGGCTCGAGCGCCGCCGCCAGCACATACGGCGCGTAGAAGCTCGGCGCGTACGCGCCGGAGCCGCGCCGCATACGCGACGCGGCGGCGTCGAACTTGTCGTCGTTGCGCAGGTACTCGAGGAACATGGAGCCTCGCAGGGTCGGGTCCGTCAGCCGCGGCGGGCACCGCCAGGGACGGGCGGCGGGCACGCCGAACGCCCCGCGCGCCTACGGCGGCGGGGCTCACGTCATTGTAGCCGACCGACCCGGATCACGAACGTCCCGCCCGGGTGAGAGCGCCGGGGCTGCCGCCAGCGGTCTCAGCGTCCGCGCGGCGGCGCCGTCAGCGTCCGCGCGGCGGCGCCGTCAGCGCCCGCGCGCCCCCGAGGGGCCCGAGGTACGCGGGACGGTCGCGCCCTGCAGGAGCAGGGTGGCGCGGCCCGCTACCGCCTGCCGGTGACCGGCGACGTCGAACGCTCGGCCGGTGACCGCGTACCTGCCGCGCGGCCACCTGGCCACGAAGCTCCACACGCCGCGCTCGCCCACGGCCACCGCGGGGATCCGGCGACGGGCCACGAGCGCGCCGGACCGGTCCCGCACCGCCAGCACCACGATCGCGCTGGCGCTCGAGAACGCCGGGTCGGTCAGCCGCCAGCCCACGTGCACGGTAGCGCCGGGACGGAACGTCCCGCCGTGCACGAGCGCCTGCGGCCGCCCGGTGTCGCCTTTGCCGGACGGATCGTCCACGAACGCCTTGAGGCACACGTTGGCCTGTGAGAGGCCCGCCCTGGTCGTGAGATCGGTCCACGCGGTGCCGTCGGCGCTCAGGAAGGACTGCCCGGCCCGGGCGCGCGGGGCGATGTAGTCCGACGGCTTCTCGACGGGCACGGGGTCGTACCACCCCGGCGTGGTGACGCGCACGGCGACCACGAAGCCGCCGCCGGCCGTCACCCGCACCGGGTGCTGCAGGTCCACCGTGTGATAGCCGGGCACCGCTATGGTGCCGGAGGCGACGGGCGCGGCCACGCCGGCTCGCTGCAGCGTGCCGGCCACGCGGACCTCGTAGCTCGTGCCGGGCACGGGCGTGTAGAACGAGACCGCGGTCACGTCGCCGGTGCCGGCGCACGCGAACCGGTTGGCGAACCAGGCGCTCTGGGCGCCTCCGTCCCGCACCCACCCGCTGCGGCCGAGCGCGTCGTACTGGTACACGGCGTCGTGGTCGCCCACCTTGGCGACGCCGTCGAACACGGCCAGGCCGTCGCCGAAGCTCACGTCGTAGTACGAGAGCCAGAAGTAGCCTCCGTCACCGAAGCCGGTGCCCCAGCTGTTCTTGATGAGAAAGGCGCCGTCTCCCGGCGGCGGCGTGGCGAACTTCCCCGCCGGGTACGCGTCGTCCCACCCCACGCAGAGCACGTGGTGGTCCAGCTCCGCCCGCGCGCCGTTGTAGTACGAGTCCGTCTCCGCGTTCCAGAATCCGAACTGCTCATTGGTGTCGAAGTCGATGGCGGCGTCGACCCCGCCGTACGTGCTGACCGCCCATTTGACGGCGGCGTTGTCCTGCTCGCCGGGAGCGCGCCGCGGCAGGAACAGCACCTCCTGCACGTGGCGCACGGCGCGCAGGAAGTCGGGTGACTTGCCCGGCGCGGGGTACGGGTCGGCGCTCTCGTACACCGGACCCTCCCAGCGCGCGTAGTACGCGGCGGCGAGCTCGCTCGGCGCGTAGCCCTGGTAGTCCAGCCGCGAGGACATGTGGTCGGCCAGGTTGTTCTCGGAGAAGTCGCGCGCGACGCTCTCCAGGCGGAGCACGTTCGACTCGAGCGAGCCGGTGGCCGCCATGATCCAGCAGGTGCCGAACTCGTCCTGGGACCGTACCGGCGTCACCCAGCCGCGGTCCCTGAGATCGAGCCGCGACGGGAAGGTCGCGCCCTCCCAGGGCAGCGAGGAGCCGGCGCCGGTGGCGCCGACGGGCGCGCCGCCCGAGAGCGCCGCGAGCGACGCCACGGCGACGGCGGCGATCAGCAGCCAGCGGCGCAGCCGCGCGGGCCGGCGGGGGGCTCGCGGCCGCGACTCCAGCTGTCGTGGGACCTGCTGCATACTCCCCATGACACCCTTCCCGGCAGCCATCGTCAAGTGGGTTCCCCAGCCGCGTCCCCACAGAATAGGATTGGCACCACGATGGGAGGGCCAACCACCGAGCACACATTCCCGGCGCGGGCCGGCGTCCGGGGAGCTCCCCGGCGCGCGCGCTTCGCGCTCCTCACGCTGCTCCTGCTCGCCGTGCTCACGTGCGGCGCCGCCCTGCCGGCGCCGGCGGCCGCCGGCGTGGACGACAGCATCGCCGCCATCCTCCGCCACAACGGACTCAGCACCTCCGGTACCGGCGTCTACGTGTGGGACCTGGACGCGGCACGCCTCATCTACGAGCACAACGGCACCACCGAGCTCGCCCCCGCGTCCAACATGAAGCTCGTCACCAGCGCGGCGGCCCTGGTCCAGTGGGGCTCCGACCACCGCTTCGTCACCGAGCTCTACCTGCCCGACACCCCGGTATCCAGCGCAGGCGTGCTGGACGGAGATGTCTACCTGCGCGGCCTCGGCGACCCGAGCCTCTCCACGCACTCCTACCAGCGCTCCGTGTTCGACCTGGACACCGCGTCGTTCGAGACGTTCGCGCACGCGCTCAAGAAGGAAGGCGTCAGGAAGATCCGCGGGCGCGTTCTCGGCGACGCCGCGTGGTTCGACAAGCTCCGGACGGTCCCGCAGTGGAAGAGCGGGCTCGCGCTCGAGTGCGGACCCCTCTCCGCCCTCTCCGGCAACCAGGGGCTCGACGACGGCAACCGCGTCAGCGCGCCGGCGACCTGGGCGGCCAAGCTCATGACCCAGGCGTGCCGGAGCGCGGGCATCACGGTCAAGGGCAAGCCCGGCACCGGCAAGGTCCCCACCACGGCCCACCTGCTGAAGGCCCAGTACTCGGCGGCACTCCCCGGCATCATGCGGCACATGAACCAGGAGAGCGACAACTTCTTCGCCGAGATGCTCTGCAAAGGGCTCGGCAAGGACGTCTACGACGACGGCAGCACCAAGGCGGGCGCCCAGGTGAGCGAGGACACCCTGCACGCCCTGGGCGTCAAGTACGGCACCTACATCGTCCAGGACGGCTCCGGCCTCAGCTACGGCGACCGCCTCACCGCACTCGCGCTGGCGCAGGTGCTGGGGGCCATGCGCCAGCGCGACGACTTCGACGTGTACTACGACTCGCTGGCCGTCGGCGGCGAGAGCGGCACCCTGGACGACCGTATGCGCGGCACCGCCGCCGCCGGCAACGCCCACGCCAAGACCGGCACCCTCAACATCGCCGAGAACCTCTCCGGCTACGTCGACAGCGCCAACGGGCACCTGGTGGCGTACTCGCTGCTCATGAACGGGAGCACCATGGGGACGTCGGACTGGGGCAGGGCCACGAGCACGCAGGACGCGATCGTCGAGGCGCTGGCGAAGGCCACCCTGCCGGGCGAGACCATCGTGGCGGTCACGCCGGTGCTGCGCTGCTTCTCGGTGTCAGCCGCCGAGGCGGTTCACGGCGTTGGCGGCCGTCTCAAGCCCGGCGTCCAGCCATAGCTCGACGGCGTCGGCGGCGGCGGCCGTCAGCGAGTCCACCTCGGCGCGGCTCTCCCGGAACGGGCTGAGCACGAACTCGGCGACCACGTCCGGGTCCGTGCTCGGCGGCCGGTCGACCCCCACGCGCAGCCGCGCGTAGTCCGCGCCGACGAGACCGGTGATGCTCTTGAGCCCGTTGTGCCCGCCGCTGCCGCCGCCCTCCATCATGCGCAGGCGGCCGAACGGCAGGTCGATGTGGTCGTGGACGACCAGCAGGTCGGCGGGCGGCAGCTTCGTGGCGCGCAGCGCCGCGGCCACGCTGCGGCCCGAGTCGTTCATGAACGTCGTGGGCTGCAGCAGGAGCACGAAGCGGCCGCGTATGGAGCCCTCGGCCACGCGGCCGTCGAACCCCCGCTTGGCGCGGGGCACGCCGTGGCGCCGCGCGAGCTCCTCGATCACGCGGTAGCCGATGTTGTGCGGCGTGCCCTCGTACGCCGGCCCGGGATTGCCCAGGCCGACGACGAGGCGCTCGACGTGTGGTGAGGGGCGGAACGTAGCCACGATGCCTCGCGGTCAGGCGGCCCGCCGAGGGACTGTCAGCCCTCGCCCTCTTCTTCCTTCTTGCCGACGATCTCGGGCTCCGCGGCGGCTGCGCCCTCTGCGCCCTCGACGCCCTCGACGCCTTCTTCGGCCTCGACCTTGCGCGGCGGCAGCACCGAGCAGAGGACCTATTCTGGGTCGTTGACGATCTCGATGCCCTCGGGCACGACGAGGTCGGACACCTTGAGCGTGTCGTTCATGTCCATCTCGCTGATGTCCAGCACGAGGTGCTCGGGGATGGCGGTGACGACGCCCTTTACGGTGACCTCGCGGGTCGACTCGTCGAGCATGCCGCCCGACTTGACGCCCACGGCCTCGCCTTCGAAGTGGATCGCGACCGTTGACTCGATGGTCTCGTCCAGGCGGATCTCCTGGAGGTCGACGTGGATGACGACGCTCTTGACGCTGTCGAGCGTCATGTCCTTGACGATCGCCTTGTGGCTGGTCTTCTGGTCCTCGAAGGTGACGTTGAGGATGGCGTGCGTGCCGGCGTCGGTGGTGAGCGCCTCGCGCAGCGCGTGCGGCTCGACGGCGAACAGTACCGCGTCGTGGCCGTGGCCGTAGATGACACCGGGGATGAGCCCCTCTTTGCGCAGGCGCTTGGAGGCGCGGGTGCCGGTGACGTCGCGCTTGTGCACGACGATGTTGACGTTGTCCATTGGTAGTCTCCTAGAACAGCTGGTTGTCGCCGGCGAAGATCTCGCTCACCGACTCGTCTTCGAACACATTACGGATGGTACGGGCGAGGGTGTCGGCCACCGAGAGCACCTTGATCTTGGTGTCGTCGGGACCGAGGTCGAGGTTGACGGTGTCGGTCACCACGACTTCCTTGACCGGTGACCGGCGGATGCGCTCATACGCCGGCCCGCTGAAGAGGGCGTGAGTCGCGGTGACGTACACCTCCTTGGCGCCGTTCTCGTAGAGCGTGTCGATCGCGCTCGTCACGGAGCCGGCAGTGTCGATGATGTCGTCCACGATGATGGCGACCTTGCCCTGCACGTCGCCGATGAAGTGCAGGGTCTCGGCGACGTTGTGTTCCGGGCGCATCTTGGTGAGCACGGCGAGGTCGCAGCCCGGGACACGGTTGATGAACCGCTTGGCCAGCTTGACGCCGCCGGCGTCGGCGGACACCGCGACCAGGGGGGTGTCGTCGAAGTCCTTGTAGCGGAAGTAGTCGGCCAGCATGGGGACGGCCGTCATGTGGTCCACGGGCTTCTCGAAGAAGCCCTGGATCTGGCCCTGGTGCAGGTCCATGGACAGTACGCGGTCGACGCCGGCCGCCTCGAGCAGCGTGGCCACGAGCCGGGCGGTGATGGGCTCGCGCGCGGCGCTCTTCTTGTCCTGCCGCGAGTACGGGTAGTACGGCATGACGGCGGTGATGCGTTTGGCGGAGGCGAGCTGCGCCGCCTGGATCATGATGAACAACTCCATGAGCATGGCGTTGAGGTCGTCTCTCGGCGACTGCACGATGAACATGTCGGCGCCGCGCACGTTCTCTTCGTAGCGTGCGTAGATCTCACCGTTGGAGAACGTCTTGAGCTGGACCTGGCCGAGGTTGATGTCGAGCTTGTCGGCGATCTTCGCCGCGAGGGCGGGGTTGCTGCGCCCCGAGAAGATCATGAGCCGCTTGCGCGGCGAGGTCACGCAGCAGGAGTTCTCCGCCACCGTAAGCCTTCTTTCGTTTGACGCCGGCCGGGGACCGATTCTACCAAAGCGCGCGGCGCGAGGTCCGTGAGGCCCCGCGCGTCACTGGCTCTGCTCGCGCAGCCGGCGAGCCGCGCGACGCTCCGAGTAGCCCTCGATGTTCTTCTGCTGCTCGCGCGCGACGCCCAGCGAACCCGCGGGCACGTCGCGCGTGATGACCGAGCCGGCGGCGGTGAAGGCGTCGTCGCCGATGGTCACCGGGGCGACGATGGTGGTGTCGCTGCCGGTGCGCACGCGGTCGCCGATGCTCGTCGCGTGCTTGTCGTAGCCGTCGTAGTTGGCGGTGATGTTGCCGGCGGCGATGTTGCTGTCCTGGCCGACGATCGCGTCGCCGACGTAGCTGAGGTGCGGCACCTTGCTGCGCTCGCCGATGCGGCTGTTCTTGATCTCGACGAAGGTGCCCGCCTTGGCGCCCTCGGCCAGCACGGTGTTGGGGCGGATGTAGGCGAAGGGGCCGACGTTGCAGCCGGAGCTGATGACGCACTCGTAAGCGTGCGAGCTGATGACGCGGGCGCGGTCGCCGACGAACGCATCCCGGAGGAAACTCCCGGGGCCGACCTCGCTGGCCGCGCCGACGGTGGTGCGCCCCAGCAGGTGCGTGTTGGCGCGGATGAGCGTGTCGCGCCCGACCTCGACGCCGTAGTCCACGTAGGTGGTCTCCGGGTCCTCGACAGTGACGCCGGCGAGCATCAGCCGCTCGAGCAGGCGCCAGCGCATCGCCGCGTTGACGATCGCGAGCTCTACGCGCGAGTTGACGCCCATGCACATCTCTTCGTCGTCGCTCTCGAAGCTGGCGACCGTGTGCCCGGCGTCGAGCAGCAGGTGCACGACGTCGGTGAGGTACAGCTCACCCTGGTCGTTGTCGCTCTCGAGCCGGCCCAGGGCCGGGCGCAGGGCGTCTGAGCGGAACACGTACAGGCCGACGTTGATCTCCTCGATCTCCTGCTCGTCGGGCGAGGCGTCGCGGAACTCGACGATGCGAGCCACGTCGCCCGCGTCGTCGCGCACGATGCGGCCGTAGTGCTCGGGGTCGTCCAGCTCGACGGTGGTGAGCGTGGCCGCGGCGTCGGCGTCGAGGTGACACTCGCGGAGCGCGGCCACGAAGTCCGCGTCGACCAGCGGCACGTCGCCGTACAGCACCATGACGTCGCCCTCGAAGTCGGCCAGCGGCTCGAGGCCGGCGCGCACGGCGTCGCCGGTGCCCCGCCGGTGCTGCTGCACGGCGCGCTCGCAGCCCACGGGGAGGATCTCGGTGATGGCGTCCTGGTCGGGACCCGCCACGACGACGACGCGGTCCGGCGAGACGCTGAGCGCCGCGTCGATGACGTACGAGAGCATGGGGCGGCCGCACACGTCGTGCAGCACCTTGGGGATGTCGGACTTCATGCGCGTCCCGAGACCGGCCGCCAGGATGACGACGGCGAGCGGGCGCTTCTTCTCTGGTGTGCTCATGTGGATCACCTTGAGGCTGGCGCCGGTGGCGGTGCCCACCGGCTCTCGCGTGGCGTGACACTGGCTGGGGCGGGAGGATTCGAACCTCCGGATGCCGGGACCAAAACCCGGTGCCTTACCACTTGGCTACGCCCCAGCGAGAAACGGCAGGGGCGCCGCGAGGCGGCCTGACGCCCGCCGCGGCGGCACGAAAGCATAGCACGCTAGGCCTCGGCGCGCCCCGTGCGGCGGCCCTCCGGGCCGGGCTGGAGATCGGTGACGTACCAGGCGCGGGCGGGGGCGGCGGCCTCCCGCGCCTTCTTCGCCCTCGCCTCCGAGGCGAACACGCCGAACACGGCCGCGCCGCTGCCGGTCATCGCCGCCGCCAGAGCGCCCGCGCCGCGCAGGCGCGCGATCAGCTCGCCCACCCTCTCCTTGCGCGCGACCACGCTCGGCTCCAGGTCGTTGGCCACGAGCGCGGCGACGTCCTTGACGGTGAGCGCCGCCTCGGCGCGGCGCACGAGCAGCTGCGCGCGCGGCACGAAGTCCTCGCGCGTCACCTCGGCGTCCTCGTCGCGCCACTTGTACACGGCGGCCGTGCTCAGCCCGAGGTCGGGCATGGCGATCACGAGGTGGAGGGCGGGCAGCCCGACGCCTTTCAGCACCTGTCCGCGGCCCATGGCGATCTGCGGCCCCGGCCACAGGAAGAAGGGCACGTCGCTGCCCACCGTCATGGCGGCCTCGTAGCGCAGTCTGAGCGAGAGGTCGAGGTCGAACAGCCGCTCCAGCGCGAGCAGCGTGGCGGCGGCGTCCGAGCTGCCTCCGCCGAGGCCCCCGCCGGCGGGCACACGCTTGTCGATGGTCACGCGGACCTCGAACGAGCGGCCCAGGCGTTCCTCGAGCTCGCGCACCATCTTGGCGGCGAGGTTGTCGTCGCCGGGGGCGACGTCGCAGGCGACGTCGAGCCCGGCGCCCGGCGTCTTCTCGACGGTCACACGATCGGCGAGGGTCACGGGCAGCATCAGGGAAGCGATCTCGTGGAAGCCGTCGGGCCGGACCGGCCCGACCAGCAGCGCCAGGTTCAGCTTGGCCGGCGCCGCGATCTCGACGCGGTCGACCGTGTGCTCGCCGATGCTCATCCCGACCTCCTCCGGCCGGTCACCCGGCCGCCTCGCGGCCCAGGCCGGCGGCGAACGCCAACCACTGCGGCGGCGCGAGCTCTTCCGGCCGCGCCGCCTCCGGCTTGCCGAGCGCGCGCAAGCCCGCGCGCACGTCGTCGCGGCTCAGCGTGACGCCGCGGTAAGCGCCGCCGCCGAGCGAGTTCACGAGCGTCTTGCGGCGCTGCCCGAACGCCAGGCGCACCAGGTGGGCGACCTCGGCGTACTCGGCCGGCGCGGGGGCCTCGTCTGCGTCGCGCCGAACGAACGTCAGGAAGCTCGACTCCACGCGCGGGCGCGGCCGGAACGCGGACGCGGGCACCGGCCGCGACTTCTCCTGCCGGCAGGCCAGCTGCGTGAGCACCGAGACGGCCGAGTAGGCCTTGGTCGACGGTGACGCGAAGAGCCGCTCGCCGAGCTCCTTCTGCACCATCACCGACCAGCGCCGCACCGACGGCAGCTCGGCGATGGTCGTCATGATCAGCGGGATGGCGATGTTGTAGGCGAGGTTGGCCACCAGGGCCGTCGGCGGCGGGTCGAGCGCCGGCAGGTCGGCCCGGAGAGCGTCGCCGGCGTGCAGCACCAGCCGGGGATCCGCGACTGCCAGATCCTCGAGCCGCGGCAGCCAGCGGCGGTCGATCTCGAACGCGTGCACGAGGCGCGCCTGCTCGAGCATGGGGCGTGTGAGCAGGCCGCCCGCCGCGCCGACCTCCAGGACGACGTCGTCGGGCGCGACCGCCGCCTGGTCGACGATCGCCTGCAGGATGTTCTTGTCGACCAGGTGGTTCTGGCCGTACCGGCGCATGGGCTGAGGCCGCGGGGGACGGCTGCGGTCGCCCGCGCGCGGAGGGCGGTTGCGGTCGCCCGCGCCCGCCGGGCGACCGCGGTCGCCCGCGCCCCGGGGGCGCCCGGAGCCGCCCACGTCAGGCCTCCTCGGCGAGGCCGAACACGCGGCGCGCGTTGGCCGTGGTCAGCTCCGCCATCCGCGCCGCCGACAGGCCGCGGACCTCGGCGACCACGGCCGCCGTATGCGCGACGTACTCGGGCACGTTGCTGTTGCCGCGGTGCGGCACCGGCGTCAGGAACGGCGCGTCGGTCTCCACGAGCAGCCGGTCGTCGCGCACCTTCGCGGCGGCCTCGCGCAGGTCGCCGGCGTTCTTGTAGGTCACGTTGCCGGCGAAGCTGGCGTAGTAGTCACGCTCCATGCACTCGTCCACGTACTGCGGCAGCGAGAAGCAATGCATGACGACGGTGACGCCGTCCGCCTCCGCCGCCAGCTGGGCCATCGCCTCGTCGCCGGCCTCGCGCACATGGACCACCAGCGGCAGGCCGGCGCGGCGCGCCAGCTCGATCTGGGCGCTGAAGGCGCGCCGCTGCGCGTCGCGCGGCGAGAGGTCGCGGAAGAAGTCCAGGCCGGCCTCGCCGACCGCGACCACCCGCGGCCGGGCCGCCAGCTCCTCGAGCCCGGCCAGGTACGCGTCGTCCAGCAGGTGCGCCTCGTGTGGGTGCAGGCCGACGGTGGCGTACACGCCGTCGTAGGCGGCCGCGAGCTCGACGGCCTTCCGCGACGTCTCGAGGTCGATGCCGATGGTGACCAGTTGCCGCACGCCGGCGGCCCGCGCCCCGGCGACCGCGCCGCCGGTGTCCTCGATCATCTCGAGGTGGCAGTGCGAGTCGACCAGCCGCATCGGCGGCGCGGCGCGCTCACCGGCGGCGGGTCCGTCCGGCACCGGCGTCACTCCGTCTCGAGCCGGGGGAAGAGCGACGGGCCGACGACCACCGTCGCCGGCGTCAGCGACGCCCACGTGGCCTTCTCGAGCAGCAGGTCGGCGTCGGCCGACGCCTGCCCGAGACGCGAGAGCACCTCGACCGCCGTGACCGGGATCACCGGGTACACGGCGAGGGCCACCAGGCGCAGGCCCGCCGCCAGGCCGTTGAGCACGGTGTCCAGGCGGGCCGCC
>Ga0315271_10001331_pt1 | contig 14805 bp, 11 predicted proteins | sample C3_top_MG_FD_204664 | JGI IMG/M metagenome (GOLD analysis project Ga0315271, IMG submission 204664) | Sediment microbial communities from Yellowstone Lake, YNP, Wyoming, USA - C3_top | ecosystem: Environmental > Aquatic > Freshwater > Lake > Sediment | place: USA: Wyoming | collected 2017-08-01 | reverse complement strand
GCCAGGGCGCCCTGCTCCTGCGGGACGCGAGCGCGGCATCGAACCCGTTCTATTCTCTCGTCCCGGAACCCCTGCTCTACCCGATGATCGCCCTCGCCACGATGGCGGCGATCATCGCCTCCCAGGCGCTCATATCCGGCGCCTTCTCGCTCACGCAGCAGGCGATCCAGCTCGGCTACTCTCCGCGCCTCAAGGTGACGCACACCTCCAAGCACGAGGCGGGGCAGATCTACATCGGCGAGGTGAACACCGCGCTCGCGATCGGCTGCCTCGCCCTCGTCCTCGGCTTCCGCTCCTCGAGCAATCTCGCGGCGGCGTATGGCATCGCGGTCACCGGCACGATGGCGATCACCACCATCCTCTTCTCGATCATCGCGTACCAGCAGCTCGGTTGGCCGCGCTGGCGCGTCTACACCTTCCTCGCGCTCTTCCTGCTCATCGACCTCAGCTTCCTCACCGCCAACACGGTGAAGATCGAGAGCGGCGGCTGGTTCCCCCTCGTCGTCGCGGTGGGCGTCTACCTGCTCCTCACCACGTGGAAGATGGGCCGCAACGAGCTCTCGCGCCTCCTGCGAGAAGCAAGCATGCCGATCGCCGACTTCCTCGCGAGCATCAAACTCGGCAAGCCGGTCCGCGTGCGCGGCACCGCGGTCTTCATGACGTCGGATACCGCCGGTGCGCCCGTCGTGCTGCTCCACCATCTCAAGCACAACAAGGTGCTCCACGAGCAGGTGATCCTGCTCTCCGTGCTCACCGCCGGCGTCCCGGAAGTGCCGTCCACGGAGCGGGTCACGATCACCGGCCTCGGCGATGGCTTCTATCGCGTCGTCGCCAAGTACGGATTCATGCAGACGCCGAACGTCCGCGAGGTGATGGGCCACTGTGCTCCCGCCGGCATCCGGGTGCGCCCCGGCGACGTCAGCTACTTCCTCGGCCGTGAGCAGCTCATCCCCACCGGCGCCGCGCGGATGCCCGTCTGGCGGAAGAAGCTCTTCGTCGTGATGTCGAGGAACGCGCGCGCCGCCACCGAGTTCTTCGGCTTGCCGCCGAACCGGGTCGTGGAGCTGGGCGCGCAGATCGAGTTCTGATGCGACGGTGTTGGGCGCTCGCGGCGCTCGGCGCCGCCCGCATCGCGCTCGGCCAGGACCCGGATCCCCACGCGGCGATCCCCGAGCGCCCGACGGTCGCCACGCACGCGTACACCATCGCGCCCGGATGGACGGAACTGGAGTCCGGCCTCGAGCTCGACCGCCTCGGCACCGCGCACGTCTTCTCGACGCCCACGACGCTCAAACTGGGCCTCGCCTCGCATCTGCAGGTGGAGATGTCGGCCGCGTGGATCCGGCTGTCCGACAGCGCCACCGTCTCCGGCGCCGGCGATCTCCTCCTCGCCCTCAAGTGGCGCATTGCCGACTCCCTTCCCGTCATCGGCGACTTCGCCATCCAGCCGGCGGTCCGCATCCCCACCGGAAGCGACGCCATCGGCGCGCATGCCGTGGTCGGCTCGCTGCTCCTCATCTCGAGCCAGCACTACGGCCCGGTGGAAGTGGATGCGAACCTCGGATGGTTCACCCGGCTCTCCGAGCGCGGCGACGCGCCATACACCGCGACGCTCTGGACGGTCTCCGCCGGGACCCCGGTGCATGGGGCGCTCGGCTGGACCGCCGAGGTCTTCGGTTTTCCGGGCACGCACGGCGCCGCGGGAACGGCGCCGTACGTGGGATTCCTCACCGGACCGACCTTCACCGTGCGCGAGTGGCTCGTCCTCGACGCCGGAGGGATCATCCCGCTGTCGGGGCCGCAGGCCCACGCCTTCTACGCTGGGCTGACGTGGAACCTGGGCCGCCTGTGGACCCCGCGCGCTACTGCGCCTTCACCTTCACGGTGAGCTTCTTCCCCTTCCGCAGTACCGAGAAGCTGTTCTCCTCATCGGTGTTGATCGAGATCGAATAGTTCTTGTTGTCGCGCAGCACCGGGCGCCCGTTGTGGGAGAGCACGATGTCGCCCGTCTGCAGCGGCGCCCAGTCCGTGGTCGCTTCGAGCACGAGCAGCCCCTTCTCGCTCCCCGCGCCGAAGTAGCTCGCGAGTTCCGGCGACACGCTGGTCAGCCGCAGCCCATCGAAGTTGATCTCCCGCCCGCCCGCGGTCGCCGCGCGCGCCTCGGGGGTGACCGAGTACACCATGCTCGACCGCGACGCACCGTGGGACGTCCTGGACTTTGCCGTGGCGTTGCACTCGATCGTGTTCTCGTCCGTCGTCACGCAGCGCATGGCGGGGCTCTCTCCGTCGCCAGAACTCACGCGGACGTGCATCGGAGGCATCGGAGGCATCGGAGGCATCGGAGGCATTGGCCCCATCGGAGCCATCGGAGCCATCGGCGGCATCGGGACCCGCGCCAATGCGGCCTCTACCTCGCCGTTCATCCCGTGGATCATCATGCGGTCCGCCTTCCCGTACACCTCCGACGCCTTGTCCGTCGTCACTTTCACGGTCTTGTAGACGCCATTCGCATAGACGCGCAGTTCGACGACATCCCCCGGCTTGAGCGCCGCCAGGATCCGCGTGAAGCGCTGCTGCTTCGCCCAGACGAGCGAGCCGTCCTCCGCGTCCGCCGCCGCGATCCGCACGTCGGTGCCGTTCACCGCCGCGATCCGGTTGCCCTCCTCGATCCCCGCCTTGTCCGCGGGGCCGCCTGTCGTGACGCTCTCCACGAAGAGGCCGAGCGTGTCGCGCCGGCTCCCGCCGCCGAAGTTGAGTCCCACCACGGCACGGTCGTCCGAGCGGTGCTTCTCCCCCGTCATCTCGTCGCGCGCCACGGTCTTCACCTTCACCGTCTTCGCGGCGCCGCCGGAGAGTATCACCAGCGCGACATCATCGCCCGCCTTCACCTTGCTCATCTCACGCATGAGCCGGCGGGTCATCACGCCGCTCATCTCCGGCTCGCCCGCGTCCGCTGCGGCGACCCGGAGCGATGTGCCGTTGATCGAGGCGATCCGGTCGCCCTCCACGATCCCCGCCTTGTCCGCCGGGCTGCCCGGCGTGACGTTCGCCACGAGCAGTCCGAGCGTGTCGCGCTTGCTGCCCGACTGCATCGTGCCGACGCCGAGGAAGGCGCCGTCGCCCCCTTCGCCGCCGTCGCGCCGGACGCTCTTGAAGTAGTACGCATTGGGCGCCGGCGCCGGGGCCGGCTCTTGAGCCGGCACCGCCGTGGCGAGTGAGAGTGCGCCGAACACGATGGCGAACGACCGCATGGGAACCTCGCGTGCATGGTGTAGTTGGCCTGCGCTGTCGTGGATGGGTCACCCCCGCCGCGGCGATGGTTGCCCGCACCCGCCTTCAGATGTGATATTCAGCCATGAGCCAGCCCCCCGCCACCAGCGCCCCCTCGGCCGACCTCCACGCCTTCGCCCACCACTGGCAGGACGAGGCCGACGCGGCCTTCCTCTACCGCCAGCTCAGCGACGCCGAGCCCGACGCCAAGAAGAAGGACATCTTCCTCCGGCTCGCCCACGTCGAAGACCGCCACGTCGCGATCTGGGGTGAGCTGCTCACTCGCGGAGGACGGCCGCCAAGGCCCTTCCACCCGAGCGGCCGCGCGAGGCTCTTCGCCCTCCTCGGCCGCGCCTTCGGCCCCAAGTTCCTTCTCCCGATGCTCCTCGCCGAGGAGGGGCGCGAGGTGAAGGGTTACCTCGCGATGCACCGCAGCACCGCCGCCGGCGCCGCCGGGAAGGACGAGGCGCTCACCCTCGCGCGTGAGAGCGCCGACCACGCGACCACGCTCGGTACGATCTCCGGCGCCACCGGCGAGCCCTGGCACCGGGCGGAGAGCGGCGGCTTCCTCCGGAACGTGGTATACGGCTTCAACGACGGACTGACGGCGAATTTCGGCCTCGTCGCCGGCATGATCGGCGCGACGGCGGCGGCGCAGCACCAGACGGTGGTGCTCGCCGGCATCGCCGGCGTCCTCGCCGATTCGCTCTCCATGGGCGCGAGCGGCTACCTCGCCGCGAAGAGCGAGCGCGAGGTGTACGAGCACGAGATCGCGATGGAGCGCGCCGAGGTGGAGCTGATGCCCGAAGTGGAGCGCGACGAACTCGCGCTCATCTACGAAGCGAAGGGGATGGACCGCGCGGCGGCGCACAAGCTCGCGACCGAGGTGATGGCCGACCCGCAGCGGATGCTCGACGAGCAGGTGCAGGAGGAACTCAAGATCGGCGCGCTCGCGCTCTCTCCGCTCCGTGAGGGATGGGTCACCGGCACCGCCACCGCGGTCGGCGCCCTGATCCCGGTCTTCCCCTTCCTCGTGATGACCGGGACGCCGGCGATGATCACGTCCTTCGCCGCCGCGATGCTCTCGCACTTCCTCGTCGGCGCCGCGCGGTCGGTCTTCACCGGGCGAAGCATCTTCCGCTCCGGCTTCGACATGTTCGTCGTCGGACTCGGCGTCGCCGTCATCGGCTACTACGCCGGCGAGTGGGTGGCGCGGCTGCTGTAGCTGCACCTAAGCGCGAGTGCCACCGCGATCTCCGTTCGCAACCGTCGTTCCGATGCTCGGGAGCAAGGCCGGCCCCCGAGCGAGCCGCCGTCGCGCGTAGCGAGAGACTCGCGGCGTGCAGTTGCCGCCGCGAGGCTCGAAGCGTGTAAGCGCGCCGGCGGCGCAGCCGGGGGCCAGCCGCGCGACGCGCGCGACACGCCTGTTACGGTGCCCCCGGCCCCGTGGCATATTGGCAGGACCCGAACCACAGGCGGAGCACGCGTGATCGACCTCATGGCCCAACTGAAGGACGCGTTGGGCGACGCCTATCGCATCGAGCACGAACTCCGGCGCGGAGGGATGAGCCGGCTCTACCTCGCCACCGAGCGGGCGAACGACCGGCGCGTCGTGGTCAAGCTCCTCCCCCCCGACCTGGCCGACGATGTCACGGTGACGCGCTTCCGGCGCGAGATCGAGATGGTCTCGATGCTGGTGCACCCGAACATTCTCCCGATCATCGCCTCCGGCACGCGCGGCGCGATCATGTACTACATCATGCCCTACGTTCCCGGCGAGACGCTGCGCCACCGGCTCGAGCGCGAGAACCCGCTCCAGGTGGACGATGCGGTGCGGATCCTGCACGAGCTCGGCGGCGCCCTCGACCTCGCGCACGCGCACGGCGTGGTGCACCGCGACATCAAGCCGGAGAACGTCCTCCTCCCCGACGGGCACGCGGTGCTCACCGACTTCGGCGTGGCGCTCGCCCTCGCGCACCGGCGCCCCAGCGGCCGGCTCACGGGCGCCGGCACCGGCGTCGGCACTCCGGGATACATGTCCCCCGAACAGGCGCTCGGCGAGCGTGAGGTCGATGCGAGCTCCGATGTCTACGGTCTCGCGATCGTCGGCTATGAGATGCTCGCCGGCAAGGCGCCCTTCACCGGACCCACGCTCCAGGCCGTGCTCGCGGCGCACGTGCGGGACATCCCGCCGCCGCTGTCCACGATCCGTCCGGAAGTACCGAAGACCGTCAGCGACGCGATCGCGAAAGCGCTCGCGAAGGACCCCGCGAAGCGCTACCCCACCGCGGGCGCTTTCCGCGAAGCGCTCGGCGGCGTGAGCGCGCGGGGCGGCACCGGAGTGGCCGGCCCGCGCCGCCGCCAGGCCATCGCGGCCGCGACCGCCGTCGCCGCGGTGGCGCTCGCCATCGCGGCCTGGATCTTCCTGCGCGGCCGCGCCGCGCCCTAGCCCCCGCCGGGGGAACTCCGGTTCCGCCGCGACGCGGACGCCTGCATATTCCCGCGACCTCTCCCGGAGCAGGTGCTGTCGTGATCCGCCGTTCCGCCTTCCTCGCCGCCCTCGTCTTCGCCGGCGCGCCGTACGCCGCCGCACAGTCCACGCTCATCACCGGCGCGCTCGTCGTGGATGGGTCCGGCAGCCCCGGCGTCGCCGCCAGCGTCCGGATCCAGGGAGACCGCATCGTCGATGTCGGCGACCTCAAGCCGCGCAACGGCGAGCACATCATCAACGCGAAGGGCTATGTCCTCGCACCGGGCTTCATCGACACCCACAGCCACGCCGATGAGGACATCTTCCAGCACCCCGATGCCATCGCGGCGGTGAGCCAGGGGATCACGACCGTCGTCGTCGGCCAGGACGGCGAGTCGGTGTATCCGCTGCGCGAATTCTTCGCGAAGCTCGAGCAGCTCCCGCCGGCGGTGAACGTCGCCAGCTATGCCGGCCACGGCACCGTGCGGGGGCTGGTGATGGGGAAGGACTTCCGCCGCCATGCCACGCCCGCGGAAGTGGACAGCATGCACAAGGTGCTCGATGTCGAGATCCTCGCTGGCGCGCTCGGCCTCTCGAGCGGGCTCGAGTACGACCCCGGCATCTATTCCGACAGCACCGAGCTGTTCACCCTCACCGATGTCTTCGCCCTCTCGGGCTCGCGCTACATCAGCCACATCCGGAGCGAGGATCGCTACTACTGGGCGGCGATCGACGAGATCATCGCCATCGGCCGCCGCTCCCGCATCCCGGTGCAGGTGTCGCACACGAAGCTCGCCATGAAGGCGATCTGGGGGCAGCACGATTCGCTCATCCACGTGCTCGACCGCGCGCGCGACGACGGCGTCCTCATCACCGCCGACGTCTATCCGTACACCTACTGGCAGTCCGGGCTCACGGTGCTCTTCCCCGCCCGCGACTTCGACAACCGGGCGTCGGCCGCCTTCGCCCTCGGCCAGGTCTCTCCGGCCGACGGCCTGCTGCTCACGCACTACGGCCCCAACCCCGGCTACAACGGCAAGACGATCGCCGAGATCGCGAAGATGCGGCACGAGGATGACACGACCACGCTGATGGCGCTCATCCGCGATGGCGAGAACGCGAAGGCGACCGACGTCAGCAAGGGGGAGATGACCGTCCTCGGGACGAGCATGGTCGAGCCGGACATCGAAGCGATCCTCAAGTGGCCCTGGTCCAACGTCTGCACCGACGGCGAGCTCGACGGGAAGCACCCGCGCGGCTACGGCGCCTTCACGCGCGTGCTCGGCGTGTACGTGCGCGAGCGGCACGTGCTGCCGCTCGAGGAGGCCATCCGCAAGATGAGCTGGCTCGCCGCCACGAACGTCGGCATCAAGGAGCGCGGCCGCATCTCCGTCGGGATGTTCGCCGACCTCGTGCTCTTCGATCCGAAGAAGGTCGCCGACCGCGCGACGCTCAAGGAACCGCACGCGCTCAGCGCGGGGGTGAAGGAGGTCTGGGTGAACGGGCTCCCGGTGTATCTCGATGGGAAGGTCACCGGCGCTCTGCCGGGCCGCGCCCTCCGCCGCCAGAACAAATAGCGCCGGCTAGACCACCAGGTTCAGCAGCCGCCCCGGGACGAAGATGACCTTCCGGGGCGCGCCGGTGACGAATTTCGCGATCCCCGGTTCGCGCATCGCCGCCGCGAGCGCATCCGCCTCGGACACCGCCTTCGCCACGCGCACGGTGCCGCGCAGCTTCCCGTTCACCTGCACCGCGAGATCCACCTCGTCCTCGGCGGCGAGCGCTTCGTCGAACGCCGGCCAGTGGCCCTCGAACACCGATCCCGTGTGCCCCAGCCGCTCCCACATCTCCTCACAGACGTGCGGCGCGAAGGGCGCGGCGAGCGGCACCAGCGGCTCCACCTCGGCGCGCTGCACCACGCGCTCGCCGGCGCGGAGCACGTTCATGTACTCCATCATCGCGGCGATCGCCGTGTTGTAGCTCAGGCGCCCGATGTCGTCCCCCACCTTCCGGATCGTCTGGTGGAGCTTGCGCATCACCGCCGGATCGGGAGTGCCGTCCTCGCGCCGCTCCTCCACCGAGGCCCAGAGCCGGTCGAGGAAGCGCCGCACACCCGAGATCCCCTGGTCACGGAAGTCCCCGCCCTCTTCGAAAGGCCCGAGGAACATGAGGTAGGTGCGGAACGCATCCGCCCCCCATTTCTCGACGTACTCGTCGGGGTTCACCACGTTCCCCTTCGTCTTCGACATCTTCGCGCCGTCCTTGATGATCAGGCCGTGCGCTCGAAACCGCTTGAACGGCTCTTCGAAGGGGACCTTCCCCGCGTCGTGCAGCACCATCGTGATGAAGCGTGAGTACAGCAGGTGCAGCACCGCGTGCTCGTTGCCGCCGATGTACGAGTTCACCGGCAGCCAGCGCGCCACCCGCTCCGGCGTGAAGGCCACGTCGTCGTACTCGGTGCACGGATAGCGCAGGAAATACCACGCGCTGTCCAGGAAGGTGTCCGACACGTCGGTCTCGCGGCGCGCCATCTTCCCGCACTCGGGGCACGGCACCCGGTACCACTCCTCGTGGCGCGCGAGCGGCGACACTCCGCTGTCGTCCGGACGGAAGTCGTCGATGTGCGGCAGGAGCACCGGCAAGTCCTTCTCCGGCACGCCCACCATCCCGCAGTCATCGCAATAAATGACCGGGATCGGCGGCCCCCAGTACCGCTGCCGCGAGATGCACCAGTCGTGCAGCCGGAAATTGACCACCGCCTTCCCCGCCTGCTTCCCGGCGAGCCACGCGATGATCTTCGCGGTCGCCTCCTTCACGCCGAGCCCATCGAAGCCCGGCGAATTCACCAGCGCCCCTTCTCCCGTGTAGGGCTCGGCGAGCGCCGTGGCCGCGTCGTCCCCGGGGCCGGCCACGACGCGCACGATCGGCAGCGCGAACTTCGTCGCGAACTCGAAGTCGCGTTCGTCGTGCCCCGGCACCGCCATGATCGCCCCCGTGCCGTACTCCATCAGCACGTAGTCCGCGGTCCAGACCGGGATCTTCCCCCCGGTCGCCGGGTTCACCGCGTACGCCCCCGTGAAGGCGCCGCTCTTCTCCTTGTTCGTCTTCCGCGCCACGAGGTCCTGCTTCGCCGAGCGCTCGCGGTAGGCGTCCACCTCCGCGCGCCGCTCCTTCGTGGTCAGCGCCGCCACCAGCGGATGCTCCGGCGCGAGCACGAGGTACGTCGCCCCGAAGATCGTGTCCGGCCGCGTCGTGAAGACCTCGATGCGCTGCGCCTCCGCGGTCGCGAAGGAGAGCGATGCCCCCTCCGACCGGCCGATCCAGTTCCGCTGCGCCGTGCGCGTCGTGTCCGACCAGTCCAGGTGGTCCAGGTTGGCCAGCAGCCGCGGCGCGTAATCCGTGATCCGGAAGAACCACTGCGCCAGGAGCCGCTGCTCCACCTTCGTCCCGCAGCGCTCGCAGAACCCGCCCTCCACCTGCTCGTTGGCGAGCACGGTCTTGTCGAAGGGGCACCAGTTCACCGCCGCTTCCTTCTTGTACGCGAGCCCGCGCCGCAGCAGCCGCAGGAAGATCCACTGCGTCCACTTGTAGTAGCGCGGGTCGGTGGTCGAGAGCTCGCGCGTCCAATCGACCATCAGCCCGATGCGGCGCAGCTGGCGGCGGAAGTTCGCGATGCTCTTCGGGATCAGCTCCCCCGGATGCGCCCCGATCTTCAGCGCGTGGTTCTCCGAGTGGATGCCGAACGCGTCGAAACCGATCGGCTCGAAAACGCTGTGCCCCCGGAGGCGCTGGAATCGTCCATGGATGTCGTTCCCCGTGAACGCGAACACGTTGCCGACGTGCAGTCCTTCGGCCGACGGATAGGGGAACATCATCAGCTGGTAGTACGGGCGCGGCGCCGCGTCGAGATCGGGCGTGTTGGTGCGCGCCGATTCCCAGCGCGACTGCCATTTGCGCTCGAGCGCCCCCGGCTCGTACGGGGTGCCTTCGACCGGAGACTGATTGGACGCGGAGATGGACATGGTGGGCCGTGAAATCTAGCCGCACGACCAAGCCCCACAAGCGCACGCCGTTGCGGCGCGGCATCCGCCGTCGCATCTCGGCGATGCTCGGCCTCATCGCGCTCGTCATCGTCGGCTCACTCGCCTGGGCCCTCATGCGCTGGGTGGACACCCTCCTCGCCGGCCGCCCCGCTGAGCAGTGGACCGCCGCGCACCAGGTGATCCTCCTCGGCGCCGCGGCGCTCCTCGTGATGACGCAAGTGATGGTCTTCTTCGTGAGCCGCTACATGATGAAGCGGATCACCATCCCCGCCGCCGTGCTCGCCAAGGCGGCCGAGCGCGTCGCCGGCGGCGATCTCGCCATCCCCGAGGCCGGCAGCCTCCAGGACGACGAGATGGGCCGCCTCGCCCGCGCCGCCGAAGCGATGGTGCTGGAGCTCCGCCGACTCGTCATGGCCATCCGCGAATCCGCCGCCGAGACGGCCGCGATGGCCGCCGAGATCACGGATGGCACCGACCAGATGTCCACCTCCGCCTCCGAGATGGCGCGCACCTCCGGCGACTTGAGCGATCAGGCCGGCGACATGGCGCGCGCCATCGCCGAGTCGGCCGTGGACGCCGCCGCCCTCATGCGCAACGCCGTAAGGCTCACCACCGGCGCCCGGGACGGGATCGAGCGGAACACCCGGCTGCGCACGCTCGCCGCCGCCAATCGCGAGCGTCTCGATGCCGGCTCCGCCGCCCTCGCCGGCGTCATCGCCGACGCCGCCCGCTCCGTCGAGAGCGCCGAGGCCCTCGCCACCGCCTCCCAGGAGATCGGCGCCTTCGTCACCCTCGTCCGCAAGATCGCCCGCCAATCCAAGCTCCTCGCGCTCAACGCGAGCATGGAAGCCGCCCGCGCCGGCACACAGGGTGAGGGCTTCGCCGTCGTCGCCGCCGAGATCCGGAAGCTCGCGACCAACTCCGCCGAAGCCGGCGAGCGCACCGAGGCCGTCGTCAGCGGCATCCTCGCCCGCGTCGAGGAGGCGCGCAGCGCCAGCCAGCGCACCCATGCCACGCTCGGCACCGTCCGGGTGGTCACCAACGACGCGCTCGAGAGCTTCGCCCAGGTGGAAGAGGCGGTCCGCGACACCGAAGGCTGGACGCGCGACATCGAGCGCGCCGCCGGCGACAGCACCGAGCTCATCGTCCAGGCCACGATCCGCCTCGACGCGCTCGCGCGCGGCACCGAGCACTTCGCCGCCGCCATGCAGCAGGTCGCCGCGGCGAGCGAACAGCAGAGCGCCAGCACCCTGGAGATCAGCGCCGCCGCCGCCGCCCTCGGCGACGCGTCGCACCGCCTGCTCGGCCTCGTGTCGAGCTTCCGCCTCGGCGCGGACGAGCACCCCGCCTCGCGCGCGAATACGGTCGAGATGCCGACGAGCGGCCCCACCCGCGAGATGTCCATCGCCGGGCCGACCCGCGAGATGCCGATCCCCACGCCGACCGTGGAACTCCCCGCCGTGGGCCCGACGACCGAGCTTCCCGTCGCCCCGCGCCTCGCCACCACGGGCTGAGCGGGCGTGGCCGCGGCGTCCACGATCATCTGGCGAGTAGCGCCCGATGAGCACGTGCGTGCCGTCCACGCCCTCCAGCAGTACCACACGAGACAGGAACGACGCCTGACGCGCGAACTGCGCATCGCCGCGGCGATCCTCGCCGGCGTGGTGCTCATCGCGCTCATCGCCTGGCGCTGGTGGACGACGCGCACCGCCCCCGTCACGCTCATCATCGCGTTCGCCGTGCCGGCCCTCGCGATCGCCCTCTACGCCGCCACCCGCCCCTTCTCGGTCAAGCACGCCGCCCGCAGCCAGCTGCGCGACAACCCCCTCGTCACCGAGGAGCGCCGCTACGTCTTCGATGGCCGCGGCATCACGATCGGCGGCCAGAGCTTCGAGGATACGTTCCTCTGGACGGACGTCGCCCACATCGGCGAGACGCCGGAGTTCTTCCTGATCTTCGCGCTCCGCTCCGCGTACTACCTGCCGAAGCGGGCGATCGCCTGGCCGGAGACGCTCGAGGGGCTCCGCGAGATCTTCCGCGACGCCATCGGCGACCGGTCGAAGGTCCGCTAGTCCGCCGAGCCGCGTGCGACGCGCAGGGCTTCCACGATCGCCTCGTCCAGCACCTCCAGCAGACGCGCCACGCCACGCTCCGTGTGGTCGCCCATGTGTCCGATGCGCACCGTCGTCGCCGCGAGGTCGCGGTAGCCGTTGCCGATCACGTAGCCGCGGAGCCGCATCCGCTCGAGCAGGTCCGCGGTGTCGCCGCCATAGCGCAGGCAGGTGACGGTGGCCGCGCGCCGCTCCGCCGGGGCGAGGATCGACACCGGGAGCTCTCGCGGCTGCGCCCCCTCCACCCACCGCTCCACCAGCGCGCGCATCGCGGCGTGCCGCGCGAAGCGCGCCTCGAGCCCCTCCACCGCGATCGCGTCGAGCTGCGCGTCGAGTGCGTAGAGCACCGACACGGCTGGCGTCCCGAGCGTCTCCCCGCGCCGCCAGGCTTCATCGTAGCGCGCCAGATCCAGGTACATGCCGCGGTCGTTCAGCGACTCCGCGCGCGCCATCGCGCGCGCCGAGCACGCGGCGAAGGAGATCCCCGGCGGCAGCGCGAGCGCCTTCTGCGACGCCGAGATCACGACGTCGGCCCCCCACGCGTCCATGCGCACCGGCATCCCGGCGACGCTCGAGACCCCGTCCACGAGGAGCATCGTCCCCGGCATCGCGCGCGTGATCGCCGCGAGCGATGCGATGTCCGTCACCGCGCCGGTGGAGGTCTCCACGTGGACCGCCGTCACCGCATCGTACGCGCCGTGCTCGAGCGCGAGCGCGAGCTGGTCCGCCGTCACCGCCTCCCCCGGCGGCACCGTCACTCGCGTCACCTCGCGGCCGCAGCGCTCCGCGATCTGCGCGAAGCGCTCGCCGAAGGCCCCACTCACCAGGGAGAGCACGCGCCGCGTGGTCGCGCAGCGCACCGCAGCCTCCATCATGCCGGTCGCCGCGCAGGTCGCGATGTACACCGGCCGCCCGGTGCCGAAGAGCGGCTGCAGCCGCGGATGCACGCGGCCGAGGAGCTCCCGCATCTCGGGGCCGCGATGTGCCACCATGCGCCGCCCCATCGCGGCGAGCAGCTCGGGACGGACCTCGGTCGGCCCCGGATAGAAGAACCGGCCGGCTACACCACTCGGCCGCACACCACGTCCTCCGTCGTCACCACGCGCACATCCTGCTTCTTCCACGCCGCGACGAGCCCCGCCGTCCGCTCGGGGTGGATCGCGCGCGTCGCGTCGAGCACGAGGTGGATCGTCGGGATCCCGCGCTCGATGAAACCGTCGATCGCGTACTTGTCGCACACGTCCAGCGCGACACCGTAGACGACGATCTCGGTGGGGTCCCACGCCTCGAGCAGGGTGCCGGTGTTCGGGTTCGTGAAGACGTCGAACCAGTGCTTCCGGATGAGCACATCGCCGCCGTGGCTCCAGAGCGTCCGCGCCAGCGCCTCGTGCGGCTGCGGCTCCGGCTCCAGGATCAGCGGCGCGAAGAGCGCCGTCTCCGGGATCTTCGCCGCGCCCCGCGTCCCGCGCATGCAGTGCTCGGGGAAGCTCTCGAGGAAGTCGGGGGAGGCCGACAGCTCGCGGTGCCCGGGCACGTGGTCATCCGAGGAGGCCACGATGTGGATCTGCCGCTCGTGCGCGTACTCCGTGAGCCGCTTCAACTGCGGCTTGATCTCCTCGGAGCCGGGCACGTAGAGCTTGCCGTCCGCGTCCATGAAGTCGTGCTGCGTGTCCACATCCCAGAAGATCACCGGCCGCTTCATCGGGCCGCCCTCCTCATGGGATCTTGTCGGGGACCGGCGCCGGCGTCTCACGCCCGCGCACGATCATCCGCACCGCATGCGGACCGTACCGCCAGAGACCGAAGGCCGCCCCGGCCGCGATCAGCACGATCGTCGTATAGAACCGCCAGAGCAGCAGCATCGGCTTGTACCCCGCGCCGAGGTTCCCCACCGCGCCGCCGAGGAATCCCAGCTCCACCACCCCCGCCCCCGACGGGGTCGGCAGGAGCAGCTGCGCGAAGATCAACGCGAAGGACGCGAAGGCGAGTGGCCCCATCGGCGGCGGATGCGGGAGGGTGAGCGCCAGCACCGGCAGGATCGCCACGCGCGCGACCACCGAGACCAGCGTCGTCAGCGCGCCGGCGATGAGCGGCCACCGGGGCATCCGCCGCGCGTACACCCACGCCCGTCGCGTCCCGCGACGCATCGAGTGGGAGAGCGCGGGCGCGTAGCGGCGCACGATCCACCAGGCGATCCCGCCGGCGATGAACATGCCGACCAGCCAGGGCCACGTATCGTCCGCCGTGTCCTCGAGCGCCGGCCCCGCCGTATGCCACCACTCCGGCGCGTATTTGATCGCCAGCCAGAGCCCCACCGCGATGTTCACCGGCCACATCACCAGCGTCTCGATCGCGATCGCGACCACCCCCGCCGCCACCGGGACCTTCGAGAGCACCTCGCCGCCGAGCCGCGCCGGCTCGCCGCCGATCCGGTTCGGCGTCACCGCCGCCGCCACATCGCCGAGGCCGTTCACCGCCAGCGCGTCCACGAAGGAGATCCGGCAATGCGTCCCGTACAGCAACCACTGGATGCGCCACGCGCGCGCCACGAGATCCGTGATCACGAGCGCCACGCACAGGAGGTTCGCCGTCAGCATCGACATGCGCTAAGGATGCCTCGCGCCCACGCCCCCCCGCCAGTCCATACGCGAGTCCCGCTCGCGCTGCCCCCCTCTGCGCGGCCGCTTCCGCGCTTACACGCTTCGAGGGGAGCGGCGCTCGCGAGTCCCGGAACTGAGCTACGACGACGAACGGCGGCCGATCGCGATCTCCCTGCTCGCGGCAGTGCGGATGCCCGGGAGCGCGGCCGGCCCCCGAGCGAGCCGCCGTCGCGCGTAGCGAGAGACTCGCGGCGTGGTTGTCTTCCCGCCGCGAGGCTCGAAGCGTGTAAGCGCGCCGGCGGCGCAGCCGG
>Ga0315271_10001330_pt1 | contig 14806 bp, 10 predicted proteins | sample C3_top_MG_FD_204664 | JGI IMG/M metagenome (GOLD analysis project Ga0315271, IMG submission 204664) | Sediment microbial communities from Yellowstone Lake, YNP, Wyoming, USA - C3_top | ecosystem: Environmental > Aquatic > Freshwater > Lake > Sediment | place: USA: Wyoming | collected 2017-08-01 | reverse complement strand
ATCCCAGCCCGCGAGCGGATCCGGCCCGAGCATCCCCGGCGCCCGGGCGGAGATCGCGGCGGGCCCGATCCCGGGGGGTGTCGCGGCGGCCGTCGACGACCCGGATCTCGCGGCCCTGCCGGCGGCCGTGGCCGTGGCGACCGCGCGGCCCTGGAAGGTGATCGTCCTCCACCACAGCGCGACCGCGCGCGGGGGGGCGGCGGCGTTCGACGAGATGCACAAGGCCCGCGGCTGGGACGGCGTCGGCTACGACTTCGTCGTCGGCAACGGGACGGACACCGCGGACGGCGAGATCGAGACGACCTTCCGCTGGCGCGACCAGCGGGACGGGGCGCACGCGAAGGGATGGAACGACCTCGCGATCGGGATCTGCCTCGTCGGGAACTTCGACGTCACCGACCCCACGCCCGCGCAGAAGGCGTCGCTGGTGCGCCTGGTGCGGCACCTCCGGCGGCGCTTCGAGGTCCCGCCCCAGCGCGTCGTCGGCCACGGCGCCGTCGGCGACACGGCATGCCCGGGGAAGCGCTTCTCCGTGCGCGAGATCGTGGACGCCAGCGCGCCGACGACGGCGCCATGACGTCGATCCTCGCGATGACGCGGCACGAGTCGTTCTGGTGGATCTACGTCGCGGGCCAGGCGCTCGGCGTCTGCCTGGTGCCCGCGGTGCTCTTCTCCCGTCGCGTCTCGCAGTCGAAGGTCGCGTGGATCCTCGCCATCCTGGGCTTCCCCTGGCTCGGGGCGGTCCTGTACGCGATCTTCGGCACGCGCCGTCTCGCCAAGCGGGTCGTCGCGCTGCGCGGCGCCTCGGCCGCGGCGCTGGAGCCCCTCGTCGACCAGTACCGCCGGGTCGGCATCCTCCCTCCCCGGGCCTCCCCGTCCGGCATCGCCGGCGACCTGCTCGCCGAGGCGCGCCACCTGGGTGCGGCCGTCCCCGTGCCCGGGAACGAGTTCACGCTGCTGGCCGAGGGGCCCGAGGCGATGGCGGCGGTCCGGGAGGCCATCTCGTCGGCGCGCCACCATGTCCACCTCTCGACCTACATCTTCAAGCGCGATCCCACCGGCGAGCGGACGCTCCGGCTCCTCGAGGACGTCGCGGGTCGCGGGGTCGAGGTCCGCGTCCTCTACGACGGGCTCGGCACCCTCGCCTCGGTCCGCAACGGCGGGGGCTTCTTCGACCCGCTCCGCCGCAAGGGCGCCAAGGTCTCGGGCTTCCTGCCGGTCGGCCTCTTCCACGGCACCCTGCGGGGCAACCTGCGCAACCACCGCAAGCTGCTGATCGTCGACGGGGACGTCGCGTTCACGGGGGGGATGAACGTCGGCGACGAGTACGCGACCGGGCGCGACTGGCGGGACTGCCACTGCCGGGTGCGCGGCCCCGTGGTGCCCTCGCTCCAGCGCGTCTTCGCCTCCGACTGGGAGTTCGCCACGGGCGAGCGGCTCGACGCCGACGCGTACTACCACCGCCAGGAGGCCCGAGGCGAGGTCCCGGTCCAGGTGATCGAGTCCGGGCCCGACCAGGAGGACCCGCTCGCCGACGACGTGATGTTCGGGGCGATCGCCTCCGCCCGCCGGACGATCGACATCGTGACGCCCTACTTCGTCCCCCCCGAGCCCATCGAGCACGCGATCCGGAGCGCGAGCCTGCGCGGGCGCCGCGTGCGCATGCTGCTCGGCGAGTACGTCGACCACCGGGTCGTGCGCTGGGCGACCGACTCCTACCTTCCGCGCATGATCGAGGCCGGCGTGGAGGTGTGGCGCCACCCGATGATGGTCCACGGCAAGGTCGTCGTCGTCGACGGCTCGTGGGCGACGATCGGGAGCACGAACCTCGACGCCCGGAGCCTCCGTTTGAACTTCGAGCTGAACGTCGCCATGCCGCACGAGCCCACCGCGGCGCGGGTCACGGCATGGTTCGAGGCGGAGCTCGCGGCCTCGAGGCGCCTCCAGGCCTCGGACCTCGAGGCGCACGGCTGGCTCCGCCTCGCACGCGCCGCGGCCCAGCTGGCGTCGCCCCTCCTGTGAGCGGCACCGGCGCCCCGCAAGCCGCCGGCCCCGGCGCGGCCCGCCTCCTCGCGGAGGCCGCGCGGCGCGGCTTCTCCCCCGAGGCGTCGGCGGCCCTCGTGCGCTACGTCGAGGCCGTCCTCGACGAGAACGCGCGCGTCAACCTGACGGGCGCCAAGACGCTCGACGACGCGCTCGACGTGCTCGCCCTCGACGCGGTGCCGGTGGGCACCGCCTGGGAGCGCGCCGCCCCGCCGTGCGTCGCGGTCGACCTCGGGACCGGCAACGGGCTCCCGGGCGTCGCCGTGGCGCTGCGCTGGCCGTCCTGCCGCGTCACGCTCGTCGAGCGCCGCGAGAAGAAGGCGAAGGCCGTCGAGCGCTGCGTGGCCGCCGCCGGCATCGCGGGCGTCGAGGTCGTGGCGTGCGACGGGCGCGAGCTGCTCCGCGCCCGGCCGCACCTGCGGGGGACGACCGACCTCGTCGTGGTGCGGGCGGTGGGCGACCTCGCCCCGACGACGAAGGAGGCCGCGCCGTGGCTCGCGGCCGGTGGGCTGCTCGTGCACTGGAAGTCCGAGGGGCTCGAGGCCGCCGAGCGCGAGGCCGGCCTCGACGCCGCCCGCGCGAGCGGGCTCCGCCCCCTCGCCGACGTGGAGTTCCGCGTGGGGGACCGCGCGACCGGTCGTCGGCTGGTGCGCTACGAACGGCCCGGGAGGCCCGGGTGAGCGCGCCGGCGCCCCCGGCGCTCTCGGTCGTCGTCCCGGCGTTCGACGAGGCGGCCCACGTCCGCGGCCACCTCGTCCGGATCCTCCACGCGCTCGCGCGCATCGGGCGCCCCTTCGAGATCCTGCTCGTGGACGACGGCAGCCGGGACGCGACCGCCGCGGAGGCGGAGGCCGTCGCCCGGGAGGACGACCGGGTCGTCGTGCTCCGCCACGCGACGAACCGCGGGAAGGGCGCCGCGCTCGCGACGGGCTGCGCGCGCGCGCGCGGCGACCTCCTCGCGTTCCTCGACGCCGACCTCGAGATCGCGCCCGAGGAGATCGCGCCGCTGCTCGCGCGGATGGAGCGCGACGGCGCCGACCTCGCCGTGGGCAGCAAGTACGTCCCGGGGGCCGTGCAGCGCCGGCCCTGGCGCCGGCTCGCGCTCTCGCGCGTCTACCTCGCCGTGACCTCCGTCCTGTTCCGGCTCCCCATCCGTGACACGCAGACCGGGCTGAAGCTCCTGCGCCGGGACCTCGCGGCGAAGATCGTCCCCGCCATCGTCACGACGCGCTGGGCGTGGGACGTGGAGCTCCTGCTGCTCGCCCACCGCCTCGGGGCCCGGATCGTCGCGGGCCCCGTCACCGTGGATTTCGACGGGGCCGGGGCCCGCATCGGGTTGCGCGGCTTCCTCGCCTCCGGGCTCGACACCGCGCGCGCCTTCCTCCGCGACCGCGGCCTCGCCGCCTACGGCCCGGCCCTCGCGCGGGCGCGCGGCACGTCGCGCCCCGGGCGGCCCGCGCCCGTCGCGGTGGTCACCGGCGACGACCTCGGGATGTCGGCCGGCGTCGACCGAGGGCTCGTGGAGGCGGCCGCCGCCGGCCGCCTGACCGCCGCGTCCTGGCTCGCCGACGGACCGACCGCCGTCGACGCCGCGGCGCGCGTGCGCGCGGCGGCCCCCGATCTCGACGTCGGCGTCCATCTCGACCTGGCGCCGCGCGGCGTCGCGCGGTTCCTCCTCGGGTCGTGGCTCGGTGTCCCGTCGACCCGCGCGCTCCGCGCGTCCGTGCGGGCCCAGATCGCCCGCGCGCGGGTCCTCGGGCTCCATCCGACGCACGTGGACGCGCACCGCCACGCCTTCCTGTGGCCGCGCGTGTACCGCGCCTGCGCGGCCGAGGCGCGCGCGCAGGGGCTGATCGGCATCCGCCAGCCCACGCCGGTGGGCGCGTGGCGCTGCGGCGCGGGGGGGGCGGGCCTGTGCAAGGGCGTCCTCCTCGCGGCCACGGGCCTCGGCCGGCGCGGGATCCCGCACGCGTACGGGCTCGCCGCGCCGGCAGGCATCGTCGACGCCGCCCAGGTCGTCCGCTGGGCCCGCCGCGGCCGATGGCCGCGCGCCCTGCTCGCCCGGCCGTTCGAGATCGTCGCGCACCCCTCGGCCGGTCCCGACGACGTGCCGTACGGCGAGCGCGGCGTCGATCGCGCGGCCGACGCGGCCACGCTCGCGGGGCTCCCGGGCCTCCTCGCGGCGAGGGGCGTGCGGCTCGTGGCTTTTCCGGCGCTCCCCGTCCCGCGTCGCGGTCGGTGAGAACGGGGCAGCGCCGCGCGCCACGGCAGAGACTGCGGCCGCTCGACCGAGACCTCGGAGGTGTCCATGGACTTCGCGCGCTTCCAGTCGGAGCTCTCCGAGATCCTCCGCGGCATCGAGCACCCGCGGCTGCTCGCCGCCCTGGCGTTCGGCGAGGAAGCCGGCGAGGTCCAGCGCTGCGTCCTCGACGCGGAGGGCTACGGCAAGGACGTCCGGGTCGAGCTGGCCGCCGAGGTCGGGGACGCCCTCGTCTCCCTGACCGAGGTCGCGAGCCGCTACGGCATCTCGATGGACGCGGTCGCGGACGCCGCCCTCGCGAAGATCCGCCGCAAGGCGCCTGGCTGGCGCACCGAGCTCTCCGGCCGCCTCGTCGAGCTGCGCCGCCGCTACGACGGCGCGTGACCCCGTCCCCGGGCGGCGGGGTCACCAGGCGAGGAGGGCGACGCCGGTCAGGGCGAGCACGGTCGACAGCCACGCACGGGGGCCGTGGTGCTCGGCGAGGAAGACCGTCGAGAGCGGGATCAGCCAGACCGGGGCGAGGGAGTTGATCGTGGTGGCGACGCCGGTGGAGGACGACCACGCGAGCCCGCACTGGTTGAGCCCGATCCCGAGGAAGGTGCCGAAGAACGCCGCGACCGCGAGCGTCCCGAGCGTCCCCGGGGCACGAAGCGAGGCGAACCACCCGCGGGCATGGCCCAGCGCGGCCCCTCCCACGAGGAGGCCCGCGCTCCCCGCGACCAGGCGGACCCCTGCGCCGTCGACGGGGCCGGCCCCGAGGTCGAGCGCGTGTCGGGCCATCAGCACGCCCACGGCCTGGAGGACCGCCGACCAGAGCCCGTCGCGCACGCCCCGTCGCGCGTTCGCCGGGTCGTACGCGCCGGCCGGCACCTCGCGCGTCGCGAGCACGATCCCCGCGAGGGCCAAGACGAGGCCGACATAGGTCAGCGGTCGGCCGAGCGCCTCCCCCTCGGAGAACGGCGGCGCCAGCGCCGCGCCGAAGACCAGGACCGGCGCCAGCGTCATCAAGAGCGTGGCCCGCCGCGGTCCGATCTCCATCATGGCGCGGAGGAAGAACGTGTCGCAGACGGAGAGCCCGACCAGCCCCGAGAGCACCAGCCACGCCTGCGCCTCGAGCGGCATCGACGTGGGCCAGGGTCGCCCGGTGCCCACGAGGAACACCGCCGTGAAACAGAGGGCCGCGGTCGCGTTCTTGGCGAGGTTCACACCGGCGGGCGCCACCCGGCCCCGCATCTTCCGGAACACGATCCCCGCCCCGGCCCACAGGCCGCTGCTCGCGAGCGCCGCCAGCTCGCCGGCATACGGGAAGGGGCCGGGGCCGGTCACGGGGGGCGTGATCCTACGCACGCGCCCCCTGGTCGCCCGTGCGGGCGGTGGAAAGGGCCCTCGCGGGCCCCGCTGCCACGGGGATGGGCGTCGCTCGAGGTCGTCACCATGGGTATCGCAACCTATTCATGCAAAACAGGTTACGACGTTCGTAGGCCGCTCCTTCCGCTGCCCCCCCCGGCACGGGCGCGCGTCTTTATCCTGGGGCGGGTCCTTCTTGGTCCACTGAGGCCGTTCCCCTCGAGCGAGCGACATGCCCCTGACCGAAGCCAGAGAACCCAAGGAGTCCAAGGAGGGGAGGGACCTCAAGGACCCGGCGCTCTACCACAACCGCGAGCTCTCCTGGCTCGGGTTCAACCGGCGGGTGCTCGAGGAGGCGATGGACCCGACGCAGCCGGTGCTCGAGCGCCTCAAGTTCCTCTCGATCGTGGACAGCAACCTGACCGAGTTCTTCGAGGTCAGGGTCGCGCGCCTGCAGGAGCAGATGGACGCGGGGCTCACCCCGCCGACGCCCGACCGCCTCTCCGCCCGCGACCAGCTGAAGGGCGTCGGGGAGCGGGCGCACGAGCTGACGGCCGACCTCTACCGGTGCTGGAACGACCAGGTCCGCCCCGCGCTCGAGCAGGCCGGGATCCGCGTCCTCACGATGGCCCAGGCCGACGAGGTGCAGCGCGCGTTCACCGAGCACTTCTTCGAGCGCCAGGTCGGTCCCGTGCTGACCGCGTTCACGCTGGACCCGGCCCACCCCCTGCCGCACCTGCTCTCCCAGGCGCTCTGCCTCGCCGTGCTGCTCGAGGACGAGACGCCCGAGAAGACCCGCCGCCTCGGCATCGTCCCCGTGCCCCGCGTGCTCCCGCGGCTCGTCCGCCTGCCCGGCGGGAAGAACGACTACATGAGCCTCGCCGACCTCGCGGCGGCGCACATCGGTCGCCTCTACCCCGGGCGCCGGATCGTCGCCGCCGCCCCGTTCCGGGTGACCCGCAACGCGAACCTCGAGGTGGACGAGGAGTCCGCGCTCGACCTGCTGACGGCCATCGAGGACCAGCTCCGCCACCGGCGTCGGCGCGGGGACGTGGTCCGCTTCGAGGTCTCCTCGCGGGCGAGCGAGGACCTCCGCCAGTGGCTGCTCGAGGCGTTCGACCTGGACGCCCAGCAGCTCTACGTGGTGGACGGCCCCGTCAACATGTCGCGGATGATGCAGATCTACGCCGAGGTGGCGGCCCCGCACCTGAAGGACGTGCCGCTACGCCCCGCCGACGTCGGGCTGCCGAGCGAGCCCGACGCGTTGTTCGCGCGCCTGCGCCAGGGGGAGGTGCTGCTGCACCACCCGTTCGAGTCGTTCGGCCACGTCGTCGACTTCGTGGAGGCGGCGGCGTCCGACCCCCAGGTGCTGGCCATCAAGCAGACGCTCTACCGGACCAGCAGCGACTCGCCGATGTTCCGGGCGCTGATGCGCGCCGCCGAGGGCGGCAAGCAGGTGGTGGTGGTCGTGGAGCTCAAGGCGCGCTTCGACGAGGCCGCCAACATCGCCTGGGCGAGGCGGCTCGAGGCGAGCGGGGTGCACGTCGTGTACGGGCTCGTGGGGTTGAAGACCCACGCGAAGCTGACGCTGGTCGTGCGTCGCGAGGGCGAGCGGCTCCGCCGCTACGCGCACCTCGGGACCGGCAACTACAACCCGTCCACCGCGCGCATCTACACCGACCTGGGCCTCCTGACGGCGCAGGAGACGCTGACCGCCGACGTGGCGCGCGTCTTCGACTTCCTCACCTCGCTCTCCAAACCGGCGAAGATGGAGAAGATGCTGGTCGCGCCCTTCGACATGCTCCCGCGCATCGTCGGGCTCATCCGCCGCGAGGCCGAGAACGCGAAGGCGGGCAGGCCGGCGCGCATCGTCGCGAAGATGAACGCGCTCGCCGACGAGAGCGTGATCGAGGCCCTCTACGAGGCCTCGTGCGCCGGGGTGCAGATCGACCTGATCGTGCGCGGGGTGTGCGTGCTCCGGCCCGGGGTCCCCGGCGTCTCCGAGAACATCCGCGTCTCGTCGATCGTCGGCCGGTTCCTCGAGCACAGCCGCATCTACCAGTTCGAGAACGCCGGGGCGCCGGAGATCTACATCGGCAGCGCCGACTGGATGCCGCGCAACCTCCGGCACCGCGTCGAGGTCCTGTTCCCCGTCGAGGACCCCGCGCTCAAGGACCGCCTGCGCAACGAGATCCTCGCGACCTACCTCGCCGACCGCGTGAAGGCGCGTCGCGTGCTCCCCGACGGGCGCCACGAGCGCCTCGCCGCCCCCGCCGGCGAGACCGCCGTCTCGGCGCAGGCCGCGCTCGTCGAGCTGGCCGTGAAGTCGGGCGCCCGCAACGGCTTCTTCGAGGCGCGCACGGAGCCCGAGCCGCCGCCCGGCGCGGATCCCGGCCCCCCGCGCCGCCGACAGCGCGCGAAGAAGGTCCCCTCGCCCGAGACGCCGCCGGTGTCGTAGGGCTAGCCGCCGAGCAGCTTCGAGAGCGCCTTCGCGAGGTCCTTGCCGCGGAGCCCGATCTTCACGACGCGCCCGTCGCGCCCGACGAGCACCGTGTGCGGGATGCCGGAGACCCCGTACGTCTGCTGGACCGGGTTGCGGCCGCTCGGGTCGTAGATCGTGCGCCACGGGACGCCCTGGGCGGCGAGGAACTCGCGGACCCGAGCTTCTGAGTTCAGCCCGTCGATGGAGACCCCGACGATCTCGAAGCCCTTCGCGTGGAAGCGCTCGTAGGCGTCCAGGAGCGCCGGCAGCTCCTTGACGCACGGGCCGCACCACGTCGCCCAGAAGTCGAGGAGCACGACCTGTCCCTTGAGCTCGGCGAGCGAGAGCGGCCTCCCGTCGAGGTCCTTGGTGTCGGGCGGGAGCGCGCGCGCCTCCTTGCCGATCTGCTCGAGCGCCGCGAGCTCCCCGTCGGCCATCCGGACGATCGGCACCGCGTCCGGGGTCGACCCGAGGACGCCCTTCAGCCCGCGCCACGCGTTCTTCGCGCCCTCGAGGTCGCCCGACTCGGTGAGCCACTGCGCCCAGTAGGACCAGGCCGCCATCACCGTGTTCTTCCCGTGCTTCGACACCGAGAGCGCCCGGGTCAGCGCGTCGTACGCCGCGCGCGCCTCGGTCCCGTGCTCGAGCCGCGCGAGCGCGTCCGCCTTCGCGAACCGCGCCTCGATCTCGTGCGGGCCGTTCGGGTGGGCCGCGAGGTACGCCTCGGCGTGCGTCACCGCCGCGTCCCATGCGTCGATCCCCATCGCGAGCTGGACCAGCGCGGTGCGCGCCGGCTCGAGGTCGGCCGCCTGCGGCTGGGCCCCTACGTACGCGAGGACCGCGTCGTAGCGCCTCCGCGTCACCTCGCGGACCGCCGCCTTCTCGAGGTCGTCGTACGCCGCCTCGATGCGGGCGAGCGTCGGAGGCCGCAGCGCCGGCGCGTCCGCCGCGGCGGCGGAGGGGGGAGCCACCGGGGCCGGGACCGGCGCCGAGGGGGCCATGGGGGCGACCGGGGGCGGCGCTTCGTCGGCCCGCGCGGCGGACGGGAGGAACAGCGCCGCGACGGCCGCGAGCCGCACGACCACGGAGAAGCCCTGCCGCGGAGTCACCTGCATCGCGTCGCGCTCCCGCTCGCCGGCGCGCGTCGATGCGCCCCCGGCGCCCGCGATCCTATGTCGCTGGCGGCCGTCCCCTCACGCTTGCCGCACCTCGACCCGGCCCCGGAACGAACCGGGGCCCGGGATCTTTCGACCCCGGGCCCCGAACGGTCTCGGCAGGTCCGGCCGTCCGGCCTCCGCCTCAGGAATTTGCGCGCGGCTTCGCGCGCAAATTCCTACTTGAACATCGCCTCGAGGCGCTTCTGCAGGTCTTCGCCCCGCAGGCCGACCCGGATCACCTTGCCGTCCTTGCCCACCAGGACCGTGTGCGGGATCGAGTCGACGCCGTACGCCTCGGCGACCGCGTTGTGGCCCTCCTCGTAGTACACCTGGCGCCAGGGCATGCCCTTGTCCTTGATGAAGTCCTTGACCTTCTGCCCGTCGCCGGGATGGTCGAGCGTGATGCCGACGATCTCGAAGCCCTTGTCGTGGAACTTCTTGTACGCCGCGATCACGTTGGGCATCTCCGCGCGGCACGGCGGGCACCACGTCGCCCAGAAGTCGATCAGCAGCACCTTGCCCTTGAAGTCGCCGACCGTGACGGACTTGCCGTCGAGGTCCTTCGCCGTGTCGGGGAAGGCGATCGCCTCCTTGCCCACCGTCTCGAGCGGCGCCGTCTGGTTCTCCGCGTACTTCGAGATCTCGCCCGCGTACTTGCTTTCCGCGTAGAAGTCCTTGAGCGCCTGCCACGTCGCCTTCGCCCCGTCGACGTCGTTCGCGTCCACCTGCCAGGTCGCGCAGGCCTGGTAGATGGCGAGCACGGCCCGCGGGTCGGTCTTGTCGACGTCGACGGCCTTCATCGCGGCGTCGAACGCCTTCTTCGCCTCGTCCTTCTTGCCGTCGATGTGGCCGAGAGAGGAGGCCTTCGTCGACATCGCGTCGAGCTTGCGCGCGCCGGCGGCGTGGGCCGCCAGGTACTCGTCCGCGTGCTGGACGGCCTTCGCCCAGTCCTCGACCTCCTCCGCGAGGTCCATCGCCGTGCCCAGGGCCTCCTCGGCGTCCTTCGCGGAGCCGTTGGCGGCGAGGTACGCGACGACCTTCGCGTAGCGGGCCTTCCGGAGCTCCTTGCGAGCGTCGGCCTCGGCCTTGTCGGCCGCCGCCTCGAGCTCGGAGAGCGAGGCGAACTTGTCGCTGGCCGCGGGCTTGGCGGCCGGCTTCGCGGGCGCGGGGGCCGGCTTGCCGCCGGCGGCGACGGCGTTCGTCGCGAGGGACGCGGCCAGGAGCAGGCCGAGGGACGCCGCGAGCGCGGCGCGGGGCAGGGACGTCGACATCGAGGGAGACCTCCGGGCGGCGAGCGGGGGGCTCGACGCGGACGAAACATGGTACGCGACGGGACATGCCGGAGGCGCGCGCGCGACCGGGGGGCACGGCCCCCTCCCGCGCCGAGGGGACGCCCGGGGGACGTCGCAGGTTCCCCGTCCCGGTCGACGGGCTAGCGCGGGGTGGGGGGGGCGGCTTCCACCACGCGCAGGTCGACGAAGCGCGAACGGTCGAGGTGGAGGATCACCGCGCGGACCTGCGGCCTGCCGTCGGCCCGGGCCTTCGCGAGCAGCTTGAGGAAGGTCTCCGGGTCCGTGACGGGCTTGCCGTCGAGCTCGCGGAGCACCTCGTTGGCGAGGATGCGGGCCTGGTAGGCCGGGGACCCCTCCTCGACGCGCGCGACGAGGACGCCCGGCGCGTCGGGCGCGAGGTGCAGCGCGTGGCGGACCTCGTACGTGAGCTCCTTGATGGAGAGCCCGGTCGCCTCCTCGCGGACCCCGTGGGCGGTCGAGACGTCGCGGGGGGACGCCTCCACCGCCAGCGCCAGGCGCTGGGTCTCGGTCCCCCGCTGGAGCTCGAGCTCGTAGGAGGTGCCCACGCCCCAGAGGTCGAGCAGGCGCACGAGCGCGTTCTGGCGCGGGGCCCAGGGGCGCGGCACCTCGCTGTCGTCGCCCCAGTCCACCGTCCCCGCGACGTCGCGCAGGTCGACGGGCGGCGCGTCGCTGCCGGGACCGCTCGTGCGCCGCGCCGACAGGAGGATGTCGTCGACGCGGAGCCCCGCCTTCGCCGCGGGGGAGCCCTCGTACACGGCGTTGACCAGGAGGCCCCGCGCCCCGTCCCGCGTGGGGCCCGACACGTCGAGCGCCTCCGCGACGGCCGGGCCGCGCACGGGCTCGTACTCGACGCCGAGCCAGGGCAGGCGTCGGCCGTCGCTCGACGCCGCGGGCATCACGCGGCGGTCGAGCTCCTTCGTCAGGTTCGCCGGCGCCCCGCGCTCCGCGAAGAGCGCCGCCACCACGCCGCGCGCCCCGTCCTCGTCGCGGCGGCCTCGCGCCGTGCCACGTTCGACGTCCTCGGGCAGGAGGTCGGCGGCGAACCCGACGACCCGACCCTCGAGGTCGAGGAGGAACGAGCCGCTCGGGACGGGCTGCTCGCTGACGAGGTACGACCTGTCGCCGTAGCCGCGTGCGGACCCGAGCGACCGGTCGTACTCCACCACGTCCCGCCGCGCCCCCGCGCGCCACGCCGCGCGGTGGACCAGGAACGCGCGCTCGGCGGCCGGCGCCTGCGGTTGCTCGGCGGGCAGCGGGTCGACGATCGCGTCGTGCAGGCGGATCACGAACGCGCCCAGCCCCCGCAGGCGGCCCTCGAACTCCGCGGGGATCACCGGGTCGCCCGCGTCCTCGACGCTGACGTGCGCGATCCGCGGGATCCAGGCGACGGGCATCGGCGTCGGGACGAGCAGCAGGTCGGGGGCCAGCGCGAGGCCCCACCACCGGGTGTCGTCGTCGGGCTCGGCCTCGACGGCGCCCCGTGCGAAGGCTTCGGCGCCCCCGAGCGCCGGCGACTCGCCGCTCGCGGGCCGGAACGCGATGCGCACCTGGTGGACGAACGAGCCCTCGGCCATCTCCTTCGCGCGCTCGCCCAGGCGGGCGAACGGCACCGCCTGCGCGAGCTCCGCGACCACGTTCGCGCCCTGCCAGACCGACGTGCCCAGGTCGAGCGCGGCGCCGAAGCGCACGCCGAGCGGCGTCCCGTCCTCTCGGACCACCAGGTCCACCGTGCGGGAGGCCACGGCCCCGGCGAGCCCGGCCGTCGGGCGCTCGGGCTTGCCCCACGACGTTCCCCCGCCGCGAAAGGCACGCCGGCGGCTGGTCCCCAGCGACTCGGCCCAGGTCTCGAGGCCGCGGGCACCCTCGGCGAGCGAGCCCACGAAGAGCGCCGCGGCGCCCGCGGCGTCCGCCGCGTCGCCGAACGGCACGGGCTCGGTCGTGAGGTCCTTCTCCGTGACGAGGACGACCCCCCCGCAGCGGGGCAGGAACGCCTGGAGGCGCGCCGCGACCGTCGTCCCGTCCCGGCCCGTGACCTCGACCGACTTGACGGCGCCGGGCGGGAGGAACAGGTCCGACGCCACGACGGTACGGCGGTCCCGCACCACGAAGCCCGGCACCCGGAGCGACATGCGCCAACGGCGGAAGACCTCGCTCGACGAGTCGGGGTCGGGGGGCGGGGCCCCGTCCGCCTCGGCGGACAGGTCGCGCTGGAACTGGAGCGAGACCTCCACGGCGTGGCGCTCGATCCGGTCGAGCACCGCGGCGAGCGGCGCGGCCTCGTCCGCGGCGCGCGCGGCGCGGGGCGACGACGAGAGCGAGAGCAGGAGGGCCATGGCGGCCCAGGCGGCGGTCGTCCTCACGTCAGCGGTCCCCCCGGAGGTCGCGTTCGAGGTCGAGCGCCAGGAACGACCGGCGGCCGTCGCGCAGGATCTCGAGCAGGGCGACCTTCCTCGGCCGCCCGTCGTCGATCGAGCGCTGGTACGCGACCGAGAGCGCGCCCAGGTCGGTCACCGGCTTGCGGTCCACCGACACGATCAGGTCGTTCTCGCGCAGGCCCGCGTCCGCCGCGTTGCCCGGGAACTTCACGCCGAGCACGTAGACGCCGTTCGCGCGGTGGAACGCGAGGTCCGGCACCCGCTCGCGCGACACGGCCTGGAAGGTGGCGTTCCACCGCGGGGCGTCGAAGCCGAGCCCGTCGCATCCCTCGCAGAGGTCCGGCGTGACGGTCACCGTCACGGCCTTGCCGTCGCGCTCGATCTCGAAGTCGGCGGCGTGCCCGTCGGGGAGGTCGGCCAGCGTCCACCGGATCTCGGGGAGGTCCTCCCGGTACCGCCCGTTCGTCTCGCGGGTGCCCACCCGGAGGAGCCGGTCGCCCTTCGCGACCCCTGCCTTCTCGGCCGGGCTGCCCGGCGCCACGTCGTCGACGATCACGCCGCGCTCCCCGGGGAAGAACGTGTTGTGGACGTAGTCCACCAGCGGGCGGAGCGTGAGGCCCGTGTGGCTGCGCAGGACGTGGCCGTCCGCCCGGAGCCGGTCCACCACCCGCTTCACCACGTCCACGGGGATCGCGAACCCGAGGCTCGAGCCCGCCGTCACGCCGAGCGTGTCGATCCCGACCACCGCGCCGTTCGTGTCGACGAGGGGGCCGCCCGAGTTGCCGGGGTTGATCGCGGCGTCCGTCTGGATCCAGGTGTTGAAGGCGTTCTCGTCGCGGTCGCCGAGGTGGCGCCGCGCGTTCGAGACGATGCCCAGCGAGATCGAGCGCTCGAAGCCGAAGGGGGCGCCGAGCGCCATGACGAACTGGCCCTCCTCGAGGGTCGCCGAGGTGCCGAGCTCGGCCGCGGGCACGGTCTCGCCCGGCGCCAGCACGAGCTTCAGGAGCGCGAGATCGGTCGGCTGGTCCACGCCCACCAGGACGGCCTCGACCGGCCGGCGGTCGTTCAGGACGCAGTGGATCTCCTTCGCCTTCTCCGCGACGTGGTGGTTCGTCACCACGTAGCCGTCCGGGCTCACGATGACCCCGCTCCCGAACACCTCCACGCGGCGCTTCTCGCCGGCCGAGAGGTCCTCCTGGACGGGACGCACGAAGACGAGGGACGGGAAGACCTTGCGCTTCGCGTGCTCGATCACGGTCGGGAAGTCGAGCGTTTCCTTCCCCTCGCCATGCGCCGCGGGGACCCGGGCCCCCGTCGCGACGAGTGCGCAGCCGATCCCCAGGGCGAAAGCCACCGAACCTCTCATCGACGCGCCCTCCGACTCGGGACGAGGTCGCCCGTATCCCCGCTGGATCGGTCGAAAGCCGGTGCACGCGTATCCTGGCGCGCATGGTCGTGCGCGTGCCCGGGTCCGGAACGCCCCTCGACGCGACGGGGGCCCTCGCCGACCCCCCCGCGCCGAGGCCTCCCCACGTCGGGCTCCTCCTGGTCGTGCTCTCGCTCCTCTTCGCCGCCTGGATCCGGCCGCTGGGTGCGACGCTCGACCCGACCGCCCGCGACCAGGTCCACGACCTCTCCCTGGCGATCCGCGTCCGGGAAGGGACGGCGCTCTCGGACGGAAATCGTCACCCCCTCCTCCCGAGCCTCCTGGCCCCGTGGGCCCGACGGGAGCCCGACTTCTTCCGCGACGCGTGGGACGCGTCGGTCGTCCTGTCCGCGCTCGGCCTCCTGGCCGTCGGCCTCGCCGCCGCGCGGGTCTTCGGCGGCTG
>Ga0315271_10001327_pt1 | contig 14821 bp, 18 predicted proteins | sample C3_top_MG_FD_204664 | JGI IMG/M metagenome (GOLD analysis project Ga0315271, IMG submission 204664) | Sediment microbial communities from Yellowstone Lake, YNP, Wyoming, USA - C3_top | ecosystem: Environmental > Aquatic > Freshwater > Lake > Sediment | place: USA: Wyoming | collected 2017-08-01 | reverse complement strand
CGGCGGATTGCTCTTGATGGCCGCTGCTCTTGCTCCGCTTGGCCTCCCGCCGCCTCTTTCTTGCCGCCTCCGGCTTGGCCGCCGTCGGCGGTCTGGCCGTCCTGCTTGTCCCGCCATAGTCCCTTCGGGACGACGGCGGAAACGTCCGGCCTCGTCGTCACGTTCCTTGCTTGCCTCGGCGAAGCGTCTGCGCGAAGACGGGCCGTGCTCTCTTTCTCTCGCTCCCCATCATCACGCCTTCGGCCAGCTTCCCGAACTGCCCGCCGTTGGCGGGCCTGTCGTTCGCCGCCTCCCGGCGGCCTTGACCTGCGACTTGTCCTCCGTAGCCTCCGGCGAAGGAGGAAGCGTTCCGCGAAGCAGGTTCCGGCTTCCGGCTGCTCAGAATCAGAATCCGGGCGCGCGCGTCTTCTCCTCTTTCTTCTGGTCCGTATGTCTGTAAGCCGCGAAACCGGTTGCGGCCCGGACACGCCGTAGCGCGCGCCGAGCAACGGACGGCAAAACCGGTGCCCGGTCCTCCGGGCAGCCCGCGCGCTCCCGCGCGTAGCGGGCGACCGGTTTTGCTGACCGGTGCGAGGAAACAAGCGCGCTCTGGCGTGGAAGGGGCGCAACCGGCGGAGTGGTGGTCTGTTACTTCCAGACGGTCTTCAACCATTCGATCGTCTTGGATATGTCAACCTTCTCTGCGAAGGCCACGAGTTCAGGAATCCGTTTGACCCCGTCGAACGGAATTACGATGTCCGGCGGGAACACCGGCGCAAGCCGGAAGTAGTTGTCACCAAGAATCTGCCGGCATTGGTAGTCCGCAACGCCCATGACTCCGTCGAGCATCATGTCAATGATGGGTCTGGCCCATTGCGCATATCCCCAGTCGAGGTTCTTCCCTTCGATCCGCACGAGTGACTTGCCTGTCCCAATGGACAGCAAAGCAATCTCGTCATGGTTCGGCGTATTCTTGCCGAAAGCCCGGTGGTCCTGAGTCACGGCCAGTGCCGCCATGCTCGGATTGTTGGCCGCAACACCGCCGTCAATGTACCCGTCAACCGATGGGAAGTAGGTCGGGGCGGCGCTGGTGTACAGCGCCACCTTGTAGGCCAGTTGGTCGCCGTCGCTATCCTCGCCGGGGAAGTTGTTGAAGAATTTCGGTGCCCAGCATCGTTCTTCCGGCTTCTCGTTGTCCAGATCGAAGGCCGGAATGAGAACGCGCTTGCCAAGGTCTTTGAGTTTCGCGGTGCCCAGGAGTCGCCGGACTTCGGTTTCGAGGTTCTTCGTCTTGTAGTCCGCACCGCGCGTCTTGCCCAGGTCACAGAGGTCGTCCCACCATGAATCGTCGAAGACGAGTTTGCCGCGTTCCTCGTACAGTCTCCGTAGTTCAGCCACAGTCACGCCATGCGCGAGACCGAGTGCAATGATTCCGCCGGTGGACGTGCCGGCCAGTAGGTCGGCCTTGTCCAGCCAGCCGGGCAGTCTCTCTTCAAGGCGTTGTAGCAGGATCAGCGAAAGCAAACCCCGGATGCCGCCGCCGTCGAAAGAGAGTATTCGATAGAAGGTCATGAGTGTTGGTTTTTCAGTTTGACTGGAAGTCTCGCAACGAATTGGCGAATTTCGTCACGCACGCGGCGATAATGGTCGAGACATTCCTCTTCCGTCTTCGCGCTTTCGGCCAATGCTGGCGGGTCGTCGAAACCAACATGAACGACTTTGGCTTTGCCGCTCAGCCACATCGGGCAGGTCTCGTTCGCGTGACCGCACACCGTAACCACGTAATCGAATGGCACGTCCTTGACCGCTTCGACGGTCTTGGAACGCTGCCCGCTGATATCCACCCCGGCTTCGGCCATGACCTTGACGGCCAGCGGATTGAGACCGTGCGTCTCGATCCCGGCGGAGTAAGGCTCGATCACGTCTCCCTTGAGTTTCCTTGCCCAACCTTCCGCCATCTGACTCCGGCAGGAATTACCCGTACAGAGAAAGAGAATCTTTAGTTTCTTCGCCACAGGAACTACTCCGAACTGATCTTGAGCGCCACATCCTTCGGCAACGCCACGCCCGCCGCCACTTGCATGGCCTTGAACGCGCCGACAGGCACGGCGCACGCCGCACAGCAGCCCTTCAGACTCTCGCGTGCGGTCGTCAGGACCGTTCCATCCGTCCCCGCGCCAATCTCCGCATACCCATCCACTGGCCCCTTCGCGATCAACGCCTCGCCGAATGCCCGCGCCTTCTCGCACCCGCTGGCGATCTTGAACGTGACGTTCTGCGTATCGTCGCTATCCGCGTGAATCCGTGTTTGGAACCCGCAGATCCCGGCATCCACCACAACCAAGGCCTTCATCGTGCCCCCGACTTCCCATGCTTCGTGCCCTGCACGTCCGCCGATCGTACATACCGCTCAACCCCGCTGCCGGGGAACCAGTCCCGGATGAATTCCTTGCTCGCTTCCTTCACCTTCACGCAGCCGCCACGGAACCCGGCGGCTTGCAGGATGCGCTCCAGTCTGCGCACCTGCAGTGCCCCGGCCACGCAACCGGAGTGCTTGTCGAAATCGCGCTGCACCGCCGCCGGGATCGGCTTGATGGCCACGACATCCGAAATGGCGAGCCGGCCCCCGGGCTTCAGGACCCGATAGGCTTCCCGGTACACCTGCTCCTTGTCGGGGGAGAGGTTGATGACGCAGTTGGAGAGAATCACGTCTACGCTCCGGTCCGCCAGGGGCAGATGCTCGATCTCCCCGAGGCGGAACTCGACATTCTTGACCCGCCCCTTCCGGGCGTTCTCCCGCGCCTTGGCGACCATCTCCGCCGTCATGTCGACCCCGATCACTCTCCCGCGGGGGCCGACCTGCCGCGCGGCAAGGAAGCAGTCGAAGCCGCCGCCGGCGCCCAGGTCCAACACGACCTCGCCCTTCTTGAGCATGGCGATAGCCTGCGGGTTCCCGCAGCCCAACCCCATGTTCGCATCCTCTGGCACCGCCTCCAGTTCCTTCTTCGAGTACCCAACCCTGGCGGACATCGCCTTGGCCGACGGGGCTTTCGTCGAACAGCAGGACGGCGTCGAGCAGCCACAGCCACTCTTCCCGCTCGTGGCGATACCCGCGTACCGCACCCGCACCTTCTCCCGAATGTGATCACTCCTCTGCTTCGTCATGTGTCTCCTTCCCGTTATCCCGAACAAAACTCCAACCAATCATCGCACATCAGAATCCCGCGTTCACCGCAGACCCCCCGTTCCGCCGTCGAGAACCCCTTTCATGCGAGAGTTCTGCTGCCGTCGGATCTCTGGCAGGACGCGTTCCCGGATGAAAGCCAGGGCGTCCTGCGCGTCGCGGTCCACCGCGATGGCCGTCAACCGCACCAAGTCTTCCTCCGTCAGCCCGATCATCGCTACGGTCTTCTCCGTCTTCTGCGATTGATCGCCACTGCCCATGATGCACCTCACAAAGGGATGGGGTTACCGACACCCCCCAGACGCCGGCCCGCATCCTCCGCCGCCCCCGCCGCAGGTGGAACCCGCCATAGACCGGGCCAAATCGGCGAACATCGACTCCGTGGTCACCGCATTCGTGTACGTCCCGACGATCCGCCCGGGTGGCGTCACCAGCAGGGTCGTGGCTTTATCGCTCTTGGGATCCACCCGTAACTTACCGAGAAATCCTTGTTCCGCCTGATCGGCCGGGTCAATCACGATGGACTCGGCGAAATCCGAAATCCGCTGATCGGCCTTGAACGCCGCAACGGCCTTGGCCGTGGCCTCTGCCGTCTTGCTGCCGGCCGGCTCCACGCAGATCACCACGACCTTCCCGTCCTGCAGCGTCTTCAGGCACGACGCCCCCTTCGGCCCGACCATGGCATCCGCCAGCGCCTGCGGCTCGCACGATCCCGGGAAACCGCCCGTCACCGCGCCGTTCGACGCCACGGCCAGCACCAGGGGCAGGGGCGCCCGATTCGCGCCGTAGGTCCGAACCGTTGCAGCGTTCGCCGCATCGGCAACGTCCACCTCAACCGATTCCGCCCGTCCCTTGGCCTCTTCCACCGCCTTCTTGACCGCTTCCCGAACCGCCGCCGTCCCGTCGCCTCCCCGGTGGAAGACCACGAAGGCGTACTTCCCCGCGCCCGTGATCCGACCGATCCCCGCCGCCGCCGCGTCTGTCCTGTTCGTCTCCGCCGCCCCGCCCGCCGCCGCCAGGCCCACCGCGCACACCGCCGCCACACCCGATAGCCATCGTCCCGTGTTCATGTTCCTTCTTCCTCCCTCTGATCTTTCTCAAATCGTTACGCCCGCGCCTCTCCAAACCAATGCTGAGTCCGAAGGCATATCTTCACCAGCCAAAGCATCACCGGCACCTCGATCAACACGCCAACGACCGTCGCCAGCGCCGCCCCTGACGAAAGCCCGAAGAGCATCGTGGCCGTGGCGATAGCCACCTCGAAGTGATTGGACGCTCCGATCATGGCCGCAGGCGCCGCGTCCCGATAGGGCAGCTTGAGCAGCTTCGCCCACCAATAGCCCAGCCAGAAGATGAGCATGGTCTGGATGAACAACGGGATGGCGATCCAGAGGATCGTCAGCGGGTTCCCCAGGATCGTCTCGCCCTTGAAACTGAACAGCAGCACCAGCGTGGTCAGCAGGGCAATGATCGTGATCGGCGTCAGCACGTGCAGGAACTTCTCCGTGAACCACTGCTCGCCCTTGGCTTGGATGATCCACTTGCGCGAGAGATACCCACATACCAGCGGCAGGGCCACGTAGATCGCAATGGAGAGCAGCAGCGCCTGCCACGGCACGGGCAGCCGTCCCACGCCCAGCAGGAACCCACCCAGTACGCCGTACAACAGGAGCATGGACAGGGAATTGATGGCGACCATTATCAGCGTCAACCCGTCATTGCCCCGCGCCAGATACCCCCAGACCAGCACCATGGCGGTGCAGGGTGCGATTCCCAGCAGGATGCAGCCAGCAAAATAGCTGCGCCACAGTGGGACCTGCAGCATCTTGACGCCGTCCACCATCACCACCGTTCCCGCCCCATGCGTGGCGCCCACAGCAAGATCGAGACCGAACGGCATCTTCACCAGGTCGGTCGCCTCCGACCCGATGAGCCCCCGAAACAGGAAGCCCAAAAACAGCAGCGCGATGGCGTACATTGTGAAGGGCTTGATCGCCCAGTTGACAAACAGCGTAAGCCACACCGGCTTGCCGCTCTTGCCGGCCTTCACCACCGAGGCGAAGTCGATCTTCACCATGATGGGGTACATCATGAAGAACAGGCAGATCGCGATGGGGATGGATACCACCGGGGCGCCATTCACGAAGACGGACAGCCCGTCCAGGTACTTCGCCACCCCCGGCGCAAACTTGCCCAGGACAATCCCGCCCACAATGCAGAGCGCCACCCACACGGTCAGATAGCGCTCGAACACATTCGTCAACTTTCGCTCGCCGGCGGGGTTCACTTCATTGCTCATGCCTATATGCTCCTTTCCTTCTTGGTCTACCTCGCTTCACGCTGCCGCCGGCCGCCCCTTCGACCACAGCAACAACGTCGAACTGATCACAACCGTCACACAACCCGCTTCCTGGAAAATTACCGCGACAATGGGCGTCATCAACCCAACCACGCTCAACCCCAGCCCGATGACGTTGTAGATCATCGAGAAAAAGATGTTCAGTTTGATGCGGCGCAACACCTTCGACGACATCCACATGAAGTCCGCGACGCCCGAAATGTCGTCGTTCATCAGCGTGACGTCAGCCGTCTCGATGGCCACGTCCGTGCCGGCCGCGCCCATGGCGATGCCCACATCGGCCAGGGCAAGGGCGGGCGCGTCGTTAACACCATCGCCGATCATGGCGACTTTCTGGCCTTGCGACTGACACTGCTCGACAAATGCCTGCTTTTGCTCAGGAAGCAGTTCGGACTGGAAGTCGTCAACGCCGATCGCGCGGGCGACGGCGGCGGCCACCTTGGGATGGTCGCCGGTCAACATCGTGATCCGTTTGACGCCCATTGACTTGAGGGCTCGAATGGCACCGGGTATTTCCGGGCGAATCTCGTCGGCAATCGCCAGTAGCCCCAGCGGTTCGTCATTTTGAGCGACCAGCACTGCGGTGCGGCCTTGCTCCGATTGGTGCGCGACGTGCTCATCCATCCGAGGCGTGATATTCAGCCCCGCATCCCTGAGATACGTTGGCTTACCCACGCGAATTCGGCTGTTCATCCATGCCGCCTCAACGCCCATAGCCGCGGTGCTGTTGAAGTGATCCGGTTCCGGGATAGAAAGCCCCTTTTCCTTCCCGGCCGCCAGAATGGCGCGGCCTAAGGGGTGTTCGGAGTACTTCTCCGCAATACAAGCAATCTGGAGGATGTCGTCCGGTGTTCGCCCGTTGAAGGTGACGATCTCCATCACTTTCGGTCTGCCGAAGGTGAACGTTCCCGTCTTGTCAACCAGCAAGTGGTCTAACTTGTGGCCCAACTCCAGAAACATCCCCCCCTTGATCAAGATCCCCCGCTTGGCCATGTTCGAGATGCCTGCCGTCACCGCGGTCGGAGTGGCAATGGCAAAGGCGCAGGGACAGGCCACCAGCAGAACCGAGACCGCCGCCTTGACGTCGCCGGTGACGAAGAAGGCGAGAACGGCCAATACAAGAACCGTGGGCAGAAACCATGTCGTGAATCGGTCGGCCAGGTTTTGGATTGGGGCGCGCGCACCCTGGGCTTCCTGCACCAGGTGGACGATCCGAGCGAGCGTGGTGCCTTCGCCGACTTTCTCTGTCTTGATCTCCAACCGGCCCGATTCGTTGAGCGTTCCGCTGAACACGGTGCTGCCTGGCAACTTTTCCACCGGCATGGATTCGCCAGTGATGGGCGACTGATTGACGCTGCTTGCGCCTGCAACCACCGTGCCGTCCACCGGAATCCGCTCGCCCGGCCGGACTACGACCGGGTCGCCAACCTGAAGCTCGGCAACCGGCACGGCGACTTCCTCGCCATTGCGGCGCACCGTTGCGGTCTGCGGCGCCAGATCCAGCAGGTCTCGGATGCTGCGGCGCGTCTTATCCAGCGCGTAGCTCTCCAACGATCCAACCACCGACATGATGATGACGATGACCGCTGCTGGTCGGAACTCTCCTATTGCAACCGTCGCGGCAAGCGCCACAAGCACGAATACGTTGACCGTGATCCGGCGGCAGAAGATATCCTTGAAACCCGCGATAAACCGTGGGGTCCCACCCAGCAGGACGGCCGCCAACGCCAAGAACGCATTCAGGTACACGGGGCCGATATGCCAGTGGGCCAGCACCCAGCTCGACAGGGTCAACGCAATAATCACCGCAGGGGCAAAGGCGAGCACCAGTATCTCCCGGCGCTTCTCGGAACGAACACTATTAGAATCAGACATTGCGCATCCTCTATTCGGAATCATCCAGGGTGGCCCGAGCCCCGCAGACAGCACAACACTTCCGCGACAGGAAACGGCCGGTCTACTTCTTCTTTCGCTCTCCCGCGACCTCGTCGCCCTTCGACTTCTTCTCGTCAACCGCGTGGCAACCGCAGCCAGGACCGCAGCCATCGTTGCTCTTGGCGATCGACTCCATCAACAATGCGAACAAGCCCTTCTTTTTCTTTCCATTGTCTTTCACTGTATCGTTCATCTCCTGCCTCTCTTTAGAACTTAGCCAACAAGTACAAACCAGCAGCGATCAACAGCACTCCCGCAGCGACCCTGATTGCGGTATCGGCCTTCTGCATCTTGAGCGAGGCCTTCCCAAACGACACGCCGAACAGGATGGCGGCGAGCGGCAAGCTGAACCCGACGGCGAAGAGGGCCATGAGCACCATCCCCCACAGCATCCGCCCCATCAAAATGCTGGCACCCATGACGATGAAGATGCCCGGATTGCACGGCAGCGAACAAGCCGCCACCCCGCCGCCAAGAAACAGTCCTCCCAGCGCCGCGCCCATCTTTCCGCCGGAGACCGAAGACGCGCCTTCCTTCTGAGCGCGACTCGGCAGTTTGAAGGGGAGCAGTTTCAACGTCGCCAGACCAAAGAGGACCGCCACGACACCTGCGAAAAGCTTCCAGTACCGTCCAAGAAACGTCTGCGCCGTCTGGCCGACCAGACCCGCTACAAACCCGAGGATCATGAGCGCCAGCGTGGTGCCTATCAGGAACCAGACCGCCGAGACCAGCGATGCGCGCCGGTTCACGTTTTCCCGCGTGCCCGAGTAGGCCAGCAGCATTCCCATTGCCGGCAGGGTGCAACACGCGCTTGCCAACGCACTCACCAGGCCGAGCAGGAACGCCAACGGCAGGGCCGCCGGCCCCATACTGGCGGCTTGGAGTGTGTCCGTAACCCATTTCAGCATGTCCGTCATACATGCTCCTAGTTACAGCCGCTCGGTCCGCACCCGGCCGCTGCAGGTCCGCACCCGCCCGCGCTCGACGCGGCAACCAGCGCCTGAACGAGTTTCGTCTCCGTGATATCGCCCGAGGTGGCGCTCATTCCTTTGCCCTTGACCATCGCCAGCACGCCAGGGACGGCCATTTGCTTCGCGATGTTCTCGTAGTCTGGCGAACCCGTCTTCAGCGCAAACATGGCGATCTTGCCGCCGCGCAACTGGGGCTCTACCGTTCGAGCTGCGCCACGCATTTGTGCCATCGGCGCCTTGGCTGTGGTCTCGCTCTTACCCGGCAGGAAAACGAGGACCCCGAATGTATCCGTGGCAACCGTGTTCAGTTCGGAAAGCCCCGCGATTTCCTTTAGCGCATCCGTGACCGCAGGCTTTGCCACCTCGCCCGGCGCGGCCGTTTGCTCTGTAGTGGGCAGGGTGGCAAATCCCGCTGAAGCCGGAGCAGCCCGAACGCCGTTGTCCTTCACCATGGCCCGTGCGACCAGCACTCCGGCAACAATCAAGATCACGATCCCCACAGTCCACCGCCACCGGCCTCCGGATACCGATGTCCCGCAACTGCACCCCGGTCCGCAAGCCCCTGCATCCTGTTTCTGTTTGTCGTTCTGTTCGTTCATCGCATCTTCTTCCTTTCTCGCAGTTTAGGCGCAACAACCTTTGCCCTTTGACTTCCCGTCCCCACAACAACTTGTCGCCCCCGCGGCTGGCGAATCGAATATCCCCGCCGAAAACTGCTTCATGGCCGACATGGCGCCTTTCTCGACCATGTGCCCAACGGCAATCGCCTCGCGAATCTCGTTCTCTTCGATCCCCATCTCCTTCGCCTTCGCGACGTGGTACGTCAGACAGGGCTGACAGTGAGCGCCTACCGACGCACCCACCGCAATCAATTCCTTTGTCTTCTCATCCATGCTTCACCTCCGGTGTTGTTGTTCAATGACCAGCTACTAAACCCGCTCCCTTCGCCGCCGACAGAGACTCCCGGGATCACAGGAGACAACTGTCCTCAATTTCGTCCTGTCCTGTTCGATCGTTTCGTCGTTCTCTAACGTATTGACCAACCACGTCAGCACGGGTCGGACAAAGGCCCCGGCCGATCCCTGCGGCAAGCAGAAGTAGGCCCATCGGCCGTCTTTGCGCGAATCCACCAGCCCCGCCGCACTTAGTATGGAGAGGTGCTTGGACACCGTCGATGGGGCAAGCGCCAGCACTTCGACAATCTGGCAAACGCACAACTCGCCCGGCCCCAGCATCATCAGGATGCGCACGCGCTGTAGGTCCGCCAGAGCTTTGGTTACGCGCAATGTCGCTCGCATGGCTTCGCCGTTCATACTCCTCCTTTACATTCCTGCCGCCCCGGAGATCAGCGGCGAGACACCCAACAGGTCCACGACGTAGCCCGCCACAACGGCCACGACGAACACGGTCAGCACAAACGCGAAGACCAGCCTCCGCTTGAAGATGGACCCCAGGATGATGATTTCCGGGATGCTCGCCCCGGCGCCACCGATGACGAGGGCGAGAACGGTGCCGACTCCCATGCCTTTGCCGATGAGGGCCGCCCCGATGGGAATTACCGTTTCGGCGCGGATGTACATGGGTACGCCCAACGCGGCGGCGACGGGGATGGACCACGGATTGCCAGGCCCGGCCAGGCGCACGACGAGATCCTGCGGGAAGAAGCCGTAGATGAAGGCGCCGATGCCCGCGCCAATCATCAGGTACCAGAACACCCCTTTGAAGGTTGAGACCGCCTCGGCCCCCGCCCGTTTCATCCTTACCTTAAAAGGCACGCTCTCGGAATCGTCCGCGTCCATGTTGACGGAGCAGCATCCAGCGTGCGCCGTTTGAGATTCCGCCGCATCACCGTCCTCGGAACAACCACAGTCGCCCTGGACAGACGCCGCGTACGCGGCAACCGGATCGGGAGCAGCCTTTGCGTCGCAACATCCACTCTGAATCCCCGCCAGCGGTTTGACATCCCTTTCCAGCCCCAGTTTCGACAACACAGCCGCCGTGAGCATGGCTCCGAAGAAAGTCACAACCACATAGACAGCCGTTACCTTGAACCCCAGAAGCATAAGGAAGAGCCCGATGATGACCGGGTTGAGCACCGGCGAAGAAAACAGAAACGCCATCACCGGGCCGAACGGCACACCCCCCTTAAGCAGGCCGGACAGGATGGGCACTGTCGAACAGGAACAGAACGGCGTGATCGCACCGAGACCTGCGCCCAGGAGATACTGCACCCACGTCAGCCGCCCGACAAGAAACGCCCGAATGCGGGAAGGGGGCAGATACTCGAGCAGCAGCCCAACGATGAATGCGACGACAACGAAGATGAGGATCAGTTCTCCTGCAATCACCAGGAAGAACTTGCCGGCCGTCATGAAACTGTTGATCTCAAACACATTCACTCCTTTCGTCATATCGTCACACGACGAACTATCGCACAACGCATCTCACCTGTCAACAGTCCCGCCTTGAAACGTTAGCGAACGCCTCTACCGCGCCGTGTAGATCAGGTAGAGCCCGCCCAACAGGACCAGCACGCCGCAGACCTTCTTGAGGATCACCGCGCCCTTGGACTTCTCGTTCCAGTTCAGGTAATGTTGGACAACCTCCGTGAATGTGCCCGCCAGCACGATAACGGAGCAGTGTCCTATGCCGTAGAACAGGAGCAGAAGAATCCCATAGGACAGGTTCGTCGCCGCGAGCTTGAACGTCACCGCCAGCATGGGTGCCATGTAGGCGAAGGTGCACGGGCCGAGTGCCACGCCGAACACGAGTCCCAGGATCAACGCCGCCAGCATTCCCTTGCGTTTCATGCCGGGCTGGGCTGCGCCAGGCATGGGCAGGCGGATGACATCGAGCAAGTACAGCCCGACAACGAAGAAAATGACGGCCACCGCGTAGTTACCCCAACGCCCGACATCGCCCATCATCCGTCCGGCTGCCGCCGTGATGGCTCCGATCACGCCAATGGTGATTAGGATTCCCACTGCGAACAGAAAGGAGATCGTGAACGCCCTTCGCGTCGTGATCCGGCCCTGCTGGTCAATGAACCCGACGATCAGCGGAATGCTCGCCAGGTGGCATGGACTCAACAGAATGCTGAGCACGCCCCACACGAACGCGGCGGTCAGTGCGAGGCTGGCCGAACCTTCAACGGCGTGCGATAGCGTTGTGAATATCTGTTCCATCATCTCGCAGTCCCTCCTTTGCGTTCCTTGCGCCTTGGCGAGAAATCCTGGCTCTCGCAACGGCGCCAATCATCTTTATCTGCGTTCTTCGCACGTCGGAAAACAACTCCGATTTCCGACCGTTCATTTCGGAGCGCATTCGCCGATCTTGCACGCCTTGCTGATCTGCTGCGGCGTCAGCTTCATCTTATCCGCCAGCGCCTTCTGGATCGTGATCATCTCGCCGGTCTCGAGCGGATTCGCCTCCACCCACTTCTTCAGGTTTTCCGCGTTGACGAAAAACCCCTGATGAAAGCATCCCGCCGACGCGTGTGTGCCGTCTGGCTTTGTGCGCTGTCCGAACCACGCAACCGCCGTGGCCGGTTCCAGCGACGCCACACTGCCGTTCAGGGTCCTGACCACCACCGTTTCTCCCGTCAACCGGTCTTGCTCCCGAATCTCGATGTCTTTGCCTGTCCGTGCCGCCACACCCAGGGCGCAGTGCGAACAACAACCCCATGTCTTTACGTCGCCGACCGTGACTGCGGCCACACTCTCGGGATACACGGCCCGGTCGCAGAATCCACACTTGTTCGCCAGTTCCTTGCTTTGAAGCACCGCCAAGTCCAGCACGTTCCCTCCGCTCGCCTGCTGTTCCTTCTCCGCCGGGCCCTTGTCTGCAAACGCCTTGACCGTGGGCCGCCCCGTCTTCGCATCCTGACCGTACACATAGATTGCATCGGTTATCGGCACAAGACTCCCGGTCGCCCAGTCCGTCACTACTACCTTCTTCTCGAACCCCGCCTTGTCTTCGGTCAGACACGAGTACATGACGAAATAGTGGTGCATGCCGCACAGCCGCACGTCGCCCTTATCCGTCTTGACCACCACGAGGCTGTTCGACGGAATATCGCCGTCGCACAGGTAACAGATGGCGTCTTTGGCCCTCGTGTCGGGCTGCATCGGCGTCCAGCGGCTCACGCCGGCCGGTGCAGCCGCGCCTGTCAGGTCCACCCCGAACTCTTTCCACTTCGCCAGGATGTCGTCCTTGCCAAAGAACCCCTCGTGCCGGAACAGTTCTTTCCCCGCCGCGTCATAGAAGATCTGCGTCGGAATAACGTTGATCCCGTACTTCTTCCCCGCATCCGGGTTCTCCCACACGTCGATGAACTGCACGTCCATCTTTCCGGCATAGGTCTTCTTCAGATCCTCCAGGATGGGCGCCATCATCTTGCACGGGATGCACTTGGTTGCCCCGAGATCGATCAGGCGGGGCAGGGGAACGCCTTGAGTGGCGTTTTCGGCGACGGAGCCCTTCGCTCCGGCCGTCTCAACGACCGCCGCCGTCTCGTTCGCCGCCGGCTTTTTCCCCGCGTTCTTGGCGATCAGCACCCCCACAACCGCTAGGGCGAGGATGATCCAGATCCACTTGCCTCGCCCGCTACAACAACTTCCGCCGCCGCACCCGCATGCGGAGCCTTCATCCTTCTTATCGCTCTCGTTTGCCATTACCGACCTTCCTTTCAGTCTTTTCAACCACTGCCTGCCCACATATACCCCTGCAAGAATTGCCACAACTACCAGCAATGGAAACAGATCGTCTCCGCCCTTGCATTGACAAGAACAAGCCGCCGACAACATGTCTATTCCATTGGTCATACGCCGGACTACCACCTAACAGACGAGTTTCGCCGCGCCAGCCGCCGCGGCCTTCGCGATGACCTCGGGTGTGGGTGGCGTTTTGCCCTTTTCCATGCTCAGGTCGGCCAGTTGCAGATGCTCGTACGTCTTAAATCCCGCCTGTTCCAAACTATTCTTCACGCAGTTCAAAGGGCAACCGTCAATCGCCAGGATCTTCGCAGCCGACTCCGTTGTCGCCATGATCCCGGAGACTCGCCCGCCAATACCCGCCAGGCAGAACATCTTGCCCGCGCCGTCCTTTGTCAACTTCCGGGCCGCTTGGTCAGCAATTGCCCCTACATCCGCCGCCCCTGAACACGCAAAGATCAGTTTCGGAGCCGCTCCACACGCACATGCACTCTTCTCGCTCATGGTCTTCCTCCTGTGTATGGTTAGTCGTCTACGCCAAGAACTTCTTGATGTCGTCCGGACTCAGCACCCTTCCGGCGCTCTTCACCTGCCCGTCAACCACCAGCGCTGGCGTGGTCATGACGCCAAACTTCATAATATCCTGAATCTTCTCCACCTTCTCGATGGTCGCCTCGATGCCCAGCGCCTTCACCGCCGCCTCCGCATTCGCCGTCAGCAACTTGCATTTCGGGCAGCCCGTTCCCAATATCTGGATCTTCTTCATGTATTTATCCTTTCTTTCACATAATCGCGTTAAACAGGTATCCCACCGCCATGATTCCAATCGCTACCACGCCGAAAAATACGGCGAGCAATCGGGGCTTGAGCACTTTGCGGAGGATGATCGCCTCCGGCAGGGAAAGGGCGATCACCGCCATCATGAACGCCAGCACCGTGCCTAGCGCTGCGCCTTTCCCGAGCAGCGCCTGCACGATCGGGATGATGCCGGCCGCATTGGAATACATCGGCACGCCAATGACCACCGAAAGCGGAACGCTCCACCAGACCCCTTTGCCCATGAAGGACGCCATGGCATTGGCCGGCACATACCCATGAATGCCTGCACCCACGGCAATACCGATCATGACATAGAGCCACACTTTTCCGACAATATCCCGCACGGCATCACGCCCGAGTTGGATACGGGCAGCCATATCAAGTTTTTCATCTTCAAGACCTGCCGTTGGTCCAGTTGCATAAACCCAGTCCTCGACATGACCCTCCATTTTCAATCGACCGATAATCCAGCCCGCCACCATGGCGATGGTCAGGCCCATACCCAGATAGATGGCGGCCACCTTCCACCCGAACATGCCGAACAGCAGCACGAGTGCGATTTCGTTTACCATTGGCGCTGAAATCAGGAAGGAGAGGGTTACCCCCAGCGGAATCCCTGCCGTCACAAACCCGATAAAGAGCGGCACAGCGGAGCAGGAACAGAACGGCGTCACAATTCCCAGCAGAGCCGCCAGAACATTTCCCACCGATTCGCGCTTACCCGCCAGGATCCGGCGGGTCCGTTCCGGGGTGAAGAACGACCGGATAATGCCCACCACAAACACAATAAGGGTAAGCAGCATCAACACCTTGGGCGTCTCAAACACAAAGAACTGCAACGCTGTGCTGAAATGATGTTCCT
>Ga0315271_10001326_pt1 | contig 14821 bp, 9 predicted proteins | sample C3_top_MG_FD_204664 | JGI IMG/M metagenome (GOLD analysis project Ga0315271, IMG submission 204664) | Sediment microbial communities from Yellowstone Lake, YNP, Wyoming, USA - C3_top | ecosystem: Environmental > Aquatic > Freshwater > Lake > Sediment | place: USA: Wyoming | collected 2017-08-01 | reverse complement strand
GTTCCTCCATGTTTTACGTGATCTCCTATGTGCTGACCACGCTGGCCAGTTTCGGTGTGATCCTGTTGTTGTCGCGCAGCGGCTTTGAGAGCGAAGAGATTGCCGACATGGCCGGTCTGAATCAGCGCAATCCGCTGTATGCAGGCATCATGGCGGTTTGCCTGTTCTCGTTGGCCGGTATCCCACCGATGATCGGTTTCTATGCCAAACTGGCGGTTTTGCAGGCCCTGGTGGCAACGGGCGGCACTCCGCACCTCGTGCTCGCCATCTTTGCCGTCATGATGTCGCTGATCGGTGCTTTTTATTATCTGCGCGTGGTCAAGGTCATGTATTTTGACGCGCCCGCGGGTACATCCGAACTCACGGCACCGTTCGAGGTGCGTGCCGTGTTGTCGCTCAATGGCGCCTTGCTGCTGATTCTGGGCTTGGTGCCCGGCGGCCTGATGGCCTTGTGTGCCAATGCCGTGGTGCAGATGCTGGCCACCTGAACATTTTGTTTCACAGGTCAAGTTGACAGTCGATGGACAAGCCCGAATTTGACCATTTGATCGAAAAGAAGATAAGCAGCACCGAACTCTTCAAGGGCCGACTCCTTCACGCTTTCAGCGATCAGGTCAGCCTGTCCAATGGTGGCCAGGCCATCCGCGAGTATGTGGTGCACCCCGGTGCTGTCATGATCGTTCCCTTGCTCGAAGATGCAACTGGGGGTTTGCAGGTGGTGCTTGAGCGCCAGTTTCGCTACCCTGTGGGCCGGGTCATGATCGAATTTCCCGCCGGCAAACTCGATCCCGGTGAAGACTGCTTTCACTGTGCCCAGCGTGAATTGCAGGAAGAAACGGGTTACCGCGCCAGCCAGTGGGCCCATGCGGGTGTGCTGCACCCGCTCATCGCCTATTCCACAGAATTCATCGATATCTGGTTTGCGCGTGGCTTGCAAGTCGGGCAGCGCCAGCTCGATGAGGGTGAGTTTCTGGACGTCGTGACGGCCACCCCGGCGCAGTTGCTGGACTGGTGCCGCCAGGGTCTGGTCACCGATGGCAAAACTCTCACCGCTGCGCTTTGGCTGCAAAACGTGGTCTCTGGCGCCTGGTCGCTCGATTGGCAAAAAGGCCAATGACTGGCTTATGTGATTTTTGCATACTAAGATGATTTGACCCGGTGCCGGCCTCTTCAGGTGGGCTGCAGTTTCTAAAATCCTGGGTGTTCAAATGACTATTTGGAGACCTGCATGACCCATGCGAACCTTGCTGACCTGCGCACCTACACCCTGGAAAACGCCGGTGCAGCCGCCACCGTGCTGGCTGACTTTGTGCCAGCCTACTTTGACAACACCGACCCCGACGAATTGCAACAGCGCGGCGCAGCAACGCTGCTGGCCCTGGCCTCTGCGCACTGGCGCTTGCTGGATGGTGCGCCTGACGCCGCTGGCCAGCGCATTCGCATCTTCAATCCCGTGCTCGCCGAAGACGGTTTTGACAGTGATCACACCGTCATTCAACTGGTGCACGATGACATGCCTTTCCTGGTGGACTCGGTCACCATGGCCATCAACCGCAGCGGCCGCATGGTGCACTGGATCGTGCACCCGCTGCTGGCGGTCGAGCGCGATGCCAAGGGCAAGGTCAGGCATGCCAGTCTGGCACGGCAGGACGCAGGCCACAACCATCAAATTTCCTCGCTGATTCTGTTGGAGTGCGACCGCATTTTGCTGGAGGCTGACCGGCAGCAACTCGCCGCTGAACTGTCGCAAGTGTTGCACGATGTGCGCGCCGCGGTGAGCGACTGGGCGCCCATGCTCAAGCATTTGCAAGCCGTCAGGGAAGATTCTTCGCGCTCGCCCTTGTCGGCCAAAGGGCAACAGGAAGGCGTTGAATTCCTGCATTGGTTGGAAGCTCAGCACTTCACCTTTTTGGGTGCGCGCGACTACGAGTTGGTGCGCGACGAAGAGGGTATCAAGCTGGTGGCGGTGCCTGCGTCAGGTCTGGGAATTTTGCGCGGTGAACCCCGGACGCCGGTGAGTCGTTTGCCGGCAGATGCACTTGAATTTCTCGACTCCGACCAACTGGTGCTGGTCACCAAGGCCATGACGCGCGCCACCGTGCATCGTCCGGCCTGGCTCGATTGCCTGACGGTCAAACGCTTTGACGCTGGCGGAAAAGTCATTGGCGAAGCCCGCTTTCTGGGGCTTTACACCTCCAAGGCCTACGCTGCTGCGGTCACCGACATTCCCCAAATCCGCCGCCGCGCCGCCGATGTCATGGCGGCCGTGGGCGTGCTGCCCGAGAGCCATGCCGCCAAATCCTTGCGGACAATTCTGGATGATTATCCGCGCGACGAGCTGTTCCAGGTCGATACCGCCACGCTGACCGACCATGCCGTGGGTATTTTGCGGCTGCAGGAGCGCCAGCGCGTGCGCGTTTTCCTGCGTCGCGACCCCTTTGGCCGCTTCACCTCGGCCCAGGTCTTTGTGCCGCGCGACCGCTACAACACCGAGTTGCGCTCCAAAATTGGCGATGAACTCTGCCGCTCACTGGACGGCCAGTCCATCGAGTACACGCCGACGCTGACCAACAGCCCACTGGCGCGCATCCACTACTTCATTCGCTCTGGCCAGCAGGCGCCCGGCAATGTCGATGTGTCGGCGCTCGAGGCCCGCATCACCCGGCTTTGCCAGCGCTGGGAAGACGATTGCCGGCAGGCCTTGATGCACATTCATGGTGAAAGCCACGGCCTGGCTTTGGCCGCTCGTTTTGCCGACAGCTTTCCAAGCGTTTACCAGGAGGATTTTTCTGGCCGCAGGGCTGCCGATGATGTGCAGGTGCTCGCCAGCCTGTCGCCCCTGCAGTCGATGGCGGTGCGCTTGTACCGGCCGCTCGACAGCGCGCCCGGCATGGTGCGCTTCAAGATTTTCAGCCTGGGCAAGGTGGCGCTGTCGGACTCGCTGCCGGTGCTCGAGCGCATGGGCGCGCGCGTGCTCGACGAGCATCCGTACCAGTTGCAGGTGGCTGCGCCAGCGGGCGACGGCACGCCATACTGGATTCACGACCTGGGTTTGCAACTGCCGCCCGAGGCCGGTTTTGCCACGATCCGCGAGCGCTTTGAGGCCCTTTTCGTGCGGGTCTGGTGCAAGGTGCTCGACAGCGACGACCTCAACAAGCTGGTGCTGGCCACCACGCTCGATGCGCGCGCCATTGCGGTGCTGCGTGCCTACACCCGCTACTTCAAGCAGCTTGACTTCCCGTACAGCCAGAGCTATCTGGAGGCCACGTTGTACAAAAACGCCGCCCTGGCGCAGGCCCTGTACCAACTCTTCGAGGCGCGCTTCGATCCGGCGAAGGCGTCTGACCGGGAAGCACAGCAAGCCCGTATCAGCGCGGCCATCGAGGCGCAACTGAGCGCGGTGGCCAGCCTCGATGAAGACCGCATCCTGCGCCAATACCACAGCACCATCCTGGCCACCCTGCGCACCAACGTGTGGCAGACGACTGCCACGCGTGCTTACAAGCCTTACATGAGCTTCAAGTTCCAGTCGCATGATGTGCCGGGCATGCCCGAGCCCAAGCCGATGTTCGAGATCTGGGTTTATTCGCCGCGCGTCGAGGCCATCCATCTGCGCATGAACAAGGTGGCGCGAGGCGGGTTGCGCTGGTCGGACCGTCCCGAAGATTTCCGCACCGAGATTCTGGGCCTGGTGAAGGCCCAGCAGGTCAAAAACACGGTGATCGTGCCGGTCGGCTCAAAAGGCGGTTTTGTCCTTAAAAACCCGCCGCCTGTCAGCGACAGAGAAGCCTTCAGGGCCGAGGGCATCGCCTGCTACAAACTGCTGCTTTCGGGCATGCTCGACGTCACCGACAATCTGGTCAAGGGCCAGGTGGTGGCGCCCAACAACGTGGTGCGTCACGACCCGGATGACACTTATCTGGTGGTCGCGGCAGACAAGGGCACGGCCAGTTTTTCCGACATTGCCAACAGCGTGTCAGCCGACTACGGCTTCTGGCTTGGCGATGCGTTTGCCTCGGGCGGCTCGGTGGGCTATGACCACAAGGAAATGGGCATCACCGCGCGCGGCGCCTGGGAGTCGGCCAAACGCCATTTCAGGGCCCTGTCGCACGACATCCAGACAACGCCCTTTACCGTGGTCGGCATTGGCGACATGTCGGGCGATGTGTTTGGCAACGGCATGCTGTTGTCAACCCAGATCAAACTGGTGGCCGCTTTTGACCACCGGCACATCTTCATCGACCCGGCGCCGGATGTGGCGCGCAGTTTTGCCGAGCGCCAGCGGCTCTTTCATCTGCCCCGCTCCAGTTGGGACGACTATGACCGCAGCGTGCTGTCGCCAGGCGGCGGCATTTACCCGCGCACAGCCAAGTCGATTGCCTTGTCGGCCGAGGCGCGCGCGGTGCTGGGCATCGAGGCCACCGAGTTGTCTCCCAATGACCTGATCCATGCGCTGCTGCAGGCCCCGGCGGACATGCTCTACAACGGCGGCATTGGCACCTATGTCAAGTCGTCGCAGGAGAGCCACAGCCAGGTGGGTGACAAGGGCAGCGACGCGTTCCGGGTCAATGGCCACCAACTGCGCTGCAAGGTGCTGGTCGAAGGCGGCAACCTGGGCTGCACCCAGTTGGGGCGCATTGAGTTCGCCCAGGCTGGCGGCCTGATCTACACCGACGCCATCGACAACTCGGCCGGTGTCGATTGCTCGGACCACGAGGTCAACATCAAGATCCTGCTCGACCGGGTGGTGGAAGCCGGTGACTTGACGCTCAAGCAGCGCAACGACCTGCTGGCCTCCATGACCGACGAGGTGGGGCATCTGGTGCTGGCCGACAACTACTACCAGACGCAGGCGCTCGACGTGGCCTGTCACCGGCCCTTGTATTTTCTGGCAGGTCAGCAGCGGCTGATCCAGTGGCTCGAAGGCGCCGGGCGCCTGAACCGTGCCATCGAGTTTTTGCCCGGCGACGAAGAATTCGTGCGCCGGCGCTCGCTGCAACAAGGCTTGACGGCACCCGAAGGCGCGGTATTGCTGGCCTACGCCAAGATGTCGGTGTTCGACGACTTGCTGGCCAGCAATTTGCCCGACGATCCGTATTTCAGCCGCGTGCTCAAGGCCTATTTCCCCAAGGCCTTGACCGAGAAATTCTCGGCGGCCATCGACCAGCACCCGCTCAAGCGCGAAATCATCGCCACCTTTGTGGCGAACACCGTGGTCAACCGCAGCGGCGCCACCTTTGTCAACTTCCTGGCGGCAGAAGCAGCCGCGACGACCGCTGACGTGGTGCGCGCCTATACCCTGGCGCGCGAGATTTTCGACCTCGAGCCGCTGTGGGATCAGATCGATGCGCTTGACGGTGTGGTCGCCAGCAGCCTGCAGCTTGACCTGCTGAGCAAGCTCATTGCCATTGCCCAGCGCGCCTCGCGCTGGATGCTGCGCGCGCGCTCCAAGTCGTCTGATCTGCCCACCCTGATGGCGCGTTACCAACCCGGCGCCCGTGAGCTGCGCGCCCATCTGGAAAGCTGGTTGCCCGCCAGCGCCATGGCCAGTTGGGAACAGGCCACGCATAAACTGGTGCATGCCGGCGTCGACCTGGAACTGGCGCGCAACCTGAGTGCGCTCGAGTTCGTGTTCCCGGCGCTCGACCTGGTAGACCTGACCGAGCAGGCCAACACCACGCTGGCGCAGGCGGCACAAACCTACTTTGGTGTCGACAGCGTGCTGGCCTTAAGCGCCTGGCGCGTCCAGATCAACCGCCTGCCCACCGACAGCCTGTGGCAGACCCAGGCCCGGGGCAGCGCGCGCGAGGATGTGTATGCCATTGCCAACCAGATCAGTCTGAGTGTGTTGCAGAAGTTCGACGGCTTGGCCGTATGGTCAGAGACACATGCGGCCAGCATCGAGCGATTGTGCAAATTGCTGCAAACCATCAGCACTCAGGGCGCTGACCTGGCGCCGGTGTCGGTGGCGCTGCGCGAGTTGCGCCACCTGGCCTGACGGCACTTAATCAGTTGGGGTCAGAGCACGTCGCTTCGCGAGTGGTCTGACCCGCAAGGTTTAGCCATAGTTGGGTTCAGAGCACGTCGCTTCGCGAGTGGTCTGACTCGCAAGGTTTAGCCATCGCTATTGAACTGCAGCGCCGCCAGCCCGGCGTAGAGCCCGCCGGCGGCGAGCAGTTCGGCATGCGTGCCCTGTTCCACCAGGCGGCCCTGGTCCAGCACCACGATGCGGTCGGCCCTGACCACGGTGGCCAGGCGGTGCGCAATCACCAGCGTGGTGCGCCCGCGCATGGCCGACTCCAGGGCGGCCTGCACCATGCGCTCGCTCTCGGCGTCGAGCGCGCTGGTGGCCTCGTCGAGCAGCAACAGCGGCGGATTTTTCAACATGGCGCGGGCAATCGCAATGCGCTGGCGCTGGCCGCCGCTCAGGCGCACACCGCGCTCGCCCAGAAAGGTGTCATAGCCCTGGGGCAGGGCGCTGATGAACTCGTCAGCAAAGGCCGCCTGCGTCGCTGCCTTGACCTCGGCATCGCTGGCCCCGGGTAGGCCGTAGCGAATGTTTTCCAGCGCGCTGCTGGAGAAAATCACCGCGTCCTGCGGCACGATGCCGATGCCCTGGCGCAAGTCGGCCAGCGCCAACTCACGCGTGGGGATGCCATCTTTCAGAATGCGCCCGGCTGCGGGGTCGTAGAAGCGCAGCAGTAGTTGAAAAACCGTGCTTTTGCCAGCGCCGCTGGGACCCACCAGCGCCACCGTCTGGCCGGGTGCGATGTCCAGCGAGAAATCGGTCAGCGCCGCCTGCCCGGGTCGTGATGGGTAGTGAAACGTGACATGCTCGAATTGAACCGCGCTGCCAGCCTTGGGCACCGGGGCCGCCACCGGACGGGTCGGCGACACAATTGGTGACTGGCTGGCCAGCAACTCCATCAGCCGTTCGGTGGCACCTGCCGCGCGCAGCAGGTCGCCGTAGACCTCGCCCAGAACGGCAAAGGCGCTGGCCAGAATGATCACATAAAGCACGGTCTGGCCCAGATGCCCGGCACTGATGCGCCCGGCCATCACCGCCTGCGTGCCCTGGTACAGACCCCATAGCAGCGCGGCCGAAGTGGCAATGATGATGAACGCCACCAGGATTGAGCGCGCCTTTGATCGGCGCACTGCCACCTCGAACGCGTTATCCGTGGCCTGGTTGAATCGCGCCGCCTCAAGCGCCTCAGCGGTGTAACTTTGCACCACAGGAATGGCGTTGAGCACCTCGGCGGCAATCGCGCTGGCGTCGGCCGCCCGGTCCTGGCTGGCGCGTGACAATTTGCGAACCCGCCGGCCAAACCAGGCCGCCGGCAGCACAATCAGCACCAGAACGCCAAGCACCTGCACCATCACCATCGGGTTGGTCCAGACCAGCACGGCCAAGGCGCCAACACCCATCACCAGATTGCGCAGCCCCATGCTCAGCGACGAGCCCACCACCGTCTGCACCAGCGTGGTGTCGGCCGACAGCCTGGAGAGCACCTCGCCGGTCTGCGTGGTCTCGAAAAATGCCGGGCTTTGCTGCAACACATGGCTGTAAACGGCATTGCGCACATCGGCGGTGATGCGCTCGCCCAGCCAGCTCACCATGTAAAAGCGCGCCGCTGAAAACAACCCCAAAGCCACCGCCACCGCAAACAGCGCCAGAAAGTGCTCACGCAAGGCCATCACCTGCGCACCCCGGTCGGTCTGCACCAGGCCGCCGTCAATCAGGCTGCGCAGCGCCAGCGGAAAAGCCAGCGTGGCCATGGCAGCCAGCACCAGAAACAGCAGCGCCAGGCCGATGCGGCCACGGTAGGGTTTGAGAAAGGGCAACAACCCGGAGAGCGACTTTGGGTTACCGGGTTTGGGTGAGTGGGTGGCCATGATGTTTTACAGCCGCAACGGGCTCGCGTAGCCGGTCATTTCCAGGTAGCCCCGCCCCACCAGTTTGCCGCTGCTGTCGAACAATTCGCTCAAGCCTTCCCAGTAAATGGCGCCAGTGGATAGGCGGCTGTCGAGTTCCTGGTTGTCGATGACGGCCTTGACAGTGAAGCGCTCAGTCTGCGTTGGCATTGTGGTGGCTTGGGTGCGTGTGATTTGCACCGACCATTGCACCGGATAACTGACCCCACTGGCCGGGCTTTTCCAGTGACGCTCGGGGGTGAAGATCACCCCGGTCTCGGTAAAAATTTCAGCCTGGCTCAGGCCTGGCTTTCGATACGAGCCGCCCGCCCACAGCGTGCCGCCTTCTTTGGTGCGCAGCCTGAAGGCCGTCAGCGCGCTGCCGTCTTGCAGGTTCATGCCGATCCAGTCCCAGCCTATCGCCTGCGGATGCATCAGCGACTGGCTCCACTCGTGGTCGAGCCAGGCCTGGCCTTGCACTGGCAGGCTTTGCCCCGCCACACTGAGTTGGCCGCTGGCCTGCAACTGCGGCAAGCTGTAGTAATAGCTGGCCTGACTGGCCTCGGGGCCCTTGCGCGACCAGCCCTGGTCGCCTTGCAGTAGCAGCGGCTGGGTTTCGCGCAGGGCCAGTTGAAACGAGAAGTCTGCGCCGCTGGCTTTGGCCTGGTAGCTGGCGCCATCGCGCTGCAGCGACCAGTCGCCCAATTGCACGGCGGTGTCAGACTCACTGGCTGAGGCCAGATCGATGTGCGCGTTGCCTGATGCGCGGGCAATGCGCTGGTCGTGCAGCAGGCGCTGGCCTGCGACGTCGGTGACGGCGGCGTGGGCAAAGATCAACTGTTTGGCCGCAAAGGCCGAGGTCATGCCTTGTGTGACTGGCACGCGCGACCTGAAAAAAGTGAGTTGAAAGCCAAACTGGCGCTGCGCCGCTTGGAGCTGGCCGGTGATGTACCACCACTCGATGGCATGGTCCGGGTGGCTGCCCAGGTCGCGCGGGAATCGCAAGGCTTGGCCGGATTGCCCATGCGCCAGCCAAGGCCAAAAGGGCAGACTCAGGCCCGCGGTCACGCACTGCCGGCGTTTCATGCGCTGCAGTTGAGTTGCGTTTGCAGCCTGGCCCGTGCCGGTGCGCAGTCGCCGATGTGCTGTTCCACCCACGCGTCATCAAAATAAGTGCCCAGGTAGCGCTCGCCGGCATCGCACAGCAGCGACAAAATCGATCCGCGCTCGCCGCGTTCATGCATTTCGCAGGCCAGGGTCAGCATGCCGACAAAATTGGTGCCGGTGGATGGCCCGACCTTGCGGCCCAAAATACTGGACAACACTTGCATGGCGGCCAGCGAATCCACATCGGTCACGGTGACCATTCGGTCCACCAGCGTGCGGATAAAGCTGGCTTCTACCCTCGGGCGGCCGATGCCTTCGATTTGCGAGCCGGGTCCGGTCACTGTGGCGTCACCGCTGCGGTGGTAGTCGGCAAACACCGAGCCTTCGGGGTCGGCCACGCACACCTCGGTGGCGTGGCGCTGGTAGCGCACAAAGCGGCCAATGGTGGCGCTGGTGCCGCCGGTGCCGGCGCCCACCACCACCCAGCGCGGCACCGCAAAGCGTTCGCGCGCCATTTGCTGGAACATGCTTTGGGCAATGTTGTTGTTGCCGCGCCAGTCGGTGGCGCGCTCGGCGTAGGTGAACTGGTCCATGTAATGGCCGCCGGTCTGCGCGGCCAGCGCACGGGCCTCGTCATACACGGCATTGGCGCTGTCCACCAAGTGACATTGACCGCCGTAAAAAGTGATCTGGGCAATCTTCTCAGGCGAGGTGCAGCGCGGCATGACGGCAATAAAAGGCAGGCCAAGCAGTCGGGCAAAGTAGGCCTCGCTCACCGCTGTCGAGCCGCTGCTGGACTCCACCACGGTCGAGCCTTCATGCAACCAGCCGTTGCACAGGCTGTACAGAAACAGCGAGCGGGCGAGGCGGTGCTTGAGGCTGCCGGTGGGGTGGGTGGACTCGTCTTTCAGGTACAGGTCGATGCCGTGGCTGGCAAAGGCGGGCAGGGGCAGGGCGATCAGATGCGTGTCGGCGCTGCGCTGGTAATCGGCCTCGATGCGGGCGATGGCCGTGTGGAGCCAGTTGTTCAAGATGTTTGGATTTTTCGGGTTTAACTGCGCATGAGTGTACTTTTACCGAACAGGCTTTCAATCAGGTCCACGGCCAGTTCGGCGGTCTGGTTGCAATGGTCCAGCGCCGGGTTGAGTTCCACCACGTCCAGCGACGCCAGGCGGCCGGTGTCGGCGATCATTTCCATGCACAGTTGCGCCTCGCGGTAGGTGGGGCCGCCGCGCACGGTGGTGCCCACGCCGGGGGCAATGCCGGGGTCCAGAAAGTCGACATCCAGGCTCACATGCAGGTGAGTGTTGGCATCGACCAGCGCCAGCGCCAGTTCCATCGCGTGGCGCATGCCCATCTCATCGATGTAGCGCATGTCGAACACCTCGATGCCCATGTCATGCACCAGGCGCTTTTCGCCGGCGTCCACACTGCGAATGCCGATCTGGCGAATGGCTTTGGGGTGCAGCGCCGGCACATGGCCGCCAATTTCAATCAGCGCCTGCGGCCCTTGGCCGCACAGGCAGGCCACCGGCATGCCGTGGATGTTGCCGCTGGGCGTCATGGTGGCGGTGTTGAAGTCGGCATGGGCATCGAACCACAACACCCGCAGCTTTTTGCCGTTCGCACGGCAGTGGCGCGCCACCGCGCTGATCGAACCGATGGCCAGGCAATGGTCGCCGCCGAGCATGATGGGCAGGCGGTTGGCCGCCAGTTCGGCGTAGGTGGCGTCATGCAGCAACTGGTTCCACTGCACCACCTCGGGCAGGTGCCTGAATCCGTTGACGGCCGCATGCCATGGGTTGGCGGGGCCGCTGAGGTTGCCGCAGTCTTTCACGTCCAGACCGAATTGCGCGATAGCCTGATGAATGCCGGCCACCCGCAGCGCTTCCGGGCCCATGCGCGCGCCCAACGTGCCAGCGCCAATGTCGGTGGGGACACCGATCAGGCTGACACCATGGACACCGGTCACGGGCAGGCTGCTCATGCCGGGACGCCCAAGCTGTGGGTGCGCACGCCACTGACGGCGCGCTGGGGCGCTTCAGTCAGGCCCGGTTCGGCGTTGGCATGCGTGTCCGGATGAATCAACACAAACAGGTCTTTCGGGTTCACCAGTTCCGGAATCAGCGACACCCGCTGGCCCAGGCCAAGTTCCCTGGCGGCATCGCGCATGAAACGCAGGGCAGAGTAATCTTGCAGTGCGAAGCCAACCGAATCAAACAGCGTGATCTGCTCTGCGTCACGACGGCCGGGTGCCTGGCGCGCCAGCACTTGCCAGAGTTCGGTCACGGCAAAATCAGCCGGCAGGTGCTGCAGGTCGCCCTCGATGCGAGTTTGCGGCTCGTACTCGACAAACACCGCGCTGCGCCGCAAGACATCGGGATGCAGCTCGGTTTTGCCCGGGCAGTCACCGCCCACGCCGTTGATGTGCATGCCCGCCTCAATCAGATCGGCGGTCAGGATGGCGGCATTGGTTTTGTCGGCGGTGACGGTGGTCACGATGTCGGCACCGCGCACGGCATCCGCAATGCTGCTGCACACTTTCAGCCGCAGCTTGGTCGAGCGCAGGTTGACAATCAGTTTTTCTGTGGCCTTGGGGTCGGTGTCGAACAGTCGGATTTCCTCGATGCCGAGCAGGTAGTGGAACGCCAGCGCCTGGAATTCGCTTTGGGCGCCATTGCCGATCAGGGCCATGGTCTTGCTGTCAGGGCGCGCCAGTTCCTGGGCTGCCACGGCCGACATGGCGGCGGTGCGCAAGGCCGTGCTCAGGGTCAGTTCGCTCAGGAATTCCGGGATGCCGGTCGCCACATCGGCCAGAACGCCGAACGCCATCACGCAGGGCAGGCCGTTGAAGGTGTTTTTGGGGTGGCCATTGACGTACTTGAAGGCGTAACTGCTGGCATCAGAAATCGGCATCAGTTCGATCACGCCATCCTCGGAGTGGTTGGCCACGCGGGCGCATTTTTCAAAATCATTCCAGCGCAGGTAGTCGGCACGGATGTACTCGGCCATGCGCTTGAACACGGTTTCGAGGCCGATCTTGTGGATGACGGTGGCCGCGTCGTGGACACTGAGAAATTGGGTTTGGACGAGTTGAGGTAATTGCATGATGGGCTGGCTCCGTTGTGTTGGAAGCAGTATCTCAAGACGCCATGCTAATGTAAATCGGCATTTTTAATTCAAAATAGTTAAAAAGTTGCCAAATAGATAGGTCTGAATATCACTTTGACAGAATTGCTCTGAAACGGTTGATATTGGTGTTGTTACTCTGGCCGGTCCAGCTTGGTCGACAGCATGATGGTCGAAAACGTGTCGACCACGCCCTTGATCACGCGGATCTTGTCCAGCACGGCATCGAGCTCCTGCGTCGATTCAGTGATCAGCATGGCGCACAAATCATAACGACCACTGACCGAATACAGCTTGGTGATTTCATGCCGCCTGGCCAGCGCGCGCACCACGTCGGGCTCGTTTTGGGATTCCATCGAGATCAGCACCATGGCCCGGATGCCACGCGCGGCGCGCGGACTGCTCACGCCCACGGTGTAGCCGGTGATGACACCGGCATCCTCAAGCGCCTTGAGCCGCATTTGTGCGGTGCTGCGCGCGCAGCCCAGTGCCCGGGCGATATTGACCATGGGCAGCCGGGCATTGACCTTGAGCAGCTCGATCAGCTGGTAATCCAGCGCGTCGAGATTGGGTTTTTGGGGCAGATCAGTCATTGTGTTTCAAGTTCAGGCAATGTGACTGAATTTTGACACTGATTTCAGGCATTGTGTTTGTTTTCGGCGGCGGCCTGCGTCCATAAACTTAAGAGCCAACCAGGAGACATCCCATGCTGCAAACCGTTGAATTCGCCACCCCCAAAATTTTCATGAGCTACGAAGAGCTGCAGGCCTACGACCCGGAGTCCGAGTCGTGGCAAAAACAGTTCGCCCGGCGCTACACCCACCACGCCCAACTTCAAGGCGTGCTGAACCATGTGGAAGACGTGAATGAGACCGTTTACAACAAGTTTGCCATTGCGGTCACGCCCTACATGGCCAAGCTGATGGACCGCAACGACCCCAATTGCCCGATCCGCATGCAATACCTGCCGTCGTTTCACGAAGAAACCAAGCCCGGCTTTGCCACCATGCTCGACCAGCTGGGTGAAGAGGGCGACACCATCCCCGGCACCAGCATCGTGCACCGCTACCCGCGCCGGGTGCTGTTTCTGGTGAGCAACACCTGCGCCACGCTGTGCCGCTTTTGCACCCGCAAGCGCATGGTGTCGCAGCCGTCGGGCTCGGTGCACAAGGACGAGATCGAGGCCTCGATCGACTACATCGCCAACAACAAGAACATCGAGGATGTGTTGTTGTCGGGCGGCGACCCGCTGACCTTTACCGACGATCGCCTCGACGAGATTCTGGGCATGATCCGCAGCCGTGCACCGCATGTGCGCTTCTTGCGCATTGGCTCGCGCATGGTGGTGCAATTGCCCACTCGCGTCACGCCCGAGCTCTGCGCGGTGCTGGAGAAGCACAAAGTGCAGATGGTCAACATCCACATCAACCACCCGAAAGAAATCACGCCGCTGCTGCGCAAGCGTGTCAAGATGCTGCAAAAGGCCGGCATCATGATGGGCCTGCAAACCGTGTGCCTGAAAGGCGTGAACGACAGCGTCGAAGTGATGCGCGAGCTTTTCATGCAATCGGTTGAAATGGGTGTTCGCCCCTACTATGTGTACTCGACCGACATGGTCGAAGGAGCGCACCATTTCATCGTGCCGCACCGGCGCATGCTGGAGCTCTACGAGGGCCTGCGCGGCTGGATCAGCGGCCCGGCGGTGCCCACCTTCATCGTCGACGGCCTGGGTGGGTTGGGCAAGCTGCCGATCATCCCGAGCTACGTGCGCGAAGAAGCTTTGCCAGATGGCAGCGGCACCACGGTGAAGTGCCGCAACTACGCCGGCAAAACGGTCGAGATGCCCGGCCTGGGGCAGGACTTCAGCCTGCCGACCACCAGCAATTAATCACCATGAAACACGGCTCCCCTTACGGTACACACCGCGTGCTCGAACCGGCGGGCGTTTTGCCCCAGCCCGCCTGGAAGCTCGACAACACGATGTCCATCTATGACAACGAGATCCTGATCGATGTGTCAGCGCTCAACATCGACTCGGCCAGCTTCACGCAGATCAAGGCAGTTTGCGAGAACGACGAGGAACGCATTGCCGCGCATGTGCAGGGCATCGTGGCGCAGCGCGGCAAGCACCACAACCCGGTGACGGGTTCGGGCGGCATGCTGATTGGCACGGTGGCCGAGATCGGCCCCGCGTTGGCCGACAAAATCGATCTGAAAGTGGGCGACAAGATTGCCACGCTGGTGTCGCTGTCGCTGACCCCATTGCGTATTGACGAGATCACCAAGATCCATATGGACAAGGACCAGATCGAGATCAGGGGCCAGGCGATTTTGTTCGAGACCGGCCTCTACGCCAGGTTGCCTGCTGACATCGACGAGAAACTGGCGCTGGCGATTCTGGACGTGGCCGGAGCCCCGGCGCAGACCGCGCGGCTGGTGAAACCCGGCGACACCGTGGTGGTGATTGGTGGCGGCGGCAAGTCCGGCACGCTGTGCGTTTATGAAGCCAAAAAGCAGGCGGGTCCCACGGGCTGCGTCATCGGCGTGTCGCCCTTCGCCAAAGACTGCCAGCGCATGACTGAGCTGGGTTGGGTGGACCATGCGCTGCAGGTGGATGCCACCGATGCACTGGCCTTGATGGAGGCGGTGGCCAAGGTCACCGACGACCAAC
>Ga0315271_10001325_pt1 | contig 14823 bp, 10 predicted proteins | sample C3_top_MG_FD_204664 | JGI IMG/M metagenome (GOLD analysis project Ga0315271, IMG submission 204664) | Sediment microbial communities from Yellowstone Lake, YNP, Wyoming, USA - C3_top | ecosystem: Environmental > Aquatic > Freshwater > Lake > Sediment | place: USA: Wyoming | collected 2017-08-01 | reverse complement strand
CCGACGCATGCTCCGTGCCGACGACAGTGGAGGGAACACCCTGACTACCAGCACGTCAGCCGACAGAGCGCCGCGCACGCTCTTCGTCACCAATGACTTCCCGCCGCGTATCGGCGGCGCTCAGTCGTACTACTGGGGCGTCATCCAGACGCTCGACCCTTCTGAGGTCGCGATCCTGGCGCCGGCGCATATCGACGGCGCCGCGTTCGACGCCACCCACCCCTACACTGTCGTGCGCGCGTCGAGCTCCGTGCTCTGGCCGACCAGCGCGATGCTCCACACGGTGGAGCAGATGGCCGAGCGCGAGGGAGCAGAGCTCATCCAGCTCGGCCATCCTCTGCCGGCGGGCCTGCTCGGCCCCCGGATTCGGGAGCGTCACGGCATCCCTTACGTCGTCTTTCTCGGCGGCGCCGAGGTCACGCTGCCCGGTGTCGTGCCGGGAGTCAACAATGCCCTGAGGCACGTACTCGGCAATGCCTCCATGCTCCTCACCGTCAGCGAGTACACAGCCGGGATCGCGCGCAAGCAGACGGCCGGCAAGGTCGCTGCGGAGGTCCTTCGCCCGCCGCTCAACGTGGACGCGTTCGTGCCGGCCGAAGGCGACGAGGCCGCGCGCCTGCGCGAACGGCTCGGCATCGACGGGGAGCTTGTCGTGTGCGTCGGCCGCCTGGTGCCGCGCAAGGGCCAGGACAAGCTCATCGATGCCCTGAGCCTGCTGCGCCAGGAGTTCCCGAGGCTGCACCTGGTGATCATCGGGGAGGGCCGGCTGACGACGGGTCTGTACGACCGCGCGCAGAAGCGAGGGGTGGGTGAGCGCGTGCACCTCACCGGCGCGCTCGCCGACACCACCATGAAGGAGTGGCTGCGCGCCGCCGACCTGTTTGCCTCTCCCTGCCGCACCCGCTGGGGCGGCCTCGAGGTCGAGGGCTTCGGCATCGTGTTCGCCGAGGCCGCGCTCGCCGGTCTGCCGGTCATCGCCGGCGCCTCCGGCGGCGCCCCGGAGGCTGTCGTGCAGGGCGACACCGGCCTGGTCGTCGACGGCCACTCGGTACAGCAGGTGGCCGCCGCTTTGGCGTCGCTGCTGCGCCGCACGCCCGAGCAGCGGCGGACCATGGGTGCCAAAGGTCGCGAGCTGGCCCTGGCGCGTCACACGCCGGCCGTGGTCGGCGAGCGCTATCGTGAGCTCCTGCGGCGGGCGGCGGCCAGATGAGCGCCGCGGACCGCCGCAGACGCCTCAGAGCGCTCCACACGCTCGCGGGTATGGCCGGCGGCTTCGCGGCCGGCACCATCCCGACGGGCAGGCTGGTCACCAAGGCACTCACCGGCCAGCGGCTGGAGGATCTCGGCGACGGAAAGGTGGGCTCGTCCAACGTGGCCCGCAGCATCGGCTGGAAGCCCGGTGCCCTGGTACTCGCGCTCGACGCGCTCAAGGCTTACGCGCCCGCGACGGCCGCTCGACTTGACGGCGCCGGGAACAACGCCGTCGCGGCGGTCGGGATCTCGGCCATGGCCGGCCACATCGCCTTGGTCAAGGGACGCGGTGCGGCCTGTGCCCTCGGGGCCGCCTTCGCCATGGACCCGGCCATGATGGCTGTCGGCTGTGTCCCGCTGGTCGGCGGCAGCCTGCTGCACCGGCATGCCCAGGCAGTCACCGTGACGGCGCTCTCGCTGCCGTTCATCAGTCTCGCCCTGCACCGCAGCCCGTACAGGGCGCTCGGGCCGCTCGCGCTCATCACCGTCCTCTTCGCGGCGCGTCTCCGCGGGCCGATCGGCAGCCCGCTGCCCAGCTCGCCCGAGGTGTACCGGAACCGCTTCCTGCTCGACAGAGACGAACGCTGACGGGGGTGTCCCGTTGCGCGTAGGCCTCGTCACCCCCTATTCCTGGACCGTCCCAGGTGGGGTCAATCATCACATCGAGCACCTCGCTGCGGAACTCGAGGCGCGCGGTCACGAGCCGTGGATCATCGCGCCGGTGGGGGCCATGACGCCCGCCCGCCGGCACGTGGACAGCCGCCGGCAGACTGTGACGGAACGCTTCATCCCCATGGGGAATGCGCTCCCTGTGCCCAGCAACGGGTCGGTCGCGTACGTGAACTTCTCCCCGCAGATCGCCGCGCGCATGGACCGCGCCGTCAGATACGGCCGCTTCGACATCCTGCACGTGCACGAGCCCTGTACGCCGGCGGTCGCGATGGTGGCGGTGCTCATGGCTGCGTCGCCGGTGGTCGGGACGTTCCATGCCGCGCTGGAGTCCTCGGCCTTCTACGACCGCGGGCGGCCGGTCGCCGGCGCCGTGATGAAGCGGATCGACGTGCGCGTCGCCGTCAGTGAGGCGGCGAGGTCCTTCCCGCAGAGCCGCTTTCCCGGCCCGTTCCGGATCATCCCGAACGGTGTCCCGGTGGAGATGTACGCCCCGGCGATCGGCGCCGCCAAGGTGCCGGGGCGCATCCTCTTCGTCGGCCGCGCCGAGCCTCGCAAGGGCCTCGGCGTGCTTCTGCAGGCCTTCGCGCTCCTGCGCAAGCGGATGCCCGACGCGACGCTCGTAGTCGCTGGGGCTACGCGCCGCCAGGTGCTCGAGACTGAGCGCGCCAGCAGTGACCTCCCGGTCGACCTCACGGGGCTGGAGGCGCTCGGCTGGGTGGACGACGCGGTGAAGATCGCGCAACTGGGGGAGGCCGAGGTCCTGTGCGCCCCGTCCCGCGCGGCGGAGAGCTTCGGCATCGTGCTGGCGGAGGGCATGGCCGCTGGGGTGCCGGTCGTCGCCTCCAACCTGCCCGGTTATCGCGCCGTGCTGCGCGACGGCGAGGCCGGGCGCCTGGTGTCACCCGGAGATCCCGTCGCGCTCGCCGACGCACTCTACGATCTGCTGCAGGATGAGCCAGAGCGGCGGCGGCTCGCAGCCGCCGGCATCGTCGCCGCCGCGGATCTCTCGTGGGCGCAGATCACCGACCGTATCGTCGAGGCCTATGAGGATGCGCTTGCGGCGCCGCGCGTGCGCGGCCTGCACGGGCTGCCCGGCAGGCCCGCCGCCCACCGCGCGCTCTTCGAGTACTTGGTCTGGGCGCGCCGCAGTGGCTACTCGGCCCGGCATGCGGCCAAGACCGACGGCGCTGCGCCGGGCTGACGTCACCCAAGGCCGCCCCACGCGTCCCCGGCCGCTGTCGTGACCGCTCCCGGCGAGGCTCCGCCTCGCTTTGCTGCGCCGTTTCGCCTGTGTTAGACTCCGCATTCGCTGCACAACGGCCGGTCGTGGGTTGACCGGCCGTCAGCGTACTTTCGCGGGGGCGTAGCTCAGCTGGTTAGAGCGCCGGCCTGTCACGCCGGAGGTCGCGGGTTCGAGCCCCGTCGCTCCCGCCACCCACCCCCATCCTCAGTGCCCGCTCCGTGGGCTGCCCGCCGGACTTCAGAGCTCCAGCAGCGTCGGGTCGCGCAGCTCCTCGCGTCCCAGCTCCGTCGCCATCCACGGACCCTCCGGCAGCGTGGCCGGGTCGGTGATGAGGATGGTGGAGCCGTCCCGCCTATCCGCGCGCAGTCCACAGCCGAGGTGCCACAGGTAGACGACCGACTCGCCGGCGACGCACTGTGCCTCGAACCCGCGCGCGGTCACCTCGCGGCGCGTGAAGTTGTCCTCCGGTTCTGTCATCGTCCGTCGTCTCCCGGGTGGCGGGGCGAGCGCCGCCCGTGGAGGGGGCGCTCCTCTCTTATGGTTTCGGCCTGCGGCGTCCTCTGCTTGAGAGGGACATCGGCCCAGGTGCGCGGGTGTCTAGACCCGCGCACCTGGGCCGACCTGACGCCGCCGGCGCTCCCCGGCCCGGGACGGACTCAGCCGAGCGAGCCGACCTCCGCCTCGACGGCGTCGAGGATCTCACCCGACTTGACCAGGGCGGCCATCGCATTGTGGTCGGGGAAGAGCGGACGGTCGACGTCGAGGTGGTCGACATGCGTGCGGATGACCTCCTTGGCCTTCCGCACGCCCTTGCCCGGCGTGAAGTCACGGAAGTCCAGGGCCTGAGCCGCGGCCATGAACTCGATGCCGAGGATCCCGCAGGCGTTCTCGAGGATCTGCCGGTTCTTGAGGGCCGTGTTCATGCCCATGGAGACGAAATCTTCCTGGTCGGCGGCGGCGGGGATGCTCATGGTCGCCGCCGGCGCCGCGAGGATGCGCTGCTCGGTGATCAGCATGTCGGCGGTGTACTGGCTGAGCATCAGTCCGCTGTAGAAGCCGGGGTTCGGCGTGAGGAAGTCGGGCAGACCCTGGCTGGTCGCCGTGTTCTCCATGCGGTTGAGCCGGCGCTCGCTGAGCACGCAGACCATGGTGATGGCCTGCCCGACCAGCTCCATGGGGAGGCTGACCGGCGTGCCCTGGAAGTTGGCGCCGGTCAGCGTCAGCTTGTCCTCGGGCACGAAGATCGGGTTGTCGCCGACCCCGTTCAGCTCGATCTCGACCTGGCTCTTCGCCCACTTGAGCGCATCGTGCGCGGCGCCGATGACCTGCGGCGTGGAGCGCATGGAGTACGCGTCCTGCACCTTGGTCTTGATCTTGCCGGTGGCGAGGTCGCTCTCGGCGATGCAGGCACGGATGGCGGCGGCGCTGCGCACGGCGCCGGAGAAGCCGCGCAGCTCGTGCAGCTTGCTGTTGTACGGCTTGAGGTTGGCGAGCAGCGCCTCCAGGCTCATCGCCGCGGCGATCTCCGCCTGCTTGAACCAGCGCTCGGCGTCGTAGCAGAGGAGCGCGCTCATGCCGGTGAGGACGTTGGAGCCGTTGATGGTAGCCAGGCCGTCGCGCGCCTCCAGCCCGGGCACCGGGATGCCGGCGCGCTCGAGTGCCTCCCGGCTGGGCATGCGCTCACCCTGGTAGAAGGACTCGCCCTCGCCCATCATGACGAGCGCCATCTGGGCCATCGGGGCGAGGTCGCCGCAGGCGCCGACCGAGCCCTTGGAGCTCATCAGCGGCGTGACGCCCTTGTTGAGGCACTCGATCAGTGTCTGCGTGATCACCAGCCGGTTGCCGGAGTTGCCGTGGGCGTGGACGTTGGCGCGCGACGCCATGGCGGCGCGCACGACCTCGATCGGCGCGGGCTCGCCGATGCCTGCAGCATGGTTGTAGACGAGGAAGCGCTGGAACTGCTGGACCTGTTCGTCGTCGAGCACGATCTCGCTGAACTCGCCGATGCCGGTGTTGGTGCCGTACATGATCTCGCGCGCCGCGATCTTCTCCTCGAGCATGGTGCGGCAGACGTTGATGCGCCCGGCGGCTGCCGGGTCGAGCTGTACCTGCTCGCCGTGGCGGGCGACGGCGACGAGCTTCTCTACGGTGAGCGACGAGCCGTCCAGGATGATGGTCACCGGGGTGTCTCCTCTCGCGGGGTAGGCGCCGCGCCGGGCGGCCCGAAGGGCCGCGGGGGCGCCGCTGCTGACTCACAGGCCAATGTAGGCGGTGCCGGGGGGGATGCCCAGACGCATGGGGGGTTGTCCGAAATCACGGACGCAAATGGGCGCGGCCGCTCAGGGTCTGCTGGCGGCTCGGACGCGCCACGGTCGCAAGGCCGCGCGGCAACACTTGTAAGTCCGGCACCTGCGCCGTAGCATGCACGGAACTTGCGGGAGTCAGCCGGCGGCCTTTGTTGTGACCGTCCGGCAAACCAGGGGGACCGTCTGATGGCTGATCTGATGCGGAGCCTCAGCACAGGGAGACCGGCGCTCGGCCCGGGTCGGCCCCCGTACGTCCTCACTCCCGACAGCACCTCGTTCGACTCCCGGGGTCCATAAGATCCCAGTGACGGGGTCGCCTCACCGACCCTGATCCACTGCTTCGTTCTTCTCTCAACGCCGCATCTCTGTGCGCGCCGACGGCGCGCACCACGCGGCGCATCCCAAGGAGAAAGCACATGGGAGATACGTTGAACCTGCGGCTGCTCACCTCCGACCAGGTGAGCACCATGCGCGAGAAGTGCCTCTATCTGCTCGCGACGCTCGGCATGAGGATCGATCACGACGGCGCGCTCGGCCTCCTGGCCGAGGCCGGCGCGGACGTGGACTTCGATACTCACGTCGTCAAGTTCCCGGCCGACCTGGTCGAGGCCGCCCTGGCGACCGTCCCTCGCGAGCTGGTCGTGAAGGGCGCCGACCCCAGCCACGACTGCCCGATCCCTCACCCGGCCGGGCTGTTCTACTCCTGCACCAACATCCAGAGCATGCTGCACCACGACGTCGACTCGAAGCGCTTCGAGGACAACAGCGCCGCACGCTATGCGGAGTGGTGCCAGATCATCGAGATCCTCGACCACGCGGACATCTGCGCCATCCAGACGCCGATGGACGTGCCTGCCGAGAGCGCAGAGGTCCACGCGCTCAGCATCCAGATGCAGAACACCACCAAGCCTCTGTGGATGCACGCCTTCAGTCTGGAGGCCGTGCCCTACATGTTCGAGCTCATGGTGGCGCGCATGGGCAGCGTCGAGGCCCTGCGCGAGCAGAGCGTCGCCATCATCAACCCCGGTACGGTGTCGCCGTTCATCATGAAGGCGATGGACGCCGAGGAGATCATCCAGGCGTGCCATCACGGAGTGCCGCTCTCGGCTGACGGCCACGTCATGGCCGGATTCACGAGCCCGATGACCGTCGCCGGCAGCGTGGTGCAAAACTGCGCCGAGGTGCTGGCTCACGTGATCCTCAGTCAGGTGGTCAAGCCCGGCCACCCCGCGATGATGACGCAGTTCAACGTACCCGGGGACATGGCCACCGGCTTCTCGACACTGGCGACGCCGGCGGCGAACGTGCAGCGTTCCGCCGGCGTGCAGCTCTGCAAGGAGGGCTTCGGCATCCCGGTTTCGGGCTGCCCGATCATGACCGACACCTACGTGACCGACGGCCGCGCCGTGGCCGAGAAGGCGCTCGGCGGCCTCATGAGCATCATGGCCGGCATGGACATCGCCTACGGCCTCGGCCGGCTGGGCGGCGCCAGCCTCGCGAGTCCCGCCCAGCTCATCATCGACAACCAGCTCATCGCCCTGCTCAAGGAGTACGTGGGCGGCGTGCAGGTCGACGACGACTACCTCGCGGTCGACGAGATCGTCGCCGCCGGCATCGGCGGCAGCTTCGTACAGAGCAAGCACACACTGCGGCACTGCCGCGACTACGTGGAGCCCAGCCTGTTCCGCTTCCAGCTTCAGCAGCTCTGGGAAGCCGAGGGCGAGAAGACGCTCTACGACCGCGCGGTGGACGAGTACCGCCGGCTCAAGACGCAGATCAAGCCGGTCGACCTGCCCGACGACGTGCGGCGCGACATGGACGACGTCGTAGCGCGCGCCGACAAGGCCCTGTGCCCGTGACCCGTACGACACCGCGAGACTTCGCATCTTCAGGATGCTAGGGAGGACACATGTCGATCAATGACATCAGGCAGGCCGTGCTCACCGGTGACGCCGACGCGGCGGAGCGACTCGCACGCGAGGAGCTGGGAGCAGGGACAGAAGCGAGCGTCATCATGAACGAGGCGCTGATCAGCGCCATGGACGAGGCCGGCGCCATGATGGCAACCGGCGAGCTCTTCATCCCCGAGGTGCTTGTGGCGGCCGAGGCGATGAAGGCGGCGATGGACGTCATCACGCCTCACCTCGCCGTGGAGGCGACGGGCGGGCGCGGGACGGTGGTCATCGGCGCCGTGGAGGGTGACGTTCACGACATCGGCAAGAGCCTTGTGGCGCTCATGCTGGACGGCGCCGGGTTCACCGTCTTCGACCTCGGCGTGGATGTGGCACCGGACGCGTTCGTCGCGGCGGCCAGGGAGCACGACGCCGACGTCGTCGCCATGTCGTCACTCATGGTGACGACCATGCCGAAGATGAAGGTCGTCATCGACGCCCTGCACGAGGCCTCGCTGACGGCGAAGCCGATCGTGGGCGGCGCGCCACTCACGCAGGCGTTCGCGGACGAGATCGGCGCCGCCGGGTACGCGCCGGACGCCGGCGGCGCGGTGCGTCTCGTGCGTGAGCTGGTCTGAGGGAATGCTGACGAGCGAGGGGGGCCGGCGGCTGGATCGCCGGCCCCCCTCGCCCTCGACTCTGGCTGAAGCCCTAGCTGCGGGCTCGCTGGGCGATCTCCCGCGCCACGGCCTCGACCATCTGTTGCGCGCGCGCGATGCCGAACTCCTCGACGCGCCAGCTGGGAGCGGTGATGCTGACCGCCGCGTCGTCGCCGGGAAGATCGATGGCGCAGGCGATGGCGGTGACGCCGTTCTCCACGGCGTCCTTGGCGACGTGGGACCGGGTGCGGTCGCCGAAGGCGGCGCCGGTCGCCGTGTCCGCGAGCGGTACGCGGCGACCCACCCAGCCGCTGTGCCGCAGGGCGTAGGAGCTCTCGACCTGGTCCACGTAGATAGCGTGGTCGCCGTCGAGCACGATGAGGTTGGCGGTCTCCGCGGTGGCGTCGCGCAGGCGCACGAGGTGCGCCCGGGCGGTGATGCGCAGGCGGTCGACCCAGCCGACGCGCGAGGCCAGGCTGACCAGTTCGAGGCCGAGCGAGTAGGTGCCGCCCGGGTCCGCATGCAGCAGGTCGCTTTCGACGAGGTACGGCAGGATGCGGGTGACGGCGACCCGCGACATGCCGGCGCCGGTCGCGATCTGCTGCACCGTGAGCCCGCGCGACGACGTGGCGAACGCGCGCAGCACGGCGAGACCGTGGGCGAACAGCGGTGCGTCGGCGCTGAGCTCGAACGCCGCCGAGCCGAGCGACCAGGCGCGTTCGTCGGAGCGGTAGCTCACGAAGCGCCGCTCCTTGAGCAGGTTGAGCAGGCCGTAGGTGCTCGAGCGCGGGATGTGGCACGAGGACGCGATGATGCTGGCCGGCGCCGGGCTCGTGCGCCGGCCGAGGAACTCGAGCACGTCGAGGACGCGTGCGGCTCCCCAAGTCGTGCCTTCTTCGTCGGGTCTGCGTGCGTCGGCCATCGCTTCCACCTCCCGTCAATCCAGCATAACGGTCACCTCGCCGCACGACAACGAAAACGAGTTCAATACTCTGGACAACAGCGGGAGGAGCTTGCGGCGGTGCGAGGGTGCCGTCAGGGTGAACGACGCGAGACCCCCATCCGGACCACGGAGGAGCCTACGGTGCCCACCTCAGACCCGACCCCCCAAACGAGCGCGCCAGACGTACGGCCGCGTCCCGGCCGGCTGACCTACCTGACCGCCGCAGACAAGACGGCCATCTACGAGGCTGCACTCGAGATCATCGGATCCGTCGGCATGCGCGTCCTGCACCCCGGCGCGCGCGAACTGCTGGTCGCGGCCGGCGCGGAGCTGACCGAGCCCGACCTGGTGCGCATCCCGCGCGAGCTCGTGGAGAAGGCGCGGGCAACGGCGCCGGCGGTCGTCGACATCTTCGACCGTGCCGGCGAGCCGGCGATGTCCCTCGGGGGCCACAACAGCTACTTCGGGACCGGCTCCGACCTGATGAGCACCTACGACCTCGAGACCGGCGAGCACCGGATCAGCGTGCTGGCCGACGTGGCGCGCGCCGCGCGCCTCTGCGACGCGCTGCCCAACATCGACTTCGTCATGTCGTTCGCGCATCCAAGCGACATCGAGCCGGCGCGCTCCTACCTCGAGAGCTTCAAGGCGATGGTCAGCAACACCACCAAGCCGATGGTGATGACGTCCGAGCACGGCGGCGACCTCGCCGTGATGTGCGCCGTCGCCGAGGAGTTGCGCGGCGGGCCGGAGGAGCTGGCCGCCAAGCCTTACTTCATCATGTACCTCGAGCCGGTCAGCCCGTTGAGCCACCCGGTCGAGAGCATCGAGAAGCTGTTGTTCTGCGCCGACCACGGCATCCCGGCGATCTACTCGCCGGCTCCGCTGGCGGGCGGTACGGCGCCGATCACCGTGGCAGGGCACACCTGCCAGGGCGTGGCCGAGTCGCTCTTCGGCCTGGTCATCCATCAGTTGCGCAGGCCGGGCGCGCCGTTCCTCTTCGGCATCGGCCCGGCCGTGCTCGACATGGCCACATCGCAGAGCTCGTACAACGCGCCCGAGTACCTCATGACCTTCCTGTGCCAGATCGAGATGGCCCGCTGGCTCGACCTGCCCAACTGGGGCTACGGCGGCACGTCGGACTCGCAGAGCGTGGACGCGCAGGCCGGCATGGAGGCCGCGGAGCTCACCCTGCTGTGTCTCGCCGCGGGCTCGAACCTCAACCACGACGTGGGCTACCTGGACTTCGGGCTGACTGCGTCGCTGGAGCTCGTCGTGATCGTCGACGAGTACATCGCCATGAACCGCAAGGTCTTCGCCGGCGTCGAGGTGACGCCGGCGACGCTCGCCGTCGACGTCGTGCGCGACGTGGGCCCCGGCGGCGACTTCCTCGCCCATCGCCACACCGCCAAGAACGTGCGCAAGGCACAGTGGCGGCCGACGATCATCAACCGGCAGGGCCACGTCCGCTGGCAGGAGGAGGGCGGGCTTGACCTGAGGGAGAAAGCCCGCCTCAAGGCTCTGCGCCTGCTCGAGGAGCACCAGCCCGCGCCGCTGCCCGAGGCAGTGGCGGCGCGGATCGACGACCTCGTGGCTGGGTTCGAGCCGGGTCACGGCCCGACGGGCGCGGAGGGCTGAGCTGTGCCGGCCCGGATCGCCTATCTCACGGACGACGAGAAGGCTGCCATCTACGAAGCGGCGCTGGAGATCATGACCACCGTGGGCCAGCGCGTGCATCATCCCGAGGCCCTCGAGTTGCTGCGGGCGGCGGGGGCCGTGGTCGAGGAGCCCGACCTCGTCAAGGTCCCGCGCGAGCTCGTGGATCAGGCACGCCGGACCGCGCCCGCGGTCGTGGACGTCTACAGCCGGACCGGTGAGCACGCGATGGCTCTCGGTCACCACAACACCTACTTCGGCAACGGTTCGGCGGTCACCAGCGTCTACGACCTCGAGACCGGCGAGCATCGGCCGACGACGCTCGCCGACGGTGAGATGGCCGCACGTCTCTGCGACGCCCTACCGCAGGTCGACTTCGTGATGGCCTACGCTCATCCGGGCGACTTCGACCCCCACGTCGCCCTGCTCCAGAGCTTCCGTGCCATGGTCGCGAACACGACCAAGCCGTTGTGCGTGGTCGCCGAGAAACTCCGCGACCTCGAGGTGATGACGGAGATCGCCGCCGCAGTGCGCGGCGGGGACGAGGCGCTGGCCGGCAAGCCTTACTTCGTCCTCTACCTGGAGCCGACGAGCGCGCTGAGTCACCCGGTCGACAGCGTCGACAAGCTGCTGTTCTGCGCCGACCACGGCATCCCGGCGATCTACTCGCCGGCTCCGCTGGCGGGCGGCACGGCGCCGATCACCATCGCCGGCCAGGTGGCTCAGGGGACGGCGGAGTCGCTGCTCGGCCTGATCATCCACCAGTTGCGCAATCCGGGCGCGCCGTTCCTCTTCGGCATCGGCCCGGCGGTACTCGACATGGCCACCTCGCAGAGCTCGTACAACGCACCGGAGTACCTGATGGGCTACGTGTGCGCGGTGGAGTTGGCGCGCTGGCTCGACCTGCCCAACTGGGGGTACGCCGGCACCACCGACGCTCAGGTGATCGACGCGCAGGCGGGCATGGAGACGGCCGAACTCACCTTGCTCAGCCTGACGATCGGCTCCAATCTGAACCACGACCTGGGCTATCTCGACTTCGGCATGACGGGCTCGCTGGAGCTGGTAGTGCTGACGGACGAGTTCCTGGCCATGAACCGCAAGGTCTTCGCCGGTGTCGAGGTGACGCCGGAGACGCTCGCCGTCGACGTCGTGCGCGACGTCGGCCCCGGCGGCGACTTCCTCAGCCACCGCACCACCGCCAAGCAGGTCCGCAAGGCGCAGTGGCGCCCGACGATCCTGAACCGCCAGGGCCGCTCGCGCTGGCTGGAGGAGGGCGGGCTCGACCTGAGGGAGAAAGCCCGCCTCAAGGCCCTGCGCCTGCTCGAGGAGCACGAGGTCGCGCCGCTGCCCGAGGCAGTGGCGGCGCGGATCGACGAGCTCGTGGCCGGGTTCGAGCCGGAGGCGTGAGATGACGGTCTGCGACGAGCTTCCCGAGGCCCCGTCCGTCGCCTCCGTCCACGAGAGCGCGCTGCGCGTGCTGGAACGGACCGGCGTGCTCGTCCAGGACGACGAGGGCGTCGCGCTGCTCCGCGACCTTGGGGCCCGGTGCGACGGCCGCCGCGTGTACCTCACCGAGGACCACGTGCACGCCGCGCTCACGACGGCTCCGTCATCCTTTGTCCTGGCCGGGCGGCGCCCGGAGCTCGGCCTGCCCCTCGGCGGCGCCGACGGCAGGATCTTCGGCTCCGGCTCCGGCGCCGCCTACATGCTCGACGGCGGCGCCGGCGGGGCGCCTCCGGTCATGCGTCCCGGTACGCTGGCCGATCTCGAGGCGACGGCCAAGCTCGGCCACGTGCTGCCCGCGATCGACTTCAACAGCGACTGCATGGAGCCGCTCGACTTGCCTGAGGGAGAGCGCACGCGCCGCGGGACGTACGTCCGTCTCATCGCTAGCGACAAGGCCATCGAGTGGGTCGCCTCGGTCGACGAGGACGTCGACGACGACGAGCGCATCAACGAGATCCTCTTCGGGGCCCGGTGGCACGAGCGCCCCCGAGCGCTCATCGTCCTGAACACCACCGCGCCGCTGCAGATCTCGGGCGAGACGGCGCGGATCCTCGTCCGCTGGGCCAGGCTCGGGCAGCCGGCGTGTGTCACCTCATGCGTGATGGCCGGGACCACCGGACCGGCCACGCCCGCCGGCGTGCTCGCGGTGCAGCACGCCGAGGTGCTGGCGACGCTCGTGCTCGGTCAGGCGGCCCGTGAGGGCTCGCCGTTCGTGTACGGCGGCCTGCCGGTCATTGCGTCGCTGCGCACGGGCGCCGCCCGGTTCGGCGGGCCGGAGTTCGTGCGCATGGCCGTCGCGACCGCTCAGCTCGCGCACCTTTGCGGCCTGCCGGTGCGTGCCGGCGCCGCCTGCACGGACTCTCACGCGGTCGACGCCCGCGCCATGGCCGAGTCAGCCGAGGGTCTCTCGGCCGCGGTGTTCGCCGGCGCCCACTTCCTCTTCCAGGCCGCCGGCATCATGAGTTCCTTCAACGCCCTGTCGCTGGAGAAGTACGTGCTGGACGCGGACCTCGTGAGTGTCTTACGTGCCGCGGTCGATCCCATCCGCGGCGGTGAGGACGCCCTCGCTGAGGACGTCATCGACGCCGTCGGCCCTGGCGGCGGCTACCTCGGTCAGGCGCACACGCGCCGCCACGCGCGCGACTTCGAGCGCCCGGGGCAGCAAGCCCCGGAGACCTTCGAGCGCTGGGCCACGGCGGGCGGCGAGGACGCCGCGAGCGTCGCCGCCCGCCGCGTCCAGGAACTCCTCGCCGCTCATGAGCCGCCGGGCGACCTGGAAGGCGCGACGCGCCGGCAGCTCGACAGGTACTGCGCCGTATGAGACCGTATGCATTCTCAGCGCACGGGGTGCCTGTAGTGTCCGGTCAGCGAGACGGTCACCAGGCTGTATTGACACTGTATGCGTGCCCGTTACTGTCGACCCGCAGGGGGGTGTCCACGCGGGTGCCTGCCAGTCGTCGCTGACGCTCAAGCGGATAACGAAGGGGGAGCAGAGTAGATGAAACGGTCCAGTTCACCGAAGAGCAGGGTGGGGCGCAGGGGGATGCGCGTCGCCGGCGCGATGCTCCTACTGGCGCTCGTCGTCGGGCTCGCGGCCGCCATCGCCGCTTGCGGCAACACCGGTGGCACCAGCGCGAGTCCGAGTTCCGGCGGGACGGTCAAGACGGGTGGCGTGCTCAAAGTCGGTGTGCAGCCGGGCAACGTCAACTTCGACCCGGCCCTCTTCGCCGGCGCCGTCTCCGACATCCTGCTGCAGCAGCAGATCTACGAGAAGCTCGTCACGTTGGGTCAGGATTTCAAGGTCCAGCCCACGCTGGCCACCAAGTGGGACTCCCCCGACGGCAAGGTGTGGACGTTCACGCTGCGCGACGGGGTCAAGTTCAGCAACGGTCAGCCCTTCACTGCCGACGACGTGGTCTACACCATGGACCGCCTGCGCAACAAGAAGCTCGGGTCCCCGATGGCCGACGTCTACGCCAACATCAAGAGCGTCGTCGCCACCGACCCGACGACCGTGACCTTCACGCTGGCCAAGGTCGACTCGGAGTTCCCCGCCTCTCTCACCGACTACCGCACCCTGATGCTCTGCAAGACGGTCAAGGACCCCGCCAAGACGGCCGTCGGCACCGGCCCGTTCGTCCTCAAGTCCATCTCGGCTGAAGACAGGGCGATCCTCACGAAGAACGCCGACTACTGGGGCACCGACGACCAGGGTAACAAGCTGCCGTATCTGGACGAGGTCGACTTCATCTACTCGCCCGACATCGCCGGCCAGGTCTCCGGGCTCCAGGGCGGCGCGATCAACTGGGTCGGAGGTCTCTCGTCCGAGCAGAAGCAGTCCATCGAGGGCAGTCCCAGCCTCAAGGTCGAGACCACCAACACCAACTACTGCTTCGAACTGCAGATCCGCACCGACAAGAAGCCCGGTAGCGAACTCGGGTTCCGCCAGGCCATCATGGCCGGCACCGACCGCAAGGCCATCGTCGACCTCGTCGCTCCCGGCGTGGCCGACCCCGGCAACGGCACGCTGGTCGGCCCCGCCTACGCCGCCGACTACCTCTCCACGTCCGTGGCCTACGACCCGGCGAAGGCCAAGCAGTTGCTCGCCGACGCCGGCTACCCGAACGGCGTGGACATCAAGCTCGTGGCTCAGAACACCGACCCCGTGCCGGCCGTCGCCACCGCGTGGCAG
>Ga0315271_10001324_pt1 | contig 14827 bp, 11 predicted proteins | sample C3_top_MG_FD_204664 | JGI IMG/M metagenome (GOLD analysis project Ga0315271, IMG submission 204664) | Sediment microbial communities from Yellowstone Lake, YNP, Wyoming, USA - C3_top | ecosystem: Environmental > Aquatic > Freshwater > Lake > Sediment | place: USA: Wyoming | collected 2017-08-01 | reverse complement strand
CCCCGTGCCGAGCGCCGGCGCCCCGCGCGCCAGGCGCACCGCGTGATCGAAGGCGGGCAGGTTCACCATGACGGACGCCGATGTCACCGCGCCCGCATCGTGCGCTTCGAGGATCCCGCGGTTCACCCCTTCGGCGATGCCGAGATCGTCGGCATTGACGATCAACCGCGGGCGGTCAGGCGTAGCGGCCACGCAGATCGTTGAGCCGGATGCGCGCGAGATCGGCCGCCATGTCGATCGCGTCGTGCGCGAACCGCACCGTGGTGGGCTCGCTGTCGTAGCGGAAGTGGACGGCCGTCTGCTTCAGGCGCAGTCCGTGGCGCCGGGCGATGTGGAGCGCCTCCACGTCGAAGCCGAAGCGCGCGATGGTGAGCCGCGAGAAGACCGTCTCGGCGGCGGACGCGGTGAACCCCTTCAGCCCCGCCTGCGTGTCGAGCACGTCCGGCACGAGCGTCCAGCGCACCGCGGCATTGAACGCCCGGCTCATCACGTGGCGCGTGTACAGGTACGAGAAGAAGGACGGGCTCATGAGATAACGCGATTCCGGCAGGACGCGGCACGCGATCGCGACATCGGCGCCGGCGTCGAGATCGGCCACGATCTTGTTGACCTCCTCCGGCGGATAGGCGAGGTCCGCATCGGTGAAGATCCGGTAGAGACCGCGGCTCGCGAGCATCCCTCGCGCCACGGAGTAGCCCTTCCCCCGGTTCCGGTCGTTGCGCAGGACGCGGAAGTTCTCGGCGTCGGCGCGCACATCCTCCACCACCATGGGAGTATCGTCGTCGCTGCCGTCGTCCACGACGATCAGCTCGCTGGTGAAGCTCTGCACCGCGAGGAAGGCGGTGAGCGCCATGAGGGTGCGCCGGATCGCCGGGCCGCCGTTGTACACGGGGACGACGAGGGACACGACGGGACGCGCGATCCCGGCGACGATGTCGCGGGTGCGGTCGCGGAGCGAGGGGCTGGCGGTCATGAGTGGGGAAGAGGGTGATGGGCCGCCAGCTACTACTCGGAACGGTGCGCGGGGTTCCCGAGCCTAACCGCCGACGCGCAGCACCACCTTTCCGGTCGTCTGGTTGGACGTCATGCGTTCCTGCGCCGCCCCCGCCTCCTCCAGCGGGAACGAGGAATCCACCACCGCGCGCACGGCGCCGCTCTCGAACAGGGGGACGACCTCTCGCTCGAATGCCCTCGTGGCGGCCACCTTCTCCTCGAGGGAGCGCGAGCGCAGCACGGTGCCCCGGATGCTCAGCCGTCCGCGCAGCACCGGGCCGAGGGGGAGATCGGTGCGCGGTCCGGCGAGCGTGCCGATGAGCGTGAGGCGCCCGCGCGGTGCCATCGCCGGGATGCTCGCCGCCGTGTACGCGCCGCCGAGCAGGTCGAGCACGACGCCCACGCCGCGTCCGCCGGTGGCGAGGGCGACCTCGGAGGCGATGACGGCGAGGTCCCCGCCCACGAGGATCCCGTGCGACAGGCCGAGCGACGCCGCGACGTCCAGCTTGGCGCCGTGGCGCGCGGTGCCGATGCCCGTGCCGCCGAGCGCGCGCACCACTTGCACCGCCGCGAGCCCGACGCCGCTTCCCACGGCATGGATGAGCACGTGCTCCCCGCCGACGAACTCGGCCTGGCGCAGGGCATCATGGGAGGTGATGAACGCCTCCGGGATCGCGGCCGCCTCCTCCCAGCCGAGGCGGCCGGGGACGCGCACGAGCGTGTCCTCGTGCGCGACCAGCTGCTCGGCGTAGCCCCCGCCGCCCGTGATCCCCATGACGCGGTCGCCGGCCCGCCAACGCGCCGCGCCGCGTCCGAGCACCGCGACCTCGCCCGCAAACTCCATCCCCGGCACATCCGCCGGCGCCCCCGGCGGCGCGGGGTACCGGCCCTCGCGCTGGAGGATGTCCGCCCGATTGAGCCCCGCCGCCCGGACGCGCACCAGCACCTCCCGCTCACCGGGCACGGGAACGGGCCGTCGCTGCACTTCCAGCACCTCCACCCCGCCCGGCCGCGTGATCACGATGGCGCGCATGGTGTCATCGGTCATGGAGACAATATGCCTCTTCCGCCGATGCCCGGCACTCATCCTGTTCATCCTGGCCGCTATCCTGTTCATCCTGCCGAAGCCGTTGTCCTCCTGGATCCGCGCGCCAGCGCCGAACCGCATGGACAGCATGAACATGATGGCCGGCGGGATGAACCGGATAGGGACCTTTGTAACTGCAGCGGCCCGAAACAAGAACGCTCCGCCGGTGGTCCGGCGGAGCGTTCGGTGCGGCGTCGGGCCGGGTGGCTAGTAGCCCGTCGCGCCCGGCTGTTCGCCCTTCTTCGGGGGGAACTGCTGGAACATCTGCGACATCGCCGACTTCAGCTGCTGCGCGCGGCCCTCCTGGTCATCGGAGAGCTCCGCCTTCGCGTTCGAGCGCCAGACCATCTGATTCAGCTTCGGATCCACGAGGACGACGATGAGATTGCCCTGGGGGATCTGCTGCTGCGACGTGGTCGAGACTCCCATGCCGCCGTAGCCATAGCCGCCGTAGTAGCCCCAGCCGCCCCAGCCCGCGCCGTAGCCGTAGCCCGTGCTGACGGTGGTGTACTGCGTGGTCGAGCTGCGCTTGGCGCGGTAGGTGACGTAGAGCTGCGGGTCGGCGGTCACCATCTTGAGGCCGTGCTGCTCGAGCTCGGCGGTGATCGCGTTGGTGAGGCGCTGGTGCGCGAAGGGCTCGAGGTCCTTGTCCACCGTGTCCGGCAGCCAGGCGAAGGTCTTGTACTGCGAGAAGTCGATCGAGCTGTTCCAGTCGGTGTTCACCGTGACGGAACTGCAGGCCGCGAGGGCGGAGAGCGCCAGGGCGCCGGCGACCGCGGAGATCGCGCTGCGGGGGGAGAGCTTCACGTTCGGGGATCCTCGTGCGGGAAAGGGCTGGCGCCGCGGCATGCGGAGCAACTGTTACCATACCACGGGCGGGGCGGGTAGTTCCCCGCCATCTTGGTAAAAGTGCGCGGCGGACCGACCTGTCGCCAGTCCGCCGCGCACCCCTCCGCCACCGAGCCGGCCCTCGAGGCCGGTCGTCAGCTAGTACTGACTCTGCCCCGGCATCTGGCCCGCCTTCGGCGGGAACTGGGCGAACATCTGCTGGATCGCGTCCTGCACCAACTGTGCGTTCGACTCGCTGTCGCTGAGCTGCGCGTCGGCCTCACTCTTCCAGACGAGCTGGTTGAGCTTCGGATCGACGATCGCGATGGTCAGCGCGCCGGTCGGGATCTCCGTCGCCGTCGTCTGCGAGACGCCGACGCCGCCGTAACCGCCGTAACCGCCCCACGCCGGGCCGTAGCCGTAGCCGCCGCTGCTCACCGTCGTGTACTGCGTCGTGCTGCTCAGGTTCACGCGGTAGATCAGGATGAGGTCCGGATTCGTCTGCGAGCGCGTGACCCCTTTCGACTTCAGGGTGTTCTCGATCGTCGAGCGGAGCCGCTCCTGCGTGAACGTCGAGTACGGGAGCGTATCGGCCTTGAACTCGAAGGTCTTGTACTTCGTGAAATCGATCGTCGTGTTCCAATCGGTGTTCACTTTGAGGCTGCTGCAGGCGCCGAGCACCGCGAGCGTGGCTGCGACCGCGGCCATGCGGGTGAGCGAGCGTCCGGCATTACGAACGGTGATGCGCATGTCAGATCTCCTGTCCTGTGTGATCATGGTTCGCCGCGATACACGCACCCGGTGGTGCATGTCTCCTTCACGGTGATGGCGGAGAGGCCCGCCAGCCCTGGCCCGAGGCGCTCCCAGATCCAGCGCGCCAAGTGCTCGCTCGTCGGATTCTCCAGCCCAGCTACCTCGTTCAAGTAACGGTGGTCGAGCGCGTCCAGCAATGGCGCCATCGCCGCCTTCACATCCGCGAAGTCCCGCACCCACCCGAGCGTCGGGTCCACCCCTCCCTCCACGTGCACCGTCACATGGAACGAGTGGCCGTGCAACCGCGCGCACTTGTGCGCCGGAGGGACGTTCGGCAGCCGGTGCGCCGCCTCGAAGGTAAACTCGCGAAAGATCTCCATCGGCCGGCGGCTAGGGTAGTCCGAGGATTTTATGCGTCTGGAGGCTCAACCGCCAGCGCGGGTGGTCCAGGCAGTATCTCGCGGCCAGCATGGTGTTCCGCTCCCGCTCGGGCCCGTCCATGGGCTGCAGGAAGAACTCCCGGAACTCGAGCGCCGCGAACCGCTCCGGGGGCGCGTCGGCCTGCGGGTACACCAGCTTGAGTTCGTCCCCGGCGCGCAGCATCAGCGGCGCCTCTGCCTTGGGGCTCACGCACACCCAGTCGACGGACGCCCTGAGGGGCAGCGTCCCGTTGGTCTCGATCGCGACCCGGAAACCGCGCGCGTGCAGCGCTTCCACCAGCGGCGCATCGAGCTGAAGGGCCGGCTCCCCGCCGGTGCACACCACGAGCCGTCCCTCCGGCGCCGGCGATGGCCACTGCGCATCCACCGCCGCGGCCAGCGACTCGGCGGTCACGAAGCGCCCGCCATTCGGGCCGTCGGTGCCGACGAAGTCCGTGTCGCAGAAGGTGCAGACCGCCGTGCCACGGTCGGCCTCCCGCCCCGTCCACAGGTTGCACCCCGCGAAGCGCAGGAAGACCGCGGCGTGCCCCGCCTGCGCCCCCTCCCCCTGCAGGGTGTAGTAGATCTCCTTCACGCTGTAGTTCATCGCGGCGCGTAGGGGATCGGGTCCGGGATCCCCGCCTGCGCGAAGCCGCGCCGCCGGAGCAGGCACGAGTCGCAATGCCCGCAGCTCGCGCCATCAAGGGTCGGATCGTAACAGCTGCGCGTCAGCGAAAAGTCCACGCCGAGTTCGAGACCGCGGCGGATGATCTCCGCCTTCCCCATCCGCAGCAGTGGCGCGTGCAGCGACACCCCCGGCCCTTCCACGCCCGCGCGCGTGGCGAGCTTCGCCATCCGCTCGAACGCCTCGAGATACTCCGGCCGGCAATCGGGATACCCCGAATAGTCGAGCGCGTTGACCCCAATGTAGATGTCGTTCGCCCCGGTCGTCTCCGCGAACGCCAGCGCGAAGGAGAGGAAGATCGTGTTCCGCGCCGGGACATAGGTCACCGGGATCCCTCCGCCGATCTCCTCCGCACGCGCATGCTTCGGCACTGCGAGGTCCGCGGTCAGCGCCGAGCCGCCGAAGACCCGCAGGTCGATCTCCGCGATCACGTGGCGCGCCGCGCCGAGCGCGCGCGCCACCCGCAGCGCGAACTCGAGCTCCACCGCGTGGCGCTGGCCATAGCGGAAGGAGATCGCGTGCGTCTCGAACCCCTCGGCGCGCGCGATGGCGAGCGTCGTCGCGGAATCGAGGCCGCCCGAGAGCAGGACGACGGCGCGGGGGAGTGGCATGGGGGAAAGCTATCGCGCGGCGGAAGGCCGGGCGAATGCGAGCGGATCGTGTCGCCCCGCCGCTGGCGAGGGACTCCCGGTCTTCCTAGTATTCCCTCCCTCATGCACAACACTCTGCGGCACCTCTCCCGACGCACCCGGATCGCGATCATCGCCACGGCAGTGCTCGTCGCGGCGTACGCGGTCGCCGGCTTCTTCATCGCCCCCGGCGTCGTGAAGCGGCAACTGGAAGCCCAGGTCGCCGCGAACCTCCATCGCCGCGCCACGATCGGCCGGGTGCGGGTGAATCCCTTCGCGCTCTCAGTGACGGTGGACAGCCTGCGCGTCGCCGACCGCGATGGTGCGCTCCTCTTCGGCTGGGATGAACTGTACGTGAACGCCGAGATCATCTCCCTCGCGCGTCGCGAGCTCGACCTGCTCGAGGTGCGGCTCATCGGTCCCTACGGCCGGCTGGTGATCCGCCGCGACGGAACGCTGAACATCTCGGACATCGCGGACTCCATGAACGCGGCGGCGAAGGCCGCCCCGGCGGGCGGACCGCCGCCGGTGCTCTCCGTGGACGCGCTGCACATCGATGGTGCGCACTTCGACGTGCTCGACAGTGCGACGCGGCGTCCCTTCCGCTCGACGATCGGTCCGTGGAAGATCGATCTCACCGCCTTCGCCACCCGGCGCGACGCGGACAGCCGCTACTCCTTCTCCGGCACCACCGAGAGCGGCGAATCCTTCGCGTGGGCAGGCGGGCTGGCGATCGACCCACTGCGTTCCACGGGAACCATCTCCTTCGACAGCCTGCACCTCTCGAAGTACGGCCCCTTCTACGAGCGCACGGTCGGCTTCGACGTGGTGCGGGGCCTCACCGCGGTGAAGGCCGGATATGAGCTGAACCTCGGGCCGCAGGGGCGGACAATGAAGGTGAAGGATGCGGAGATCGTCGTCCGCGAGCTCACGCTGGTGGAGCGCGGCCAGCGCGACACCGCGGTCTTCGTCCCGATGCTCCGCGTCTCCGGCGTCAACGTGGATGCCGTCGGCCGCCGCGCCGCGGTCGGATCGATCACCCTGCAGGGCGGGGCGGTGAACGTCTCGCGCGCCCGTGACGGGAAGATCAACCTCCTGCGCATGCTGGCGGCGCCGGCGGACAGCGAGCCCCCCGCCCCGTCGGCGAGGGCGCCCGTCGCGGGGGCCGCCGCCCCACCCGCCCCCGCCTGGCGCTGGCTCATCGGCCGCCTCGCGGCCGACAGCGTCGCCATCCGCGTGCTCGATTCCACCGCCTCGCGCCCGGCATCGATCGCGCTCACCGGCGTCTCGGCGAGCCTCGACACCGTGGCGAGCGATTCGACCACCGTCTCGCGCATCCGCGCTGCCGCTTCCTGGGCGCCCCGCGGCACGCTCACCGCGGCCGGCACCGTGCGCATCTGGCGGCGCGACGGCCAGCTCACACTTAGCGTGAAGGACCTCTCTCTGCGCCCGTTCGATGCGTATCTCGCGCCGGCGATCAACATGCTCATCACCGACGGCCGGCTCTCGAGCGATGCCACCGTGCGCTTCGCGGCCGCCGACACCCTCCACCCCGACTTCGGCTTCAAGGGGAACCTGCGCGTAGACCGCTTCGCCACGGTGGACGGCACGCGCCGCGAGCCCTTCCTCTCCTTTCGCGCACTGAGCTTCACCGGCATCGACTACGCCCACCGCGCGCACTCTCTCGCGATGAAGGAGATCGTCCTCGACGCGCCCGTTGCCGAGCTCGGCGTCGCAGCCGACGGCACTCCCGTCACGCGCGTCATCTTCCCGAACCCGGCCGCGGACAGTGCGGCGAGGGACACCACCCCGAAGGACAGCGTGCGCCCGGTGCCGGCACCCCCGCCGCTCGCCAAGGGGACTGCCGCCGGCGCGCCGGCGATGAAGGTCTCCATCGGCCGCGTGCGCGTCACCAACGGCGCCCTCCGAATGAGCGACAAGTCGCTCGAGCCCGCGGTCGCCTTCGCCATCACGAAGATCGACGCGGTCACCGGCCGGCTCTCCTCCGATTCCCTCGGCACCGGGACACTCGAACTCACCGCCGCCATCGATGACGTCGCGCCGGTGAAGGTCAGCGGGCGGTTCAACCCACTCAGCGCCAAGGAGGGGAGCGATCTGGCCGTCAGCATCACGGGCTGGGAACTCATCCCGGTCGGGCCCTACTCCGGGAAGTACCTCGGCTACCTCATCTCGAAGGGGAAGATGAAGGTCGAGATGCAGTACCGCGTCGTCGGCCGTGAACTGCGTGCCGAGAACAAACTGACGATCGACCAGTTCACCTTCGGCGACGCGACGAACAGCGCCGAGGCGACGAAGATGCCGGTGAAGCTCGGCATTGCCGTCATGCGGGACCGCGACGGGCAGATCGTCTTCGATGTGCCGGTGGAGGGGAACCTGGATGACCCGAACTTCCGCCTCGGCCGCGTGATCGGGCGAGCGATCATCAACGTGCTCACGAAGCTCATCACGTCGCCCTTCAAGCTGCTCGGCGGGCTCTTCGGCGGCGGCGGCGCGGACCTGAGTTTCGTGGAGTTCGCGCCGGGCACATCGGCGCTCGCGCCGCCGGAGACGAAGAAGCTCGACGTGCTCGCGAAGTCGCTCTACGAGCGGCCCGCGCTCAAGCTCGAGATCGCCGGCGCGGTGGACACGCTCGCCGACGCCGCCGCGCTCCGGACCGCGAAGCTCGACGCACGGCTGCGCACCGCGAAATGGACGGCGCTCAAGGCGAAGGACGCGAACACCCCGCCGCCGGACAGTCTCGTGCTCACGCCGACCGACCGCCCCTTCTGGCTCGCCGCCCAGTTCGCGGCCGCCTTCCCGCAGGACACCGCAGTCGTGGCCGCGAAGAAGGCGAAGTCGAAGCTGCCCCCCTATCCCCCGGACGAGATGGAGCTCCGGCTCCTCGCGACGGTGACCGTCTCACCGGATGATCTCCGACTCCTCGCCGCGGCGCGTGCGAAGCGGTGCCTCGACTACCTGCTGAGCGCGCCCGGCCCGAAGATCGAGCCGGAGCGCGTCTATCTCACCGAAGGCGCCGTGAAGCCCGACGGGGCGAAGGCGATCTTCACCCTCCAGTAGCTAGGGCTCGAGCACCAGGATCACGAAGCTCCCCGGCACCATCGGCGGGCGGGGGTGCGGATTCTCCGTGGTCGGCGCGGGCGCCGTGCCGAACTCGGCGGCCACGGTATAGACCCGGTGCGTCCGCTCGTCGAGCGCCATCGTGCGCGCGCTCTTCTGCGTCGGCACGGTCTCGGCCACCGTGAACACGCCGGAGACGTTCCCCTTCACCACCGTGAGCGTCCCCTCGCCATTCGAGCTGAAGGCCGTGAGCGTCGCCGGATCATACGCGGTGGCATCCACCCCTTTCCCGATCGGGAGGGAGGCCATGACGCGGCCCGTCGCGATGTTGGTGACCGCCATCAGCGCGTTGTCGCAGCCGGAGAAGAGGAGCTGATGCTCACGGTCGATCGCGAGTCCGCTCGGTTCGGTGCACGGCGCCAGCGGCCAGTGCGCCTTGATGTCCAGCGTGCGGGCCTCGAACGCCATGAGCTCGCTCCGGTCCTCGATGTTCACGTAGACCATCCCCTTGCCGTCGTGCACCGCGAACTCCGGCTTCCCGGAGAGAGGGACCGTACCGACCACGTTGCCATTGGTCGCATCGATCGCCGTCGCGCTGGCGCTTCCCCCATTGAACGTGAATACGCGCCGTGAGGTCGGCTCGTACATGATGGCGTCCGGGTTCCGTCCCGGGATGTGCACCCGCTGGATCACCGCGAGCGTCTTCAAGTCGAAGATCGTGACGCTGGAGTCGCGTCCGTTGCTCGTGTAGCCGCGGCCGAGGTCCGGCGCGAGCGCAATGCCGTGCACGCCGGGGGTGTTCGGGATGTCACCGACGACGCCCTCGTTGTCGGTGCTGACGACCATCACGTGTGTGCTGCGTGACACGTAGAGCCGATGCGCGGCGGTGTCCACCGTCAGGTAATCCCAGCCGCCCTCGCCGCCGAGGGTGATCCGGCGCGCGACGTGATAGCCGCTGTGCGCGGAAGCGGCCGCGAGGACGGCAACGGCCGCGAGTGTCGAGACGATGGCGAACTTTCTCATACCGGACTCCGGGGGAGAGTGTAGTCCCGCCCGCGGATCGCCACGAGCAGGGTGGGAACGACATACAGTGTGATCGGGGTGGAGAGCGCGAGCCCGCCGATGACGGCGAGCGCGAGCGGCCGCTGCAGCTCAGCGCCGGCGCCCAGCCCAAGGGCGAGCGGCAAGAGGCCGAAGAGGGTGCAGAGCGTGGTCATGAGGATCGGACGGAGCCGCACGCGCGCCGCTTCCTGGATCGCGCGCTCGAGCGGCGTGCCATCCGCGCGCATCCGGTGCCGGGTGAAATCGAGGAGGATGATCCCGTTCTTCACGATCAGCCCGACGAGCAGGATCAGTCCCATGAGCGAGCTGACGTTGAGCGGCGTGCCGGTGACGAGGAGCAGCACGACCGCGCCGACGAAGCTCACCGGCGCCGCCAGCACCACGACCAACGGCTCGATGAAGCTCTGGAACTGCACCACCATCACGGTGACGACGCTCACCGCCGCGAGCGCGAGCACGATGAGCAGGTCGCGGAAGGCCGCGCGCTGGTTCGCGTACTGGCCGCCGATCTCGACGCGGACGCCGGCCGGGGCGGGGTTCGCGGCGAGCACGGCGTTCACGTCGCGCATCACGCTCCCGAGCGCCCGTCCCGAGACGTCGGACGTCATGGCGATCTGCTGCTGCTGGTTCTCACGGTTCAGTTCCGCGCGCGTCTCGGTGGGGGTCACGGTCGCGAGCGCCGAGAGCGGGACGGCGCGCCGTCCGCCGCCGCCGACCACGGGGAACGCGCCCAGCCGCCGCGGGTCGTAGCGCACCGAATCCGGCGCGCGCACGCGCACGGCGATGGCGCGGTCATCGAGGCGGATCTCCCCCGCCTCCTCGCCGAGCAGGGCGCCGCTCACTTCGCTTCCCACCTGTTCCGGATCCATCCCGACGCGCGCGGCCTCCCCCGCCCGGACGCGGAGCTTCATCTCGGCCGCCGGCTCGCTCACGCCATCGTACAGGTCCTCGACGCCGGCCACCGCGCCCACCTTCGGCGCGAGCGTCCGCGCGTAGCCCTCGAGCTGCGCGAGCTGCTCGCCGTACAGCTTGATCTCCACCGGCTTGGCGGCGCCCGCAAGGTCGTTGATCACATCGGAGAGGATCTGGACGAACTCGATGCGCAGCCGCGGGACGTGGTCGTTGATCCGCTCGCGCGCGTCGTCGATCACCGCGAAGCTCGAGCGGCCGCGCTGCGAACGCGGCTTGAGCCGCACGACGATGTCTCCGCGGTTCTGCATCGTCGCGAAGAGACCGAGCTCGGCGCCGAGCCGCCGCGATGTCCCCGCGACCTCGGGGATCCCGGCGAGGATCACCTCCGCCTGCCGCACCATCCGGTCGCTCTCGGCGAGCGATGTCCCGCCGGGGGTCCAGTAGTCGAGCACGAAGGCGCCCTCATCCATCTCGGGGAGGAAGGACGTGCCGACCAGCCGCTGCGCGACGAGGCCGCCCACCAGCAACAGGGCGGCGGCCGCCGCCACGCGCCGCGGCCGCGGGATCACGCGCGCGAGCGACCGGCCATACGCGCCGGCGAGCCCGTCGAGCGCACGCGCGACCCGCGCGATCACGGAGTCGTCCCCGGCCGCGACATCGCGCGCCGAGATGAACTGTTCGCTCAGCAACGGGATGACGGTCAGCGCCAGCGCGAGCGACACGAGCACGGCGATGGTCAGCGTGATCGAGAGCGCGGTGAAGAACTGCCCCACCACCCCCTCGAGCAGCCCGAGCGGGAGGAAGACGACCACCGTCGTGATCGTCGACGTGGTCACGGGCCAGATCAGCTCCTGCACCGCCTCGCGGATCGCCGCCCGGCGGTCCGCGCCGAGCGCGAGATGCCGGGCGATGTTCTCGGTGATCACCACCGCATCGTCGATGACGAGTCCGATCGCGATCGCCATCGCGCCGAGCGTCATCAGGTTGAAGGTCTGCCCGGCGAGGCGCATGACGAACACGGTGATCGCCATCGTGAGCGGGATCGCGCTCGCGCTCACCGCGGTGATACGCGCATGGCCGAGGAAGGCGAGGAGCACGAGCACCGCGAGCGCGGCGCCGATGAGCATCGCGTCGCGTACGCTCGCCACCGCCTCGCGCACCAGCGTCGCCTGGTCGTAGAGCGGCGTGAGCCGCACTCCCGGCGGCAGCCGCGGCGCGATCGACGCGACGGCCCTCGTGATGCTGTCGGCGATCGCGAGGGTGTTCCCCCCCGGCTGCCGGGTGATGTTGAGCAGCGCCGCGGGCCGTCCGTCGCCGGCGATGATGCGCACGTGGTCCTCGGTGCCGAGGGTCACCGAGGCGACGTCGCGCACCCGGAGCCCGTTCGGCAGCACGACGGCGCCCACGTCCTCCACCGCATGCGCCTCGTGATCGGTCACCACGAGGTACTGCTTGTAGTCCTGCGACACCCGTCCCACGGCGGCGACCGAGATGCTGCGCCGGATCACCGCCGCCAGCTCCCCATAGGTGAGCCCGAGCGCGGCCAGACGCGCCGGGTCGGCGACGACCTCCACCTCGCGGACATCCGTGCCCTGCACGTCAACGCGCCCCACGCCGGGGATGCGCGCGAGCACCGGCTTCACCTGGTAGCGTGCGATGTCGTACAGCGTCGCTGGATCGCCCCCTTCCAGATTGTAGGACAGGATGGGGAAGAGCGACGGCGTGAGCCGCTCGACCTCGATCGCGAGCCCCGCCGGCAGCTCGGCGCGCACCTGGTTCACCCGCGCCTGGACCTGCTGGAGCGCGAACTGCATCTCGGTGTTCGGCGCGAAGTAGATCGAGATCTCGCTCGAACCGCGGATCGACCGCGAGCGCACGCGCACCACGCCGGGGACGATCCCCACCGCCTCCTCGATCGGCCGCGTCACCGCGAAGACCATCTGCCGCGCGCCGAGCGCGGCGCCTTCCGCCACGATGGTGACGCGCGGGAAGCGGAGCTCCGGATAGATCGCCGACGGCAGCTGCGTGGCCGCCCAGATGCCGGCCACGCTCCCGAGTCCGACCAGGAGATAGATGAAGCGGCGCTGTGCCGTCAGGAGATCGAAGAGCCTCACGGACGCGCCGCCGCGCTGTCGTGCGCCGGCACGACGAGAGAACTGTCCTCCACGCCGTACGCCCCCTCGGTGACGACCGTCTCTCCGCCCGACAGCCCGCTGAGGATCTCGACGCCGGCATCGGTGCGCCCACCCACCGTGACCGCGCGCGCGTGCGCCATGTTCGCCGCATCCACCACGAACACGCGGTAGCCCTCTCCTTCGGGGACGAGCGCCGCCGCGGGGACGATCACCGCGTTCTTCCGCGTGCCGGTGGTGATCCGGCCGAACACCGTCTCGCCGACGAGCAGTCGGCGCGCGCTCGACGCCATCCGGGCTCGCACCCCGACCGAGCGCCCCGCCGAGTCCACGATGGCGCCGACATCGGTCACCGTCGCCTCGCCGACCGGCTCCCCGCGGCTGTCCTCGCCGGCGGTCACCGACACCGGCGCCCCGGCACGGATCGTCGCGGCATCCGCCGGCGACACCGAGAAGACGAGGTCGAGCTGCCGCGGGTCCACGACCGCGACCACCGGCTGGTTCGCGTCCACCGGCGCACCGAGCACCGCGGTCATCCGGGTGACCACCCCCGCGATCGGCGCGCGGAGGGTCGCGAGCTCGAGCGACCGCCGCGCGGTGATGGCCGCCGCCTCCGCCTGCGCGAGATCGGCGGCGGCGAGGTCGAGGTCCTTCCGGGGGAGCACGCCGGCCTGCGTGAGCCGCGTCGCCCGCTCGTAGCCGTGCTGCGCGCTGGCGAGCGCGCTCGCGGCGCTGCGCGCGGCGGCTTCGAAGGGGGCGCGCTCGAACTCGATGAGCGGCGCGCCCGCCGCGACCGGTTCGCCGGCGGCGACGAAGATGCGCGCCACCCGCGTCGCGGCCGGCGCACTGAGCTCGGCATAGTGGCCGGCGCGCGGCGTCACCGTGCCGAGGGCCTCGACGACGCTGGCGAAGGGCGTCTGCGCGGCGATGGCCGTGCGCACCGGGACGACGGGGCGGCGGGGGGCGGCGTCATCGCCGCGCCGGCAGGCGGTGAACGCCAGGACGGCGGCGGCAAGGAAGGTCTTGGCGGTCAAGGCAGGGTCGCGGTGAGAGTATGCAACCGGAGGTACGCGGCCGCGGTCTGCGCCGTTGCGAGATCATCCACGTAGCGCGCGACGGCGTCGCGTGCGGTGCGCTGCGCCTCGAGCACGGTGGGGAGCCCAGCGGCGCCCTCCGCGTACGCGGTGAGCGACATCGACGCGACGCGCTGCGCGCTCGTGAGCAGGCGCCGGTCGCGCTCGACGCGGAGCTGCGCGGCCGCGAGCTCGCGGCGTGCCTGGGCGACACGGGCGTCGGACTCGCGGCGGGCGAAGGAGAGTTCGGCCTGCGCCCGCGCGAGCCCGGCCTTCGCCGCCGCGACCTCTCCGCCGCGCTGGTTCCAGAGGGGGAGCGGGAGGGAGATCCCGATCGTCGGCAGGGTGCCGGGCTCGGCGCCGGTCGGATCGTGCTGCTCGAAGCCGAGCTGGATCGATGGCGTATTGAAGATGCTGTTCGACTCGACGGCGACGCTCCGCTCCGCTCCGCGGGCGGCGGCCTCGGCGGCGGCAACGGCGAGGGGCGCCCCCCCCGCGGCGGTCCCGGCGGCCGTCGGCGGCTCGGTGAGCGAGTCGGTCGGCTCGACGAGCGGCCGGTCGGACGGGAGCCCCATCACCCGCTGCAATTCGAAGAGAGCTTCGATGGCAGCGAGCGAGTCGGCGGCGCTCGCATTCGCGGCCACGCCGGCGCTGATCGTCGCCAGCTCGACATCGAGCTCGCTCGCGTCGCCCGCCTCCGCGCGCACGCGCGCGAGCACGAGGAGGGAATCGGCATCGACGGTGGTGCGCCGGGAGAGCCGGACATGCGCGCGCGCGGCGAGGGTCATCGTGTAGGCGACGTCGGCCTCGAGCTCGGCGAAGGCGCGCTCGAGGGTGTAGCGGTACACCGCGGCACGGCGGAATTCGGCGGCGGCATCGGCGCGCGCGCTCCGGAGCCAGGGATACTCGATCGGCTGGTCGAGCGAGAAATGGTACTGCGGTGCCGACTTGCTGTAGCCGGCCAGGAGCACCGGATTCGGGAAGGCGCGGGCAATGTCGAGCGAGGCGGAGGCGACCGCGGTGTCCGTGAGGGCGATCGCCACGCGGGGCCCGGCCGCCAGCGCCTGGGCCACGGCCTCGGCGCGAGTGGTGGCACGGGGAGCGGGCGGCGCGCCCTGCGCGCCGGCGCCGGCGGCGATGATCGGGAGCGCCGCAAGCACGACGCCGCAGTACCAT
>Ga0315271_10001323_pt1 | contig 14831 bp, 13 predicted proteins | sample C3_top_MG_FD_204664 | JGI IMG/M metagenome (GOLD analysis project Ga0315271, IMG submission 204664) | Sediment microbial communities from Yellowstone Lake, YNP, Wyoming, USA - C3_top | ecosystem: Environmental > Aquatic > Freshwater > Lake > Sediment | place: USA: Wyoming | collected 2017-08-01 | reverse complement strand
CGCCGGACGTCCCGAGGGAAAGGGCGACCACGCCCGGCGCGACCGCCCCGACCCCCACGGCGTTGGCGGCCTGGTCGCCGCCTCCCGCGATGACCGGCGTGCCGGCCCGGAGGCCCGTCGCCGCGGCCGCCGCGGCCGTGACGGCGCCGGTCACCTCCGGCCCCTCGTAGGTCGGCGGCATCCAGGCCGAGTCGATCTCGAGCGCGCCGAGCACCTCGGCGGACCAGTCGCGGGCCGCGAGCTCGAAAAGCATGGTGCCGGAGCCGTCGGCCTTGTCCATGGCGTGTAGGCCCGTCAGCCGCAGCCGGACGTAGTCCTTCGGCAGCAGGACGTGGGCAACACGCGCCCACGCCTCGGGCTCGTGATCGCGGACCCAGACGAGCTTGGGCGCGGTGAAGCCGGTCAGGGCGTCGTTGCCCGTGATGGCGACGAGCCGCTCCGGCCCGACGACCGCGCGAATCAGGTCGCACTCGGCGCCGGTCCGCTGGTCGTTCCACAAGATGGCGGGGCGGATCACCTCGTCCTTCGCGTCGAGCAGGACCGACCCGTGCATCTGCCCGGTGAGCCCTACCGCGGCGACGTCGTCGCCCGAGATTCCGGTCTCGGCCAGGACGGCGCGGATCGCCGTCAACGCGCCGTCCCACCAGAGGTGCGGGTCCTGCTCGCTCCAGAGCGGCCGCGGAACGCTCAGGTCGTAGCCGGCCGAGCCGATACCCCGGACCGCCCCGGACTCGTCGAGCAGGATCGCCTTGACCGCCGTGGTCGAGACGTCGATGCCGAGGACGTGGCCCATCGTGACCTCCCCGCGTCAGTGACCGCTGCGGACGGCGAACCCGCGCCGCCCGGTGTCGGTGAGGGTCAGGTGCCGATCAGCGTCCGGCGCCCGCATCCACCGCCCAGACGTGCTGGTTGACGATGCTCTCGAGCAGCTCCTGGTGACCCGAGACCGGCTGCGGGTCGATCTCGCCGGCCTCGACCTTCGCCGCCAGGTCGGCGAGCGAGAGCGAGCCGTCGAGGATGGCCGACCCGAGCTCGCCGCTCCAGCCGGCGTAGCGCTGCTCGACGAGCCCGGCGAGCGTGCCCTTCTCGAGCATGTCGGCAGCGGCCAGGAGCGACCGCGCGAGGGTGTCGATCCCGCCAATGTGGGCGTGGAAGAGGTCGGTCCGGTCGGAGCTCTGGCGGCGAAGCTTCGCGTCGAAGTTGAAGCCGCCGGTCGTGAAGCCGCCCCCCTTCAGGATCTCGTAGAGGGCCAGGGCGAGCTCGTCCACCGAGTTCGGGAACTGGTCGGTGTCCCAACCGTTCTGGTAATCGCCCCGGTTCGCGTCAATGCTCCCGAACATCCCGTTCGCGACGGCGTAGGCGACCTCGTGCTGGAACGAGTGGCCGGCCAGCGTCGCGTGGTTCGCCTCGATGTTGAGGCGGTACTCGCCGTCGAGGCCGTGGCGGGCAAGGAAGCCGTGGACCGTCGCGCTGTCGAAGTCGTACTGGTGCTTGGTCGGCTCCATCGGCTTGGGCTCGATGAGGAGCAGGCCCTTGAAGCCGATCTTGTGCTTGTGCTCGGCGACGAGGCTGAGGAAGCGGGCGAGCTGCTGGCCCTCGCGGCGCAGGTCGGTGTTGAGGAGCGTGTCGTAGCCTTCGCGGCCGCCCCACAGGACGTAGTTCACGCCGCCGAGGCGCTGGGTGACCTCGAGCATGTGCTTCACCTGCGCCGCGGCATAGGCGAAGACCTCGGGGTCGGGGTTCGTCGAGGCGCCGGCCTGGTAGCGCGGATGGGAGAAGAGGTTCGCGGTTCCCCACAGGAGACGGACGCCGGTCTGCTCCTGGTAGCCGGCGGCCTCGTCGGCAAGGGTGTCGAGGTTGTCCCGGAACTCGGCGAACGTTCCTCCCTCGGGCGCCACGTCGCGATCGTGGAAGCAGTACCACGGGGTGCCGAGCTTGGTGAAGAACTCGAAGGCGGCCGCCAGCTTCATGCGGGCCGCGGCCATCGGGTCGAGCGGCTCGGTGATCCAGGGGCGATCGAAGGTGCCGAGGCCGAACATGTCGGTGCCCGCCCAGGCGAAGGAATGCCAGAAGCAGACGCCCGGCCGGAGGTGGTCCTCCATCCGCTTGCCGAGCACGATCCGGTCGGGATCGTAGACCTTGAACGAGAGGGAATCCGTCGATCCGAGCCCGCCGAAACGGATCGGATCCTCGACCTCGGTGAAGAAATCCTCGCCCACGACCTGGCCTCCCGCGTGCGTCCCGACCCGTCGCGGCCCGGGATTGGGCCGCTCAACTTGCGGGTGCGAGCGTACCACGCGCATTTGTGCGAGAGAAGCACAAATTGATGCGGCGGGCACGGCAGCCAGTCTCGATTGACCCCGGCGAACTCCACGTGACGCTCGCGCGGCGATCCGCCTACCAGCGCTCCGCGGCCCGCACGAGGGCGTTCACGTCAGCCGGCGTGCGGGCCTGGACGACGACGCCGTCGGCGCCTGCCGCCCGCCACCGGTCCAGCTCTTCCAGCGGCTGCTCGACCCACGGCGAGGCGCGCAGCGAGTCTCCGGCGCTCCAGCCGCCCTGGATGCCGAGCACGACGGCCATGTCCTCCCGACGGCGCCCGGCGGCCTCGAGCGCCTCCCGGTACAGGGGTTCCAGCTCGACGAAGCGGTCGCTGAAGCCCGTCCAGCCGTCGCCGAGCCGGGCGGCCAGCCGCGCCCCGGCCGGCGTCTCGCCTCCGACCACGATGGGCGGTGGCGGCTCCGGCACCGGGCGCGCCACGGCGTTCACGAGCGGGTAGAACGGGCTCGGCCGCGACACGGGTCCACCGCCCCAGAGGCCGCGGATCACGGCCAGCGCCTCTTCGAGGCGAGCGACCCGCTCGGGCGCCGCCGGGAAGTCGATCCCGTACGCCTCGTGCTCGGCTTCATGCCCACCGATGCCGATGCCGAGGACGGCACGCCCGCCGGTGGCGACCTGGAGCGTGCCGACCATGCGGGCGAGCACGGCCGGGTGGCGGTTCATGACGTTGGTCACGAAGCTGCCGACGGTCACCCGCTCGGTGCGCCCGGCGGCGAGGGCCAGCATGGTCCAGCACTCGAGGACGTTGGTCGGCGCGGCTCCCCGGCCCATGAAGTGGTCCCAGGCCCAGATGCCGGCGTAGCCCGCCGTCTCGAGGCGTCGGGCGCTCTCGAGCCACCAGTCGGCGTCCACGCCGATGACACCGAGGCTGACGCCGATCGGCTGGCGCCCGCGGCGGAGGAAGGCGGTCGGGTCCGGGCGGGCGCGCGGCACCGGCGCAGGACCGTCCACGCCGTCCACGCCGTTCACGCCGTCCGCGCCGTCCACGCCGTTCACGCCGTCCGCGCCGCCTGCGGGGCCTACAGCCCGGTTTCGAAGAGCCGCACGTCCTCCGGCGACACCACGTGACCATCGCCGCGGGCGAAGCGCAGCGCTTCGGCTGCCCCGAGCGCGTCGAGGTCGGTGGGGAAGCGGCGGATCATCTCGAGCACGACCTTCTGGATGCGTTGGGCGTTCTGCTCGAACACCTCGAGAACGCTCTGGGCGTTGACCGACTCGGTGCCCTCCAGGACTCCGGCGTCGTAGTCGGTGATGAGGCTGATGTTGACGACCGCCATGCCCAGCTCCCGACACAGGTATGCCTCGGGGTACTGGGTCATGTTGATGACCTCCCAGCCGGCCTCCATGAACCAGCGCGACTCGGCCTTCGTCGAGAAGCGCGGTCCCTGGATCACGACGACCGTGCCCCGCTCGTGGAGCGTGATCCCCTGCTCGCGGATGACCTCCGCGGCAATCGCCCGGAGGGTCGGGTCGTAGAGGTCGGCCGGCGAGACGTGGTGCGGGATGGGGCCGTCGTAGAAGGTGTCCTTGCGGCCGGTGGTCCGGTCGACGAACTGGTCGCAGGTGACGAAGTCGCCGGGGGCGACGTGCTTCTGGAGCGAGCCGGCCGCGCACGGGCTGATCACGGCCTTGACGCCCAGCGCGCGCAGCGCCCACACGTTCGCCCGGTAGTTGATGGCGTGGGGTGGGATGGTGTGACGACGGCCGTGGCGGGGCAGGAAGGCAATCGGCCGGCCGCCGACGTCCGCCAGGAAGACGCTGTCCGAGGGGGGTCCGTACGGCGTGTCGACCTTGATCTCACGCACGTCATCGAGCAGGGAGTAGAACCCCGAGCCGCCGAAGACGCCGATCTCCGCCCTGTCCGCCATCGTCGTGCCCTCTCGTTCCGTCGCGGCCGCCGGGCGCGACGTCTCTCGCGCGCCATGGGCACGGCGGATGCTACCGCGCCCGCGTGCCGGCCGGCGCTGGAGCGCTGCCGGGCGCCGCGCTGCCGGGCGCCGCCGGACGCGCTCTCGGGCGCGGTGCCGCCGCCCGTGGGAAGATCGGGCCGTGACGACGACCCCCGGCCCGAACCCAGGCGGAGCCGACGACCCGGCCGCCCCCGTGCCCACGCACTCCTGCGTGCGTTGCGGCGCTCCCATCCCGCTCACGGACGCGCTGTGCGCCGCATGCAATCCCGCCGGCCTCGAGCAGCCGGCCGCGTCGCAGGCCCACGGGACGGTCTTCCTGGCGATCGTGCTGGCCGTGGTCGCTCTTGGCGTTGCGCTGACCATCTTCGTCGGCGGCGTGGGCCCCTTCCGGGCGGCGGTGCGGAGCGCCGCCCCGGTCGGCGACGGGTTGCTCCTCACGATCGCCGTGGAGAACCTTGGCTCCCGCGACGGCAAGGCCAGCTGCCGCGTCTGGGACCCGACCTATCCCGGGGACCCCCCGGCGGAAACCTGGATCCGGACGCCCGAGGTTCCGGCCGGCTACGGACTGGTCTTCGAACAGCGCGTCACCGGGCTTGGAGCCGCCGAGCGCACGCTTACCGTGGACTGCGCGCGATGACCGGCCCGGCTCGGTCGGGAAGCGCCTGGGAGGCCGAGCTGGCCGCCGCGATCGAGATCGCCGACCGCGCCGGCACCCTGCTCGTGGAGCGCCTCGACGACACCGGCGCGATCGCCTACAAGGGCGTCCGTGACATCGTGACCGAGGTGGACCACGCCTCGGAGGCGCTGATTCGATCGGCCCTCGCCGAACGCTTCCCGGACGACGGCTTCTACGGCGAGGAATCCGGGCGCGACGCTGCGGCGGCCCACCGGACGTGGGTCTGCGACCCGATCGACGGGACCATCAACTACGCCAACGGGATCCCGTTCTTCTGCGTCTCGCTCGCCCTCGTCGTGGACGGCCACCCCGTCGTCGGCGTCATCCGCGACCCGATGCGCAGCGAGACGTTCGCCGCCGCTGCCGACGGCCCGGCGACCGTCAACGGCCGGCCGGCGGTCGTCTCGGGGAAGGAACGCCTCGTCGACTTCGTGATGGGCCTCGCCGTGGGCGGCCGAAGCCCAGCCCTCCGGACGCGGCGCGTGCGGCGAGCGATCCGGATCCCGCGCTCGATGGGATCGGCCGCCCTGGCCCTGGCCTACGTGGCGAACGGCCGGTTCGACGCGTACTGTCAGACGATCGGCCTCTCGGCCTGGGACATCGCCGCGGCCGGCCTCATTGCCGAGCGCGCCGGCGCCACGGTGACCGACATGGCCGGCGGCCCCTGGTTCGACCTGGCGGCTTCGACGCGGGGCATGGGCCTTCTCGCGGCTCCGCCCGCTCACCACGCGCGCCTGCTCGAGCTGCTGCGCGAGCCGGCATCGGGGCGACGACAGGGCAGCTGACGCGGCACGCCCGGCGCGGCGCCCCGGTGCCCGCCGCTGCGCCCCTACGCCGTGCGCCAGCGATGCGGCCGGCGATGCAGCCCCGGCAGCTCCCAGCGGCCGCAGAACGCCTCCCACTCCGCCCGGTCCGTGCCGCCCCAGCGGAGCTCGTCGGTTGCGCGCTCGGGGAGGGGAGCGTCGAGGCGGAGCGTCGCCAGGTCGCGGAACAGCAGTGCGTCGGCCCAGCGCTCGTCGAGCGTCGTGGCGAGCCGCTCGGCGCCCCGGATCCGCGGCGGCCAGCCCGCCGACGGGACCGCACGGACGCCCTCGAGCGAGTCGAAGGCCGCGAGGAGCGTCGAGGCCGCGACCGCCCCGAAGCCGGGGAGCCCGGGGAACCCGTCCGCGGCGTCGCCTACGAGCGCGAGCCAGTCCGGGATCGCAGCGGGCGCGACGCCCCACTTCGCCCGGACGCCGGCGTCGTCGTAGACGAGGTCCCGCCGCCGATCGCGCAGGACGACTCGATCGCCGCGCACGACCTGCGCCAGGTCCTTGTCGGGCGTGCAGACGAGGACCTGCTCGACGTCCGGATCGGCCGCGAAGCGAATGGCCGCCGTCGCCAGCGCGTCGTCCGCCTCGAGCTCGACCATCGCCCAGAGCGGGATGCCGAGCGCAACGATCGCCTCCTCCGCCACGGGGAACTGGGCCAGGAGGTCGGCAGGGACGCCCGCCTCGGTCTTGTAGCCGGGCCACAGGTCGTTCCGGAACGAGCGGATCACCCGGTCGTGGGCGCAGGCCACGTGCGTGGCGCCCTCGTCCCGGAGCAGCGCGAGGAGCGTCCCGACGAGCCCGGCGACCGCGGTGAGGGGAAGTCCGTCGCGGCCGCGGACCGCGGGACGCGGGGCGTGGTACGCCCGGAAGAGCTCGTAGGTCGCGTCGACGAGATGGACGCGCACCGGCCGGCCGGTGATCGGGTCAGCCGCCGTTCGCGCCGGAGTTTGCCACCTTCTCGGCATGCTCCGACTCGACGATCTCGCGGAGGCGCTCGAGGTCCCCCTGGAAGATGGCACCCATGATGGGCTTCTGGAGGAGCTGGCCGAGGTGCGGGAAGATCGGCGGCACGAGGTGCTCGTCCCAGCGGACGAGGGTGCGGCGGTTGTCGATCTGCTCCAGTGTGATGCGCCCCTCGCCGGTGAACGTCCCGACGTGGCGGATGCCGAAGCGCGTCGGGGGGTCGTAGATGTCGACCTCGACCGGATCGACCGCTCCCACCAGGAAGATCCGGACGTCGGCCTCGCCGCGCGTGCCGACGCCGACCGGGCCGGGTGAGCGGAGGCGAATGGACTTCATCTCCGCCATCCAGATCGGCTGGCGCTCGATGTCCGACACGACGTCCCACACTTCGTCGATCGGGGCGTCGATCATGATCGCCATCTTCATGACGGGATCGATCGCCTCGCCGTGCGCGATCAGGCTGCCGATCCAGCGGTCGACTGCGAAGGCGCCGACCACGCCCGTGACGGCCACCGCGGCAAGGGTCCGCAGCCGCATCACGACCTCCGCGCGGACGCCGTCGTCTTCACGAGCGCGGTCCCTGGCTCGTACGCCTCATGCATGGCGCCAATCTACCGCAGCGCCCCGGCCCGCGTCCGGCGGGGGAATCGGCTACGCTCCGGCCCGATGTACAGCGACGACTTCAAGCAGCAGCTTCCCGACGTCGATCCCTCGGAGACCAAGGACTGGATCGACTCGTTCGACCAGCTCCTCGACCAGGAGGGCGCGGAGCGCGCCCGGTTCGTGGCCTACAAGCTGCTCAAGCGCGCCCGGCAGCGGGACGTGGGCCTCCCGCCCCTCACCCAGACCCGGTACATCAACACGATCAGCCCCGAGCAGGAGCCCGCGTTCCCGGGAGACGAAGCGATCGAGCGCCGGATCCGTCGCCTGGTCCGCTGGAACGCGGCGGCCATGGTGCTGCGCGCCAACAACGCCTTCCCGGGGATCGGGGGCCACCTTTCCACGTATGCCAGCTCCGCCAGCCTCTACGAGGTGGGCTTCAACCACTTCTTCCGGGGCAAGGACGAAGATGCCGGCGACCAGGTCTTCTACCAGGGCCACGCCGCGCCGGGGATGTACGCGCGGGCGTTCCTCGAGGGCCGCCTCACCGAGGACCAGCTCGATCACTTCCGGCGGGAGGTCGTCCCGGGCCGCGGCCTCAGCTCGTATCCCCATCCCCGCCTCATGCCCGGCTTCTGGGAGTTCCCCACGGTCAGCATGGGGATCGGGCCCATCTCGGCCATCTACCAGGCCCGCTTCAATCGATACCTCGAGCACCGGGGCCTGCGGGACACGTCCGCGTCGCGAGTCTGGGCCTTCCTCGGCGACGGCGAGATGGACGAGCCGGAGTCGCTCAGCGCCCTCGGCATGGCCGGGCGCGAGCGGCTGGACAACCTGACCTTCATCGTCAACTGCAACCTGCAGCGACTCGACGGCCCGGTGCGCGGCAACGGCAAGATCGTCCAGGAGCTGGAGGGGATCTTCCGCGGCGCCGGGTGGAACGTGATCAAGGTGATCTGGGGCCGTGAGTGGGACGACCTCCTCGCGCGCGATACCGACGGCGCCCTGGTCACGAAGATGAACGAGACGGTCGACGGCGAGTTCCAGAAATACTCGGTCGCCGGCGGCGCCTACATCCGCGAGCACTTCTTCGGGCCGGACCCGCGCCTGGGCGCGCTCGTGGAGCACCTCTCCGACGACGACCTGACGCGGCTCCGCCGGGGCGGCCACGACTACCGCAAGCTCTACGCCGCCTACCGGGCCGCGACCGAGTTCCGCGGCGGCCCCACGGTGATCCTGGCCAAGACGATCAAGGGCTGGACCCTGGGCCCGGGCGTCGAGGGCCGCAACGTCACCCACCAGGCGAAGAAGCTCTCCGAGGCGGAGATGATGGTCTTCCGCGACCGCCTCGAGCTCCCGATCCCGGACGCGAAAATCAAGGACGCCCCCTACTTCCACCCGGGCCCGGACTCGGAGGAGGTCCAGTACCTCCTCGAACGACGGCGCGCCCTGGGCGGCTCGCTGCCGAAGCGGATCGTGCGCGCGCACGCGCTGCCTGCGCCCATGCCCGAGGCCGACGCCGAGTTCGCGACCGGGTCGGCGGCCGCCGTCAGCACCACGATGGTCTTCGCCAAGCTCCTTCGCAACCTGATGCGCGACCCCGGCTTCGGCCGGCGCATCGTGCCGATCATCCCTGACGAGGCCAGGACGTTCGGTATGGACCCGCTCTTCCGGGAGGTCGGGATCTACGCGAGCGGGGGCCAGCGCTATGAGCCCGTCGACTCCGACCTCGTCCTCTCCTACCGCGAGGCAAAGGACGGTCAGGTCCTCGAAGAGGGGATCAACGAGGCCGGCTCGATGGCCTCGTTCCAGGCGGCTGGCACCTCGTACGCCACCCACGGCGAGCCGATGATCCCCTTCTACATCTTCTACTCGATGTTCGGCTTCCAGCGGACCGGCGACCAGGCCTGGGCCTTTGCCGACGCCCGTGGCCGCGGCTTCATGATGGGGGCCACCGCGGGGCGCACGACCCTCAACGGCGAAGGGCTCCAGCACGAGGACGGCCACAGCCACCTCCTGGCCTCGACCGTCCCGGCCATCCGGGCCTACGACCCGGCCTTCGCGCACGAGCTCGCCGTGATCGTCCGCGACGGGATCGAGCGGATGTACGGGCGCGGCGAGGACCACCTCTACTACGTCACGCTCTACAACGAGAACCACCCCATGCCGCCCAAGCCGGACGGCTCGGACGAGGGAATCATCCGGGGCATCTACCGGTTCCTGCCGGCGCCGGAGATCGAGGGCGGAGCGAAGGGGCGGGTCCGCCTGGTGGGTTCCGGCGCGATCCTCCAGCAGGCCCTCGCGGCGCGGGAGCTGCTCGCGGAGCGCTTCGGCGTGGCCGCCGAGGTCTACAGCGCGACCTCGTGGCAGCTCCTCCGGCGCGACGCGCTCGAGACGGAACGCTGGAGCCGGCTCCACCCCACCGACGAGCCCCGCGTGCCCTATGTCAGCCAGGTGCTTGGCAGCGAGGGCGGCCCGGTCGTCCTCGTCTCGGACTGGGTCAAGGCACTTCCCGACCTGCTCGGGCGCTGGCTCCCGGCCGGCTACGTCTCGCTCGGCACGGAGGGCTTCGGCCGGAGCGACACGCGCGAGGCGTTGCGCGGGCTCTTCGAGATCGACGCGCCGAACGTGGTCGTGGCCGCGCTCGCCGGCCTCCAGCGCCAGGGCGCGGTCCCGGCGAGCCTGGTCGCCGAGGCGATCGCGGGCTTCGGCATCGATCCCGACAAGCTCGACCCGCTCGACCTGTAGGGACGGCCGGGAACCGAACTGCCCCCCGTCGCGTCACGGGGCCAGATCGGCCGAACCGGCCGGATCACCAGGAACCGGAGTTGCGGTCGCCCGGGCCACAAGCCCGCGGGCCGCCGCCGGACGCAACGAGCAGGGAGCTTCAGCCATGACCACCCTCCGCACGCCCACCTCGACGAGCTCGCGCCCCGCCTGGGTCGCCATGGGCTTGGTGGCGGGCCTCGTGCTTGCCGTCGTCCTCGGCCCGGCCCTGGCGCCCCGTGCCGCGCGCGGCCTCGACGGGACCGAGCCGGACCGCACGATCAGCGTGGCCGGCACCGGCACCGTCACCATCGCCCCCGACGTCGCCGACCTCCACGTTGGCGTCGTCATCCAGCGCCCGAAGGTCGCGGACGCGCGCGATGCCGCCGCCGTGGCGATGGCCGGCGTGGTCAAGGCGCTCCGGGCCGCGGGCGTGGCCGAGGCCGACATCCGGACCACGACCCTCTCCCTGCAGCCCGTCTACGACTACAGCACCAACGGCGCAGCGCCGAAGATCACCGGCTACGAGATGCGCAACGGCGTCGTGGCCACGGTCCGAGACCTCGAGAAGCTCGCCGACGCCGTTGATGGCGCACTCGTCTCGGGCGGGTCGACGCTCGACGGGATCACCTTCCGGGTGGACGATCCGACCGGCGCCGAGAACCAGGCCCGGACCCAGGCGATGAAGCAGGCCCGAGCGAAGGCCGACGCCCTCGCGAGCGCCGCCGGCGTGTCGATCATCGGTGTCAGCTCGATCAGCGAGCAGTCCGCGCCGACGCCGTGGCCGGTCCCGTACGCCGGAGCCCTCAAGGCCGACCAGGCGTCGACGCCGATCGAGCCGGGCACCTCCGACATCTCGGTCTCGGTGAGCGTGGTCTACCTCATCGGGTAGGCGACAGCGGACGGGCGTGACGGCCGCGACCGGTGCACGCATCGGCCGGCCAACCCGCCGGCCGCGACCGGCGGTCGTCGGTGGGTCATCCCGGCCCCGGGTTCAGCCCGCCTTGACGATCCGCATGAGCCGTCCGCCGGCGAGGTCGACCACGTAGAGCTCCCCGGCCTCGTCCTCGCCGAACGAGCTGACGGACAGGCCGGATTCGCGGAGCACCCGCGGCGTCGGCTTCCCGGTGGCCGCATCGAGGCCCCAGATCGTTCCGGAGCAGTAGTCGGCATAGAGGTAGGTTCCCGCCAGCCCGGGGACGCCAACCCCCCGGTAGACGTAGCCGCCGGTGATCGCGCAGCCGCGGTCGTGGCCGTACTCGGCGACCGGCAGCACCAGCCCGGCGCGATCGCACCCCTTCGGCGGATCGAAGCAGGCGCTGGCCTCCATCGTGTTCCAGCCGAAGTTCGGCCCGGCCCGTGCGCCGGCGGGCAGGTGGTCAACCTCCTCGATCGTGCCCTGGCCGACGTCGCCGATCCAGAGGTCGCCGGTCGCGCGGTCGAACGAGAAGCGCCACGGGTTGCGCAGGCCGTAGGCCCAGATCTCGGCTCGGGCGCCGGCCCGCCCCACGAACGGGTTGTCGGGCGGGATCCCGTAGGGCCCGCCGGCCACCGCCCGCGGGTCGATTCGCAGGAGCTTGCCCAGGAGGACGTCGAGGCTCTGCCCGTTGCCGAGCGGGTCGCCGCCTGAGCCGCCGTCGCCGGTCGCGATCCAGAGGAGCCCGTCGGGACCGGTCACGAGGGCGCCCCCGTTGTGGTTCGCGAACGGCTGGCGGATCCGCAGGAGGACCCGCTCGGAACCCGGGTCCGCGCGGTCGGCCGTCGGGTCCGGGGCGCGGAACTCGCTCACCACCGTGTTGCCGTCGCGGTCGGTGTAGTCGACGAAGAAGCGGCCGTCGGTCGCGAATGACGGGGCGAAGGCGATTCCGAGGAGGCCCCGCTCGCCACCGGCGGAGATGCGGGCCGAAATGTCGAGGAAGGACGCGGTCACGAGGCGTCCATCGCGGACGACGCGCACGCGGCCCGCCTGCTCGAGGACGAAGAGGCGCCCACTTCCGTCGCCGGCGTTGCCCGCGAAGAGGGGGCTCTCGAGACCGTCAGCGACGAGCTTCAGGTCGACGGCGGTGGCCGGAGCCGGGGTTGGCGATGGGGCGGCCGGCGGGGCCGTCGGAGCCGGCGAGCTCGGCGATGGGGCCGTGGCCTGCGCGGGCGATGTCGCCGTGCCGGGGAGCGTCGGGGCGGGTGACGGGGTGAGCGCCGGTGGGCTCACGATCGGCGGCGTCGGCCCTGCCGACGACGGGGCGCTGCCGCACCCGGCGAGTAGCAGGACGACGACCAGCGGGGCGACGATCGGGCCCGTGAGCCTGCTCCGGGACCCGGCCGCCGCCGGTCGCGCCCTCACAGCGCCACGCGCCGCCCGGTGGCGTTGGCTTCGTGGACGGCGTCGGTGAAGCGCATGTAGCGCAGGCCCGTCGTGAAGTCGTTCAGGCGCACCGGCCCGGCGTCGCGGATGGAGGCGACGAAGTCTGCCTCGACCCGCCAGGTCCAGCGCTCCTCATCGGGGATCGCCACCTCCTCGAAACCCGCCGCGCCGGCGGGCGCCAGCTCGAGGCGGGAGCCGGCCATGTCCACGCGGAGGACGCCGCGGGTCCCGACCAGCGTCGCCCCGTTGACGGGATCCGGCCGCCCGTAGCCGGCGAGCGAGAAGGTCGCCACCACGTCGCCGGGGAAGCTCGCGACCAAGGCCGCGACGTCGGGCACGTCGGCGGGGATCACCGCCCCGTCCGGACCGGCCTGCACCGGCGCTGAGTTGCGCAGGGTCGCGACCACGTCCGTCGCATGGCCCAGCCATCGCGCGACGCTCTCGTACACGATCCCCAGCGTCATCACGTTGTTCCCGGAGTAGCGGCGCTCGCGGCGCCACTGGTCGCGTCCCGTCGGGGCGATTGCCCCGGACCAGGAGACGCGCACCGTGCGCAGCTCGCCGATGGCGCCCGCGGCCAGGATGCGCCGGATGGTCGCGTCGGCAAAGCCGAAGGGGGCCGGGACGACCATCGCCACGAGGTCCGGGCGGGCTTCGGCCTCGGCGAGCATCGCCGCTGCTTCCGACGCGTCCATCGCCATCCGACCCTCGACAAGCACGTGCTTTCCGGCACGAAGCGCCGCGATCGCGATGAGGGCGTGGAGGTACGGCCACGTGGCGACCACCACCGCGTCCACGTCCGGATCGGCGACGAGCTCCTCCCAGGCGGCGTAGGTGCGGGGGATCGCGAGCTCCGCTGCCGCCCTCGCGGTGGATTCCTGCGTTCGACTGACGACCCCAAGGACCTCCACGCCCGGTAGCTCGCGGAACCCCGGGACGTGCCGCGCCCGGGCGATCCCCCCGGCCCCGGCCAGCCCGATCCTGATGTGCTGCGCCGTCCCGTCTCGCTCCGTCATGCCGCCTCGCACGTTCATTCAGCTCCTCCGTGCCCCGCGGCTTCCGTCGGCGCATACCGCGACAGCCGCGCCGCGAGCGCGACCGCATACCCCGGCGTCGCGCCGCGCTCATCGTGCCGGAAGAAGACGTACGCGTCGCGGCCGTCCGCGAGGAACGGCTCCAGCCGCGCGGCCCACGCGTCGAGGTCGGCGGTCCCGTACAGGGTGCGGCGCAGGCGCAGGTAGAGGAGCGGCCCGGTGACGGTCAGCGGCGGATCGGGCGCCTCGTCCGTCTCGGTCACGACGAGGGTGGCGCCGGCGGCCCGCAGCCGCTCGTGGGTTTCGTCGACCTGCCACGAGGGATCTTGGGCTTCGAGCGCCAAGGGGATGGCGGCGGGCCAGGCCGCGAGCAGCCGGTCGAGGCGTCCGTCGTCGCGGACCTGGCCGGCCTGGATCCGGAAGAGGGCGGTTCCAAGCCGATCGCCGAAGGCGGCCAACGGTGCCGTGAGCCACGGCAGCGTCCCGGCGGGTTCGGTGGCGTAGGCGCGCAGCGAGCCTGTCCGCAGGAGCTTCACCGTGAACCGGAACGACGGAGGCACGCGGGCCGCCCAGGCGGTCGCCTGCGCCTCCGTGACCTGCCGGTAGTACGTGCCGCTGAGCTCGACCGCCGCGAGGCGCCCCGCATACGCCGTCAGGAGTGCCTGGCCGCGCGTGCCCGCGGGGTAGAAGGCCGGGGCCCAGCCGGGGTAGGCGAACCCGCTCGTCCCGGTTCGCAGCACGCCGGCCACTCGGGTCAGGGCTCGAGCGCCTCGGCGATCGTGTCGCAGGCGGGCGGCACGGCCCCCTCGGGTGCCCGACTGGCGCGCACGACGGCCTCGAGCGCGCGCACGAGTCCCTCGCGATCCGTCGCGGCAATGGGGGCGAGGAAGTGCTCGTCCACGCCGCGCAGGTGGGCCGGGGCCGCGTCGCGGAGACGGTCGAGGCCCGCCGGCGTCAGCTCCGCCCACGATCCGCGGGCATCGGTCGGGCAGGCGCGCCGGGCCACGAGTCCGTCGCCCTCGAGGCGATCGACGAGGCGCGAGACGCCGCTCCGCGACAGGACGACCCGTTCGGCGAGCTCGCTCATCCGGAGGCGCCGGTCGTCGGCGACGGCGAGCTGGACGAGGGCGTCGTAGTCCGCGAGCGAGAGGCCGCGCTCCGCCTGGAGCTCGGCTTCGAGCCGTCGCGTCACCCCGGCATACGCTTGGAGGAACGCGACCCACGCACGCAGGCGCGGATCGTCGGGGCTCGACGCCCCGGCAACGCCGGCGGTGGTTCGGGAAGGCGCGGTGGTCTCGCTCATCGTTCTCCTGGTCGGAGGTGGCTCCGGGTGCCGCGATCATAGCGCCGGGTGCGGGTAGTTGCACG
>Ga0315271_10001322_pt1 | contig 14831 bp, 12 predicted proteins | sample C3_top_MG_FD_204664 | JGI IMG/M metagenome (GOLD analysis project Ga0315271, IMG submission 204664) | Sediment microbial communities from Yellowstone Lake, YNP, Wyoming, USA - C3_top | ecosystem: Environmental > Aquatic > Freshwater > Lake > Sediment | place: USA: Wyoming | collected 2017-08-01 | reverse complement strand
GCTCCAAGACCGTCTTGTACCAGGCCTTCTACAGCCTGACCGCCCCGCTCTATCCCCTGCTCCACCAACTCTTTCCCCGCTTCTCGACCACCACCGACCGCCTCGGCCGGGCGCTGATCGAAGTGGCCGCCAACGGCTATCCCGAGCGGATCCTCCACTCCCGGGACATCGAGGTGCTGGCCGGCGGGAACTAAACCCATCCCTCCACGATTCTCAGCCTTGATTCACCGCACCTTCACGTTCTCTTCACTCCCGCCATGCCAACATCCGGGCGCTCGTTCACACGTACCTAAGAGCGTACGTCATGACGAACCGGAAACTGCCCCGCCTCTGCCCCTCCCAGGACGTCCGCCCGGTCACTGAATTCCGGGCGCACGCCTCGGCGTTCCTGCAACAAATCCGCGACACCAAGCGCGCCGTGATCCTCACCCAGCACGGACGCTGTGCGGCGGTGCTGCTCGACGTGGCGGTCTATGAAGACCTCCTCGGCGAGCTGGCGCTTCTCCGCGAGCGACGGATGCACGACCGGGGGCTCCCCCCCACTCCGGACCATGAACCCCCGGCCTCGGTGGCCGAGCGTCGCCACCCGAGTCCGCTAGCGTGAGGACCCCGACATCGTGACCGCCACCGCCGCTTCCGTCACGCTCCCGTCCAGGCCGATCACGACGCGCCTGGCCGAGCACACCATCGAGATCGTCTCCGACTCCGGCGAAGGCGCCCAGAAGTGCGGCCAGATCTTCGGGTCGGTGTCCGCCAAGATGGGCAACGGGGTCTGGACCGTGGAGATCATCCCGGCCGAGATCCAGCCGCCGCCGCGGGTGCCTGAAGGCGCCAGCGGGTACCGGATCCGCCTTGGCCGGGGCCCGATCACCAACTGGGGCGACGCCACCAACCTGGCCCTCGCCTTCAACGAGCAGGTCCTGCTGGCGCGGCACCGGCTCGGGGCCCTGGCGCCCGACGCGGTGCTCCTGGTCGAGGACAAGTGGGCCACGCACGAGGACGCCGACATTCGCACCGCCTGGACCCAGGCGATGGAGGAACTCTCCCACCGGAACTACCGGATCATCCCGGTGCCGATGGAAACGGAGTGCCTCACGCTGGTGGACAACCCGCGCAAGGGGAAGAACATGTTCGCCCTCGGGATGCTGGCGTGCATCTACGGGCGGGACATGGAACGGATCAAGGAGCAGATCGCCTACACCTTCCGCAAGAAGAGCGAGGCGGTCTACGAGCAGAGCGTGGCCCTGCTGGCGCACGGCTACGCCTGGGCGGAAGAGCACATCGACTTTCGCGTCGAGGTGACCCCGGCGCCGATCACGGAACCGCTGGTCGTGATGAACGGCAACGAGGCGCTCGGACTCGGGGCCATCGCGGCAGGGATGGAGATGTGCGCGATGTACCCCATCACCCCCGCCACGTCGGTGTCCCACCTCCTCAGCGAGGTCTTCGACCGCTTCGGCGGCATCGTGCACCAGGCGGAAGACGAGATCGCCGCCGTCGGCGTGGCCATCGGCGCGTCGTACGCCGGCAAGGTGGCCTTCACGGTCACCTCGGGACCGGGGCTCGCGCTCAAGACGGAGTTTCTCGGCCTGGCGGTGATGACCGAGATCCCGCTCGTCCTTATCGACGTGCAGCGCGGCGGCCCCAGCACCGGGCTCCCGACCAAGGTGGAGCAGTCGGACCTGCTCGCGGCGCTCTTTGCCAGCCCCGGCGATGCCCCGCACGTGGTCGTCGCGCCGGCCACGATCGAGGAGTGCTTCCACATCATGGTGACGGCGCGCCGGATCGCCGAGGCGTTCCGCACCGTGGTCATGGTCCTCTCCGACGCCAACCTCGCCACCGGCGTGACGCCCTTCCCGCGCCCGAAGCCCGACGCCCGCTGGCAGGCCGCACCGCTCGACCTCGCCCCGGTGGCCGAGGGGCAGAAGGCCTACCAGTGGGACGACGCGACCGGATTGTCCCGCCGGATCATTCCCGGCCAGCCGGGCGGGGCCTACACCGTCACCGGGCTCTCGCACGATGAAGGCAGCAAGGTGGCCTACAGCTCGGGCATCCATCAGCGGAGCTCCGCCATGCGGAGCCGGAAGCTCGCCGTACTGCAGAGCCTGCTGGCGCCGCCCGTCGTGTACGGCGACGCCGAGGGCGACCTGCTGATCGTGGGATGGGGAAGCACCAAGGGCGCTATCGAGGAGGCGGTGGACCGGGCCCATCGCGAGGGCATCCGCGTCTCCTCGGTGCACCTCCGCTTCCTCTCGCCGCTCGAGCCGGGCCTCAAGGAGCTCTTCGGCCGGTTCAAGAAGGTCTGCGCCGTCGAGATCAACTACAGCGACGAGCCCGGCGACCCCTACGTCACCGACGAGAACCGCCGCCGCGGGCAGCTGACCTGGCTGCTCCGCGCGACGACGCTGGTGGACGTGGACTGCTGGACCCGCGTGCCGGGCGAACCGCTCCGCCCCGGCTCCATCCTGGACGCCATCCGCGAGCGCGCGCCGCGGGGAGGTGCAGCATGACCGTCGCCTGCGGGCTCCTGCCGGTGCTCCAGCCGGAGGAACACGACGCCGAGTACGAGATCAGCGACTACGAGGGCGCCCGGGCGCGGTGGTGTCCCGGCTGCGGCGACCACTCCATCCTCGCCTCGGTCCAGAAGCTGCTCGCCGCCGAGCAGCTGACGCCGGAGCAGACGGTGTTCGTCTCCGGCATCGGCTGCTCCAGCCGCTTTCCGCACTACCTCAAGACCTACGGCTTTCACGGAATCCACGGCCGTGCGCTGCCGGTGGCCACCGGCATCAAGCTCACCCGGCCCGACCTCACGGTGTTCGTGGTCATGGGCGACGGCGACTGCACCTCGATCGGCGCCGCGCACTGGGTGCACGCGCTCCGGTACAACGTGAACCTCACGGTGCTGCTCCTCGACAACGGCATCTACGCGCTCACCAAGAACCAGACCTCGCCGACCACGCCGCAGGGGTTCCCGAGCAACACCCAGCCGCATGGCGGGTGGCTGCCGTCGCTCAATCCGTTGTCGGTCGCGCTGGGCGTGACCAACGCTTCGTTCGTGGCGCAGACCGCCGAGTGGGTGCCGGCGCACCTCTACGCCACGCTCCGGACCGCCTATCACCACCGGGGCATGAGCTTCGTGCGGATCCTGCAGCGCTGCCCGATCTATTCCTCGGCCGTCTACCAGGCGGCGGTGCAGGACCCGGCGCGGATCGCCCTGCTCACGCACGACGACGGCGTCGTCGTGCCGGAACTCGAGCGGATCTACAAGACCCAGGTGGCGCACGACCCGCGCGACCTCGACGCCGCGCGGCGGATCGCCGAGTCCACCGATCACATCCACCTCGGGGTGCTCTTCCGCGACCCGTCCCGGCTCCGCTACGACGAGATCCGCCGGGTCGCCCCGCGCACCGCCGAAGAGCGGCTCACCCTGATCGACGCGGAGCTGGATCGCTATGCCGTCTGACGCGCGCTTCACCGGGGCCGTGACGGCGATGGCGTGGCCCATCGCCGAGTTCCGCGCCATCCTCCAGGGCGCCCTCGCGCAGGCCGAGGACTTTCTCGTCGAGCAGGCCGCGGGCCGCGGGGAACGGGCCAGCCGCGCCGGCGTCGAGCTGGGCGGTTTCGCCGCCGGGCGGATCGATCCGGCCCGCTTTGCCGATCTCTTCCCCGCCGTCCCGCCAGTCGAGCCGGCAGCCCTCGCCGCCACGCACCGCGCTGCCGCCGCGCTGCAGGCGCTCCGCGATCGGGGCGACGGGGCCTTCCTCGTCGACCTTCCCCGCGGAGGCCGGCTCGGCGCTGCGGTCGGCGACGCGCTGGCCGAGATCGGGCGCGGATTCGGCGCCGTGATGCTGGCCGACGCCGTGCGCGGCGGCCGCTACCGGGCCGCCGAACATGACCGTCTCCTCGATCCGCTCGAGTTCCGCGCCTGGTCCAAGGCCGCCCGGCGGTACGCCCCGCCGCTCATCGTGTCGCTCGACGGCGCGGACCTCCACGCCGGCGCCCTCGGCGACTACGCCGACGGCCGCGAGAAGATCGTGCTGGTGGTGCGGGGAGCGGCGGCGCCCGCGCCGCTGGCGCGCTGCATCACCCCCGGCACTCTCGTGCTCCAGACCACCGACGGCACCGGCCTCGATCGGGTGGCCGCCTTCGACGGGCCGGCCGTGGCCGCCGTGATGCCGGAAGGCTCCGCGGTCTTCCTCCACGACCCGTCGGCGGGACGTGAACCGTGGCAGCGGCTCACCATCCGCGCGCTGGGCGATCTGCCCCGGCACGCCATCGGCGGGACGAGCACCTGGCAGATGGGCGAAGACCGCACGATGCTGGCCGACCTCGCCCGCACGCCCTTCGCAATCCCGGTGAGCGGCGGTCCGGCCGCCCCGGCGATGGGCGCCGACGACGCCGTGGACCGCATCGCAGCCTGGCTCATCAACCAGACCGGGCTCCCGGGGCGCTGACGGCGATGACCCTGCACGCGATCCTCATCCTGAGCGGCGTGGGGCTGGTCTTCGCGGTGTTCATCGCGCTGGCCAACCGGCGGCTGTGGGTCTGGGAAGATCCCCGGATCGACGCCGTGGCCTCCATGCTCCCCAACGCCAACTGCGGCGCCTGCGGGCTCCCCGGCTGCCGGGCGTTCGCCGAGCAGGCGGTCGAGGGCACAGTGTCGCCGAGCCAGTGCACCGTCGGAAGCGACGACGCCCACAAGGCGATCGCTGGCTTCCTCGGCGTGGACGCCGGCGCGGCGGTGCGGCGCGTGGCCCGGCTCCAGTGCGCCGGCGGGCACGACGTCGCCGTGGCACAGGCGGAGTATCGCGGGCTTGCCACCTGTGCCGCGGCCGCGGCGGTGGCCGGCGGCGGCAAGGGCTGCGCCTGGGGCTGCCTCGGGCTCGCCGACTGCGAGCGGGTCTGCACCTTCGGCGCGATCGCGATGACCGACACCGGGTTGCCCGTGGTGGACCCGGTCAAGTGCACCGCCTGCGGTGACTGCGTCGAGGCCTGCCCGAAGGGGCTCTTCACGCTGCTCCCCGCGGACACCCATCTCTTCGTGCAGTGCAAGAACCTCCTCGACGGCGACGAGGTGCTGGACCAGTGCAAGGTGGCGTGCACCGCCTGCGGCAAGTGCGTGCAGGACGCCGCGCCCGGCCTGATCAGCGTCGCGAGCGGCGTCGCCGTGGTGAACTATGACCTTGTCGCGCAGGCCGACCACCACGCCGTGGCGCGGTGTCCGACCGGTGCGATCGTGTGGCTCGACGGGGCGCAGTTCCCCCGCGTGCCGACCCTGGCAGGGAGCGCGGGAGCATGACCTCGATCTTTCGTCCCAAGCGCGGCGCCCAGGCGCCCGAGGCGCCGGCCTATCCCGGCACCCTCGAGGCCCTCGACGGCAGCGGCGCCGTAGTGGCCATGGAAACCGCCGCGGGCGAGGCGGCCGGCGCCTACCCGATCACCCCCTCCACCCAGATGGGTGAAGGGTGGGCCGCCGCGGTGGCCGACGGGACCCGCAACGTCAACGGACGCCGCCTGCTCTTCTTTGAGCCCGAAGGCGAACACGCCGCCGCCGCGGTGACCGCCGGGATGTCGATGGCGGGGCTCCGCGCCACGAACTTCTCGAGCGGCCAGGGCATCGCGTACATGCACGAGTCGCTCTACGCCGCGGTCGGCAAGCGACTCACCTACGTGCTGAACGTGGCCGCCCGCGCCATGACCAAGCACGCGCTCAACGTCCACGCCGGCCACGACGACTATCACGCGGTCGACGACACCGGCTTCTTCCAGCTTTTCGCCAAGGACGTCCAGGAGGTGGCCGACCTCACCCTGGTCGCGCACCGGATCGCCGAGCTCTCGCTCAATCCGGGCATCTGCGCCCAGGACGGTTTCCTCACCTCGCACGTGATCGAGTCGCTCCGGCTCCCCGAACGGGCCTTCATCAAGACCTACCTCGGCGATCCCAGCGACCGGATCCCGTCCCCGACGCCGGCCCAGCGGATGGTCTTCGGCGAGACCCGCCGCCGGATCCCGGAGATGTTCGACCTCGACTACCCGGCGATGCTCGGCGTGGTCCAGAACCAGGACAGTTACGCCCAGGGGGTCGCGGCCCAGCGGCCGTTCTACTTCGACCACATCCACGGCCTCACCGACCAGGCGTTCGACGAGTTCGCCGCGCTCACCGGCCGGCGCTATGCCCGCGTGGGCACCTACCGCCTCGAGGACGCCGAATACGTCATCGTGGGGCAGGGCTCCGTCGTCTCGAACGCCGAGGCGGTGGCCGACTATCTCCGGAAGGAGCGCGGCCTGGCCGTCGGCGTCCTCAACCTGACGATGTTCCGCCCCTTCCCCGCCGACCTCGTGAGCCACGCGCTGGCCGGAAAGAAGGGCGTCGTGGTGCTCGAGCGGACCGACCAGCCGCTCGCCGTCGACCCCCCACTTCTCCGCGAGATCCGCTCGGCCATGTCCCAGGCGGTGGAAAACGGCCGCGTGCCGAAGGGCGGCGCAGTCGCCTATGCCGGCGTGGCGTCCCTGCGGCAGGACCGCGTGCCGGACTTCTACTCCGGCTGCTTCGGGCTCGGGAGCCGGGACCTCCAGCCCGGCGACATCGTCGCCGCGGTGGACAACATGCTCCCCGCCGGCGCGCACAAGCGGCAGTTCTACCTCGGCATCGACTTCATCCGCGCCGACACGCGGCTGCCGAAGCTCCAGATCTGGCAGGAGCGGATGCTCGACAGCTACCCCGAGGTCGGCGGGATGTCGCTGCCCTCGGCCGGCAACATCAACCTGCTGCCCGAGGGATCGACGGCGGTCCGGATCCATTCGGTGGGCGGGTGGGGCGCCATCACGATGGGCAAGAACCTCGCGATGACGGCGTTCGAGCTCTTCGGGATGCACATCAAGGCGAACCCCAAGTACGGCTCCGAGAAGAAGGGCCAGCCGACCACGTTCTACGCCGTGCTCGCGCACGATCCGGTGCGCCTCAACTGTGAGCTCAAGAACGTCGACGTGGTGCTCTCGCCCGATCCCAACGTGTTCCGGCACAGCGATCCCCTGGCCGGACTGGCCGAAGAGGGCGTGTTCGTCGTCCAGAGCGACCTCTCGCCGGAGGCCTTCTGGCTGACCCTTCCCGCCAGGGCACGGGCCACCATCCGGGAGCGCCGGATCCGCGTGTTCGTTCTCGACGCCTTCAGGATCGCGCGGGAGGAAGCGCACGACGTGGAACTCCGCTACCGGATGCAGGGCGCGGCGTTCCTGGGGGCGTTCTTCCGCACCGCCCCGCTCCTCAAGCGGGAAGGGGTCACCGAGGAGCGGCTGTTCCAGGGCATCCAGTCCCAGCTGAAGAAGAAGTTCGGCCATCGCGGCACCGCCGTGGTGGAGGACAACCTGCACGTCATCCGTCGCGGATTCGACGAGGCCGTCACGGTTGAGCCCGCCGCCAGCGAGGGCGCTGCCGAGCACGGAACCGTGCCGCACATCCCCCGGCTTCTCGACGTGGCCGATGCCGAGCCCGGTATCGGGAACCCGGGACGCTTCTGGGAACAGGTCTGCTCGATGTGCGCCACGGGACAGGACGGCATCGCCGATCCCTTTGCCGCCATCAGCGCCATCCCGGCCGCCACCGGCGCGGTGCGCGACATGAGCGGCGTGCGCATGGAGATCCCCGCCTTCGTGGCGGAGAACTGCACCGGCTGCGCCCAGTGCTGGACCCAGTGCCCCGACGCTGCCATCCCCGGGCTGGTCAACAGCCCCGAAGAAGTGCTCGCCGCGGTGATCGGCGCCACGGCCAACGGAAACCCGCTCGAGCGGCTGCGCCCGCTAGCCAAGCCGTGGGGCCGGGAAGCCCAGCGCCTGCTGGCTCGCGAGCCGGGCCTCCGCGTGCCGGAGGCGTTCGGCCGGGCCTACGCCACCGTGGCCGGCAAGATGGGCTGGGATGCGGAGCGCAGGGCGGCCACCGACGCGGAAGCGGCCCTGGTCCAGCAGCGCCTGGCCGAATTCCCGGCGGCGCGGACCCGCCCGTTCTTCGACGCGGTGGAAGGCAAGGAGAAGGGCGCCGGGGGGCTCCTCTCCGTCACGGTGAATCCCGAGGCCTGCAAGGGCTGCAACCTGTGCGTGGACGTCTGCCCCGACGGTGCCCTCGTTACCGTCAGGCAGGACGACGCCTCCCTGGCCCTGCTCCGGCGCAACTGGGAAGTGTGGCAGCGCCTGCCCGACACCGACGACCGCTACGTCAACGTGTCGAACGTGGACGAGGGTGTCGGCGTCCTCTCGTCGCTGCTGCTCAAGAAGGCCACCTACCGCTCGATGGTGGGCGGCGACGGCGCCTGCATGGGATGCGGCGAGAAGACCGCGGTCCACCTGATCGTTTCGGCGATTTTCGCCTCGATGCAGCCGCGGGTGCAGCGGCAGGTGGCCCATCTCGACGAGCTGATCACGGCGCTCGACGCCGGCGCCCGGGAACTGCTGGCCGCGGGTGCCGACCTCGAGGCGGCCGCCAAGGGCGGCGGCGCCGTGGCCGTGCCGGTGGACGCCGCCAAGCGCGAGCGGCTGGAGCTCCTCAACCGCACCATCGCGGAACTCCGCGACCTCAAGTGGCGCCACGAGGAGGGGCCGAGCGGCGCCGGCCGCGCTCCGCTGGGCATGGCCAACAGCACGGGCTGCTCCTCGGTGTGGGGCAGCACCTATCCCTACAACCCGTATCCGTTCCCCTGGGTCAACCACCTCTTCCAGGACTCGCCGTCGATCGCGATCGGCCTCTTCGAGGCCCACATGCGCAAGATGGCCGACAACTTCGCGGCCGTCCGCCGTGCCGAGCTGCTCCGCTCCGGCGCCTACGACCCCGCTCTGCACGAGCCGGCGCTCTCGTCCCTCACGTGGGCCGAGTTCACCGACGAGGAGTTTGCCCTCTGCCCGCCGATCCTCGCGATGGGCGGCGACGGGGCGATGCTCGACATCGGCTTCCAGAACCTGTCGCGGCTGCTCGCGTCCGGAAAGCCGATCCGCGTCATCGTGCTCGACACGCAGGTCTACTCGAACACCGGCGGCCAGGCCTGCACCTCGGGCTTCACCGGGCAGGTGGCCGACATGTCCGGCTTCGGCAAGGCCCAGCACGGCAAGACCGAGGTGCGGAAGGAACTTTCCCTCCTGGCCATCGCGCACCGCGGGGTCTACGTCCACCAGACCTCGCAGGCGGCGGCCACGCACCTCATCGGCGGCGTCCTGCGCGGGCTCCACAAGCGCCGCCCCGTGCTGATCAACGTCTACACGCCCTGTCCCGTCGAGCACGGGCTGGCCGACGACTGGTCGCAGCACGCGGCGCGCCTCGCGCTGGAGAGCCGGGCCTTCCCCTTCCTGACCTTCGACCCGGACGCCGGCCCGAACTACGCCGACCAGCTCTCGCTGGACGGGAACCCGTCGGTCGAGGATCCCTGGCCGACCTACACCCTGCGCTACCTCGACGTGGCCGGTGCCGAGCAGGCGCTCGAGCTGCCGGTGACGATCGCCGACTGGGCCGCCACCGAGGCGCGCTTCAAGCAGCACTTCACCGAAGCGCCGGCCGCCACGTGGGACGACGCGATGCTGCCGTTCCACGAATTCCTGACCCTGCCGGCCGAGGAGCGCGAGGGCCGCACGCCCTACATCCTGGCGCTCGCCAAGGACCGCTCCCTGCGCCGGATCCGCGTGTCGGCGGAGATCGTCCGGCTGGCCGAAGAGCGGCAGCAGTTCTGGTCGCAGCTGCGCCAGCTCGCCGGGCTCGAGATCGCGCCCGCCGTCCGCGAGATGGTGGCCACCTCCCTCGAGTCGGAGTTCGAGTCGCGGACCGCCGCGCTCCGCGCCGAGTATGAGGGCAAGCTGTCCGACCTCAAGGCCAGCTATCCGGCGCAGATGGCCCGCCGGCTGGCCTCGGCGCTCCTCGCCCGGTCCGGCGGCTCGGCGGCGGTGGCGGAGTTCCTGGCCGAACTCCCGGCGGCGACGGTCCCGGCCGGGAACGGCAAGCCGACCGCCGCACCTTCGCCCGCGGTGGCGCCAGCGGCGCCGACTGCGGCTGTCGCCCCTGCACCGGCGGCGGCACCGGCAGCTCCCGCCCCGCCTGCCGCCACGGCGGCCGGCGATGACGACGCGATGGTGATGGAGCCCTGGATCGATTCGGCGCGCTGCACCACGTGCAACGAGTGCACCAACATCAACAAGAAGATGTTCGCCTACAACGCAGACAAGCAGGCCTACGTCAAGGACCCGGGCGCCGGCACGTACCAGCAGCTGGTGACCGCGGCGGAGCGCTGCCCGGTCTCGATCATCCACCCCGGCACGCCGCTCAACCCGAAGGAAAAGGATCTCGACAAGTGGATCGCGCGCGCGGCGAAGTTCAATTGAGCGGCCGATGACGCTCGCCTCCGGCTTCCGGCATGGCGTGCACCCGCGCGAGGAGAAGGAGCTGACGAGCCAGCTCCCGATCCGGCGGATGCCCTTTCCGGACGAGATCGTCCTCCCGCTCAGACAGCACGCCGGCAATCCGGCGAAGCTCTGCGTGAAGGTGGGAGACCACGTCGAGCGCGGCGATCCGGTGGGCCTCGCCGACGGCTGGGTCTCGGTGCCGATCCACGCCTCGGCGGCCGGCACGGTCACGGACATCGGCCTCTGGCCCCACCCGGACGGCTCGATGGCGCTGTCGGTCACGATCGCGGTGGACCGGTACGCGCCACAGGTGCCCCGGCCGCGGATGGTGCCGCACTGGGAAGGGCTCTCGGTGGACGAGGTGGTGCGGGCGGTGCAGGACGCCGGCGTGGTCGGGCTGGGCGGGGCGGCGTTTCCGACCCACGTAAAGCTCGCGCCGCCGAGCGACCACGCGGTGCACACCCTGATCATCAATGGTGCCGAGTGCGAGCCGTACCTCACCTCGGACCACCGCACGATGGCCGAGTACCCGGAACGGGTGCTGTTCGGCATCCGCGTGATGATGCACGCGATGCAGGTCGGCAAGTGCGTGGTCGGCGTCGAACGGAACAAGCCCGACGCGATCGCGGCGCTCCGGGCGGCGCTCCCGGCCGACCTCGACATCACCATCCTCCCGCTCACGGTGAAGTACCCGCAGGGCGCCGAGAAGATGCTGATCCAGGCGGTGACAGGCGTCGAGGTGCCGTCGGGCAAGCTCCCCGTCACCGTCGGCGTGGTGGTGCAGAACGTCGGCTCGGTGGCGGCCATCGCCGAGGTGTTCGAGACGGGACTCCCGCTCATCGAGCGGATCGTGACCGTCTCGGGCCACGGGCTCCGCCGGCCGGCCAACCTGATCGTGCCGGTGGGCACCAAGCTCCGCGACCTGCTGACCTTCTGCGGGGGCGTCACCCCCGATGCCGCCGAGGTGATCATCGGCGGGCCGATGATGGGGCAGGCGCAGGCCAACCTCGATGCGCCGGTGCTCAAGGGCACCACGGGCGTCGTGGTGCTGGAGAAGCACGAGACGCGGCTCGAGAAGGTCTACCCCTGCATTCACTGCGGCCGATGCCTCGAGGCCTGCCCCGTGTTCCTCAACCCGTCGCTGCTGGGCGACTTCGCCCGGGTGGCGCGGTACGACGACATGGTGGACCTCCACCTGGCCGACTGCATGCTCTGCGGTTCCTGCGCCTACGTCTGTCCCTCGAACATCCCGCTGGCCCAGCTCTTCCAGGCCAGCAAGGTGGCCCTCCGGCGCGCCAAGGCGGGGGCCGCATGAGCACTCCGCTCTCGACGAAACTGATCGTCACCGCCTCGCCCCACGTCCGCTCCCAGGACTCCACGCCGGTCATCATGTGGAACGTGGTGGGCTCGCTCGCGCCGGTCATCGTGGCGGCGGCGTGGTTCTTCGGGGCCAGCGCCCTCCTGGTGATCGCCGCGGCCGCGCTGGGCGCTCTCTTCACCGAGCATTCGCTCGGCCGCGGCGGCTCGCTCGCCGACGGTTCGGCGGTCATCACCGGCCTCCTGCTCGGGCTCTCGCTCCCCGCGGGCCTCCCCCTCTGGATGGCGTTCCTTGGCGGCGCGTTCGGCATCGGGTTCGGCAAGCTGGTCTGGGGCGGTCTCGGGCAGAACGTCTTCAACCCCGCGCTGGTGGGGCGGGCGTTCCTGCAGGCCGCCTTCCCGGTGGCCATCACCACCTGGCCTGCTGTCGGCGGCGGGTTCTGGACGCTCAAGGGCGACCTCTTCGCCTTTCCGTTCACCCACCCCACCCCCGACGCCATCACCTCGGCGACGCCGCTCGGCCTCCTCAAGTTCGAGGGCACCGGCACCCACCTGGCCAACCTGGTGCTCGGGAACACCGGCGGCTCCGTGGGGGAAACGGCGGCGCTGGTCATCCTGGCGGGTGGCGCCTTCCTGGCCTGGAAGCGCTACCTCAACTGGCGAATCCCGACCGGCATCCTGCTCACGGTGGCGGCGTTCAGCACGGTCCTCCACCTCATCGACGCCAAACGGCCCGACGCGCTCTTCATGCTCTTCTCCGGCGGCCTCATGCTGGGCGCCGTGTACATGGCCACCGACATGGTGACCTCGCCCGTCACCAACCTGGGGCGCTGGGTGTTCGGGGCCGGCATCGGCGTGCTGGTGGTGGTGATCCGCATCTGGGGCGGGCTCCCCGAGGGCGTGATGTACGCGATCCTCTTCATGAACGCGCTGGTGCCGTTCATCAACCGCGCGACCCAGCCGCGGGTGTTCGGCACCGGGCGGAAGGCGGGCGCATGACCGCGGCACACCAGCACGGAGCGCCCGCGGCGCTGACGCCCAGCAAGAGCACGCCGGCGTGGCGGCTCCTCGTGACGCTGGCGCTGGCCGGCGCGATGTCGGGATGGCTCGTGGTGTCGGTCTACAAGGTGACGCTGCCCGCCGTCCAGAAGCACGCGGCCGAGCAGATGCGCGCCGCGGTCTACGAGGTGCTCAAGGCGCCGGCCCGCTGGGACACGCTCTACCTCGTCAACGACGCACTGACGCGAACGGCGCCCGCCACCGCGGACATGGCCACGGTGCCTATGGCCTTCGTCGGCTTCGACGCCGCCGGCAACCGGCTGGGCGTCGCCATCACCGCCGCCGAACCGGGCTTCCAGGAGCTGGTGACGCTGATGATCGGGTTCGACCCCGCGAGCGGCACCCTGATCGGCTTCAAGGTGCTCGATGAGAAGGAGACCCCGGGCCTCGGCGACAAGATCGAGCGCGACACCGCGTTCGGCGGCCAGTTCGCGGGCCGCGTCGCCCCGCTTACCGGCGTGAAGGGCCGCGCCGGCACGCCCCCGAGCGAGGTGCAGACCATCACCGGGGCCACGATCTCCTCGCGCGCGGTGATCCGGATTATCAACAACGCCGTCGCCAGGTGGCGGCCGCTGCTCGACGCCTGGGATCGGGAGGGTGCCAAGTGACCGCCGTCGTGTCCGACCAGTCCGCCGGCCAGCCGGCGTTCGTGCCGGGGGCACCGCCGCCCGCGTCGCTCGGGGCCGACATCTGGCGCGGGATCTCGCGCGAGAACCCCGTGCTCGTCCAGTTCCTCGGGATGTGCCCCACCATGGCCGTGACCAACACCCTCGCCAACGGCATCGCGATGGGGGTGGCCACGATGTTCGTCCTGGTGGGATCGGGGCTCCTGGTGTCCCTGTTCGCGAAGTACATCGCGCACGAGGTGCGCATCACCTCCTACATCCTGATCATCGCCACCTTCGTGACGCTCGCGGACCTGATCCTCGCGGCCACCTTCCCCGACATCAGCAAGGCGTTGGGACCGTTCATGCCGCTGATCGTGGCCAACTGCCTCCTGCTGGGCCGCGCGGAGGCCTTCGCCGCCAAAGTCGGGCCGGCACGCGCCGTGGCCGACGGCGTGGGGATGGGACTGGGCTTCACGCTGTCGCTTTCGCTGCTGAGCGCGATTCGCGAGCTGCTGGGCCGGGGCTCCCTGCTGGGCCATGACCTGCTCGGCCCCCGCTTCGAGCCCTGGGTGTTCATGGTGATGCCCCCAGGCGGCTTCCTCACGCTGGGCATCGCCCTCCTCGGGCTGGCCGGCATCATCGAACTGCGCCGCCGGCGCGCCGAGGGGGCCTCGTGAGCAACCTGGCCTGGATCTTCGTCTCCACGCTGCTGGTCAACAACTTCACGCTGGTGATGTTCCTCGGGCTCTGCTCGTTCTTCGGCGTCACCGCAAAGATCGAGACCGCCTGGCGGCTCGGGCTGGCCAACACGTTCGTGCTGCTGCTCACCGCCGTCGGCGCGTGGACGCTCAACACCTACGTCCTCCAGCGTACCCCGTTCCTCCGGACCATCGCCTTCATCGTGGTGGTCGCGTCCGGCGTGCAGATCGTGGAAATGGCGGTCAAGAAGCATTTCCCGGTGCTCTTCCGGCAGCTGGGGATCTACCTCCCGCTCATCACCACCAACTGCGCGATCCTCGGCCTGGCCCTGTTCCAGACCGCCCGGCACTACACTCTTGTCGAGTCGCTGGTCTTCGCCATCGGCGCCGGGCTCGGCCTCACCCTGGCGCTGTCGCTCATGGCCTCGATCCGCGAGCGCATCGAGGTGGCGGACGTGCCGGTCGTCGCGCGGCGCATGGGGCTGGTGCTCGTGGTCGCCTCGTGCCTCTCGATGGCGTTCATGGGATTCGCCGGCATGGGGAGCGCGCCATGAGCCAGACGGTCATCGCCATCGTGCTCTGTGCGGGGTTGTTCGCCCTCTACGGCCTGGTGCCGCACCGCGGCTGCACCGGTCATTGCGCCGGCTGCACCGGCGCGTGCGGGCGTCATGAAGAAGACGAAGGAGATCATCATGTCGAGTGACCTCTTCCGGCGTCACCCGACGCGACGGGAGTTCCTGACCATTGGCACCGGGGTGTTCGTGGCCCTGTCGAT
>Ga0315271_10001321_pt1 | contig 14831 bp, 13 predicted proteins | sample C3_top_MG_FD_204664 | JGI IMG/M metagenome (GOLD analysis project Ga0315271, IMG submission 204664) | Sediment microbial communities from Yellowstone Lake, YNP, Wyoming, USA - C3_top | ecosystem: Environmental > Aquatic > Freshwater > Lake > Sediment | place: USA: Wyoming | collected 2017-08-01 | reverse complement strand
GAATGGACATCGCCGCCCCGCAAGGCGCACCGGTGCTGGCCGCTGCAGCGGGTGTTGTGATCGACACGGGTGACTATTTCTTCAATGGCAACACGGTCTGGCTGGACCATGGTTCGGGTTTTCTGACAATGTACTGCCACCTGTCATCGATCGAGGTCAAGCCCGGTGACCAGGTGCGCGCCGGTGCGACGCTGGGCCGGGTCGGCGCAACCGGCCGCGTGACCGGGCCGCACTTGCACTGGTCGGTGAGCCTGAACCGCGCCATGGTCGATCCATCGCTCTTTCTTGGATCTTCGCAGTAAGAGCCCTCTGCCCGACTTTGATCCCAGCCAGAGACGACCCTTGATCATGTCCAGCTTGCGAGTAGCGTTGTTGCTGGCCTCTTCGGCCGCGTTCCAGGCCATGGCGCAAATGCCTGCCTCTGACACCCTGCAGCAAGTGCTCGATCTTGCTGGCGCGCGTGCCGGTTCAACTGCACCCGACCCGTTGCAACTGTCCAAATCGCCAACGCTCGATCAACAACTTCCGCTGTACCGGGCCGTCATGGCACAGCCCCTGCGCGCGCCCTACCGTGTCGGCATGCTGGCCGATGCGTACGCCGAAGCGGCAGCGTCGCCGCAGGAGTTGATCCGTTTGACAGGCGCAGTAGCCGGGCTGAGCCTCGCCCAACCCGACGTGCAGGCCCTGCAACGGACGGAAACTGCGCTGAGGACCGCGCCCGATCCGCTGGCCGCAAGCCTTGTCTGGATGGCCCCGCTGGGTAATGCCGGCAGTCCGTGGCAACCCGCCTTGCCTGACAAGGCGCAATTACCCGAGCCCTTGCGCTTTGAGCTTGCCATGGTATTGGCAAGCATTGGGCAGGCGCATCGGTTTCTGCAACGCGCACTCGCCGAGATACCCAAGACAGTCACCCCGGCACTGCTGCGTCGGCAGGCGCTCGATGGCGACCTGCTGGAATTCGAGGAGCCAGACTTTCGCAAACTTCTGGCGCGGATCGACCGCCAGGCCCTGCTCGCTGGCATGGTTGATCTGGTGGCTGCCGTGGAGCGCCTGCAACGCTTTATTGTCACCGCATCTGCGCTACCGACAGTGTCATGGACCCTGGACACGCCGCTGGGTCAGATCGTGGTTGACACGACCGGCCGGGACAACAGCTATCAACTCAAAGATCCCTTGCTGGTGCTGGACGTCGGCGGTGACGATCTGTACGAATTCCTGACTCCAAGTGACAGTCACCGGATCAGCATTTTGCTGGACCACAAAGGCAATGACCGCTACCTTGCCAAAGCGCCGGGCGCAGACCCTTCGGCCGCCACACTCGGTTATGGCATCCTCTGGGACACTGAGGGTGACGATCACTACCAGGGTGGACAGCATGCCCAGGCCTCGGCCCTGTTGGGTGCCGCCCTGCTGGTCGATGGCGGTGGGCAGAATCAGTTTGTCGCCAGCAGTCACGCCCAGGGCCACGCGATCGGCGGCCTGGCGGTGCTGCTGGGCGGCATGGGCAATGACCGCTACACGGCGCAGACCCATGCCCAGGGTTCGGCCGGTCCGCAGGGCGTTGCGGTGCTGATCGACCTGGGCGGCAACGACCAGTACACGCTGGACAACACCCCCTTGATCAGACCCTCGGCGCAACTGCCGTCCCACAACACCTCGATGGGGCAAGGTGCTGGCCGTGGTCTGCGTCCAGACTCTGTCGATGGACGTTCCGCTGCGGGTGGCATTGGCATCTTGCTGGACCTGGCCGGCGACGATCACTATGTGGCACAGGTGTTCGCGCAAGGGGCGGGCTTTCACGAAGGCTTGGGTCTGCTCATCGACGACAGCGGCAATGATCACTTTGACGCTGCCTGGTATGCCATGGGTGCCGGGGCTCACCGTGGTGCCGGCGTTTTGCTCAAGCGCGGCACTGGCAATGACCAATACCGCGTCAGCCATTCCACCTCGCTCGGTGCAGCGCATGATTTTTCAGTCGGAATATTTCTGGACGAAGGCGGTGACGATCGCTATGAGTTGGGCGACCTGGGGCTGGGTGCCGCGCACGACAATAGCGTCGCACTGTTCGTTGACGCTCAGGGGAATGACCTCTATGCGGTCAAAACCAGCACCTGCCGGGCATTTGGCATAGCGCAGATCAGCGAGTGGGGCGGTCTGCGTGAAGATCTGCCCAATCTTGGCTTATTCATGGATTTGGGTGGCTTCGACAACTACCCCGTTCACTGTGAGCGGGCGCACAACAACGCAGCCTGGGCGGCCCCACGTTCCTGGCCAAAGCTGCAACTGCGCAGTGAAGCGGGTGCCGGGATTGATGGCGACCGGCCGCTGCCTTTTCCAGTGCGTGCATTGACCTCGCAACCAGTTCCCGACAATTCCCGATGACGACGGACGCCTTGCCAAACACTGCGCCGCGTCAATTCCACACGCCGACGGTTTGGCCGTGGTGGACAGCGGCGCTGACCTACTACGCTGTCTGCTGCCTGATGCACTTGCGGTTTTCGATCTGGCTGGTCAGACAGCGGGTGTCGCCGTCGGGTCAGATGGCCTATTCCGACTTCGTGCCAGGGCTCGCGATTGCAGCCGGCATTGGATTAATCTTGTGGATTGCGCTTCGCCTACGCCGCAGCCAGCATCCCTGGCTGACGGCTGCCTATTGGCTGCTTTGGCTGATTGCCGCCGGACTCATCGACCAATACCTTACCTTCTCGATCAACGAGTATGCCCACTACCCCCAGTACGCCCTGATGGCCTTGTTGCTGGCACGCGCCATGGATCCTGAGCGCACGCGCTGGTGTACAGGCAGCGTGCTGTTTTGGACCACTCTGGCAGGTGCGGGCGACGAGTTGTCGCAATATCTTTGGATCACCACCAGCTACAGCGAGTACCTTGACTTCAACGACTTTGTAAGCAATCTGGTCGCGGCCGCTGCGGGCATGCTGCTGTACTACGGCCCAGCGGTCGCCCCGCCCAAGTCGACTGCTTACCGCAAACCGGTAGCCGAGCTTGTGGTCACGGGTGCGATCATGCTGGCGCTGCTGGTCGGATTTCAAACCGGGCGTCTTGGCTACAGCCGTGCTGAAAAAGTTCCACCCGGGGGCATCGTGCAGCTGGCCGATGGCAGCTTGAAACTTTACCTCCAGCGCGGTCCGAACTTCTATGGCTCATGGCCGGTCGGTCCACGACATGGGCGCTATTACGTGCTGCCACCGATGCCGGCTCTCTTGGTCCTGTTGTCAGTCGGATGGACCTTTGCCAGTTACAGAAGAAGTCGCAAGGCAGGAGCAACATAGCTCTGGTGGCCTTTAACTCGATGAGCACAGAGGCCGAGCCCTGCTATGGATCAAGTGAGATATCTTGATCGACCCGAGGACTCTTCGCGTCCAGCAAGGCGATGCGCTGGTTGAGCCGGCGCAGTTGACGCTCCAACTGGGTCTGGGTGATGTCGGCGTAAAGCGACTTGACAAACAGCACCAAGGCAGCGCCAAGAAGCAGCGCGGCCGGCGGATAGCTGATACCAATCCACCCGGCAATGCGGTCAATCAGGCCGGGCCACAGGCCAAGCAATGCGGCCAGGGCGGCAATGACGATCCAGAACAGGCCCTGCAGAATGTAGATGTGGTCGCGTCGCAGCAGATGCAAGATCAGCAGGGCCAGGCCCAGGCCGAGCAGGCTGGTGGTGATTTGCAGATTGGCCATTACGGTTTGGCTGCAGGTTTAGCCTTGGCTTGAGCCGCGAGTTCATTCATTTTTTGCTGCAGGTTGCGATAAATGGGGTTGTTGGGTTCGGCTCGGATGGCGATCTCCAAGTCCTGGATGGCGGCCAGGCCATTACCCTGCTCATAGTAGGTCAGGGCGCGAGCGTAGTAAGCGGGTCCACTGGGGCGCCTGGCAATGGCGGGGTTCAGGATATTCATGGCCGCGGCATAGTCCTTCTTTCCAAGGTAGGCCATGCTCAGGCCCACTTGGTAGCGCTGATTATCTGGGGATTTTTGCATCAGCGTCTGGTAGCTGGCGATGGCGGCATCAAAGTTGTTGCTGGCCACGGCGGCTTCGGCTTGCCGCGTCCGGGTGAATTGCTCGGCCTCTGGAACCTGAGGGTGTTGCAAGGCTTGATTGAAACTCTCAAAGGCCTCTTTATAACGTCCGAGCGCATAGTAGGTTTCACCGCGCTGGTAATAAAGTGCGGCCTCGGTAAAACCTTTGGCCTCTGCCAGAGCGAAGTTGTCCAGTGCCTGGGCGTATTTTTTGAGTTGCTGCAGACTGACACCCATGTTGAAGCGTGCGCTGCCAAGCGGTTCTCCCAGAGCTTCTGCCTGGCTGAACAGGCGCAATGCTTCATCATAGTTGCCCTGGTCCTGGAACTCGGCTGCCAGATTGAGCAGGGGGCGCCAGCGGCCCACGGCGTTGGCGGCTGCCGCACGGTCAATTTTGGCTGCGGCGTCCGCCCAGGCCGAGCTCGGAGATTGCAGGCTGCTGATACGCTCGAAACTGAGGGCGGCAAATAGCGCAAGAACCAGAGCGCAGCAGGCGTACAGCATCTTATGCGGAAAACCAACCAGGGGCAGCGCGATCAGGATCGGAATCGGTATCGACCACAGGTAGCTGCGGTAGAGCACGAAAGGGTCTTGCAGCCAGACGGTGGCAAACTCGGTCGTGAAAAGCACGCAGGGCATCAACAGGCACAGACCGATCAGGCCCCGGGCGTCGCTGCGCCGAATCAACAGCCAGGCACCGAGCACCAGCGTGGCAAGCCACGCCAGGGCGCCGAAAAGTTGCCAACTCCATAGCGTCAGCGGAAAGGCGGGCCGAATGTCCATAGACATCCAGCCGACATAAGGCAGCAACCACAGGTACCCATATTGAAAGAACAAACTGGCCTGGTTGATGATGCTCAAGGGGTAGAGCTGATGGCCAATGCCAGGCCGCAGTTGCTCCAACTGGGCGGCAAAGGCGCGCGACGTTTCATCAAATACAGTGCCAACAATAGCGCCGTAACGGTTGTACAACACTGCGGCCATGGCCAACAACAGCAAACCCGCTGCCAGAACAACCCGAAGCATCCGCTTCAGACTCGGGCGCTGGACAAAGATGAACAGCGGCGGTACCAGCAGAATTGCGGTAACTGCGTGTTCTTTGGCGGCGACCGCCAGAACGTAGCAGGCCATGGCTAGCAAATACCAGCGCCGTTGCCCGCCGGAGAGGCCGCGCACAAAGCTCCAGCAGGCCATGACCACAAACAGAGTGGCCATGAGGATAGAGCGCTGGACGAGATAGGCAACGGCATAGACGGCCACCGGGTTGAATGCCCACAGTGCCACGCCCAAACGTGCCGCTGCATGCAACGAAGACGAAAGTTGGGACGAGTCACCGCCGCTCGCATCCCATTCTGTGCGCTGCAGCAACTGCAGGACGAATGCATAAAGCATGAACGCCGTCGCGATGTGCAGGGTGATGTTGAAGATGCGCTGCTTCCACCAGCCATCGCCTAAAATAGCCTGTAGCCAGACGAAACTGCCGTACGAAAGCAGACGCGGTTTCAAGGGCAGCAGACTGCCGTACTGGCCAAAGATGGTGCCGTCCGCAAGGCGTGCGTCGTCAAACAGCAGTTGGTTGTTAATACCGAAGGCGTACAAAACCGCGATGCCGGCAGCCAGCGCAAGAGCGTATAGCAGTGTCACTTGACGAGATGTCATGCTTGGACTCGGTAGTCTGATTTGGTTTGTTCTGCTTGGTCGGTCTTGAGTGACATTGAATTGTAGATGTTGAAATATTGAGGGAATCTGTTTTGCGCCATTGGAACTTTTTTCGTGGACTGGTAGTGCAGCGTGCAGCGTTGAGCCTGTTGGCAACCTTGTTGGGTTGTTCGCTTCATGCGCACGCGTGGGCCGATGTCTGGAAGTACGTCGATGAGAATGGTGTGACCCAGTTCACCAACCAGCCGCCGGGCAAAGGTGCCCGCTTGGTGATCCAGTCCGACCCCGGTGCCCTGACTGTGGCCAGTTCGAGTGACCGTCAAGCACCACCCGAGGCAGACGCACGCCTCACCGTGGCGATGATGAACGCTTCACCCACGTACCAGGCAGTGCAGGGCAAGCTGGCAGCGGCCTCTACCTCGCACGGCGTGGACTGCGATTTACTGAAGGCTCTGGTGGTTACCGAGTCTGCCTTTGATACGAAGGCGGTCTCGAACAAGGGCGCTGTCGGTTTGATGCAAATCCTGCCCGCCACGGCGCGCCGCTACGGGGTCCGATCGGAACCGGGTTTGTCAGTGGCCAGCAAGTTGACTGATCCGGAACTCAATATCCAGACCGGCACGCGACATCTGGCTGATCTGCTGCGTTTATACGGCGGCCAAACAGAGCTGGCGCTGGCCGCCTACAACGCTGGTGAAGGTGCAGTCACGCGTGCTGGAAACCGCATTCCAAATTACATGGAAACGCAGCAGTATGTGAAGAAAGTCATGTCGGTTTACAGGTTGCTGCAGCCGCGTGCATGATCTCTTAATCAGTTGAGGACAGAGCTGGCTCGCTTCGCGTATCTGCGGTCTGTCCCGCAATCTCAGGAAGTCTCGGCAAACAGCTCCCGCCCGATCAGCATGCGCCGGATCTCGCTGGTGCCGGCGCCGATCTCGTACAGCTTGGCGTCACGCCACAGGCGCCCCAACGGGTATTCGTTGATGTAGCCGTTGCCGCCAAAGATCTGCACGCCTTCGCCCGCCATCCAGGTCGCTTTTTCGGCACACCACAGGATGACCGAGGCGCAGTCCTTGCGCACCTGTCGCACATGCTCGACACCCAGCAGGTCGAGGTTCTTGGCCACCGTATAGGCGAAGGAGCGCCCGGCCTGCAGCACCGTGTACATGTCGGCCATCTTGCCCTGAATCAGCTGGAACTCGCCAATGCTCTGGCCAAACTGCTTGCGGTCGTGGATGTAGGGCAGAACGCTATCCATGACCGACTGCATGATGCCCAGCGGACCGCCGGTCAGCACGGCGCGTTCGTAGTCCAGGCCGCTCATCAGCACCTTGGCGCCATTGCCCAGACCACCCAGAATGTTCTGCGCCGGCACCTCGACGTTCTGGAACACCAGTTCGCCGGTGTGGGATCCGCGCATGCCGAGCTTGTCGAGTTTTTGCGCAACCGAAAATCCCTTCATGCCTTTTTCGATCAGGAAGGCGGTGACACCGCGCGCACCCAGCTCGGGCTCGGTCTTGGCGTAGACCACCAGCGTGTCGGCGTCCGGCCCGTTGGTGATCCACATCTTGTTGCCGTTGAGCAGGTAGTAGCCGCCTTTGTCCTCGGCTTTTAGTTTCATGCTGATGACGTCGCTGCCAGCGGCGGGCTCGCTCATGGCCAGGGCACCGACATGCTCGCCACTGATCAGCTTGGGCAGGTACTTGCCGCGCTGCTCGGGCGTGCCGTTGCGCTTGATCTGGTTCACGCACAGGTTGCTGTGAGCGCCATACGAGAGGCCGACCGAGGCCGAGGCACGCGAGATTTCTTCCATCGCAATCATGTGCGCCAGGTAGCCCATGTTGGCGCCGCCGAACTCTTCGCCGACCGTGATGCCGAGCACGCCGAGGGCGCCCATCTTGCGCCACAGGTCCATCGGAAACTGGTCGTCCCGGTCGATCTGGCTGGCGCGTGGCGCGATCTCGGTCTGCGCGAATTCACGCACCGTGTCGCGCAGCGCGTCGATATCTTCACCGAGCTGGAAGTTGAGTCCTGGCATGTTCATGGTTGTGCTCCTCTTGAAAAGTTGTTTCTTGATCTTTGGCAGTATTTAATCGGTTGGGGACAGAGCAAAATCGCTGCGCGATTATTGGTCTGTCCCGCAATGTTTCAGTAGGTCTTCGGCACCACCATCAGCGTCTGCTGCATCACGGCGCAGGCGGTCTCCTTGCCGTCGGCATCGAGGTGCGCGACCTGCGCGCTGGTCACAATGACGCGCCGACCGGCCTTGACAACGCGTCCGGTGGCGCGCAATTCTCCGTCGCGCAATGCAGCCAGAAAATTGATCTTGTATTCGACCGTAGTGACCTCCATGCCTTGCGGCGCCATGGTCAGGCCCGCATAGCCGCCGGCGATGTCGGCCAGCGCGCCCATCGCGCCGCCATGAAAACCGTCCTGCTGCTGCGTCACCTTGTCGGAGTAGGGCAAGGCGATGACGCACAGACCGGGTTCCACCTGCAGCAGACGCGCCCCCAGGTGCTGCATCATGCCCTGGCGCTCGAAGCTGGCCTGCACGCGGGTCAAGGGTGTTTCATGCGTCATCGGTCATCTTTCCTTTTGCGCTGCTGCGTTTCCGGTCACTTTGGTTCAGGCTCTGGGCCAGCAGGGCTTTGGCCTCGCGCTGGTGCACCTTGAGTTCGTCCAGATTGGCCTGCAGGTCGGTCATCTGGGCTTCCAGTTGCTTCTGATGCTCGGCAATCACAAACAGAAATTTCTGCAACTGCGGCCCGGTGTCTCGCGGGCTGTCGTACATGTCGATGATTTCCTTGGCCTCGGTCAGGCTCAATCCAAGCCGTTTGGCGCGCAGCGTCAGCTTTAAGCGCGTGCGGTCACGCCCGCTGTAAACACGCGTGCGTCCGCCAGGGCCGCAGCGCTCGGGCTGCAACAGACCCATGTCTTCATAAAAGCGTATGGCCCGAGTGGTCAGGTCGAACTCGCGTGCCAGATCGCTGATGCTGTAAGTGATGGCCATGTCGTGGTCTGACAAAGGTGACTGGGGAAAATAAGGCGTTCACCTACAATCCCGCTTCTGATTGACGTTTACGTAAACGTCAATTATGGAGCAAATCAGGAGCCCCTTTGAACCGACCTGCTGACGAACTTGAAAAACAATTGCACTACCCGCTGGGCGATGCCCTGCCGGCGTCCGGCGCGACGCTCGGCGTCGCACCCGGCGTCAAATGGTTGCGCATGGCCTTGCCGTTTGCACTGAACCACATCAACCTGTGGTTGCTGCGCGATGAGATCGAGGGGCGCGCGGGTTGGACCGTGGTCGATTGCTGCATCAGCATCGAAGCGGCCAAAGCCCAGTGGGAACAGATCTTTGCGAATGAGCTCGAAGGCCTGCCGATCCTGCGTGTCATCGTGACGCATATGCACCCTGACCACATCGGTCTGGCCAAGTGGCTGTGCGAACGATGGCAGGTGACTCTGTGGATCAGCGCCACAGACTTCAACCTGGCGCGCATCGGCAGTGAAGGAGCGAGCGGGTTCGGCGGCGAGTCGGCGGCCATCTTCTTCGCCGCGCATGGCCTGACCGATCCGGCTTCGGTAGAAAAAATCAAGGGGCGCGCCAACTACTACCGAAGCCTGGTGCCCGCAGTGCCGAGCCACTATCGCCGCCTGATGGATGGCGACACGCTGACCATCGGTGGGCGGCACTGGACTTGTATCAGCGGCTACGGCCATGCGCCCGAGCACATCTCGATGTACTGCAAGGAATTGCAGGTTCTGATCGGGGGCGACATGATGCTGCCGCGCATCTCGACCAACGTCAGCGTCTACGACCAGGAGCCGGAGTCGAACCCGTTGCAACAATTTCTGGACTCGATCGACAAGTTCCGTTCGCTCGATGCCGCCACACTCACGCTGCCGGCGCACGGCAAACCCTTCACCGGCCTGTACCAGCGCATTGAACAGCTGCACGATCATCACCAGGAGCGCCTGAGCGAAGTGATGGCAGCCTGTAGCGCCAGGCCCTGCAGTGCCGCCGACATGGTGCCGGTGCTGTTCAAGCGCGCGCTCGACCTGCACCAGACCACCTTTGCCATGGGCGAATCGATCGCGCACCTGCACGCGCTCTGGTTCGAAGGGCGCCTGAAGCGCACGCTCGGCGACGATGGCATCTATCGGTTCGCAGCAAGCTTTTGAGTCGGGAGCTGAGGCCCAGTCGCGTGTGGGCCGAGGGCGCCGCAGTGAGTGGCTCCGCGAATGTCCCCCGGCCTTCGGCCTCCGCCTTGATTTCGCTGCGCCACTTACTGCATCACCCTCGGCGGCGAGCGTCTATTGTTTGCACTGCCTGCACACAACCGCTGCTTGAAGGATCAGGCTGATGGGGCGCTCAGCGCAGCGGCATCAAGGCGGAGGCCGCAGGCCGGGGGACAGCCGCGGAGCTGAGTGCCCCGTCGGCTTGATCCGACCACCCGGCATGCTGAGCGGGTTTCGCCTGTCATCCTTTCCGGAAAGATCCCCCGCTACACCCAGCGCGGCAAGGCGTCGTCCTTCAATTGACGGCGCAATGCCGCGTAGTCGGGCAGCACCGAGCGCACTGTTTCCCAAAAGCGCGGGCTGTGATTCATCACGCGCAAATGACTGAGCTCGTGCGCCACCACATAGTCGATGAGCGGCAGCTTGAAATGAATCAGGCGCCAGTTCAGCCGGATCGAGCCATCGATACCGGCGCTGCCCCAGCGCGTGGCGGCATTGCTCAGCGACAACTTGCGCCAGCGCACCTGCAGTTGCGGCGCATAATGATCAAGGCGCTCGGCAAAAACGCGTTTTGCCTGGCGCATCAGCCAGGCTTGCACCACGTCGCCAATTTGCTCGGGTGCGGCACTGGCGTCCAGGGCGACCTGGAGCGTCAGACACGTGTCACCGACCTCAAGCAGGGCTCCGGCTCCGGCAACGACAGGCACCTGCCCTGGAGCCAGCACCACCCTGACCTGCTGGCCCAGAAAGGAAACCAGGGCGCCATCACGCCATTCGATGCGCGTGCGGCTCAAGCGCTCGTGCCGTTCCCGCGCCTGGCCCAGTTGCTTGATGATCCAGTCGGACCTCTCGTGCAGGGCGGCTTCCACTTCATACAAGGGCACCCAGTTCGGTGCTCTGACTTCGAGCCCGTCGGGGCCGACGACAAAACCGATGGTGCGCCGCTTGCCACGCTTGAATTCATAGGCCACCACGAGGTCGCGCAAGCGCGCTTCCCGGTTGGCACGAGGGTGCAGGTACGGGTTCAGGGATAGGCCTCGGGATCAATGCGACGCATCTCGGCTTCGATCCAGGCCTCGACCTCGCGCATCAACTCTTTCGGCTCGCGACCGACGCTGGCAATCGGCTTGCCGATCGAGACCTCGACGACGCCCGAATACTTGGTGAAGCCCGTGCGCGGCCAGCACTTGCCCGACGAAACGGCGATCGGAATCACGGGGGCGCCGGCCTCCACCGCTAGCCGTGTGCCAGCAGTCTGATAAGTTCCCTTTTGCCCGCGCGCCATGCGGGTGCCTTCGGGAAACATGATGATCCAGACGCCCTGCGCCAGCAGCGCCTTGCCCTGCGTCACTACCTGCTTGAGCGCCTTGGCCCTGGATTCGCGATCGATATGGATCATGTCCAGGCGCGCCATCGACCAGCCGAAGAACGGAATGCGCAGCAGTTCGCGCTTGAAGACAAACGCCAGCGGGTGCGGCATCAGGGTCGGCAACAGCAGCGTCTCCAAAGTCGACTGGTGCTTGGACAGCAGGACCGCAGGGCTGCTTTCGCCTGGCGGCAGGTGTTCCAGGCCATTGACCTGCACCCGGATGCCGAGGAACACGCGTGTTCCCCAGATGACGACGCGAAACCAATTGACAGCAAACCACCACAGCGTCGTGCGGCTGACTCCGACCGAAATCAGCACCAGCGCGAGTCCCCAGGGGATGACCGTGAGCACGATCCACGCCATGTGCAAGACCGACCGGACCAGCGCCATCAGACCACCGTCGATTCTCGCGCGATCAGGAAATCGGCAAAAGCCGCGAGGTCCGCATGCACCTGCGTCTCTTTGGGAAAGTTATCGGGCAGAGCGCGTCCCCGGTAGGCAGCGCCTTTGCCCGTCAAGACCAGATGCGGCTCGCAGCCCGCAGCGACGGCGGCCAGCACATCGTTCACGGTGTCGCCAAGCACCGGCACCCCGTTCAGATCGATGCCGTAGCGCTCGCCAATCTGCTCGAACAGGCCGGGTTCGGGCTTGCGACAGCGGCATCCGGCTTCGGGTGCATGAGGGCAATAGAAAACCGCGTCCACGCGACCGCCCACCTGGCCCAGCAGCAGGTGCATCTTGGCGTGCATGGCGTTGAGTGTCGAGACATCGAACAGACCGCGCCCCAGCCCCGACTGATTGGAGGCAATCACCACATGCCAGCCCGCATGGTTGAGCCGCGCAATCGCCTCCAGTGCGCCGGGCAGGGGTGTCCACTCTTCGGGCGATTTGACATAGTCGGCACTGTCTTCGTTGACCGTGCCGTCGCGATCGAGGATCAGGAGTTTCATGCTGTGCCCGCTCAGTTCGCCAGGCTCGACAGGGCGGCCACGCGGTTCATGGCCTCATGCAGACTTTGCAACAGGCCCTGGCGATTCAGGCGCAGGTCCATGGCTTCGGCATTGACCATAACGCCGTCAAAAAAAGCATCCACCGGCAGGCGCAGGGCGGCCAGGGTCTTGAGCGAGGCGGCAAAATCGCCGGCATCGAACTGTGCGTTCGCCTGCGGCAGCACCGTATTCATGGCCGCATAGAGGGCCACTTCGGCCGGCTCCCGGAGCAGCACGGCGCTGACATGCGGATCGACCGTGCCGGCTTTCTTGAGGATGTTGCCGATGCGCTTGTTGGCCGCAGCCAGCGCCGCCGCTTCCGGCAGCGCCGCAAAATTGCGCACCGCCGCGAGGCGCCGCGGCACGTCGCCCAAACGCTGCGGGCGCAGCGCCAGCACCGCATCCACTTCTATCGCGCTGTACCCCTGCTCGCGCAGGGCGCCGGCCAGGCGCTCGTAGATGAAATCGCGCAGCGCGTTCATCCCCGGAACCGACGACGGCTCACCCTGCGGGTCGTGCTCGCCCATCAGCCAGCACGCCTGGCCAATCTGCAGCAAACGCGCCAGCGGAAGGTCCAGATTGCGCTCCATCAGCATGCGGATCACGCCCAGCGCATGACGGCGCAAGGCAAAAGGATCCTTGTCGCCGCTGGGCAGGTTGCCGATGGCGAACATGAAGACCAGCGTTTCGAGTTTGTCGGCCAGTGCCAGCACCAGCCCCACCATGTTGCGCGGCAAGTCGTCACCGGCAAAGCGCGGCTTGTAGTGGTCTTCGATGGCCAGGGAGACTTCTTCCGACAAGCCGTCATGACGCGCGTAGTAGGCGCCCATGATGCCTTGCAACTCGGGAAACTCGCCCACCATGTCGGTCAGCAGGTCGGTTTTCGCCAGGGTCGCGGCGTCCCTCACTCTTTCTGTCAGCGAACTATCGCCGAGCTCGTCGGCAATCGTGGTCGCCATCCAGCGGACGCGCTCCATGCGCTGCCCCTGCGTGCCCAGCTTGTTGTGGTAGACGACCCTGGACAGGCCCTCGACGCGCGATGCCAGCGTCTTCTTGCGGTCCTGATCGAAGAAGAACTTGGCGTCGGCCAGCCGCGGACGAACCACGCGCTCGTTGCCACCGATGACCGCGCTGGCGTCTGCCGGCTTGATGTTGCTGACGACAAGAAACTTGTTCGTCAACTTGCCACCGGCATCGAGCAGCGGAAAGTACTTCTGATTTGCCTTCATCGTGAGGATCAGGCATTCCTGCGGCACGTCGAGGAACTGCGCCTCGAACTCGCAGATCAGCACATTCGGACGTTCGACCAGACCGGTCACCTCGTCGAGCAAGGCCTCGTCTTCGATCGGCCGGGCAGCGTTGCCGACGTGAGCCGCAGCACGATCGAGCTGGCGCACGATCTCGGCACGGCGTTCGGCAAAGCTCGCAATCACGGCACCGTCACGGGCCAGGGTTGCGGCGTAGCTGTCGGCATCGGCGATCAGCACGGGCGAGACGGCCGCCTCGAAGCGATGGCCCTGCGTGCTGTTGCCGGCGCTCAGACCCAGCGCCTTGACCGGCACCACGGTGCTGCCGTGCAAGGCCAGCAAGCCGTGCGCCGGGCGCACAAAATGCACACTGCTCCAGCCCGGCAGTTCGCAGTCGGCCTCCAATTGGTAACTCATGAGCTTGGGGATCGGCAGTTTGGCAATGGCTTCTTCCAGCGCACTTTGCAGGCCCACGTCCAGCGTGGCGCCGGTCACGAGACTGTCGTAGAACAGGGCTTCGGCCTTGCCATCGGGCGCCTTTCTGAGTGAGGCCACCAGAGCCACCGGGTCGGACACATCGGCACCGAGCGCCTGCAATTTCTTGATCAGTGCCGGCGTCGCACGGCCGTTGGCATCGAGCCCGATACTCGCGAGCATCAGCTTCTGCTGCACCGCCTTGTCGGCGGCCTTGAGCCAGACCTGCGTGATGTGTGCGGCGAGCCGACGCGGTGTGGCAAAAGCGGTCACGACCGAGTCGGCGCCGAGCAGGCCCTGGACCCTGAGCTGTTCGGCCAGTTGGCTCGCAAACGCGTCGCCCAGTTTTTTCAGCGCCTTCGGTGGCAACTCTTCGACAAACAACTCGACAAGCAGGTTCTTCATGCTGCGGCCACCTGTTCCACCCACTCGCGCGGAGCCATCGGAAAGCCCAGGCGCTGGCGACTGTCGTAGTAGCTTTGCGCCACGCTGCGCGCCAGGTTGCGAATCCGACCGATGTAGGCGACGCGCTCGGTCACGCTGATGGCGCCGCGTGCATCGAGCAGGTTGAAGCTGTGCGCGCACTTGAGCACCTGTTCGTAGGCCGGCAGGGCAAGCTGCACTTCGATCAGGTGCTTCGCCTGGCGCTCATGCGCCGCGAAGGCGATGGCCAGAAAATCGGCGTCAGCGTGCTCGAAGTTGTAGGCCGACTGCTCCTTTTCATTTTGCAGGTAAACATCGCCATAGAGGATCTTGCCCCCACGCTCGCCCACTGCGCGTGGCTCGCTGCCCCCCGAGGGGGCTAATTTCCCTT
>Ga0315271_10001320_pt1 | contig 14837 bp, 10 predicted proteins | sample C3_top_MG_FD_204664 | JGI IMG/M metagenome (GOLD analysis project Ga0315271, IMG submission 204664) | Sediment microbial communities from Yellowstone Lake, YNP, Wyoming, USA - C3_top | ecosystem: Environmental > Aquatic > Freshwater > Lake > Sediment | place: USA: Wyoming | collected 2017-08-01 | reverse complement strand
ATATGTGCTATGTGCTATGTGCATATGTTCAATTGCACAATAAAAGAATTTTAAGCGCGTACCACTTCATAATCCAATAGGTCAAAATCGGGCCCTTTAAACTTATTAGTAAAACCAGAACTCGCATATCGGTTAATTTTGCAGCACAAAAATAAGTAAATTTAGCACTTGTTATTTGTTGCCTCTCCACTTCATGTTCAGACACGACTTAGCCAGTCAGCCTAGCCCGATCTAGCGTCTGCTAATCGGCGAGGCTGTGTGGAAACGCACTTATTATTCGGATGCCGTGAATGGAATTTGAACCGATTTTCTGGATTCAACGATTTTTTGTGCGATGAGATATTGGGAACGAGCGGCAGTTTTCCTTCATGCCTGCATCGCTGCAATCATTCCTTTCACCCCCATTATCTGCATTACCCGCTTCATGTTGTACGCCAGAACATGCAAACTCATTTCGGTACTGACCCGATCCAGAGTTCTGGTTAGGAAGTGCCTCGCTCCCATCCAGTACTTGATTGTGCCGAACGGGTGCTCGACTGTCTGCCTGCGGATGCGCATGGCCTCCGGTGTCGTATCGAGCCGCCGTTGCATTTTCTCCAAAGTCGCCTCATGCTCCCATCGGCTGACCCGCCGTTCTTTACCGGGGGTGCACTTCTCCTTGATGGGACAGCGCGGGCAGTCCGAGCTCCAGTAGCGGTTGATCACATGTCCCTTCTCTACGCTTGCACAGCGCCAGATCAGATGACTCCCAGCAGGACACAGGTATTGATCGGTCTTGGGGTTGTATACGAAGTCCTCTTTATCGAAACGTCCCTCCGCCTTGGCGCCTGAAGTCATCGGTTTGGATACGTAGGGAACGATCCCCGCTTCTTCGCAGGCCAGGATCTCGTCCCCACTGTAATAGCCACGATCGGCCAGCACATTAAGTTCATCCGTCTCCATCGCCTCCTTCGCCTGCCTGGCCATCCGGGACAGGTGCGTGCGGTCGGTGCCAATATTAGTGACTTCGTGCGCAACGATCAGGTGGTGTGTAGGCTCCACGGCCGTCTGGACGTTATAGCCGACCAGCCCACGGCTGGTACTGGTCGCCATGGCGCGGGCATCCGGATCCGTCAGTGAGACTTGGCCCGAAGGCGAGTCCTTCAGCTGTTCTTCGATCTGTTTCAATTCCTTCATCTGCGACTTGAGGGTGACCATCTTCTCGCGTAGCCGGGCCGTCCTGATTTCAGTGACATCGGATTGCTGGCGATCCGCCGTATCCATCCCGGTCAGGTAACGCTCGATGCACTGGTCGATCTGCCGCATGCGCTTCTCGAGCTTGCCGTGGGTGAAGTTGCGGTCATGGGCGTTCACCGCCTTGAACTTGCTACCATCAATGGCCACGATGGCTTGGGAGAACAGATTCAGACGACGGCATAATATGACGAACTGGCGGCAAACATTGCGGATCGCCTCACCACTGTCACGGCGAAAGTCAGCGATGGTCTTGAAGTCTGGAGCGAGCTTGCCAACCAGCCACAGCAGTTCGATGTTGCGCTGACACTCGCGTTCCAGCCTCCGACTCGATTGTATGCGGTTCAGGTAGCCATACAGGTACAGCTTCAAGAGCACTGAGGGATGATACGAGGATCGTCCAGTTGCTGAGGGTTGAGCACCGGCAAACCCCAGCGCAATCAGATCCAGTTCATCTATGAATACTTCGACTGCACGCACAGGATTGTCTTCGGTGATGTAGTCATCCAAGCATTCTGGCAGCAGGGTGGATTGACTCCGGTTCTCGCCTTCAATGAATCGCTTCATCGTTTTTACCTCCATGCGGACATTGATGCATTAACGCATTAGAGGCGCAGCGGTGGACAGAATGAAGATGTTTTCACACAGCCTCCGGCCTTTGCGGAAGTAAGGCGTGCTCTATCGAGATGTCGGTTCTACGCAGCTAAGCGGACTTACTGATGTTGCGACTTACGTCCGCACCGCTCGCATTGCGGACCAAACAATTTTTCTGGCGAAGTTCATAACGCTACGTCCGCTTTGTTAAACCCGGATGCGTACTATCGACACAAAGGCGACATCCAAGGTGATCATCATTTTGGTCTGCTGCTCGGCCTAAGCAGACATCAGTATCGGACCTGATTTAGCCGGCCACGAACGTCTGCTTGTCAGAAATCCGAATAGGTACTTTCGACACGAAGGAGTCCTTCAGTATTGCGGGAAGCGGACAGTCATATCTGTATGAGTGCCCGCCTTGCTTTAATCTTGCTGACTTACTGCTGCATACACGCTGTGCCACTCTTCGGCGGTCATCAGCCCGCGCATTTTGAAGCGGCCATCCAGAATCTTTTCACGGGTAAGGGCACGCCTGTCATCAAGCGCCGCGAAAGCTTCAGCAAAATCACTCTCGGAGGCAAGCCGGTTTGCATGGATCTTGGCTAATTCTTTTTTGGCTTTTTCAGTATCTTTCACGAGCGCTGCGTCTTCTTTCAGCATCTCTTTATTGATCGCAATGATCTGCTTGACCGTTGCTTCAACCTTGACGTGCTGTTTGACGGGCGCTTCAATATCATAAACCAACCCGCTACCAGCACCGGAGGATAAATAGTAATACAACATTGCCCATAACATCGTGTTGTGCTCCTCAGTTATTAAAAATTGCCAAATCGCGAGAGGTGATCTTTTTCCACTCGTCGTCGGTCGTCAGTTGCGCGAGTGCCATACGTGTGTGTATGACCAAAGAGCGATACTCCTTACGCGCTGACTGGATACGGTCGCCGAGTTGCCGGAACTCATCCTTTGACGCGTCATAATTCGCATTAAGACGCACTTCCTCCTTGCGTAGCCTTGCTAACTCTTCAACTCTGAGCTGCATTTCTGCTGCATTTTGGTCGGCGATTGCCTGCATCTGCTGAAGCCTCCCGGCATCCTTGATTGTGTTACGCAACGTGTCGCGCAAATCAATTGCGTTTGCCTGAAGCTGCTCCTTTCCTGTCTTCGCGGGCTCACTGGAACAACCCGATATACCGGCAACAAGGAGCGCCAGGCAACAACTCGCCAGCGCACTAACGAGCGCGGCGGGGATGAGGTTTTGTTTACGTGCGGTTTGCATTGTTCTCTCACCTCTTGTCGATGGATTGGTCATTTCACCTTCACGACTTCGCTGGGCTTCCAGCTTTTGTTGATGGCGTTTTCGGTCGGGCCGTAGAGCCGGAGGATGACGAAATAGCCTTTGCCGGGCACGGTGGCATTCCAGTTGGCTTCCTTGCCGGCGGGCGCCTTAGGGCCGAGGTAGATGTCCGTGCTGCCGTCGGCATTCTGCACCGGCTTGTCGCGCGAACCGAGCGACGGGAACGGCTTGCCGTTGGCCAGGCCGGAAGCATTCTCCGCCTCGTAGAGCGTCACGGACCAGAAGTTGGCGGCGGGGATGTTGGCCGGCAGGTTGATTTTATAGTTGCTGCCACCCGACAGGGCCTCGCCCTTACTGTCGTTGAACGCGATCATATACTTGGCACCCTTACCCGGGATTTGCGACACCATGCCCGGGCTGATCGAGTAGTAGTCGGTAAACATCCAGATTCGGGCGTCGAGATCCAGGTAAGGATAGGCTCCAGCGACATTCTCCCAGGCGAGGTTCTTCACACCGCCCGGATTCGCGGGCGTCCCGTCGGCCATCGGATTGAGCCAGCAGGTGCGGTCCGCATAGACGTGAAGATCGACACCGCCCACCTTGTCTTCAAAGCCGATGACCCGGCTCATCTTGTAGGCGGTCTTGGCGGCCCGATCCAGGATGGCCTTGGTCTTCGCATCGGGGTTGAACGGCTTGCCCTTGATGATGCCGATGGACGCCAGCATGCCGAACCCATCGGAGCTGGCGAGGTTGGCACCTTCGCTGTCCACGAGCGCTTTAAGTTGGTCGAACGCGCTGCCATCGCTGGTCGGCAACTCGTTGACCGGAACGCCCGAGGCGTTGGGATACTGCATCGGCTTGGCGGTGGCCTGGCCGTTCAGCGGATAGATCTTCGTCTGTTCCATCACGGCCACGGCGGCCGTGAGATCCTTCGGATCCTGATAGAACGAACGCAGGAAGACGAACACGTTGTTGGTCTCTGAGCGGTAAACATAATAACCCGCCGGAACCTCGCCCTTGTAGCCGGGAGGTATGAGGAGCATCTTGCCGCCCTTGCCCTCGTCGGGTCCGGGCAGGCCGACATCGCCGAAGAACTTACCGCCATCCACCGGGATGGGGCGCTGCCAGAAATCGAGCAGGATGCCCTGCAATCCCGGCGGCGCTTCCATCACCAGCGGTCCATCCTTGCCCAGGTCAAGGTAGCTGAGCGCATAGATCACATCGGAGTTCGGCGTTGTGATCAGCGTCTTGGCATCGAGCCGGTTTTTGAAAACCGGCAACACGTTGTAGCCTTTGCCGAAGACTTTTTCGGAGCCGAGCTGCATTCCAAGCGTGTTGATGAGCGGCAACGCCCAGAGATAGGTCTGCGTCGCCCGCTGGAACAGCAGTTCGTCGCGGAGCGTCTGCGCGGTTTCCTTGGTGGGGCGGTTTTCCTTGAACGGCGCATTGGCCAGTTTATCGAAACGGGTCTCCTGCGCGAGCGCCTGTGACGCAAGGCCGTTCATACCCACCGCGCAGATTAGCGCCGCGGCTACGAGGTTCTGTTTGTTTTTGATTTTCATAGTTTCGTTCTTTCAGTGGTTGATTGATTTGCTCACTTCACCTTCATGACGTTAGGCGGCATCCAGGTGCCGTCGAGGATTACCTTGTCAGCCCAGTACGATCGAATGTAGAGCGAGAACGTGCCATTCGGCGCGGGCACCCAGTTGGTTTCCTTGTCCTTGCCGGGCGACTTCGCGCCGAAATATAGCGTGAGTGAACCGTCCGGATTGTATTTCAGGAACGACTTGCTTTTCGTGCCGAGCGAGTAACGGTTCAGCGGGTTTTTACTGAACAGGTGATGTTCGTTGTAGAGGGTCATCGACCAAAAGCCCTGTACTGGCGGTTCCTGGCCTTTCGCGAAGGTGACGGTGTAATTGTTCTTGCCGTGGAGCTGATGCCCTTCGCTGTCGTTGTCACGATAGATATATTTTGTCTCGTTGGGCTTGTTGTCATACATGTTCGACTTGGCGGTGCCGGTGCGATTCAGGTAGTCGGTGCCCCACTGCGCGTTGTTCACCGGCGAGTACCAACCGTTGCCGGCAGAGCGGCCGTTCAGCTTCCACTGGAACAGCGGGGCAACTGTGTCTTTGTCGGCGGCAACAAAGGATTCCACCAGCGCCTTCTTGACCGCGGGATCCTTGGCGGCGGCCTCGAACACGGAATTGATCCAGCCGTAGAGGGCTTCCTCGCCGGGCAGCGGCGGCACGAGTTTCATCACTCCGGGAAGTTGATCGAAGTATTTTTCCGGAACGACCCATTTCGTTTCGCCTCCAGGACCAGGCGGCATCGGAAAGTGCGGCACCTTACTCCAGTCCGTGCTCTTCATCTTCCCGTCGAACTGACTGAGAGGATAAAACATGATCTGGCCGAGCACCGCCTGAACGGCCTTTGTGTCCTCGGCGTTATCGTCCTTGAAAATGCGCGGGGCGGTGAACGCCAGTTCCGTGGAAGAACGCACTACTGCCGTGATGCCTGCCGGAGTTTTACCCTTCCAGTTTGGGCCCACCATCAGGTAGAAGCCGGGCTTGGTACCATAGGGCTTGCCAATCTCGGCGAATTCATCGGTGCGTGCGTCATAGAGCGCATAGACCCAGAAGCGGTCGCCAAAATCAGGCACCTGAAAAACAACCGGTTCCTTGTCCAGCGCGAAGTATCCGCCGCCATACACCACGTCCTGGTTGGGGCAGGCGACGAAGGTCTGCTCCGGCTTGATGTAATCGTTCAGCATGGAGTTATAGCCAACCGGGGCCATGGGGAGGGTTCCGCCGTTCCAGCCGGGAACGTTACCGTTCTGACTTGTCACATAGGCAAATCCTGCGCGGCGGTTGTGCGAATTGACCATCGCATAACCCCAGACGTAAGCCATGCGGCCGACCATCTGGACATATTCCTTGGTCATTGTCGTCCCGGAGGCTGGGCCGGGCACTTCGGAAGCGGTTTGTGGCAGCGGCACTTGCTGTGCGAAAGCGCCAGTAGTTACGAGCATGGCCACCGAGAGTGCGGCGCCGATGAAGTTTTGTTTGTGTGTGGTTTTCATTTTTGTTTCCTTATGTTGGTCGTTTTGTGTGCATGTGGTTTTCGTGTTCAGCCCGCCTTGATCGCCCGTACCTCTGCGGCTCGCTCATCTACCGGGATAACGGGTAGTTCACCCTTCTTGGCGGGCAGGTTGCGCAGGTGATCCATGATCGCCTGCCACTCCTTGATCTCGAGGCCGGCGTGCTTCCCCACTGCGGTGTCGACACTGGCCGGGTCTGTCGTTCCCGGCGGCGGCAGAAGGTAACCCGAATTTTCGCGAGGCATTTCGAGCGCATCGACCCTCGACTTGAGGGGCGTTCCGTCCTTCTTTTTGGGCACGAGTGCCAACTTGCCTTTCGTATATTTGGGGATGGCCACGATGATCGGGCCGAGCATCAGCGGACAGGCGAGGCTATACAAGTGCGAGTCCTTGCCGCTGGTGTCGATGGTCTTGTAGCCGCGGTCAAGATCACCCAGTTCGATGGCCGTCACCACGTCGAAACGGGGCCGTGTGAGGTCGTAACGGAAGCGCATGCCAGAGGCGCGGGGAAAATACTCACCCGGATGAGCCGCGTTATCGATGAGAAAGAATTCCAGGAGATTCTTGAGATCCTGGCCGGTGAAATAGCCGGTCACCATCGTGCTGCCGGGGGTCGGATCCACCACGCCGGAGCCGAGCGGCGCCACAGTGAAGATGTCGTAGACCGTCACCACGCCGGTCTTTCCTCGGTAAATCCCCGCCCGCATCATGCCGTTGGCAGTGAGCCCGATGTCGGCCTTGGTGGCAGCGCGGAAGGAGTCGGTGACGAGATTGGCCAGCAGGGTACCAGCTGCGATGTCGGTGTACGTATTGGGCAAATCACGCGGAGCGATGGCCAGCGGCTGATCGATACTGTAGCCCCGCGACGCGAACGCTGCTGAGCTGACCGACTTCTTGAGTTGTTCGATGTCGTTGGCGATAGCCCGATCACCGGCGATGCTGTCGTCGATCGGAAGGAGCTGGTACGATGTAACGGTCGGCTTGTTCCCGTCCAGCGCGATCACCAGTTCGCCGAGATTGCGGCTCTCCTTCCCGGTCTGGACCACCGGTGTGTGGCCATTGACGATGATCGCCTCGTTCAGCTCCGTGTGGCTGTGGCCGCTGATCACCACATCGATTCCCGGCACGTCCCGGGCCAGACGCACGTCCTCGCCGTCGTGGTAGCCACCATCCGCTCCTTTCTCCAGACCGCCGTGGCTGAGCGCGATGACCACATCCACCTTCTCGGTCTCGCGCAGGATCTTCACTACCTCCCTGGCGGACTCGGTGGGGTCGGCGAAAGTCGTGGTTCCACCACTGGTGTAGATCATGGCCTCCTTGCCAATGCTGCCAAAGATGCCGAAACGGAGACCGCCACGCTCGATCACAATATACCGGCGGATCACGCCTTCGCTGCTCAGGCGCTGAAGGTCGGCCAAGCTGGCATCGCTCCCGGAAAAACTGGTGTTTGCGGCCAGCACCGCCGGGATGCGGCCGGCCTTGACGGCAGCGCCGATGGACTTGCCCAGGCCGGCAGGCCCAAGATCGAATTCATGATTGCCAAAGGTGGTGGCGTCATAGCCCATCTTGCCCATCAGGTGCAGCTCACCGCCGGTCTCGCGCGTCGCGGCGCTGAACGCCGTGCCCATGCTGTAGTCGCCTGCATCCAGTACCAACACCGGCCCCTCATCCTTGCGTGCGGCCGTGCGCTGCGCGATCAGGCTGGCCAGCCGCGCATAGCCGCCACGGGTGCTGTCGTCGTTGAGCGTGAACGGGGTGTAGTCCGCAGACGGGCCCATGCCGATGAAGCTCGCGTGCATGTCGTTGGTGTGCAGGATGGTGAAGGTCTTCGCGCCAGTTGGTGCCGCGGATAGGTACCCGGGCATGAGCATCGTAACGCTGATGGCTGCGGCACCCGCAAGGAACTCGCGCCGGGAAATTGTATCGCGTGACATGAGGGTGAAGGTCTCTTTGCCGTCCGCTGCTGCGGCCGATTGTTCGGTTTTGGTTTTCATGGTTTGGTTTGGATTTTTCATTGCTCCTCCGTTGCCTTTGCATGCGGCTGTGCCATCAGGACTCTCAAAATAAAAAAGACCGCACCTGTTTTGAACAGATGCGGTCTGCTGTATCAATTCAGCATTACGTCGAGCGTAGCGTCAGTTGCTTCCGTTGGCTGGGGCCGAGAGCTGCTCCATTACCTTATCGAGACTGAAGCTGCCGACTTTCTGGCTTGGTGGAAATTCCTTGAAAGTGGCAAGGAATTGCCCGACGTACTGCTGCGCCGGCACCAGCAGGAACACGCGGTCAAGCATCCAGTGCTGGTAGTCCATGGCGGTGTGTTGAGCCTCCTCGAACGGATCGCTGCGCAGGTTGAAGATCAAGGGTATGCGCCGCTCCACGAACGGCTCCGACCAGGCATCGAAGCCATGCGCGCGTTGTTCCTGGAACACAAGCTTCCATTGGTTGAAGCGCAGTGCCACCAGCTTGCCGTCGTCATTGAAATAGAAGAACTCATGGCGCGGATCGGGCGCTTTGCCGGCGAGCGTGTCGGTAATGTTGTAGCCGTCGAGGTGCACCTTGAAGGTCTTGTCGCCGACCTTCATGCCCTTTAGCAGCTGTTCCTTCACATCCGGAACGCCCGCTGCGGCCATAAGTGTGGGCAACATGTCCATATGAGAGAAGATGTCGTTGCTGATCGTGCCGGGCTTGATGGTGCCGGGCCAGCGAATCAGGGTGGGCACGCGGTAGCCGCCTTCCCAGTTCTCGTTCTTCTCACCGCGGAACGGTGCCGTGCCGCCATCGGGCCAGGAGAATTTCTCCGCACCGTTGTCGGTGGAATACATCACGATGGTGTTGTCTTCGAGGCCGAGTTCCTTGAGCTTGTCGAGCAACTGGCCGACCTGGCCGTCATGTTCGACCATACCATCCGGATAGGTGCCGAGTCCGGTCACGCCCTGGCTCTCCTTCTTCAGGTGCGTAAAGATATGCATGCGGGTGGAATTCCACCACAGGAAGAACGGTTTGTTGGCTTTCTTCGCGCGATCGAGATAGTCCAATGAGGCTTTGGTGACTTCCTCGTCGATCGTCTCCATGCGCTTGATGGTGAGCGGGCCGGTGCTCTCGATCCGCTGCGTGCCGTCTGCATTCGCCCAGGTGTGGATCACGCCGCGCGTGCCGAATTTCTTCTTCAACGCCGGATCCTTGAAGTAGTCGGCGTTCTCGGGCTCCTGCTCCGCATTGAGGTGGTAGAGCGAGCCCATGAACTCGTCGAAGCCGTGCATGGTCGGGAGGGATTCGTCTGAGTCACCGAGGTGATTCTTGCCGAACTGTGCGGTCATGTAGCCCTGCGCCTTGAGCAATTGGGCGATCGTGACGTCGCGTGCCTGCAAGCCTTCCTTTGCGCCGGGCAGGCCGACCTTGAGGTTGCCGGTACGCAAGCCGCTCTGCCCGGTAAGGAATGCGGAGCGTCCGGCGGTGCAGCTTTGCTCGCCGTACCAGTCGGTGAACACGGCGCCTTCCTTGGCGAGGCGGTCGATGTTGGGCGTCTTGTAACCCATCATGCCCATATTGTAGGCACTGATGTTGAACCAGCCGACGTCATCGCCCCAGATGATGACGATGTTGGGTTTCTTTGCCGCTGCTGCAAATGCCGGGCTGGCGATGAAAGCCAGACAGACAACAATTGCCGATAGCACGAATGCTATTTTATTCTTCATGTGTAGCCCCTTATTAAAAACTTATTATTCCCGGAAATTCCCAAAATACTCGTAACTCTTAGTTTGCAGCAAAACATTTGACGGCAAAAAATACTTCACCCTTTTTTGAAGCAAGGTCAACAACGACACTATAGCAACAAACATTGCAATATTACTAATTAAGGCCCCTTGCCGCGGATGGAATTGCACTGGCGTAACACCGAGGCGATGGCCACATCCGCTGGTGGACGACCAGTTGAGCTTTACTGCATGTGAGGTAATTTCTTTCTTGGTGCTCTGTATTGTGCGATGTTACTTCAACAACTAGAACTCAGAGCCCATCCATATGGCGCCAAGCTCACGGCATTACCTGCATCGATCAAAATCACGTAGCTTTCGCTACTCGAACTCGCTTTTCCCTGGCCGCCTTGACCAAAGAGTCGTAGTCGCGGTCGGTCTGCTCGGCATAGGCGAACGCAAAGCGCACAATAGCCTCATCCATGCCTTCGCTCTTGCCAAGGTAGCCGGCGATCATCGCGGGGTCGCCCGACTTAGCGTGTGCGAGGGAGAGCGCCCAGCCGCAAAGCTTGCAGTATTGGGGCATTGACTTCACGTTTTTTGGGTCGAACGCCGCGCCGCCCTTCATGTCGCGGAGCTGGCGCATATAAAAATGGCCTCCCTCCTTCTGTATGCCCCAGCCCAGGAAAATATCCGGAGCTCCCTGGATTAGCCGCTGTCCCACCACGACGCGCTTGCCCTCGCACTCCCAGCGGGAAGTCTTCGAGTAGGGCGCCAGGACCGAGGGTTGAGCTTCCTTGTACTGGAGGAACAGAGGGTCGTCGGTGCCGTTGCCGTTCATCAGGATGATCCAGCATCGGGTGCCGACGCTTCCCACTCCCACGACCTTGCGAGCCACGTCCATGATGCGGTACCGTGAAAAGAGCTGCTTGCGGTCGTCAGGGAGGGAAGCGAGGTATTGTTCCAGAGTTCGGGCGAGCACCTCTGCGATGGGACGGCCGTCTGCAGTGTGAGTTTCCCGGACAATGAGGGGCGCGTCCTCTACGATGCGCTGTTGGTTATCCACCAATTCCGACATCTTTTCGAGAACCTGCATATGACCCCGCTGCCGCGCTTTGATCATGATCCGCTCGCCTATCGCCTGCGCCTCCGGAGTTAGCGCTGCCAGAATGCGCGGTTCGTCAATGCTCGAGTACCAGACCTCCAGGTTCCCCATTCCGGCGTATTCGCGCATGCGCTTGCGGTAGCTTCTGACTGCGGCGCGGGCCACTTCCTCGCACAGGACCTTGTCCCCACCCATAAATCTGACAGCCACGACGGCGCTGGCGGCAAGACGCTTGAGGTCCCACTCCCACGCTCCCGGCAGAGTCTCGTCGAAATCGTTGATGCCGAACACGAGGTTGCGCTCGGCCGACGCGAACAAACCAAAATTGGCGAGGTGCATGTCGCCGTTCGCCTGCACCGTCAGGCCCGACACGGGTGTGTGCGCCAGATCGGCCGCCATCACGGCCGCTGATCCGCGCAGGAATGAAAACGGGCTCGCCAGCATGCGTGCGTAGCGGATGGGAACCAGGTCCGCGAGGCGTGTCTTGGCCTGCGCTTCAAGTATGGCCACCGGGTCCTGCCGCTTGGGCGCGGGCTTATAGTCCGCGTGCCGTTCGTGCGGCACCTTCTGGCGCAGAGCTTTGCCCGCTGCCATTCGCTCATCCACCGACGGCTGCTGAGTCGTGTAGCGAGCAAGCAGCTCGGCGTCATGTTTGCCTGCGGCGGGAGAGTCAGGTTTTGCTTTCATTATTCAGTCCTTCAGTTTCGCCATTTGAATTAATCAATCAGTTTCGACCAAAAGCATAACACTTATTACCAAGTTTCTCGGCTGAATAGTGCCCGCAGCCACCCGTCACCAGCGATATTGCAACGCTACCCCACCGAGGTTGTAATTGCTGCCGGTGCGAATCGACACGCCGGTGCTGGCGTAGAATTTGATCGAGTAGTTGCGGTTCACGGGCAGTGCCAAAGTGGCCCCAAAGCGTGAACTTTCCAGTGCATCATCGTTTTGCACTCCGTTGACTGTTGTACGCCCGCCGAAATCGTAAGTCGCATCCAAGGCACCCCACACGCCGCCCCCAAAACTGTAGGTGACGTGCGCCTGAGTGGTATACAAGGGATCCTGCGCGAGGGATCCACCGCCGTAATAGTCCTCATTCTTGGTGAAGAAAGTTGCACCCGTGGAAAGCTCCAGCGTGAACGCGCCCAACGCCTTGGAGACACCGATGTCCGGCTTGATGTACCAGCGGTTGGTGCCGAGGTTCACCAACTTGCTGGGGTCGTACTGGCCCAGGGGTGCGGACACCTGAACGCTCGCCCCGACAATCAGATCCTGCTGGTAGCCGGCAAACTCCTGCATCGACAATGCCGGTGCGCCTATAAAATTGACCGAGAAACGGAAGCGCGGGTCGTTCAATCCGGAAACTTGACGCTCCTTCGGTACACCGGAAACCAGCGCGGATCCGGACAACGCGGAATAAGGCATGATGACGTCAAACTTTCCGGACTTGCCCCACACATCCAGGGTGTGCACGTAGGCGAGGATTCCGGTGTCGATCTGGAGATGGGCTCCCTGGATCGGCGACGATGGATCGGTGGACAAACCTCCTTCGGAATAGGTATAAGCGGCAACCAGGAAGTTGAGTCCCGCCGGCGCGTTCGCGTAAGCCCTCGGTTCGGGTTCGGCAGCATGGGCAAGTGTAGAAGCCAAGACAAAAATGGCCACGACTACCAGCAATGCTCTGTGCACAATCCAATGTGAATTAATTCGCATGATTTTTATCGTGGCATGTGTGACGGATATTGCGTTATTTCCAGTTCCTCAAAGCGCCAGTGTGTTACTCACGCTAGACGAGCCAACGTCGCGCGATGAAGCGATACGCCAGCGCCGATACGAACCCGCCCGCGATCAGCAACACGCCGATCAGCAGCGTTCTCCAAAGGATATGGTCGGCCACGGCCTGCAGGTTTGATGCCGCGTGGTCCGCTGATTGCATGAGCACCGGCGTGCCATGCTCGATACCGGCCAAGAGCTTTTGAAGTTCGTTCGCGGTACGAGCAAATTCTGCGGCGGCGGCAGTGTACTCGGTAATGTCGAACGGCCGCGACGGCGGTTCGGTAGGCGCACCCGCTGCTGGTTTTGGTTTATCGAAGCGCCCGATGATTTGATCGAGGGAACGGATAGTTGCGTTGAGTGAGTCCGACGTTGCGGTACCCGCTTCGAGCGTGCCTCGCAGATCGGTGATCAGTGCGCGAGTCTGCATCGTATCCTTGGCAATCCCCTCCATAAACTGATGGATCGCGGCTTCGCGTTCCCGCGCCAGTATGTTCGGCAACTCGTCAGCGAGTTGCCCGGTTGCCGTTGCGGCTACGCCGAAGCGATCAGCGTCTGCGAGCATACGCTTGGTCTCCGGCATTGCTGCGATCTGGTAGCTGAGTCGCTCGACCTGCATGTCGAGTAGATTGGCCGCACGCTGCGCATAGTAGATCGTGCGCTCGGCGAGTTGCCTCGTCTGCGTCAGTTCGCGTACCGCAGGATCGAGCTGGCTGAGCGGATCCAAACCTAGCAGCGCGAACAGGCCGCCCTTCGTCCCGACTTCTCCAGGCTGCGGCCGGCCGATCGACTTCGCGAAATCATTGAAATGCACATACGAGACGGCGCGAATGTTTGGATTGCGCTCGCGCCAGTCGTCCATGATGCGCTGGAGCTGTATGATTTGATCGGCGGTAAGCACATCCGCCACGAGCTCTCGTGCCCGTGCTTCGAGGCGGCGGTGCGCTTCCTGGAAAGGTAATGCACGCTCACCAAATTTCTCACCGACCCACGCATCCTCGATGACCATACGGCTCAGTGTCGCGAGCACGACCATGTCAACCGCATTGATGACGGGATTCGGTCCGCTCGCGATCGTATAGGCAGCGGTAGACTGTGATAGCTTCCAATTCTGGGCGATGAGCCGATCCTCGGCGTTGTCCGTTGCCACCTGAAAACGCTGAACCGGTTCGATCACGCCGCCGGCATACTCGTCGGCGAAACGCATAACCTTGAGTTGAAGCTCCTGCAGCTGCTCGGCACGCTTGGCCGCATCCTTCTCGCTCCCCCGCATCATTGAGCAACTGCACAGTGCAAAGGCGGCGATACCGAAAACGAGAGACGAAAGAAACGACCGCAGCGGCCCTGTTCGCAGTTTGATCAACGGGGAAAAGCAATACTGCCAGCCCAGTTTGCAGGCCGCACCGGCAGTCTTGGCTAGGAGATGATAGTTGGGTAGAACTACTTGCATGTGGATGATCCTAAGGCATTGGCGAAGTCGTGCGTGAACGATAGCGTGCCAATTCGTGTGTTGATGTCTTGGGCTTGTGCACCGATAAGGCCTAGTTCTGTGTGGTATTCATTTCTGCCTTACTTTATTGTCCGGTTATGTCTTTACTCTGGTTGGTTTGTTCACTTCGCCTACTTGATGTCCGGCAGCACCCACCAGTGGTTGAAGAAAGGTTTCAACGGTCCGTAAAACCGGGACCAGACCCACAAGCCGCGATCGGAGCGCTTTGCCAAGTGATTCAAGTTGGACGTGAGAGTTTATAGGAAGTGTGTTCTGATTACTACGTACTACATCGTGTACTAATACAATTATAGAATATATTGTCAAAGTGCCAGAAATGGCACATTGCGTCCTCTAGCCAAAGCACCGCAAAGCAGGCATCCAGATGCTTGAGGAATTTACCATGTAAGGGTCCGCTTAAGTTTAGTTGCGGTCGTTTCAGACTTCACCTTTGAACGACTCCTATTGGCACGTTTCTGCCCTTTACCAATGGGCGTCCGCTTTGGGGCAGCTCAATTTTCTGCTGAATGCTCATCATTCCCTGTCCAAGTGACGGAAGG
>Ga0315271_10001319_pt1 | contig 14841 bp, 10 predicted proteins | sample C3_top_MG_FD_204664 | JGI IMG/M metagenome (GOLD analysis project Ga0315271, IMG submission 204664) | Sediment microbial communities from Yellowstone Lake, YNP, Wyoming, USA - C3_top | ecosystem: Environmental > Aquatic > Freshwater > Lake > Sediment | place: USA: Wyoming | collected 2017-08-01 | reverse complement strand
CAGATCGGCTACATGAACGGCCTGGCCCTGACCATCTTCATCGGCCAGCTGCCCAAGCTGTTCGGCTTCTCGACCGACGCGGACGGGCTGATCGCCGAGGCGCAGGCGTTCGTCCAGGGCGTGATGAACGGCGAGGCCGTGCCCGCCGCCGTCGGGATCGGGCTGTTCAGCGTCGCCCTGATGCTGATCCTCGGCCGGGTGCTCCCCAAGGTGCCCGCCGTGCTGGTGGCCGTGATCGCAGCCATGGTCCTGGTGGTGGTTCTGGACCTCGAGGCCAAGGGCGTGACCACGGTTGGCGTGCTGCCCACCGGCCTGCCGCCGTTCGAGATCCCCAGGGTCGGGCTGTCCGAGCTGCCGCTCCTGCTGGCGGGTGCCATCGGGATCGCCGTCGTCTCCCTCGCCGACACCATCTCAGTGTCGTCGGCGTTCGCCGGCAGGACGGGCCAGGAGGTCCGCCCCAACCAGGAGATGGTCGGCATCGGCGCCGCCAACGTCGCGGCCGGCCTGTTCACGGGCTTCCCCATCAGCACGAGCAGCTCGCGGACGGCAGTCGCGGAACGGGCCGGTGCGAAGACCCAGCTGACGGGCGTCGTCGGGGCTTCCGTGATCCTGGTGATGCTCGTCCTGGTGCCGGGCCTCATGCAGTGGCTCCCGAACCCGACGCTGGCGGCCGTGGTCATCGTCGCGTCGATCTCTCTGGCGGACATCCCGGCGACGGCCAGGCTGTGGCGCCAGCGCAAGACCGAGTTCAGCCTCTCGATCGCCGCGTTCCTGGGCGTCGCGCTGCTGGGCGTGCTGCCGGGCATCGCGGTAGCCGTGGGCCTCTCCATCCTGTGGGTCTTCCGCCAGGCCTGGGATCCGTACCGGACCACCCTGGTGGACGTGCCGGGCGTTCCCGGCTACCACGACACCCGGATGTACCCCGATGCCGAGGAGATCCCGGGGCTTGTCATCTACCGCTTTGACGGGCCGCTCATCTTCGCCAACGCCAAGACGTTCAAGACCGAGGTCCGGCACCTGGCCCACGCGGACCCGACGCCCAGCTGGATCATCATCGCTGCCGAGCCCATCACGACCGTGGACACGACCGCCGCGGAGATGCTCGATGAGCTGGACGACGAATTGGAGGCGAAGGGCATCAACCTCGTCTTCGCCGAGATGAAGGACGTCGTTCGCAACGAGATCCGCCATTACGGAATGGGCTGGCTGGCGGACCGCGACGCCTTCTATCCCACCATCGGGACCGCGGTAAAGGCGTATCGTCTGGCGGCCGGCATCCCCAAGCCCGAGAAGGTCAAGGTCGCGGACCCTGGGGAACCCCCGGAACCCCCGGAGCCCCCGGAGCCCCCGGAGCCCGACACCGCCGAGCAGACACCCAGCGTCCAGGAGGGATAGATGGCAGCCACAACGGACCGCAGGAAGCGGCACACGGCGCCGATCCTGGGCGGGATCCTGCCCATCGTCTCCGCGCGGATCCCACTGGACGTCATCGCCGGCGTCACGCTGGCTGCCCTGGCGATCCCCGAGGTCATGGGCTACGCGAACATCGCCGGGACGCCCGTCATCACGGGCCTCTACACGCTGCTCCTGCCCGTCCTGTTCTTCGCGCTCGTCGGATCCTCGCGCCACCTCGTGGTCGGTGCGGACTCGGCGACGGCCGCCATCCTCGCCACTGGTCTCGTCGCCATGGGCGCCGTGGCCGAGTCCTCGCAGTACGTGGAGCTGGCGTCGCTGGCCGCGCTGATGTGCGGGGTCCTGCTGCTCCTGGCCCGCCTGCTCAAGCTCGGCTTCATCGCCAACTTCCTGTCCCGCAGCGTGCTCATCGGCTTCCTGACCGGCGTCGGCATCCAGGTCGCGATGGGCCAGCTCGCCGGCCTGTTCGGCATCACGGGCATGACCGGAACCACGGTCCAGAAGTTCGTCGAGACGCTGAAGGCCATCCCGACCGAGACCAACGTCCCGACGCTCGTCCTGTCCCTTGGCGTGCTGGCCGTGGCCGTCGGCCTCCCGCTCCTCAACCGCAAGATCCCGGCCGCGCTGATCGCGGTGCTGGGGGCGATCCTGCTCAGCTACGCCGTGGACCTCACGACCTACGGGATCACCCTGCTCGGCCCCGTCCCCAGCGGCATGCCCGTGATCGGCCTCCCGATCGACGTGATGACGATGGACAACGTCACGGCCCTGCTGCCGACCGTCATCGGCCTCGTCGTCGTGATCCTGGCCCAGAGTGCCGCGACCTCCTCCGCGTACGCGCTCAAGTACGGCGACAGCTTCGACGAGAACGTGGACCTGGTCGGCCTCAGCGCGGCCAGCGTCGGGGCCGCCATCTCCGGCACGTTCGTCGTCAACGGCAGCCCGACCAAGACCGAGATGGTGGACGGCGCCGGTGGCCGCAGCCAGATCGCCCAGCTGGCGGCCGGCGCGATCGTCGTCATCGTCCTGCTGTTCCTCACCGTGCCGCTCTCCTACATGCCGAACTGCGTGCTGGCGGCGATCGTGTTCCTGATCGGCCTCAAGCTCGTCAACATCAAGGGCATGGCCGATATCGCCAAGGTGCGGCCCGGCGAGTTTGGCGTCGCCCTCGTCACGGCCGCGGTGGTGGTCGTCGTCGGCGTGGAGCAAGGCGTCATCCTGGCGATGGCCCTGTCGGTGGTCGAGCACCTCTACCACAGCTACCGGCCGTACGACATCCTCGTCGCGCCGACCACGGACGGCCGCGTGCAGACCGCCGCGCTGGCCGACGGCACGCAGGCCGCGCCCGGCCTCCTCGTCTACCGTTTCGGCGCCAGCCTGTACTACGCGAACGCCAGCCGCTTCAGCGAGGAGCTGATGGAGCAGGTGGAGGCCGCGGAGCCGAAGCTGCGCTGGCTGGCCCTGGCGTGCACCTCCGTCGGCGACATCGACTACTCCGGCGCCGATGCCGTCCGCAGGATGCACGAGGAGCTCAAGGCACACGACATCACGTTCGTCCTGCTCGATGCCAACGACCGCGTGCGCGCGCTCCTCGACCGATACGGGCTCACGAGCACGATCGGCGAGGACCACATGTTCGGCAATCTCGAGGATCTCCTGGCCGCGTATGCCGCACAAGCCGGCGCCGCAGCCCCCACCCCCACCCCCACCCCCGCCACTTCGCCCGAGACCGCAGGCTGACCAGCCCCGAAGGAGACAGCGCCATGACCGACACCCGCACCGACGTCCTTGTCGCCGGGTACCAGGATGTCGCCACGGCGACCTCCGACTTCGACGCGCTCGTCGCGCTGGTCAAGGGGAAGGCGGTCCGGATCGAGGGCGCCATCCTCATCACGCACGACGCGGACGGCGAGGTCGTCGTCCAGCAGAGCGGCGACCACCTTGGCCGCAAGGGTGCGACCTGGGGCGGCTCGGTCGGCTTCCTCGTGGGCCTGGCCGCTCCCCCGCTCCTGGCGGCAACCGTCATCGGGGCCGCGGCAGGCGGGATCGCCGGACGGTTCGCGAAGCACAAGATGGAGACCGGCCTCCACGACAAGATCGGCGAGGCGCTCAAGCCCGGCACCGCCGCCATCCTTGCGATGTTCGAGGACGACCAGGCGCTCGCCGTCCAGCAGGCCCTGGGCGGGGCGCTCGCGCGCTCCGTGGTCCAGACGGACAAGTCGGGCACGGCCGCGCTGAAGGAATCCCTCGCCGAGGCGATGGGCAAGTTCAGCCAGGACCGGACCGTGCTGCCGATCCCGGATCGCACCTTCGGCGGCGCGATCGGCCGCACGATGGACACCTCCGTCGCCGACTGGTCGATGATCCCCGGGCCCAAGGCGCCGGACGGTGCGCCCAACGTGCTGATCGTGCTCGTTGACGACGCCGGGTTTGGCGGCCCCGACACGTTCGGCGGGGAGATCCGGACACCGAACCTGACGCGCGTCCAGCAAACGGGCCTGACCTACAACCGCTTCCACGTGACGGCCGTCTGCTCGCCCACCCGTGCGGCGCTTCTCACCGGGCGCAACCACCACCGCGTGGGCATGGGCGGAGTCGCGGAGTTCCCCGGGCCGTTCCCCGGGTACACCGGGACGCGACCGCGGAGCTGCACGGCCCTGCCGCGGATCCTCAAGGAGAACGGGTACATCACGGGCGGCTTTGGCAAGTGGCACATGACGCCCGGGCGCGAGATGGGGCCCGCTGGGCCGTTCGAGCACTGGCCGCAGGGGTGGGGGTTCGACCACTGGTGGGGGTTCCTCACCGGGGCAGCCGGCCAGTACGACCCGATCATCACCCAGGACAACTCGGTCATCGGCGTGCCCGAGGGCGAGGACGGCAAGCTCTACTACTTCCCCGACGACATCACGGACAAGTCCGTGGAGTGGCTGCATGCGGTCCGTGCCCATGACGCCGCCAAGCCCTGGTTCCTGTATTACTCGACCGGCGCGACGCACGCGCCGCACCATGTGGCGCCCGAATGGGCCGACAAGTACAAGGGCCAGTTCGACGACGGCTGGGACGCCTATCGCGAGCGGACCATCGAGCGTCAGAAGCGGCTGGGCATCGTGCCGGCGGACACCGATCTTGCTCCCCGCCCCGCGGCCTATCCGGCGTGGGACACCCTGGGCGACGCCGAGAAGCAGCTGTACGCCCGCCAGATGGAGGTGTTCGCCGGCTTCTCGGAGAACGCCGACTGGAACATCGGCCGGCTCATCGACGCGGTCGAGGAGATGGGCGAGCTCGACAACACCCTGGTCATCTACATCTGGGGCGACAACGGCGCATCCATGGAGGGCACCATCACCGGGTCCTTCAACGAGACGACGTTCTTCAACGGCCTGGTCCTCAACGCCGAGGAGCAGATGGCCCTGATCGGCAAGTTCGGCGGCCTCGAGGGCCTCGGCGGCTTCCACAGCGCGCCGCACTTCGCCGCGGCCTGGGCGCACGCCCAGAACACGCCCTTCCAGTGGGGCAAGCAGATGGCGAGCCACCTCGGTGGCGCGCGCGACCCGATGGTCGTGGCCTGGCCGGGGCACATCCCGGCCGGCGGCCAGATCCGCAGCCAGTTCACGCACGTCATCGACATCGCGCCGACGATCCTCGACCTGGTCGGCATCCCGGAGCCCACGGCCGTGGACGGGATCGACCAGGAGCCGATGGACGGCACGCCGTTCAGCTACACGCTCGACGACCCGGCCGCCGGGGAGCGGCACACCGTCCAGTACTTCGAGATGTACGGCAGCCGCGCCATCTACAAGGACGGCTGGTGGGCCTGCGCACGGCTGGACAAGCTGCCGTGGGACTTCTCGGCGGCGACGCTGGCCCGGTTCAAGCCGGGCAGCGGCTACGACCCCGACCAGGACGCCTGGGAGCTGTACTACCTGCCGGACGACTTCTCGCAGGCGCACGACCTCGCCGCGGAGAACCCGGCCAAGCTGGCTGAGCTGCGCGAGCTGTTCTGGGAGGAGGCGGGCCGCAACCGGGCGCTGCCGCTGCTGGGCGGCATGGCCGTCTTCTTCGGGATCCTGCCCCCGATGCCGACCAACACCCGCCACACCTTTGCCGGCGACGTCCAGAACGTCTCCACCACGGTGATCCCGCGGATCTACGGGCGGTCGTACTCGATCGAGGCCGACATCAACGTGCCCGAGGGCGGCGCCGAGGGCGTGCTGTGCGCCTTCGCCGACTTCATCGGCGGGTTCTCGCTCTGGGTGGACGCCGACGGGCACCTCAACCACACGTACCAGTTCCTGGGCGTGGAGACCTACAAGCAGACCTCCACCGAGCCGATCCCGACCGGCGATGTCCTCGTGAAGATGCTGTTCGAGATCGACGCGCCGAAGCCGGGCTCCGGTGGCGACGTCACCCTGTGGGCGAACGGGAAGCAGATCGGCGAGGGCAGGCTGGACCACACCTGCTCGATGCTGTTCACCACCTATGCCGGCATGGACATGGGTCGCGACAACGGCGGCGTCGTGGACGACGCCTACGAGGACAAGGCGCCCTACGCGTTCACCGGGACCCTCCGGAACGTGGTCTTCGACCTCAAGCCCATGAGCCTGGAGGCCGAGCAGACCCTGCACGAGGCCGCATCGCACGCCGGCGTGGCCGGCGGTGCCGGGGGCTGAGGCCCTGACCCAGCCAGCCGCCGTGGTGGACGAAGGGGATGCACCCGGGGTCAACCGGGCGCATCCCGTCCACGTCTACGTGCACGTCGTGCTCGTGGCGTTGCTCGGTGCCGTCGCCGTGCTTGTCTGGCTGGTCGTCTTCGAGACGCTGACGAAGCTCCTGTGGGAGAACGACCTGGTCACGGCCAACCCGTGGCTGGCACCCGCGATCTGCCTGCCGTTCTCGCTGGCCGTGGGGCTGCTGGTCAAGTACCGCAACGCGCCCACGAACCTCGACGAGTCGTTGCTGGACACCCTGTCGGGCGACCTGGGCAAGGTGATGTGGCGGAGGCTCCCGGTCAACATCCTCCAAGCGTGGGCGTCGCTGCTTTCGGGAGCCGTCCTCGGGCCGGAGGGCGCCATCGGCGGCATCAGTTCCAAGCTCGCCATGCTCTATGCCGAGAAGATGGGGATCGCGGCGGAGGAGCGGCCGCGTTTGGTGTTCGCAACCATCGGCTCCGCGTACAACGGCCTCGTCGCCAGCCCGCTCTTCGCGGGGGTCCTCGCGACCGAGATCGAGCCCGATCCAGCCACCCGGGGCAGGACGCTGCCGGCCAACCTGATCGGCGGCGCCATCGGCTTCCTCGTGTTCGAGATGGCCGGCACCACGGGTCTCCAGGACTACCTGCACCTGGCCGGCGGGGCGACACTGCGACCGGTCGACATGGGCCTGGTCGTCGTGTTCGGCCTCCTCGGGATGGTCATGGCGATCCTCACCGGCCTGCTGTTCCGGGTGGCCGCCTCGGTCTTCGGCCGGCTCGAGGGCCGGGAGGTGGAGCGGGCGCTCATCGCCGGCGTGATCTTCAGCGCGGTGGGCATCTTCGCGCCGATCCTGCTGTTCTCGGGCGAGACGCAGATCCTCGAGGTGCTCGCCGATCCGGCCGCCTACGGGCCTGGCATCCTCCTCGCCATGGCCGCCGCCAAGCTCGCCCTGCTCGCCGTCGCCTTCAAGAGCGGGTTCCTCGGGGGCCCCGTGTTCCCTTCGATCTTCGCGTCCGTGTGCGTCGCGCTCGCGATCGACGCGATCTTCCCCGGCATCCCGATCGAGGTGCTCATCGGTGGGATCATGGCTGGGTTCCTGATGGTCCTGTTCAAGGCCCCGTTCATGGTGATCCTGCTGACGGTTGTCATGCTCCAGGCAGATCCAAACCTCACGGCGCTGATCGTGCTCGCGGTTGCCGCCGTCATGGTCGCCCAGCCGTACGTCGTCGCGGCCATCGCTGCACGCGGGACCGGGACGGCCGCGGGTGCGGCCGCGGGTGCGCGACCAGGTCGCTGATCCCAGCACGAACCCCACGGAGGAACGCGATGTTCACGCCCCTGCGAGCAGTGGCCCGGGACCCCGAGGGCAAGGTGCTCCTCGCCACTGCCTTCAGCCTGATCGGCATCGGGACGGTGGCCTACCACTTCCTGGAGGGCTGGACGCTGGTGGACTCGCTGTACTTCTCGGTGGTGACGCTCGCGACCGTCGGGTTCGGAGACCTCACTCCCACGACCGACGTCGCGAAGCTGTTCACGGTCGCCTACATCATGGCCGGAGTCGGGATCATCGCCGCGTTCGCGTCCGAGCTGTCGAAGGTCCGCGCGGCGACGCGGGCAGCCCGCCGCGAAGGCCGGGGGCACGACGAGGACGGCGAGGATGGCGCCCCCGGGGTGCCGAGCGCCTGACCCGAGTCCGCCTCAGCCGGGCGCGGCCAGGATCGCCATGGCCTCGTCGGCGAAGCGGCCACGGCGCAGCAGGTCCGCCATGAGGCGCATCGGGCGGTCCACGTGCGTGAAGAACGCCTTGTATCCCGCGCACAGGTAGTTGAGGCCGGGCTCGCCATCCGGGGTGTCGATGAACCGGTTGCGCGGGCACTCCCCGTGGCACGCGAAGCGCACCGGGCATTCGCGGCAGTAGCGGGGAAGCGTGTCGCGCTTCGCCTCCCCGAAGGCACGCTGCTCGGGCGAGGCCAGCATCGCGAGCATGTGCCGCTCGCGGATGTTGCCCAGCTTGAACTTGGGCTCGACGAAGTGATCGCAGCTGTACAGGTCGCCTGTGTGCTCGAGGGCGACGGCGTTGCCGCAGGTCTCGGCGAAGATGCAGACGGCCGGGCTGGTGCCAACCCATGACGCCAGCGCCGCGTCGAAGGCCTGGACGAAGACGGTGCCCACGTCCTTCTGCACCCATTCGTCGAAGATGCCGATGAGGAATCGGCCCCATCCGTCGGGCGTGACCGAGCGTTCCGTCACGAGGCCGCCCTCAAGCGTGTAGAGGGGCCGCTCCGCCTTGCCGGGGCCCTTGCCGGGGCCCTTGCCGGCGCGGTCGCCCCAGCCGGCGTTGGCCACGTCGATGGTCTCGGGCGTCGCGCGCTCCACGATCGGGATGAACTGGAGATAGCGCGCGCCCACCTCGTCCCGGAAGTAGCGGTAGACCTCCGGTCCGCGGTCCGCATTGGCCGCGTGGACGGTGCACAGGATGTTGAAGTCCGTGCCCGCCGCCTGCAGGATGCGGGCGGCGCGCAGCACCTTGGCGTGGGTCGGCTTGCCGCCCTTGTCCACGCGATACCGGTCGTGGATGTCGGGCGGGCCGTCCATCGACAGGCCCACCAGCACGTGGTTGTCCCGAAAGAATTCGGCCCACTCCGGCGTGAGGAGGGTCCCGTTGGTCTGGATCGAGTGCTCGATCGCCATGCCCGGGGGCCGGTGCCGTTCCACGAGGTCCATGGCGCGACGGAAGAAGTCGAGACCCATGAGCGTGGGCTCGCCGCCCTGCCAGGCGATCGTCACGAAGTCGGCGGCCTGGCTCTCGATCACCTGGCGGATGTACAGCTCGAGGAGGTCGTCGGCCATCCGGAACGGGCTGCCGGGATACAGGGACTCCTTCGAGAGGAAGAAGCAGTACGTGCAGTCGAGGTTGCAGACGGCGCCGGTGGGCTTGGCGAGAACGTGGAAGCTGGCGGGCGCTCCGTCGGGCCGCGGTGATGGGAGCGCGGGGCCGGTTGCGGGGAAGGTTGCGGGGTCCAGCCCAGCCGAGCGCCTGGCCGTCAGGGCATCGGCGGGGACGAAGGCGCGGGAGGGGTCCATGGCCCGGCCATCCTACGCGAGCCGGTGGGCCGCGCGCAGTGCGCGCCCCAGCCGCGGGAGCGGCGGCGTCTCACGCCCGGGCCGCAGCCTGTGCCGCCTTGCGCCCCACGCATGGTTTCCGGGCACCGGTGTCACCAACGTGCGCCCGACGCACGTCCGCGACACGAAACGGGCGTTTGCGCGATCCGAAAGCGTCGGCGCCGTGCGTGACACGCACGTTGGCGACCAGGTGGCCCCAGATCCATGCGTCCCACGCACGCGGGGTCCGCGGACGAGCCCCGCAGCCCGGCTGAACTACGACCGGTCCGCGGTGAGCGACGTGCGCAGTTCCGCGATCTCCGCGCGGAGCTTGGCCAGCTCGTCGGCAACGGCGGTCACGGCCGCGGGATCGGGCGAAGGCGTGACGGGCGAAGGCGTGACGGGCGCGGCGGGCGCGGCCGCTGTCTCCGGTTCCTTGGGCGGCGGCACCAGCATGCTGGCCAAGATGCTGGCCAGGGCGCCGATGATCCCGACGCCGGCGAACATCACGAACACGCCCGTCATGCGCCCGAACAGCGTCACGGGGAACAGGTCTCCGTAGCCCACCGTGGTGATGGTGACCAGGCCCCACCAGATCGCGTCGCCGCCAGTCTTGATGTTCGCGTCCGGCGAGACACTCTCGAACTGCAGGACCATCAGGCTCGCCACGCTCAGCACGATCCCCGCGGCCATCAGGGTGATGAAGGTGGCGTACTCGCCGCGGTTGTCCAGGACGTCCTTGACGATCATCGCCCGGTTGTTGCCGCCCAGGAGACGCGTGACGCGGGCCAGGCGGCTGAGCCGGGCGAGGCGCAGCAGGGCTCCAACGTTGAAGATGCCGATCGACGGGACCGACCCGAGCAGGTCCAGCCAGCCCCGCTGGCCGATGAAGTACCCCGACCTCGGCCGGGAACCGGTGATGTTGTAGACGAAGTCGATCAGGAAGATCACGCAGATCACGTTGTCGTAGATCCGCAGCAGGGAGAGCGTGTTCTCGTCGAGCGGCAGCAGCAGCAGGACCATGACGGCCAACGAGAACAGCGTCAGCACCAGCGTGAAGATGTTGTACGCGTTGCCGTGCTCGCGCATGACCGGCGCCTGGGCTGTCATTCGTGCCGCTCCTCGTCCCTGGGCACCGACCCGCGCCGGTGACCGCGCCATCCTACTGGGATCGGCCTCGCGAACGGGGTCGAATCCAGCGCCGCCGGTAGAATTGAGGGTCCCGGGGTCAGAGCCCGTCACCCGGAACGCACCAGACAGGGAGCACACGGAATGACCGAAGAGCAGAAGCAGACTGCGCCCGAGACCGCCGAGCAGGCACCGGCCACAGAGGCCGCGGCGCCCGAGATCACCGGTGTCATCATCGGGGCCGAGCAGGACGGCGTGGCCGAGGTGGTGGCCATCGTCACCGACGGCGAGACCACGGTTGCCGAGGCCGTCATCGCCGACGAGTACGGCGTGCTGGCCGAGGGCGCGATCGGCGTGTCGGGCAACAACGCGATCATCGTTGCCGCCTTCGCGGACGAGAACGCGGCCAAGCAGGCCTACGAGAAGCTCGTCGCGGCCGAGAAGGCGGGGACGCTTGACATCGAGGGCGTCCTCGTCGCCAGCGCCGACGACAAGGGCAAGATCAACGTCGTCAAGATGACCGACCACAAGACCCGCAACGGGTTCCTCGGTGGCGCGGTTGCCGGTGCGGTCGTGGGCATCATCTTCCCGCCGGCCATCATCGCCAGCGCCCTGTGGGTCGGCGTCGGTGGCGCCGCCATCGGCAAGATCCGCCACACCGCCGCCAAGAGCGCGGCCGCCAAGGAGCTCGCCGCGGTCCTGGGGCCGAACACCTCCGGCATCATCGCGCTGGCGACGCTGGCCGCGGTGCCCGAGGTCGAGAAGGCGCTGCCCGAGGCGACGGCCGTGAAGTCCGCGCCGGTCAGCGACGAGACCGCCGAGCTGGTCAAGGAAGCCGCCAAGGAGGCCGGGGCCGCGCCCGAAGCCTGATCCTCAGGCACCACCAAGGGCCGTCCGGTTCGCCGGGCGGCCCTTCTTCATATCCGCTGCCGCGCGCCGGGTGGGCCGCACGAGGTCTGCCCACGGACCCCTGCCGACCTCTGGGTCCGCGAGTATCCTGCGGGCAATGTCACCGATCGACGTCGTCGTCTTCGCGCTCGGCGCCCTGGTGGCCGCCCGGGTGATCCTGAGCTCCATCCGGACCTTCATCCTGCCGCGGGCGGCGAACGACACCGTCGCGCGCATCGTGTTCCGCACGACCCGGCGCGCGTTCGATGTGGTCACCGGCCCTTCGAAGCCCTATGAGCGCCGCGACCAGCTGATGGCCTACTTCGGGCCCGTCGCGCTGGTCGTGCTGCCGGCGGTGTGGCTCACCCTGGTGCTCATCGGCTATGCCGCGATGTTCTGGGCGATTGGGGTCCGCCCCATCCACGACGCGATCGGCGCGAGCGGCTCCTCGCTCCTCACGCTCGGGTTCGCACGGCCGGCCGTTCCCGGTGCGGACCTGCTCGCCTTCAGTGAGGCGATGATCGGCCTGGGCCTGGTCGCACTGCTGATCTCGTACCTGCCGACGATCTACGGCGCCTTCTCGCGGCGCGAGCTGCTCGTCAACCTGCTCGAGGTCCGCGCGGACTCGCCGCCCTCGCCGGTCGTCCTCATCACGCGCTTCCACCGGCTCCACGGGCTGGAGGCGCTGGGCGAGATGTGGGAACGCTGGGAGGAGTGGTACTCGGACATCGAGGAGACGCATACCTCGCTGAGCGTGCTCGTCCACTTCCGCTCGCAGCAGCCGGACCACTCCTGGGTGAACGCAGCGGGCGCCATGATGGACGCGGCTGCGATGGTCCGATCGTCCGTGGACATCCCGATGGACGTCCGGGCGGACCTGATGATCCGGGCGGGGTACCTGGCGGTCCGACGAATCGCGGCCGTCTTCCACATCCCGTACGACCCCGCACCGTCCCCGGCGACGCCCACGAGCATCGACCGCGCGTGCTTCGATGAGGCACTCGGGATCCTCGCCACGGCCGGGGTGCCCCTGGTCGCCGACCGCGACCAGGCCTGGCTCGACTTCAACGGCTGGCGGGTCAACTACGACGAGGCGCTGCGCGGTCTCGAACGGCTGACCGTGGCGCCGATGCCGTGGTGGGACAGGCCGATGCATTCGGCATGGATCACGGACGAACCGGTGGCTGCGGTGGCTGCCGCCCACGACGCGGGATCGACCGGGCCGGGGACGACCGCGGGCGATTGACCAACCGGGCGACTGGAGCCTGGCGCATTGACGAAGGGGCGCGAGATGTGGAACGACGGTCGGGACCTGTGGCCCGAGGAAGCGATCGAGGCAATCCACGAGGCGTCGCTCGCGGTTCTCGGGCGGGTCGGGGTCCTCGTGGAGTCGCCCGCGGCCCGTGAGATCCTCCTGCGCGCCGGTTGCGCACCTGGCACGGGAGACCGGGTCCTCCTTCCGCGCGCCGTCGTCATGGATGCCGTTGCGGCCTGCATGCCCAGGTTCACCCTGGTTGCCCGCGACGACGCCCGCTCCATCCCTGTCGATGCCGATCCAGGCACCACCTACGTCCACAACATGGGCGGCGCCCGCGACATGATCGACCCGCGGACGGGGGCTGGCCGGCGCGCGACGATGGCCGACCAGGTCCGGCTGACCCGGGTCATGCACCACATGGTCAACCTCCACAGCGTGACCTCGCTGGTTCAGCCCGACGACGTCCCCTACCCGCTCGAGCCGCTCTACTCGTACCTCGTGCTCGCCCACGAGACCGACAAGCCGCTGGGCGGGCCCGGGATCTCGCACGCCTTCCAGGCCGACTTCCTGCGCCGGATGGCGACGGCGGTCACGGGCGCGGACGGGTCGGGCGGCCGGTACCCCGTGGACCTCGCCTTCTCGCCCGTGAGCCCGCTCCAGCTGGGCGCCGAGGTCACCGATGCGCTCATCGCCACCGTTCGTGCGGGCCAGGTGGCGGTCGAGATCCTCCCCTGCCCGGCCGCCGGCACGACCGCACCGGGCTCTGTCTCCGCGGCCGTCGCGACCCAGAACGCGGAGGTGCTGGCGGGCGTCGTGCTGGTCCAGGCCGTGGCGCCCGGGACGCCCGTCTACTACGGACCGCGGCTCTCCTCGATCAACCCGCGCACCGGGGTTGTCACCTCCGGGCCGCCGGAGACCGGCGTCGCGTCGATCGCGGCCACGCTGCTCGCGCGCCGCTACGGCCTGGCCTGCGACTGCTACGGCCCCACCAGCGATTCGGTCGTCGTGGACACCCAGTTCGGCTACGAGCACATGGTCAATGCGCTGGTCGGCCTCGCCGCGCGGCCCCGGTTCCTCAGCGGTCCCGGCGAGAACCAGGGCGGCGGAGGCGGGTCCCTCGAGGCGCTCGTCATCGACGACGAGGTCCTCAACTACGCCTTCTACGCGCTGGCTCCGCGTCCGTGGGATCCGGCTGCGCTGGACGTGGAGGCGATCGTGGAGGGTCTGGAGTCCGGCTTTGGGTTCCTGGCCACCGCGCACGCGCGCAGATACCTGCGGAGCGACTTCGTGCGGCCCCTGCTCAGCTACCGCGGCGGCATGGCCGAGTGGGCGTCATCGGGGCGGACCGGGCTCGCGGACCTCGCCACGGAACGGGCTGCCGAGTACGTCTCGCGGGTTCCGGTTGGCCTCCCGGACGATGTGCTCGACGAGCTGTGCGGGCTCATCGGGGCCGCCGCGCGGTCCATCGGCCTCGCCGAATGGCCGGATCCGCGCCGGATGCTCGTCCTGCCGTAGGTGCCGGCGCCCGCGACTCGCCGCTGCGCAGCCGCGACCCACCTGCGAGTCACCAGCGCCCGGTCCCCGCACGACCTCGGCCGCCAACCCGCGGTTTTGGTCGCATCTCCTGCACGGCCGACCGCCATCCGACACGCACGCGAGTCGCGGCGCAACGGGTTGGCGCGAGTCGCGGCGCAACGGGTTGGCGCGAGTCGCCGAGCGTCGCCTCCTGGCGAGCTGAGGCCAGCCGGAGTCCGCGCTAGACGGATCCACGAGCGTCAGTCGTCCAAGGAGCTCCACATCTGCACCGGAACACCGGCCTTCTGCAGGTCGATGCCCGGATCCCTGCCGGGACCGGCGTCGTACCAGGCCTTGAGCAGCGCCAGCGGGTCGTCCCCCGGGGCACCCCCGAGCGCGGCGATCATCGCCGGGATGGCCGCCGGGCCGATCGACCACTCCCACTCGTACCGGCTGTTGCCCTTGCCCCAGAATCGGCTGACGCCGGGGCCGACGTCCGTGCCCTCGATGGCGATGGCCCCACCCATCCGCCACTCCGCCTCGAGCTTGCGCGTGCCGTCCTCGTCGCGCTGGTCGCGCAGGGTGACGAAGGCCAGGTGCGTCTGCGTGGTCATGCCTGGGCTCCCTTCTCGGTTGCGGCGAGCCGCTCCAACTCGGTGACGGTGCGGTCGAGCTCGTCCACCAGCTCTCCCGGGTGCGCCGGATTCGCCCGGAAGGCGGTCACGAGCGCCCGGTAGTTCCACAGCGTCTCGTCCTTCGACGCCTTGAACCGGCCCCACAGGGCCGCGCCGACACGCCGGTGGTCCATCGCCATCGACCGGGCGTTGTGGAGCTTGTCCGAGGCCG
>Ga0315271_10001318_pt1 | contig 14850 bp, 10 predicted proteins | sample C3_top_MG_FD_204664 | JGI IMG/M metagenome (GOLD analysis project Ga0315271, IMG submission 204664) | Sediment microbial communities from Yellowstone Lake, YNP, Wyoming, USA - C3_top | ecosystem: Environmental > Aquatic > Freshwater > Lake > Sediment | place: USA: Wyoming | collected 2017-08-01 | reverse complement strand
TCCGGAACACGCGGCGTCCGGTGAGCTTGAACGACGCCACCTGGATCACCACCGACAGCGTTTCGACGACGAACACGCCGCCCATGATGAAGAGCACGATCTCCTGGCGGACGATGACGGCGATCGTCCCGAGCGTCGCGCCGAGGGCGAGCGCGCCGACGTCGCCCATGAACACCTCGGCGGGATAGGCGTTGAACCACAGGAAGCCGAGCCCGGCGCCGGCCAGCGCGCCGCAGATGACCGCCAGCTCGCCGGCGCCCGCGATGTACGGAAACTGCAGGTAGCGCGCGAAGATCGTGTTCCCGCTCACGTACGCGAACACGCCCAGCGCCGCGGCGATCATCACCGCCGGCATGATCGCGAGGCCGTCGAGGCCGTCGGTGAGGTTGACCGCGTTGCTGGTGCCCACGATCACGCAGTAGGTCAGCGCGATGAAGCCCCAGACGCCGAGCGGATACGTCACGGTCTTGAAGAACGGCACGATCAGGTCCGCTTTCGGCGGCAGGTCGAGGTTGAACCCGCTGCCGACCCAGGCAAAGAACATCTGGACGAAGCGCGCGTTGTCGGGGGCGGAAACCGAGAAGGCGAGGTACACGGCGGCGATCAGCCCGATCACGGACTGGGCGCCGAGTTTCGCGCGCGCGGAGAGCCCTTTCGGATTGCGGTAGACGACCTTGCGGTAATCGTCGACCCAACCGATGGCGCCGAAGCCGGCCGTCACCAGCAGCACGACCCAGACGAACCGGTTCGACAGGTCGCCCCACAGCAGCGTGGTGACGACGATCGAGACGAGGATCAGCGCGCCGCCCATCGTCGGCGTGCCCGCCTTGGCCAGGTGCGTCTGCGGACCGTCGTCGCGCACCGACTGGCCGATCTTCATCCGCGTGAGCCAGCTGATCATCCGCGGGCCGACCACGAACGAGATGAGGAGCGCCGTCATCGTCGCCAGCACCGCGCGCAGCGTGAGGTAGCCGAAGACGTTGAACGCGCGAATCTCCTTCGCCAGCAGTTCGGTGAGCCAGAGCAGCATCAGCGCGGCCCTCCGTCCGGCGCTTCGCCGGCGAGCGCGGCGACGACGCGCTCCATCCGCATGAAGCGCGAGCCTTTGACCAGCACCGTCGTGCCGCGATCGATGGTCGCCGCCGCGTGCTGCGCGAGCGCCTCCACCGACATGAAGTGGAGCGCGCCGGCGCCGAACGCCGCCACGGTGGCTGCGGCGAGCGCGCCCACGGCGAGGAGGCGGTCGATGCCCTGCGCACGCGCGAATTCGCCGATTTCCTCGTGAAACGCCGGACCCTGCGCGCCGACCTCGCCCATGTCGCCCAGCACCAGGCATTTCGGTCCCGGCATCCCGGCGAGCACCGCGATCGCCGCGCGCACCGAGTCGGGATTCGCGTTGTAGGTGTCGTCGATCACCACCGCGCCGCTTCCCGCCATGCGCGGCACGAGCCTGCCAGCCACCGGGCGAAAGGCTTCGAGCCCGCGCACGACGGCAGCCAGCGAAACCCCCGCCGCGAGCGCCGCCGCGGTCGCAGCCAGCGCATTGGCGGCGTTGTGGCGGCCCGGCGCCGCCAGCCGCACCGTCGCCTTGCCGGCACGGGTCGACAGTTCGAGCGTGCCGGCGGCAGCGGCGGGCACGAAGCGGCCGGCAACGGCCGCCGGATGATCGAGCGCGAAATCCACGACGGCCGCCGCGCGCTCGCGCGCCGCGTCGCGCCACACGCCGATGTGGGCGTCGTCGGCATTCAGCACTGCGGTGCCGCCGGCGGCGAGCGCCCGGATCAGTGCGGCGTGCTCCTCCGCGACGGCCGCGGTGCCGTGCATGAACTCCTGATGCTCGCGCTGCGCGTTGTTGACGATCGCGACCGTCGGCTGCGCGATCGCCGCGAGCTCCGCGGTCTCGCCGGGATGGTTCATGCCGAGCTCGATCGCCGCCGCCCTGTGGGGCGCGCGCAGGCCGAGCACCGTCAGCGGCAGGCCGATCGCGTTGTTCAGGTTGCCGCGCGTCGCGTGCACGGCGCCGGCACCGAATTCCGCGCGCAGGATCGACGCCACCATCTCCTTCACCGTCGTCTTGCCGTTGCTGCCGGCGATGACGACCACGGGAAGCGTGAACTGCGCCCGCCAGTGGCGGGCGAGCTGTCCGAGCGCCGCCAGAGGATCGGCGACCGCGATCAGTTCGCCGGCAAGCGCGTCGGCGCGATCGGCAGCGACCAGCGCGGCGACCGCGCCGCGCGCGAATGCCGCGGGGACGAAATCGTGCCCGTCGAACTGCTCGCCCTTCAACGCGACGAACAAGTCGCCCGGGGCGAGCGCGCGGGTGTCGGTGGTCACGCGGGCAAAGCGCACGTTGCCGCCGTACAGGCGTCCGCGCACGACGCCGGCAGCGGTTGCCGTGTCCATCATGCACCGCTCCATGTGGCGAGCGCTGCGGCCGCGACACGCGCATCGGAGAACGGGTGGCGGACCCCGCCGCGCTCCTGATAGTCCTCGTGGCCCTTGCCGGCGATCAGGACGACATCGCCGGCCCGGGCCCCGGCGATCGCCGTGCCGATCGCGGTCGCGCGATCCAGCTCGACGCTCCAGCGCCGGTGGGTCGTGGCGCGGATGCCCTGCACCACTGCGGCGGCGATGGCGACGGGGTCTTCCGTGCGCGGGTTGTCGCTGGTGACGATCAGGCGGTCGGCGACCTCGGCGGCGACCTGCCCCATCTCCGGCCGCTTGCCGGTGTCGCGATCGCCGCCGCAGCCGAACACGCAGACGAGCTCGCGCGCGGGAGCGACCCAGGGCCGCAACGCCGTCAGCACCTTCATCAGCGCGTCGGCCGAGTGGGCGTAATCGACCACCACCAGCGGCAGGCCCTCACCCCCCAGCCGTTGCATCCGCCCGGGCGGGGAATCGACGCGCGCCAGCGCCGCCAGCGCCGCCGCCAGCGGCACGTCGCTCGCGAGCAGGACACCGAGCACCGCGAGCGCGTTCGCCGCGTTGAACGCGCCGATCACGGGCGCGCGGACCTCGCCCTCGCCCCAGGGGGTCGCGACCGCCAGCGCAATGCCGGCGGGTGTCGACGCGAACGACATCGCCCGGATGTCGCCGCTGGCCAATCCGTAGCTCAGCACCTTGACACCGCTCGCCCGCGCAGCGTCGATCAGGTGCCGCCCGAACGGGTCGTCGGTGTTGATGACGCAGGTCGCGAGCCCGGGCCAGGCGAAGAGCTTCGCCTTCGCCGCGCCGTAGGCCGCCATCGTCATGTGGTAGTCGAGGTGATCGCGGGTGAGGTTGGTGAACACCGCGACGTCGAACGCGACCGCATTGACGCGCCCTTGGTCGAGGCCGTGCGACGAGACCTCCATCGCCACCGCGGCCGCGCCGGACGCCCGGAATTTCGCCAGGGTCTCGTGCACCAGCGCCGCATCGGGCGTCGTGTGGAGCGCGGGGGCGAGGGCGCCGACGAGACCGTTGCCCAGCGTGCCGATCACCGCGGCGCGCCGGCCGCAGCGGTCGAGGCACTGTGCGATCCACTGCGTGCAGGTCGTCTTGCCGTTGGTGCCGGTGACGCCGACGATCCACAGCGCCTGCGACGGGTGGCCGTAGATCGCGTCGGCGATCGCGCCCAGCTGCGCGCGGAGGCCGCCGACCGGGCGGTTCGCCACGTGCCACGCCGGATTCCACTCGAATCCGGCGTTGTCCCAGAGCACGACACCCGCGCCGCGGCCGATCGCGTCGGCGATGAAAGCGCGCCCGTCGGCCTGCGTGCCCGGGAACGCGGCGAAGGCGTCGCCGGGGCCGACCTGCCGGCTATCGGCGGTGATGCGCGCCGGCGGCGCGCCGATCCCGGCGACGAGCGCGGCGGGATCGATCGTTGCGGCGCGGGCGGCAGCCATCATGATTCCTCGCGGACCTCGGCGCCGGGCGGCGGCAGGATGATGTTGCCCACCGGCGCATCGGGCGGCACGCCCAACATCTGCAGCGACGCGCCCATGACGCGCGAGAACACCGGCGCCGCGACGGTGCCACCGTAGTACTGGCCGGCGGTCGGCTCGTCGATCATCACTGCGACCACCAGCCGCGGCTCCGACGCCGGCGCGAAGCCGACGAACGACGACACGTACTTGTTCGCGTACCCGCGGCCTTCGAGCTTGTGCGCCGTGCCGGTCTTGCCGCCGACGCGATAGCCGGGAACCTGCGCCTGCGGCGCGGTACCGCCCGCCCCCACCGCCAGTTCCAGCATCCGTCGCACCGCGCGCGCCGTCTCCGGCTTCAGCACCGGCCGGCCGGCGACGGGGCCGTTGGCCTTGAGCAGCGTGGCCTGCTTCAGTTCGCCGTCGGTGGCGAACACCGTGTACGCGCGCGCCAGCTGCACGAGATTCACGGAAATGCCGTGGCCGTACGCCATCGTCGCCTGCTCGATCGGTTTCCACGTCTTCGCCGGGCGCAGGCGGCCGGCGACTTCGCCGGGGAATCCGGTCCTGGGCGGCGTGCCGAAACCCGCGTCCGCGAACATTCGCCACACGGTCTCCGACGGCAGCGACAGCGCGATCTTCGCCGCACCGACGTTCGACGATTTCTGGATCACCTGCTCGACCGTCAGCGCGCCGTGCCGGTGCGCGTCGTGGATCGTGTTCGGGCCGATCGTCAGCGTGCCGGGCGCGGTCTCGATGATCGTATCCGGTCGCACCTTGCCGGCGTCGAGCGCGCTCGCGATCGTGAACGGCTTCATCGTCGAGCCGGGCTCGAAGACATCGGTCAGCGCGCGATTGCGCATCTTTTCCCGCGCCACGCGGTTGCGCGCGTTGGGGTTGTACGTGGGCCAGTTGGCGAGCGCGAGGATCTCGCCGCTCTCGACGTCGAGAATCACGAGCCCGCCCGCCTTCGCCTTGTTGAGCTCGACAGCGGCCTTCAATTCGCGAAACGCGAGGTACTGCAGCCGCGAGTCGATGGCGAGCGCCAGGTCGCGCCCGGCCTGCGGCGCGCGTATCGCCTCGACGTCCTCGACCGCGTCGCCGCGGCGATTGATGATGACGCGCCTGCTTCCCGGCTTGCCGCCCAGCCACTCCTGCTGCGCCAGCTCGATGCCTTCCTGGCCTGCGTCCTGGTCGCCGGTGAAGCCGAGGATGTGGCTCACTGTCTCGCCACCCGGGTAGAACCGCCGGTACTCGTTCTGGTCGTGAATCCCCTTGATCCTCAGTTGGGCGATGCGCTCGGCCACCTCGGGCGGCACCTGCCGCGCAAGAAAGACGAAATCGCCGCCGCCGAGCTTCCGCGCGAGCGCCTGCGGCGAGGTCTCGAGCAGGTTCGCGAGCGCCGCCAGCTCTGCCGGCGCCGCCTCCACCTTGGCCGGAAACGCCCAGATCGATTTCACCGGCGTCGAAATGGCGAGCGCCTCGCCGTAGCGGTCGACGATGCGGCCGCGGTGTGCCGGCAGCTCGATCTCGCGGCTGTAGCGCGAGCTGCCCTGCTCCTGCAGGAATTCGTTGTCGATCCACTGCAGGTAGAGCGAGCGAACGGCGAGTCCGCCGAAGAGCAGCGCGATGAACGCGAACATGAGCGGCGCCCGGAAGCGCGGCAACGCGGGCAGCGGCGCCGCGCCGCGCCGCGCGCCTGCCATAGCCCCCCCCGCGCCGCCTCTCATCGCGCGCCGCCCGGCACCATCTCGACCCGGCCCGGGCCGGGCAACTGCATCTTCAGCTGGTCGCGCGCGATCTTCTCGGTGCGGGCCGGCATGGCCCAGGTCGACTGCTCGAGCTGCAGCTGGCCGTATTCGGTTTCATACCCGCGCGCGGCCGAGCGTTCGCGCTCCAGCTCGACGAACAGCTTGCGCGCCTGGTGCCGCGACGTGACCAGCGACAGCGCGCAGGCGACGAGCACGGCGAGCAGGAGGAGATTGAGGCGCACCATCGCCGGCTTAGTGCTTCGTCATGCCGCCGGCAGCGGCGGGCGCGAACTCCGGCGGCACCGGGTGCCCGGTGCGCTCGGCCACGCGCAGCGTTGCGCTGCGGGCGCGGGGATTCGCCGCGATTTCCCGGTCGGAGGGCCGGATCGAGCGGCCGACGACCTTGAGCGGCGCACCCGGCAGCACGTCGGCGCGGATGGCCAAACGCGCGAGGCGCGGATCGCCGCCCCAGGGCTGCGAGCCTTGCCGGAAGAAGCGCTTCACGATCCGGTCCTCGAGCGAATGGAAGCTGATCACCGCAAGCCGGCCGCCGGCATTCATCAATGGCACGATCCGCGGCAGCGTCAGCGCGAGCTCCGCGAGCTCCCGATTGACGAAAATGCGGAGAGCCTGGAAGGTCCGCGTGGCCGGATCCTGACCCCAATCACCCCGCGGGCGCGCGCGGACGGCTTGGGCCACGACCGCCGCCAGCTGCCGGGTCCGGATGACGGGTGCGAGCGCGCGAGCCGCAACAATCGCTCCTGCAATCGATTGAGCAAACCGTTCTTCACCATAGTCGCGTAGTACCTCCGTCAGTTCGCGTGCGCCGGCACGCGCGAGAAACTCGGCGGCCGACTCGCCGCGCGTGGGATCCATCCGCATGTCGAGCGGCCCGTCGGCGCGGAAGGAGAATCCACGCTCCGCGTCGTCGATCTGGGGCGACGAGATGCCGAGATCGAGCAGGACGCCATCGACGTGCGCGATGGCGAGCCCCGCGAGCGCCTCCGGAAGCTCCGAGAACCACGCGCGGCGAAAAGTGAAACGCGAGTCGGCGAGGGCGCGCGCCGCCGCTTCGGCCGCGGGATCGCGGTCGAGCCCGACCAGGCGGCCGGACGGACCGAGCGCGGCAAGAATGGCGCGCGCGTGGCCGCCGCGGCCGTAGGTGCCGTCGACATAGATGCCGCCCGGCCGGATGGAGAGTGCGGCCACGGCTTCTTCGACCAGGACGGGGACGTGGCCATCTTCGTCCATCAAAGCGAGAAGCCGTCGAGTTCCGGCGGCAGGTTGCCGGCGGAGAACGTGATCGCCTGCGCGGTCTGCTCCTGCCACCGCGCGTCGTCCCACAGCTCGAACTTGTTGCCCTGGCCCACGAGCACGACCCGGTGGTCGAGGCCCGCATACTGGCGCAGCGCCGGAGACACGAGGATGCGTCCGGCGTTGTCCATGTCGACGTCGTCGGCGTGACCGACGAGCAGCCGCTGCAGCCGGCGGATTTCGCTATTGAAAGACGACAGCGCCATCAGGCGCGCCTGGATCGGCTCCCACGCGAGGCGCAGATAGAGGAGCAGGCAGCCGCTGGGATCGACGGTGAGGATCAGTCCGCTGCCGCCGGCTTCGGCCGGCGCCGCGCCGCCCGCCGCCAGCGTTTCGCGGTAGCGGGCGGGAACCGCGAGACGGCCTTTGGCGTCGAGCGCGAGATGGGTCACGCCCCGAAACACCGTCCCGCTGGCCGTCGATGCTGCCGCTCCCTGCGCCACTGCCGTCCCCTCCGCGCCGCGGGAAAGGTGAGCGCTCAGTCACCGGATTGGCCGACCGGCATCGAACGCGCGCACATTACCCCACTTTTACCCACTTCCTACCACCCCTGCGGACTATAAGGGAATCCTCGGACATTGGTCAACGCTTTTTCCGTTGTTCCATCAAGCACTTAGTCTCGATGTTGCACAAAACTCTTCTGCGATTGTAAACATATACTTAGCGCGTAAACCAAAAGTAAAACACTAAGATTTAAGCGATTTGTGCGCCGCCTTCGTACGATCGTTCGATAGCTACGGACAACCGGTAGGCGCAACGTCGCCGGCCGGCGCGATTCGATACCAGGACGTGGCGTGGCGCCGCTCGGGGGGCAGCCGCAGCCGACGGCCGGAAGAGTTCCCGCTCCCTGCCGATGGAATAATGGATGCCGGGACCACCGGGAACAAAGCAGGGCATGCGAATGATCGAGGCATTGCGCAATCGACGGATGACGCTCGCCGCAGCGACGGCCGTGGCCAGGCTGATCGAGGCGCAGGCGGCCACCGGCGCGAAACGGCAGATCTTCTTCGTCTCGCTCTGCGGCTTCGACACCCGCAACAACGAGCTCGCGACGCAGCAGACGCTGTTCGGGCAGCTGTCGCCTGCGCTGCAGGCGTTCTGCGATGCGACGGCGGCGCTGGGCATGGCCGGCGAGGTGACGACGTTCACCCTGTCCGATTTCGACCGCACCATGCAACCGGCGGCCGGCGGCGGCAGCGATCACGCGTGGGGCAACCATCATCTGATCATGGGCGGGGCCGTGAAGGGCGGGAAGCTCTACGGTCAGTATCCGCAACTGGTGCTGGGCGGCACCGACGACGCGGAAAGGGAGGGCCGCTGGATTCCGACGACCGCGGTGGGCCAGTACGGCGCGACGCCCGACGACCTGGCGACGGTATTCCCGAATCTCGCGCAGTTTTCCCCCGGAGATCTCGGATTCCTTGGCTGATGAATGCGGACAGACCCCAATCGGGGACAGACCACGGTTGCCGCTTGAGATTTGACTCGCGAGCGGCATCGGTGGTCTGTCCCCGCTTGGGATCTGTCCGCATTTCTTGCGCGCGCTGCGTCGCGCTCGGCGCACTGCTGGCGCTCGCGAGCCTCGCGGGTTGCGCCGTCCGCCAGGACGCCAGCGGCGTCTCGCGCGTGGGCATCGGCCTGTGGGGCTTCGGCGATCCTCCGGGCGTCAACTGGAATCTCGACTGGCCGCGGCGCGACCCACCGGAACTGCCGCCGGCGCGCCGTCCCGAGCTTCCCCCGTTGCCGCCGGCGACCGCCGCCAGGCCGGAATCCGCGATGGACGATAATCGCATCTGTGACCATCGCTGTATCCCTGCTCCGCCACCCGTCGTTCCGTAAGGTCGCCTGCCTGCTCGCCTTCTGCGCGACGGCGGCAACGCCGGGCGCAGGCGGCGCCGCCACCGACGCCGTACCGGCGGCACCGCCGGCCGCCGTGCGCTATCGCGTGGTCGTCGACGCGCCGCCGTCCGTCGGCGAAACGGTCGCCGGCAGCGTCGACCTCATCCGCTGGCAGGACTACGCCGACATGACGCGGGACCTGCTGGACCGCCTGATCGCCGAATCGATCGAGCAGGCGCGCGAGGCCGCGGCGGCCGAAGGCTATTTTTCCGCGGTCGTGACCGTTGGCCTCGGAGAAGCCGCGACCGACGACGATGGCCGGCTGATCGTGCGCATGACCGTCGATCCGGGCGAGCCGACACGCGTGACCGCCGTCCAAGTCAAGATCACCGGCCCCGCAGAGAACGACGTGGCCGACGGGACGGCGGCCATCGCCAGGGTCGAGAGCGAGTGGCTGCTTCCCGTCGGCACCATCTTCCGGCAGACCGCGTGGGATGCGACCAAGCGGCGGGCCGTCGCCACCCTCGCGGCCAGTCCTTTCGCCAGCGCGAAGCTCGTGCGGAGCGAGGCCCGCATCGATCCGCAGCAAAGCGCGGCCGTGCTCGAGGTCGAGATCGCGAGCGGGCCCGCGTTCCGGATCGGCACCATCGACGTCACTGGTCTGGCGAAATACGACGCCGCGATGGTGCGCCATTTCAGCACGCTCGCCCCCGGCGACCTCTATTCGGAGGCGCGTCTCGACCAGTTCGTGCGCCGGCTCACCGCCTCCGGGTATTTCGCGAGCGTGCAGGCGCGCATCGAACCCGATACAGGCGCCGCCAACGCAGCCACGATCACGGTCACCGTGATCGAGGCGCCGCCGAAACGCCTCGAAGGCGGCATCAGCTATTCGACCGACACCGAGATCCGTGGCAGCTTTCGTTATTCCGACATGAATTTCGACCAGCGCGCGCTGCAGATGTCGGTCGAAGGCGGCGCCGACGTCAAGATCCAGAACCTGTCGCTGCGCTTCGTCCGCCCGCCGACCGCCGGCGGCCATCTCGACACCTTCGGCGCGAAGGTCGAGCACACCGACATCGAAGGCCTCGAAACGCGCACCGCCGCCGTCGGCGCTCGCCGGCAGACGCTCGACGAACGCAACCACACCGAGTACGGCGTCGCGTACTACGAAGACGACCAGCACCCCTCCGGCGCGCCTGCGCAGCGATCGCACGCGCTGTATTTCGACGTCGGGCGGACATGGCGGATCGTCGACGACCTGATCGACCCTGCCCGCGGCTACGTGCTGAATGCGCAACTGGGCGCCGCGCCGCCGGGGGTCTCCACGCAGTCGCTCGGCCGCGCGATCGCCAAGTTCTCGGCGTGGGTTCCGCTCGACGCGGCGAGCTCGATCGCAGTCCGCGCCGAAGCGGGCGCCGTGATCGCGCCGTCGAGAAACGGCATTCCCTCCGTGCTCCTGTTCCGCACCGGCGGCGATACGACGGTGCGCGGCTACGCATTCGACAGCCTCGGCGTGCAGCAAGGCGACGCGACGGTCGGCGGCCGGTACTATGCGCTGGCGAGCATCGAGGCCGTCCGCTGGCTCGCGCAGAGCTGGGGCCTCGCCGCCTTCGTCGACGCGGGCAACGCGAACGACGATCTCGCGCAATGGCGGCCGGTGCTCGGCTACGGCGCCGGCTTGCGGGTGAGAAGCCCGATCGGGCCGTTCCGCGTGGACGTGGCCTACGGACAGGAGACGGCGCAGGTGCGCCTGCATCTCTCGGTCGGACTTTCCTTCTGAAACCCGCGAACGCCATGCCCGATCCGACCCCCATGCGCGATGCTTCCCCGGCCGGCAACGAGGCGCCGCTCCCGGGTCGGCGCCGCCGCCTCCGCCGCGTGGTATTCGCCACCGTGGCGGCGCTCGTTCTCGCGCTGGTCGCGGGCGGCGCCTGGCTCGGCACCCAGTCGGCGCTCGAGTTCGGTGTCGCCCAACTCGCCGCGCGCAGCGGCGGTCGCATCGTGGTCACGGGTGCGAGCGGCTCGCTGCTGTCGACGATGCAGGCGCAACGCATCGTCTATCGCGCCGACGACCTCGTCGTCACCCTCGACGACGTGGCGCTGACGTGGTCGCCGGCCGCGCTCTGGTCGCGCGCGATCGAAATCAACCGTTTGCAGGCACGGCGAGTCCTGGTCGACACGGGGACGAGCACGGCGGGCGGGCTGCCCGCATCGCTGGCGCTGCCGATCGCAGTGGCCGTGAATCGCGCCGCCATCGCGGAGTTCGTGTTCGGCGACGGCGGCACGGCACGCGCGGTGACGGACATCGCCTTCGGTTATCGGGGCGGCGCCGCGTCGCACGCGTTCTCGGGCATCGCGATGGCCGCCGCGATGGGCAGGCTGTCCGGGGACATCACGCTGTCCGCACTGCCGCCGTTCGCCGTCGACGGCACGCTGGCATTGGCTGGCAGCGATCTCGTCCGCCAGGCAACCGCGAACGTCACCCTCGCCGGCGATCTCGCGGCGCTGGACGTCAAGGCACAGGGCCGCGCGCTCGGCGCGGCGCTGGAGGGCACCGCCACGATCGCGCCGTTTTCCGCGCAGCCGCTGTCCCGCGTCGCGCTCGATGCGACCGGGCTCGATCTCGCCGCGTTCGCGCCCGCGCTGCCGACCACCGCACTCGACGTCACGCTGACGGCAACCACGCACGCCGACGGGCGGCTCGAAGGAAACCTGGTCGCGAGCAACGCCGTGCCCGGACCCATCGACACCGGCCGGCTGCCCCTCGCGCGGTTGGCCACGCGCTTCGTCGCCGATGACGCGGCCATCGACCTCTCCGGGTTCGTCGCCAACCTCGGCGCGGCGGGAGCGGCCAACGGCAGCGGACGCCTGCCGATCGCCGGCGACGGGCTCCCCGACCTCGCGGCCAGCGAATGGCAGCTCGCGGTCCGCGATCTCGATCTCGCGCGCGTCCACCGGCAACTCGCGCCGACGCGCCTTTCCGGCAGCCTCCGGGCAACGCTCGCCGCGGCGAAGCAGCGCATCGAGGTCGAGCTGACGCAAAGCGGAATCGCGCTCGGCGCGGTCGCGGAAATCGCCGGCGGCGCGGTCGCCATTCGCCAGTTCCGCGCGCGCGCTGAAGGGGGCGAGTTGAGGGGCAGCGGGCGCCTGCAGCTCGACGGCGCGCGCCATTTCGACGCCACCGCCACCGCCGCGCGGCTCGATCCGTCGCGGTTCGGCGCCTTTCCGCAAGCCTCGCTCGACGGCGACATCGCGGTCACCGGCGCGCTGCTTCCCGCCTGGACGGCGAACGTCACGCTCGCCGTCGCGCCGACGGCGCGGCTCGCCGGCGCGCCGGTCGCCGGCAGCGCGCGCTTCACGCTCGACGCAACCGCGGTGCGCGATGCGGCGGTCGACGCCACGCTCGCCGGCGCCGCGCTGCACGCGACGGGCGGCTACGGACGCGCCGGCGATCGCCTTGATTTTTCCGTCGACGTGCCCAAGGTCGCCGACGTGATCGCCGCTGCCGGCGACAGCGTGCCCGCAGCGCTGCGCGCAGCGACGGGCCGCCTGCAAGCGCGCGGCCATGTCGACGGCGAGCCCGCGCGTCCGGGCCTCGCGTTCGTGGCTCACGCTGAAGCGCTGAAGCTCGGCGCCTGGGTGCTGGGCACAGTGGACGCCCGCGGCGATTTCCCCGCGCCGGCGCGGACTGCCGCGGACGCAGCGAAAGCGCTCTTCGACCGCGCGGTCACGCTCGACGTCGCCGCGACAGCGCTGACCACACCGACGGGCAAGTATGCCGCCGCCGGTGCGCGCGTCACCGGAACGCTGGCCCGGCACGAAGCGGGCGTGACGCTCGCCGGTGACGAAATCGATCTGCAGGCGAAGTTCGCAGGGGGGTTGGCCGCAGGCGGTTTCGCCGCCGGTGGCGAGACGACCGCCGCGGCGGGGTGGGCCTGGTCGGGGTTGGTGCAGGAATTCGAGAATCGCGGCACCTATGCGTTACGCCTCGCCGCACCGGCCCGACTCGCCGTCGAGCGCGAGCAGGTGCGCCTCGGCGCCGCGGAGCTGCGGGTCGCCGAAGGGATGTTTCGCGTCGATGCGTTCGCGTGGGAACAGGGGCGCGTGACCACGCAGGGCGCGTTCACCGACCTGCCGCTGGCGACGGTGGCGCGACTGTCCGGAACCACGCTGCCGTTGCGCTCGACCGTCATGCTCGCCGGCGCCTGGAACGTCGCCGCCGCGCCGCGTCTCAATGGCAAGATCGCCGTCCGGCGCGAGCGTGGCGAGCTCTACGCGACGGCGCCCGGCACGCGCGATGCGGGCGAGGTCGCGCTCGGCGTCGACAGTTTCGAGGCCATGGCAACCTTCGCGGACGACGCGGTGTCGGCGCGGGTGACGTTCGCCGCTTCCCGGCTCGGCCGTGGCGAGGCAACGCTTGCCCTCGGCGCCACCCCCGGCGGCGCCCCCGGCCGCATCGCCGCCGATGCCCCGCTTGCGGCAACCCTCAAAGCCGACCTCGCCTCACTGCGGGCGCTGCAACCGTGGATCGGAACCACTGCGTCGCTCGGCGGCCAGGCCCGCCTCGATCTCGCTGCCAGCGGCACGCGCGCACGCGCGTCGATCACCGGCACGATCACCGCGGAAAACCTGACCGTCTCCGCGCCCCAGTACGGGATCCACTGGAGCGGCGGCGCCGTGCGCGCGCGCGTCGCCGACAACATGATCACGCTCGACGAATTGACGTTCGCGGCGGGCGAGGGTCGCTTCACGGTCGCCGGCACGCTGCAGGCGCCGAAGCCCGGCGCCAACGGCGGGGCGGCCGCCGATTCGGGTGCGCGCCTCGCGTGGCGCGCAGACAGGTTCCGCGCGTTCAATCAGCCGGATCTGCGGCTCGTCGTCGACGGAGAGGGCACCATCGCCTACGCCGGGCGCGCGCTCGCGCTGACGGGCTCCCTCCGGGCCGTCGAAGGCCGCATAGAGTTTGCGCCGAGCCGCCCGGGGCGCCTCGGCGACGACGTGATCGTCGCGGGTTGGGTGAAGCCGGGCGAACGCGGCGGCGGCACGGCAGCGCCCGTCGCGCTCGCCCTTGACCTCGAACTCGATGCCGGCACCAACCTGACGGTGCTCGCGCAGGGACTCGAGACGGCCCTCGAAGGCCGCGTGCGCGTCACCACCGCCGCCGACGGCACGCTGATCGCCAGAGGTACGATCGCGGCGGTGCGCGGCATCTACCAGGCCTTCGGGCAACGACTGGTGATCACCCGCGGCCGCCTCATTTTCGACGGGCCGGTCGACAATCCCGCGCTCGATGTTGTCGCGCTGCGCAAGAATCTCGCCGTCGAAGCCGGGGTGGAAGTCACCGGGACGGTCCGGGTGCCGCGCGTGCGCCTCACCTCGGAGCCGCCGGTGCCGGAGAACGAGATACTGGCGTGGCTGGTGCTGGGTCGCGGCCTCGGTCGCGCATCGGGCGCGGATGTCGCGGCACTGCAGGCGGCCGCGGCTGCGCTGTTCGGCCAGGATGGCGCGCCGCTGGGATCGAACATCGCGCGGCGCGTCGGCCTCGACGATGTCACGTTCAGGAGCGGCGCCGCGCCGCGGGGCGCGGCCGGCGGCACGGGAACGTCCGGCGGCGTCAGCGGAGGCGTCGTCGCCTTCGGCAAGCGGCTTTCGGACCGGCTCTATATCGTCTACGAGCAAGGTTTGAGCGTCGCCAACAACGCGCTCAAGATCGAGTATGCGCTGACGCCCACCATCACGCTGCGCGCCGAAGCCGGCATCATCAGCGGCTTCGGCATCTACTACACCCGCTCGTTCGAATGAGGCGCGGCGGCCGGGCGGCGCCGCGCCGCCGGCTCAGTACCCGCGCGGCCGCCCGAAGGGCACTGTGCACCCCCTTGGGGGGCAGCGAACGAAGTGAGCGTGGGGGCTGTTCATATCAGAGGCTGAGAGTTTTTCGAGCGTGCCCGAGCAGCGCGCCAGAAGGCGGCCGATCGAGGCGCAAAGCGCAGCCATAGCTCGGGCTATGGCGAGCATTGGCAACGACGAGCGGGCGTCTTCTGGCG
>Ga0315271_10001317_pt1 | contig 14860 bp, 14 predicted proteins | sample C3_top_MG_FD_204664 | JGI IMG/M metagenome (GOLD analysis project Ga0315271, IMG submission 204664) | Sediment microbial communities from Yellowstone Lake, YNP, Wyoming, USA - C3_top | ecosystem: Environmental > Aquatic > Freshwater > Lake > Sediment | place: USA: Wyoming | collected 2017-08-01 | reverse complement strand
CTGGTCAGCTGCGACTCCCGGACCGATTCCAGGTGCGCTGGATGGGCCCTGGTTCAAGCGTCCGACGAGAGCCTCGCCGTGAGCCGGGCGCAGGTCAACTTCCGGCAGCTCCCCTGAGTCCCGCTACGCCACCACCGGCAGCCCGGTCTTCAGCTCCGGGTGGTCGGCGCAGGCCAGGCCGCAGGCCCGGCAGGTCTCGACCTCGCACTTGGGGGTGATGCGGGCGCCCAGGCCGCGCCGCTGCTCGCGAGCCAGGAACGCCTTGGTGAGGCCGTGGTCGATGAAGTCCCAGGGCAGCTGCTCCTCGACCGCCGCCTCGCGCAGCACGAAGAAGTCCGGGTCGTGCGGCCAGCGGCGCAGCGCCCGCCCCACGTCCCCCTCGAACTCGCGGTGGGCCAGCTCCAGCAGGTCGGCGCAGCGCCGGTCGCCGCGCGAGAAGAGGGCCTGCACCGCCGCCTCGCGCGGGCTCATGAAGTCGACGTCGATGCCGAGCGGCCGCAGCTCGCGCTCCAGCAGCCTGCGCTTCCCCTCCAGGCACTTGCGGTCGTGCATGGGCTGCCACTGGAACGGGGTCCAGGGCTTGGGGACGAACGGGTTGACCGAGAGGGTGATGCGCCCCATGCGCTTGGTGACCTTGGCGCGCGGCGCCATCACCTCCTCGCGGATGCGGACCGCCAGCCTCGCCATGCCCAGCACGTCCTCGTCGGTCTCGGTCGGCAGGCCGCACATGAAGTAGAGCTTCACGTTGATCATGCCCGACTCGAGCGCATCGGCCGCCGCCTGCACGATCCGGTCGTCGCTGAAGTCCTTGTTGATCACCTCGCGCATGCGCGGGGTGCCGGCCTCGGGGGCCAGCGTGATGGAGCGCTCCCCGCCGGCCGCCATGCGCCCGGCCAGCAGCGGCGTGATGGCGTCGACCCGCAGCGACGACGGGCTGAAGCTGCCGCCCTGCTCGCCGATGAAGCAGGTGAGCGGGTCGAGGCCGGAGTAGTCGCTGGTGTCGGGGCCGACCAGCCCGACCCGCTGCCCGGCGGCGATCCCCTTCTTCACCTCGGTCCGCAGGGTCTCGAGGTCGACCTCGCGGTAGGGGCGCTGCACGAAGCCGGCGGCGCAGAAGCGGCAGCCCCAGAGGCAGCCGCGCGCCACCTCGGTGAGGAAGAGGTCGCCGAACTGGGCGTCGGGCGACTCGATGACCCGCGAGGTCGGCACCTTGGAGAGATCGGCCACGAAGCGCCGCACCACCCGCGCCGGGGCCCCGTCGAGTGGCTGGAAGCGGGTCACCCAGCCGGCGGCGGCCCGGGTGTCGGCGTAGTCGACCTGGTAGAGCCCCGGCACGTAGGCGCCCGGCAGGCGGGCCAGCTCGCGCAGCAGGTCGGGGCGGGGCCGGCCGGCCTGGCCGCGCAGCCAGGCCAGGAAGGGCGGCACCAGCTCCTCGCCCTCGCCGATCAGCACGGCGTCGAGGAAGGGGGCCACCGGTTCCGGGTTGATCTGCATGGCGATGCCGCCGGCCACCACCAGCGGGTGGCGCTGGTCGCGGTCGGCGGCGCGCAGCGGCAGGCCGGCCCGGTCGAGCAGCTCGAGCAGGTGGACGAAGTCGTCCTCGAAGGAGAGCGAGAAGGCCACCACGTCGAACTCGGCGAGCGGCGTGCCCGACTCGACCGAGCGCGGCGGGCCACCATCCTCGGGGAGGAAGACCCGCTCGCAGCGGGTGGCCGGGTCGTCGTTGAAGAGCCGGTAGACGGCGTGGAAGCCGAGGTTGGCCATCCCCAGCCGCTCGGCGTTCGGGTAGCAGAGGGCCACGCCGAGGCGGCCGCCAGGGTCCTTGCGGACCGCGCCGCGTGGGAGGGTGATGGGATCCATCCGCGACCTCCCTTATGCCAGCCCGGGGCCCGGCGCCACCCTCCGCACCTCCGCTGCCGTGCGAATGGGCGGGGCACGGTCGCGTGGTACCATCGGGTCCCCTCGCTGGAGACCGCATCGATGCGCACTCCTCTCCCTTCCGCCGCGCTCCTCCTCGCCGCGCTGGCCAGCTGCGCCGGACGCCCCCCCGCCGCGCCGGACGCCGCCACCGCCGCGGCCAGCGCGGCCGCCGCCCCCGAGCCGAGCACGCCCGAGGGCCACCTGCCCGGCATCCCGCTCGACGGGCTCAGCGCCGAGCAGCAGGCGATGGTGGCGGAGGTGGCGCAGGAGGAGTTCTGCTACTGCGGCTGCCCCCACACCATCTCGCAGTGCCTGCGCACCCACGGCGGCTGCCACCACGCCAAGCGGATGGCCCGCCTGGCCGCCCGCCTCGCGCTGGGCGGCCTGCCCAAGCCGGAGCTGAAGAAGACGCTGGAGCGCTACTACGCCTCCTTCGACCGCCCGCGGCGCGCCCGGCTCGACGTGACCGCCTTCGGCCCACCGCTCGGCGTGGAGGCCGCCCCGGTGTCGGTGGTCGAGTTCTCCGACTTCACCTGTCCCTACTGCCAGCTGATACGGCCGGTGATGGAGAAGTTCGTCGCCGACCGGCCGGGGCGGCTCAAGCTCTTCTACAAGCCCTTCCCCATCGAGTCGCACCCCAACGCCGTCGACGCGGCGCAGGCCGCCGAGTGGGCCCGCGACCAGGGAATCTTCTGGGAGTTCCATGACCTCCTGTTCACGCGTCCGCACGACCTCGCGCCGGACCAGCTGGCGCGCTACGCCACCGAGCTCGGCAAGGACGGCACCGACCTGCAGGCCGCGCTCGAGTCCGGGAAGTACCGCTACAAGGTGGAGGGCTCCCAGGCTGAGGCGCGGGCCGCCGGGCTGCGCGGCACCCCCACGCTCTTCCTCGGCGGGCGCATCCACCTCATCCCCGACTACTCGGAGTGGATGCTCGAGTTCACGCTCCAGGACGAGGAGGAGTGGCAGGAGAAGCAGGGCTGGAGCCGGGACGAGGCCAACTGATGGCCCAGGTCGACTGAGATGACCCTCTTCCTCGACATCGATCCCCACGGGCGGGTGGCGCCGGCCTCCGGCGAGACCAGGACCGCTCTCGGAGAGCGGGCCGGCCGGTTCGAGGTGCTCCCCTCCGCCCCCGACCTGCTGCTGGCCCGCCGCGCGCCCTCGACCGGCGGGGTCTCGCCCCACCCGCGCGTGGTCCTCTCCGGTGACCTCTCCGCCTTCTCCATCGCCGACTTCATCGCCTTCGCCCACCAGGGCCGCCTCAGCGGCGTGCTCCACGTGGTCTCCGGTGAGGCCGAGCGGGCCATCGGCTTCAAGGACGGGGAGGTGCGAAGCTCGCGGTCCTCGGTGGTGGGCGAGCGCATCGGCGAGGTGGCGCTCAAGCTCGGCCTGATCAACGAGGCGCAGCTCCAGGATGCCATGGCCCGGCCCCGCCCGCTCGGCAAGGCGCTCGTCGATCTCGGCCTGCTCACCTCCAACGACCTCTGGAAGTGCTTCCACGAGCAGATCACCGCGGTGTTCCACGCCATCCTGCTCCTGGAGACCGGGCTCTTCTGGCTGCTCGACGACGACGGGGCCGACCTCACCAGCGCTCCGCAGGCGGTCAACACCCAGGCCCTGCTGATGGACGGGATCAGGCGCATCGACGAGTTGACCCTCTTCCAGGCGCGCATCCCCGGTCCCGGGGCCTACCTGCGCCGCACCACGCCGCCCCGGGCCGTGAGCCTCAGGCCGGTGGAGCAGCAGGTGCTGGCCCAGGTCGACGGCCAGCGCACCGTCGCTCAGGTGGCCAACGCGGCCCGGCTCGGTGAGTTCGACACCACCAAGGTGCTCTTCCACCTCGCCGAGGCCGGCTACCTCGAGGCCACCGACGAGCCGACCGCCGCCACCCCCTCGGAGCAGGGGGCGCGGATCGCCGCCCTCGGCACCGGCTACGGCGAGCTGCTCCGGCTGGTGGTCGCCACCATCCCCCCCGGCGCCCGGCCCGACTTCCTGGCCGCCGTCACCGCCATGCTGCGCGACCCGTCGGCCCCCTTCGCCCCCCTCTTCCGCGGCCTCAGCCCGGCGTCGGACGGCGATCTCGACACCGCCGCCCTGCTCGTCAACATCGAGGGGCTCCAGCCGCCACCGCCCGAGGGCGAGGCGCCACGCCTGGTGGCCGGGGGGCTGCGCGAGGTGCTCTTCTACTACCTCTTCCTGGCCGGCGACCGGATCCCGCGCGAGGCCGACCAGGTGCTGGGGGCGACGGTGCGGCGCAAGCTGACCGCGCTCGAGGGGCTGGCCGGCCCGTGACCGGTCCCCTCCCCTACGTCACCGCCGCCTGGCCTGGATCGGGCGGGCGGCTCAAGGTCTCACCCGAGGACTTCCGTGTCGACGAGCTGCCGGCCTACCTGCCGGGCGGCGCCGGTCCACACCTCTACCTCCACGTCGAGAAGCGGGGGCGGACCACGCGCGACGTGGTCAAGTCGCTGGCGCGCACCCTCGGCGTCGGCGAGCGCGACGCCGGCTACGCCGGCCTGAAGGACCGGGCCGCGGTGACCACCCAGTGGCTCAGCTTCCCGGTGGCGCGCGATCCCGATCCGGCCACGCTGGCGGGGGAGGGCTACCGGGTGCTGACCGCCTCTCGCCACCAGAACAAGCTCCGCGTCGGCCACTCCCGGGGCAACGCCTTCGAGGTGGTGGTGCGGGGCGGCACCCTGGCCGCCGCGCAGGCCAGCGCGACCGGCCTGGCCGTGGCCGGGCTGCCCAACTTCTTCGGCCCGCAGCGGTTCGGCGCTGACGGGGGCAACGCGGCGCTGGGCAGGTCCCTGCTCTCCGCCGATCCCTCCCCCGAGGCGAGGCGCGCCGCCCGCGACCGCTTCCTGCGCCGCTTCGCCCTCTCCGCCTACCAGTCGCTGCTCTTCAACCGCTGGCTCGCCGAGCGGATCGCCGACGGCCTCTTCGCCGCGGCCCTGCTCGGCGACGCCCTCAAGAAGCTGGAGAGCGGCGGGGTCTTCACCTGCGAGGACCCGGCGCTGGACGGCCCGCGGGTGGCCCGCTTCGAGTTGAGCCCGGCCGGCCCCATGTTCGGCCACCAGCTCAGGCCGGCGGTGAGTGGCGTCCCGGCCGAGCGCGAGACCCGGCTGCTCGCCGCCGAGGGGCTGACCCCCGCCGACTTCGCCCGCGGTGGCGACGAGGCGGCCGGGACGCGGCGCGCGGCGAGGCTGCCGATCGAGGTGGCGCTCTCGCCCCATGAGGACGGCTACACGGCGCGCTTCGCCCTGCCGCGCGGCAGCTACGCCACGGTGGTGATGCGCGAGCTGATGAAGTCCGACGCCGACCTGCCCGACGACGGGGAGTGAGCGGCGCGGGGGCTGGGCGAGGTGGATCTAGGCGTCGATGCGGGCCAGGAAGGAGGCCGCCTGCGCCGCCAGGTAGGAGAGCACCGCCATGTCCTTCTGGTCGTAGGGCTTGGCGCCCTTCTTGTTGAGCACCTCGAGGCAGCCGACCACCCGCCCCTGGCGCGCCATGGGGGCGCAGAGCAGCGAGCGGGTCTGGTAGCCGGTCGCCTCTGAGACGGCCCGGTAGAAGCGCGGGTCCTTCTCGACGTCGGAGACGGCGAGGCAGACGTTCTCCTGGGCGCAGAAGCCGACCACCCCGACGCCGATGGGGATCCTCAACCCCAGCTCCATGAGCTTGTCGGCGCTCGGCCCACGCACCACCTCGAAGGAGAGGTCCTGTCGGCCGAGATCGGCGGTGAAGACCGAGCCGGCCTCGCACCCGATGATCCGCAGGGCGTTGTCGAGCACGAAGGCGAGCCCGGTCTTGCGATCCTGCATCTGCCCGAGGTCGCTCACCTCGAGGAAGAGCTCGGCGAGCACGTCCTCGGCCCTCACCGCGGCCATCAGCCTGCCGATGGGGTGCGCGGGGGCCGAGACCGGGGTCTTGGCCTCGACCACCCGCCCGGCCTCGGCCGAAGGCCGTGTTGCCGGGCGCGGAGCCGGGGCCGCCTCGATCCTCGGCGCCGCCGGTGCCGGTGCCTTCGCGGGCGGCGGGGGGTATGACGCCGGCGCGGGAATCGGCGCGGCTGGTCGTGGCGCGCTCGCCACCGGTGGCGGCGCCAGGCCCGGGGCCCGGGGCGGAGGCGCCACCGGGATCGGCCCCACCGGCGTGATGGCCGGCAGCTCGACGATGCGGAAGACCCGGCCCGAGTCCGGGTCGGTGACGTGGATCGACCCGTCGGCCTGGATGTCGCAGAGGATGTTGTTGGCGGCCTGGGTCTCGCCGAGCCGGCCGAGCCCGGTCTTGAGCGCCCCGAGCCAGTGGTCGGCCTCGAGCCGCAGCGTCAGGTCGATGGGGACCTTGGGGGGCGCGGCCGGGACGAAGACCTCGTAGCGAGCCATCTGGCGCCCCTACTCCATCGAGATGATGCGGAACTCGGTGCGTCGGTTCTGGCCCCGGCCCTTCTCGGTCTTGTTGGTCGCGACCGGCTTGGTGGGCCCGAAGCCGGTCGCCTCGAGCCGATCGGCCGGGATCCCCTTGGCCACCAGGTAGGCCTGGACCGACTCGGCCCGGGCCTGGCTGAGCCTCATGTTGGCCGACTCGCCACCGATGGCGTCGGTGTGCCCCTCGATCGAGACCCGCATCTTCGGGAAGTCGCGGAGCACCTGCACCACCTGGTCGAGCAGCGGGTAGGAGTCCTTCAGCACCTGCCACTTGGCGCTGACGAAGTGGACCTGCTGCTTGATGGCGATGCGGTCCTTCTTCACCTCGACCAGCGTGTACTTCCTGGGGCAGCCGTCGGGGGCCGGGCCGGGCGCGTCGGGGCACTTGTCGAGCCGGTCGACGATGCCGTCACCGTCCCGGTCGGTGTCGGGGCAGCCGCCGTTCTCCACCGTGCCAGCCTGGTCGGGGCAGCGGTCCTGGTCGTCGGGAACGCCATCGCCGTCGCGGTCGAGCACGGGGCAGCCGCGGTTGCTGATGGGGCCGGGCGTGCTCGGGCAGGCGTCGATCTTGTCGACGATGCCGTCGCCGTCGTTGTCGGGGTCGGGGCAGCCGTCCTCGTCCTGGAAGCCGTCGAAGTCCTCCGGGTCGAGCGGGCAGCGGTCGATGTCGTCGGGGATGCCGTCGCCGTCGGAGTCCCTGGCCACCGGGCAGCCCTGGTTCTCCCTCGGGCCCGGCACGTCGGGGCACTTGTCCTCGAGGTCCGGCACGCCGTCGCCATCGCGGTCGACCTTCTCGATGACGATGACGGCCGGCGCGGCGGCAACCGGCTTCTTCTCGGCGATGGTGACCTTGGCCGGGCCACAGTTCCTGGAGAGGTCGAGCGCCTTCTTCATGTTCTGCTCGGCCACCTTGAGATGCTCGGCGGCGCGCGAGGCGTTGCCCCAGGCGATCTCGGACTTGCCGAACTCCAGGTTGGCCTCGGCCAGCGCCAGCTCGCGCGGCGCACAGCGCTCGGCGCCGCTGCCGCGGGCCTTGACGGCGTCCTGCGTCAGCACCTCGACGTTGCTGTTGAGCTTGCCGCCGGTGGCGCACCCGGCCAGGAGCGCCAGGCCGAGCGCGGTGACGATCCGGGCGCGGCTCACGGGGCCGCCTCCTTCTCGGTCCGGTTGCCGGCGGCCAGCGCCTTGGCACGGGCCACCTTGGCCAGCTCGGTGGCCTTGGCGGCGAAGATGGTGGCGTTCTCGTATTGGGAGTAGCCGGACAGCTCCCGGGCCTTCTTCAGGTAGGCCTCGGCCGAGGTGAACTCCATGGTCGCCGCGGTCTGCGCACCGGCGGCCCTGGCGCCTTCGATCTCGACGTCGGCGTCGATGAGCGCCGAGGTCGACTGGATGGGTCCGCAGCCCACCGCAAAGGTGAGCCCGAGGAGGGCGAGGAAGAGCCGCACGGGAGTAAACTCCTTTCAAAATTCGGTAGTTTGACGCTACCCGCGGGGGCTCGATGCGTCAAGGAACCCAAAACCGCGACGAGGCCGGCTTCTGGTGGCCTCGTCGCAAGCCTCGAGCACCCTCTCCTCACTGCGCCTTGGCCGCGCCGCCCCCCTCCCGAAATAACCCACCCTCCCCTCCGTAAATGCGAGGAGGAGGCCCCATGCTCTGCCCATACTGCCGCAGCGACCTGCCCGCCGGCGCCCTGCGCTGCTCCGCCTGCACCAGCTGGCTCCCCGATCGCCCCGCGACCCGCGAGTGGCGCCGCGCCCGCGAGGGCAAGATGGTGGCCGGCGTGGCCCGCGGGCTCGCCAACCACTACGGCGTCCCGGTGGCCGCCGTGCGGCTGCTGGTGGTGCTGACCACCGTGCTCGGCTTCTGGGGGCTCCCGGTCTACCTGCTGCTCTGGTGGCTGATGCCGGTGGAGCCGGAGCTGCCGCGCGCCGTGGCGGCGCCGGCGCAGCCGACCGCCCCCTGACGCCTCGCGCCCGCCGCAGCCCGATGCCAGGAAAGGAAAGGAAGAGAGCCGCCCCTCTCGAGGCGGCTCCCGGTGGATCAGTTCAGCTGGTGAAGGCTAGGCCAGCTTGCGGCCGCCCTCGGCAGCCCACTTCTCCAGCATGTCGGTGGTGACCGACTTGGGACGCTCGATGGCGTAACCGAGGCCGCGGTCCCAGGTGATGTTGGCGAGCACGCCGAGCGCTCGGCCGACGCCGAAGAGGACCGTGTAGAAGTCCCACTCGCGGACGCCGTAGTACCACTGGATCACGCCGGAGTGCGCGTCGACGTTCGGCCAGGGGTTCTTGGTCTTGCCGTGCTCGGTGAGGACGCCCGGCGCCACCTCGTAGATCATGTTGACGAGCTGGAACAGCGGGTCGTTCGGCAGGTGCTTCTTGGCGAACTCGTTCTGCGCGACGTAGCGCGGATCGGTCTTGCGGAGCACCGCGTGGCCGTAGCCCGGGATCACCTGGCCCGAGTTGAGCGTGTCCCAGAGGAACTGCTTGAGCTCCTCCTTGGTGGGCACCTTGTTGTTCAGCTTCTTCATCACGTTCTGGATCCAGCCGAGCACTTCCTGGTTGGCGAGGCCATGGAGCGGGCCGGCCAGGCCGTTGATGCCGGCCGAGAGGGAGTAGTAGGCGTCGCTCAGGGCCGAGGCCACCAGGTGGGTGGTGTGGGCCGACACGTTCCCCGACTCGTGGTCCGAGTGGAGGATGAAGTACATGCGGGCGACGTCGTCGTACGGCTTCTTCTGCCCGATCATGTGGGCGAAGTTCGCGCCCCAGTCGAGCTTCGGATCCGGCGCGATGTGGGTGTCGCCCTTGTACTTCATCCGGTAGATGTACGCGGCGATGGCCGGCAGCTTCGCCAGCAGGTTCATGGAATCCTCGTACATGGGATCCCACATGTCGTTCTTCTTGAGGCCGCCCTCGCTGTACTTCTTGAAGAAGACCGACTCACGCTGCATCGAGAGGATGGCCGAGGAGAAGAGGGCCATGGGGTGCGAGTCGCGCGGCAGGGCGCGGAGCACGTCCATGACGTACTCGGGGACGTCGGCGCGGGCGCGCCAGTCCTCCACCACCTCGAGCGTCTGCGCCACGGTGGGCACTTCGCCGGTCAGCAGGTACCAGAAGAACCCTTCGACGTACGGCTGATCGCTGCCCGGCGCCTTGGGGAGGGCCGCGAAGGTCTCGGGGATGGTCCGGCCCCGGAAGCGGATACCTTCCTGCGGGTCGAGGTAGGAGATGTCGGTCACCAGGGAGCGGATGTCGCGCGCCCCGCCGATGCACTGGCCGATGTTCACCTTGTCGATCACCACCTCGCCGAACTCCTTGTTCAGCTTGGTGATGCGAGGACGGTGGGCCTCGATCTTCTCCTTGAGCTTCAGCTTCAACTGGGAGTCAGCCATGGTGTTGCCTCCAGCAGGGGGCGGGTAGGTGCAGCTTGAGAGAGCCTTCGCAGGTGTACCGAGGGCACGCACTCTACGCGTCGGCTCGCACGATGAGCAAACGGGAAAAGGGCGTAAGTCGTGGAGCCGGAAGGTCTATTTAGGCGTTGGCCCAACGAAATCGAGCCTCCCTCCGCGCCCGGCTCGAAGAACTGCGACCCTAAGACGCAGGAAGAGGCCCAGTTTTCGCTTGGGTCAGCGACCGGATCGGCCTGGTCGGGACGGGACCGCCCTGGGGAAGCGAGGTCGGATCAGCGACCGAGACCGGCCGCCAGCGCCGCCGCGATCTGGGCCGAGAGCTGTCCGTCCCGGGCGCGGGGCGTGGCCGGCTCGGTCGCCACCGGCTGCGGCTCCAGGCTGACCACCGTGGAGGGTGCAGTTTCAGTAGACTCCACTGAATCTGCCGCCTCTCTGGTCTTTCCCTTGCCGGTGCCGGCCGCCGACCGGCAGGGGCGACACCAGGGCTGGTTCCGGATGGCCCCGTCGGCCATCTTGCGCAGGCCGAACTGCGAGAGCGGGCGCATCTGGTGACACTTGAGGCACATCAGCGTGATGAAGACCTCGCTCCCGTCGGCGTCGTAGATCGACGAGCGGCGGCGCTTGGGGCGCGCCGATTCACCGGCCGGACGGGCCTTCCTTGCATTGGCGGGCTTCGACACGGCGTCCCGAACGATGGCGGACGCGACCATGACCTTGACGGCCATCCTGAACCTCCGACGAGTGGAGCGCCGCCCGGGTGCTGGGACGGCCCACGGAAGCTAGCCGGGAGGTCTGACACCGCCCAGGCGGCGGATCAGGGCATGGGCTCACTGGCGCCCTGGGCGGCTGCCGAGAGCACCTTGTAGAGTGGCGCCAGGTCCCTGAACACGCCGAGCAGGTCGCCCAGCGCCAGGCTCCTGGCGTCCTCGGAGCCGAAGGTGACCCCGACGTCGACCCCGGGCCCGCCGGTCGCCAGCCCCTCGGCCAGGTCCTGCCAGAAGCCGGGCGTGTGGGCCGGCGCCAGCTCGGGCAGCTCCTCGTAGTCCCACCCCGTGAAGTCACGAAGCTTGCGGAAGGGCTTGCCCTTCCTGGCCAGGTTGGCCGCATCGCGCCGCAGCGCCTCGGCCATGGGCAGGCGTCGGGTCCCCTCCCCCCGCACCCCGATGCGAACGTGCAGGTTGGCCTGCGTCGCCGCCACCCCGAGGAAGGGGAGCCCCCGCCAGCCGCGCGGGTTGTCGGCGAAGGCCACCAGCACCTCACCCGGCGCCTGGCCGCGCCGCCCGGTGGGCCGGGCCAGGTGGGGGTGAAGCGGCCGTCCAGTGAGCCGGGAGAGCCCGCCGAGGCACTGGGTACCGATGGCCAGGAGCTTGGGCTGGAGGGTGGCCTCCAGCGCGGCGGCCCGGGCTTCCGGGTCGTCGATCTCGAAGAGCTCGAAGTCCGCTGGTCCGAGGCCGAGACCCGCCATGCGCACCGCCGCCAGAGAGAAGGCCAAATGGTACCACACGTTGACTCCCCTGCGCGGCGATGCGAGGTTTCCGACGTGCAGAAAGCCCAGCGTTTGCTCGATCTCGCGGCCTTCCTCCTGCGCGCCGCGGAGCCGGTCTCCTGGCGCGAGATCCAGGAGCAGTTCGCCGACGACTACGGCGGCACGGGCGAGGCGGCCATCCGCAAGTTCGAGCGCGACAAGGCCGACCTGCTCGAGCTGGCCATCCCCATCCGCTACGAGCCGGGCGACGAGGACCTTTCGGCCGGATACCTGATCGACCGGGACGAGTTCTACCTTCCCGACCTCAAGCTGCCGCCCGAGGACCTGGCCCTGCTCTACGTGGCCGGCTCGGCGGCGCTGGCATCGGGCGCCTTCCCCTACTCCCGCGATCTCGCCCACGCCATGAACAAGCTCAGCTTCGCTGCGAGGGCCCCGGGCGCCTCGGAGGCGGCGGCGCTGGCCACCACCCACCTCTCCCGCCCCGACGCGGCGGGGGCCGGCACCTCCCTGCTCGAGGAGCTGTCGCGGGCCGTCGGGACCAAGAAGCGGGTCCGGCTGGTCTACGCCGGGGCCGAGCGGCGAGCCCGCACCGAGCGCGAGGTCGACCCCTACGGCCTCTTCCAGAAGGGCGGCGCCTGGTTCCTCACCGGCTGGTGCCACCTGCGCCGCGACCACCGCACCTTCCACCTGGCCCGCATCGAGCAGCTCACCGTCAACCAGAAGGCGCCGCGCACGCCCGACTTCACGCCGCGCAAGGACCTGCCGCTGGCCGAGGTGGCCACCCGTGAGACCTGGGAGTTCACGGTCCACGCCCCGCAGCACTGCCGGGTCCGGCTCGAGCCCCCGGTCTCGCCGGAGGTGCTGGCCAGCTTCGGCCCGCGGGCCCGGCTCACGGAGGATGGCACCGCCACGGTGGTCGAGCTCGACGCCACCAACGGCGAGGGGCTGGTGCGCCACGTCCTCTCGCTGGGCCACCGGGCCGAGCTGCTCTCGCCGAAGCCGCTGCGGGACCGGGCCCGCGCCATCCTCGCCGACCTGGCCCGGAGGGTGGCGTGAAGGCGCCGCCGAAGGCCCCCCCGAGGCGCCGGACCGCCGCCAAGGCCGCCACGGCCCGCACGGGCGCACCGGCCAAGGCCAGGGCCACGCTCCCGCGCCCGCCCCGCGCCCCCGCCCGGGAGACCGAGGCCGGCAAGAACGACCCGCGCGAGCGGCTGCGCCGGGTGCTCTTCCTGGTGCCGTACGCGGTGCAGCACCCTGGAATCCACGTGCGCGAGCTGGCGCGACGCTGCGGCGTGACCGAGTCGGAGCTGCTCGAGGACCTCGAGTTCCTCATGGAGGTCGGCTCCCCGCCCTTCGCGCCCGACGACTTCCTCGACCTCTACGTGGAGGGCGACCGGGTCCACGTGGCGCTCCACCAGAGCTTCACCCGCCCTCCCCGCTTCACCGAGAGCGAGGCGGCGGCGCTGGCGGCGGCGGTGGGGGCGCTGGGCGGCGAGGGAACGGAGCGGGCCGTCAAGGCGCTGCGCGACTCGGTGCCGCGCGACCGGCGCGCCTCCTTCGACGAGCTGGTGGACCGGATCTACGCCGGGGCCCCGCCGGCCCGCGGCTCGGTGCTGGGGCGGCTCCAGCGGTCGATCGCCGAGCGGCGCGCCGTCAAGCTCACCTACCTCTCGGCCTCCTCCTCCACCGAGGCGGAGCGGCTGGTCCACCCCTACACGCTCGCCCAGCGGCTCGGCCACTGGTACCTCTACGGCCACGACGCCTCGCGCGACAAGCCGCTGGCCTTCCGCATCGACCGGATCCGCGACTGCGCCCTGACCGACCAGCGCTTCGAGGCCCCCTCCGACGCCGAGCTGGCCAGGGCCCGGCTCTTCTCCGAGCCGACCGGCGAGGGGATCCGGGTCCGGCTCGGCCCGCTGGCGGCCGCCTGGGCGCTGGCCCGCCCCGGCGCCATGGAGCTGCTGAAGCGCACCGACGACGGCGGCGCGGTGGTGGAGCTGAAGGGGGTCTCGGAGGAGTGGGCCACCCGCTTCGCCCTCTCCTTCGGGGGCGGCGCCGAGGTGATCGGCCCGGCCCCGGCGGCACGGCATTTCGCCGAGGCGGTGCGCGGCGCGCTGGCCAGGTACCAGTAGATGCACCGCCCCAGGACCCAGAGCAAGCGGTAGAGGCGTCGCCGTGCTCGAGTGAATGGATTGCGCGGGCTGAAGCCCGCGCGACTAGCGCTTCACCTGCGCCCAGTCGAAGAGCAGGTCGGCCACCACGGCGAGGTCACGATCGCCACGCCCGCTGGCCACCGTCTCGGCCAGCAGCTGGCGCGCCGCCGCGTTGACCGGCAGCCGGGCACCCTGGTCGGCCGCCGCCTCCTGCGCCAGGCGCTGGTCCTTCTCCACCAGCCGGACCGCCACCCGGGGCGCATAGTCGCCGGCCAGCATCTGCTCCCCCTTCATGAGGTGGAACGGCGAGTGGAAGCCGGAGGCCTGCAGCACCTCCAGCACCTTGGCCGGGTCGAGCCCGCCGGAGGCGCCGAGCGCCAGCGCCTCGCCCAGCCCGGTCGCCATGGCCGCCCCGACCGAGGCGATGCAGAGCTTGGTGAGCGAGGCGTGGACCGCCGAGTCGAGCTCGAAGAGCCGGGCGCCGATGGCGTGGAGGGCGGGCCGGACCCTGGCGAGCGCCTCGGCCGGACCGCCGGCCACCACCACCAGCTGGGCCTTCTCGGCGGCGGCCCTTGAGCCGAGCATGGGGGCGGCCACGAAGGCGGCCCCCTGCCTGGTGACCTGCTCGCCGATGGTGCGGGTGGAGCGGGTTCCGGAGGTGCCGAGATCGACCAGCACCGCCCCCTGGCCGAGCCCGGCCAGCACGCCGTCCGCGCCGTCGAGCACCTCGCCGGTGGCCAGGTCGTCGGCCACGCAGAGGAAGACCGCGTCCTGGCCGGCGGCGCACTCGCGCGGGGTGGCGGCCCGCCTCACCCCCTTCTTCACCAGGGCGTCGGCGCTGGCCGGCGTCCTGCTCCAGACCGTGAGCTCGTGACCTGCCTTGCGGAGGTTGTTGGCGACGGGCTCGCCCATGGTACCGAGCCCGATGAAGCCGAGGCGGAGGCGCATGGGCCATCCTTGGCAAAGCGGAGCGCGGGCGGCAAGGAGAAAGTCGATCGGCGCTGGATCACCACCCCGCTCCATGCCTAGATCAGGCCCCCGCCGGATCCACGGCGGGGCACGAAACGGATAGCGGACCATGGCTTCACACGACGTGGTGGTGGTCGGTGGCGGCATCAGCGGGCTGGCGCTGGCGTGGCGCGCCGCGCAGCAGGGCCAGCGGGTGCTGCTGCTGGAGAAGTCGGGTCGGGTGGGCGGCTGCCTCCACTCCGAGCGGACCTCCGACGGCTTCTGGTTCGAGCTGGGCGCCCACACCGCCTACAACTCCTACGGCGCCTTCCTCGACATCGCGGTGGGGTCCGGCGTGGCCGGCCTGGTGCGCGAGCGCGGGCCGGCCCGCTCTCACATGGGGCTGCTCACCCACGGCGAGTACCGCTGGATGACGCCCCCCAAGGTGCTGCTGCAGCTCAACTGGCTCGAGGCGGCGGTCCACCTGCCCATCGGCCTGCTCTCCTCCAAGGAGGGCCAG
>Ga0315271_10001316_pt1 | contig 14865 bp, 16 predicted proteins | sample C3_top_MG_FD_204664 | JGI IMG/M metagenome (GOLD analysis project Ga0315271, IMG submission 204664) | Sediment microbial communities from Yellowstone Lake, YNP, Wyoming, USA - C3_top | ecosystem: Environmental > Aquatic > Freshwater > Lake > Sediment | place: USA: Wyoming | collected 2017-08-01 | reverse complement strand
GGGCCTCGCGATCGCGCGCTGGATCGCTGAGCGGCACGGCGGGACGATCGAGGCGGCCAACCGGACGGAGAGCACGGGCGCGCGCTTCACCGCCCGCGTGCCCGGAGCCTGACCGGCGGCTCACCAGACGAGCCCGCGGGGCAGGCCCTTGCTCGCACGGTCCGTGCCATGGGTCTACCATCGGGCCATGACAGAGTCCCTTCCGGCATCCGCCGATACCCGCACCTACTCCCCCGGTCTCGAGGGCGTGATCGCCGGCGAGACCGCCCTGTCGTTCATCGATGGCGAGGCAGGCCGCCTGCTCTATCGCGGCTACTCCATCGGCGAGCTGGTGCACAACGGCTCCTACGCCGCGATCGCCGAGCTGCTCTGGACTGGCGAGTGGAACCCGGACGCGAAGCTGCCCTGCCAGCCGGTGCCCGAGGCCGTGATGACGGCCCTGCGCGCGCTGCCGCACGACGCCCGTCCGATGGACGCGCTGCGGACCGCGGTGGCCGCCTGGGGCGCGGTCACCAACCCGTCCTGGCCGGCCACGCCCGAGCAGGCCCGCGCGCTGACCGCGTTCTCGCCCTCCGCGCTGGCCGCGTTCGCCCGCCTGCGCCAGGGCCTCGAGCCCGTCGCCCCCGACCCCGATCTCGACCTCGTTCCGGGCTACCTGTACCAGATCACCGGCGAGGTCCCCGAGCCTGCGACGGCCCGCGCCCTCGACGCGTACTTCGTCGTCGGGGCAGAGCACAGCTTCAACGCCTCCACCTTCACCTGCCGGGTGATCACCTCGACGCGCGCCGACATCGCCTCGGCCGTGGGCGGCGCGATCGGCGCCATGAAGGGACCGCTCCACGGTGGAGCCCCGTCGGAGGTCGTCGAGCAGATCCACGAGGTCGGCTCGCCCGAGCACGCCGAGGAGTGGGTCCGCGACGCGATCGCCAACGGGACGCGGCTGATGGGCTTCGGGCACCGGGTCTACCGGGCCTACGATCCGCGCGCCGCCGCGCTCCGCGAGGTTGCGCTGGGAATGGAGCACAAGCCGGACTGGCTGGAGCTTGCCCTGGCAGTCGAGGACGTCGCCCTGCGGGTCCTCGCCGAGAAGCACCCGGAGCGGGCGCTCAAGACCAACGTCGAGTTCTACGCGGCGCCCGTCCTGATGGGCGTGGGCCTCACCCCGGACCTGTTCCCGGCCACGTTCGCGCTTGCCCGCCATGCCGGCTGGACCGCCCACGCCATCGAGCAGAGCCAGAACAACCGGCTGATCCGGCCGGACGTCAAGTACGTCGGCTCACCGGAGCGCCCGCTCCCGCGCTGATCCGGCCGCGCTGATCCCGCCTGCCTACAGGTAGCCGCGGCGGCGGAAGTACAGCAGGATGCCGGTCAGGATGATCCCCATCGTCGCGATGATCAGCCAGAACTCGCTGATGCTCTCGTTGCCCGGTAGGTCCACGTTCATGCCGCCGATGCTGGCGATCAGCGTGAGCGGGAGCAGCGCGACGCTGAACGAGGTGAGCACCCGCAGGCTGGCGTTCAGGCGGTGCGAGATCACGGATTCGTTGGAGCTCTCGAGCGCCTCCGCGACCTCCTTGTAGTTCTCGAGGACGTCCCAGATCCGCTCCGCCGCGTCGATGATGTCGTCGAAGTAGATGTCCAGGTCTTCGGCGAGATAGCGCTGCTTCGTCCGCTCGAGGTCACGGAGCACGGCGCGCATCGGCCGGTAGACCCGCCGGAAGTTGATGATCTCCTGCTTGGCGTTGGAGATGTCCTGGACGATCTTGTCCGACCGCCCCTCGAAGATGTCGTCCTCGAGCTGGTCGAGCTTGGCGCCCATCTTGCGTAGCATCGGGAACGACGCGTCCACGCAGGTGTCCACGATCTTGTAGAGCAGGTACCCGGTGCCCTTCGAGAACATCGAGGCCCGCACCTCGTCGCGCGCGCGATAGCGCTCGAACATGGCGGCCAGCGGCGGCAGCAGCTGGTCCGGCAGCGTGATCAGGAAGTCCGGCCCCACGAACAGGTCGACCTCGGCCGTGAGCAGCCGGTCCTGCGTCTTGTCGAAGACCGGGAAGTGCAGGACGATGAACAGGTAGTCGTCGTACGCGTCCAGCTTCGGGCGCTGGTTCCGGGATGCGACGTCCTCGATGGCGAGGGGGTGGAAGCCGAACTCCCGCTCCAGCCAATCTCTGTCGGCCTCCCGCGGGCGCTCGAGGTTCAGCCAGCGGACACCGGACGCCTCGATGACGTCGGGCTCGCCCGAATCACCGCCGGGGGCGAGGACCGTCGAGGGCGCACCGGGTCGCGTCCCGCGCAGCCGCGGTCGGAGCGGCAGGTTGGGCACTTGGAGGGACTCCGGTTCTCATGGGGCGATCCTATCGCAGCCGGAGCAGTTCGCCAACGCACGAGCACGCGACTGCGCGTGGCGGTGGGCGTCGCGGCGATGGGCGTCGCGGCGGTGGCCGCCCGAGCGGACGGCAGCCCGACCGAGGGTCAGCCAGCCGCGGGTGCGATGGGCTCCGCCGGCTCGTCATGGCGCCGTGCCGCCCCGCGGGACGCGATGGTCGCCGCACCGACGAAGAACACCAAAGCACCAGCGATGAACGGCCACGCGGGTCCCGCGATCGTGGCCAGCCCGCTGCCGAGAGCCGGGCCCACGATTCCGGCCACGTAGAGCGGCAGGTAGACCAGGTTCAGTGTCGCCGACCTGCGCGCGGCGGGCACCTCGGTGGCGAGCAGCGAGAAGATCATCGCGCTCGTGGAGGCCACCGCGGCACCCAGCAGGACCGACGCGGCGGCCAGCAGCGCGAGACCCGGGGCGGCGGGCATCAGGAGGCTCGCGATCCCGCCTGCCACGAGGGCCACGATCAGCACCGGGCGGTAGCCCACGCGGTCGCCCATCCAGCCCGCCGCAGGCGAGGTCAGGGCGCCCACCAGAGACCCGACGCCCATCACCAGTCCGATCCCGCTCGCCAGCCCGACCCCGGTCCCGATGATGTTCTCGACCAGCAGCGGCGTGTACGGCCGCGACACCTGGTTGGCGAGGAACACCACGCCGAAGACGGTGAACAGGCGGCGCACGTCGGGGTCGCCCAGGACGCCCCGCACGGCCCCGAACGCGAGCCGCAGGACGGGTCCCGTGGGGATCACCTCTGGCCGAACCTCGCGCGTCCCGACGCCGACCAGCAGCGCGGTCGTCAACGAGAAGAGCGCTGCAAGCCCGTAGACCCCGGAAATGGACCATCCCGCACCATCGATGAGCAGCCCGGCCAGAGCGGGCCCGACGGCGAACCCGATGGGGCCGGCCCCGCCGAACAGCGCGATCGTCACGCCCACGCGGGCTCGCGGGGTCACGTCCCGGATAGCGGCCAGCATCACGCCGGTGTTGCCGAGCTGCATCCCGATCAGCATCACCGCGATGGCCAGCTGCCACGGCTCGCGGGCCAGGGCGGCGAGCCCGAAGACCACGGTCGAGACGAGCGCGCTGCGGATGATCACCGCCTTGCGGCTGTACTTGTCGGCCCACACGCCCCACAGCGGCACCAGCGGCAGGCCGAGCACGAACACGAGCGAGCCGAACAGGCCGACGAACGCGACCCGGTCCGAGGCGGGAACCCCCAGCTGCGTCAGGTAGGCAGGGAGCAGGGCGTACACCTGACTCACGCCCATCGTCTCCACGAGCTGGGTGACCCAGAAGACGGCGACGACGATCCGCCAGTCCTGCGGCGGCCGGCCTCTCGTGGTCGTCACGGCATCTCGACTGGCGGCATCGGGTCTGGTTCAGCGCTCCGCGGGCAGCAGGTAGAGCAGCATCCGGAGCGACGTGGCGGCCCGAATCGAATGCGGCATCCCGGCCGGCATCCGGAACCATGAGCCCGAACCCACCGCGTGACGCTCGCCACCGACCACCGCCTCGCCCTCACCGTCGAGGACGTGCACGACGGCAGGCCGCGCCGCAGTGTGCTCCGAGAGCTCCTCCCCGGGCGCGAACGAGAACACGACCAGGCGGAGATCGGGACCGTCGTCGAGCGTCTGGCTGTGGATGCCGCGCTCGACGGATGGCGCCTCGGCGAGCAGGTCGGCAATGAAGAACGTCTCGTCGGTCATGGGTGGCACCTCCTCCGCCACGGTAGCGTGTGGAGGGGCGATCATGGGGCGCGTGTCACCCCTGTCCCAGATCCTGCTGCCGGACCCCGGCCTCGTGGTGCTGGTCGGCGCCGCGGGGAGCGGCAAGTCAACGTTCGCTGCGCGCCACTTTGCGCCGGACGAGGTGCTCTCGTCGGACGCCTTCCGGGAGCTGGTCTCGGGCGACGCGGCGGACCAGTCGGCGACCGGCGCGGCCTTCGGGGCGCTCCACGCGGCGCTCGACCGACGGCTGCGGGAGCGGCTGCTGACGGTGGTTGACGCGACGAACGTGCTGCCGAGGGCCCGGCGACGACTGCTCGGATCCGCGGCGAGGGCCGGCGCCCCTGCCGTGGCCATCGTGCTGGATCTCCCCGGGCCGGTCGTGCTGGCGCGAAACGCCGCGCGATCCGACCGCGTGGTGCCCGAGGGCGCGGTCCGCCGTCAGCTCGCCGATGTGGCGCGCTCGGCGCGAACTGGCGTCCTCGAGGTCGAGGGCTTCGCGCTGGTCGTGCGGCTGACCGATCCAGTCGACGTGGACGCGGTGAGGGTCGTGCGCGCCCGCTGACGGCAGGCAGGGTCCCGCTTCGCTGATCCCAGGGGCGCTCTGACTCGCACCGGTGTCAGGAGCGCCTCCTGCGAGCGTGGCCCTGACCCCAAAGCCCGGGTTCGCCCCAGTCCTCTTGCACGCTGCATCCCGTCCTGACACATCTGCGAGTCGGCGTGCGGCGGCGGCGCGACCCCAGGACTGGGGGCGCGAGCGGTGGCGAGGCGGGACGACGCGCAGCCCTAGGCGGCTAGGAGCCTGTCGCCCCCTCCTCGTCCAGCCGTACCCGGCCGAACGGCTTGGCCCGGATCTCGACCCAGACGCCGCAGCGCATGTAGACGTCCCCGCGGCAGAGCTCGAGCGCCTCCTCCTCGCTCGCCGCCCGGAGGAGCATCCAGGACATGGACACGTCCGTGAAGGCACCGGCCTCGATCATGACCCCGGCCCGCTTGAGCGCCGCGATGCGCGCGAGGTGCTCCGCCCGGACCGGCACCCGCGTCTCGGCGGCGTCCGGCGCGTAGGTCGCCTGGACAAGCCACACGATCTCCATCGAATACCCGGGTGCGTCGGTCATCGTGGTCTCCTTCGGGGTCGGGTGGCGGTGCTCAGGGCTCGCGAAATCAGGGCTGGCGAACTCAGTGCGGGACGAGGGCGTCCGGGTCGTCGAGGAGCGCCGCGACGTCCGGCGCGAGCCCGCCATCCACGATGTCCGCGATCGACACCCGCTCGAGCACCCTGCGGAGGCTGACACGGGTCGCCAGCCACACGTCCCGCAACGCCGCGGCGGACCCTGGGAACGTGACGGCCTCGGGTCGGATGCCACGCACTTCCGCCAGGGGTCCCTCGACGGCCCGGATCACGTCGGCCACGGTGATCGCCGAGGCCGGCTTCGCCATCCGGTAGCCGCCCACCTGCCCGCGCAGGGAGCGGACGAAGCCGGCGCGCCGCAGATCCACCAGGATGTTCTCGAGATACGAGAGTGGGATCTCCTGGCAAGCGGCGATCTGCTCGGCCTTGAGCGGGAGTTCGCCCTGGTGCGCGGCGAGCTCGCACATCGCCCGCACGGCGTAGTCCACCTTGGCCGAGATCCGCATGCGGCCATCGTACGACGCCGGCCGCGCTGCCCCTGTGCGGCCGCGCGCTCCGGTCCGCCGCTCAGGTCCCGGCGGTGCCCGCCGCGATCATCGCGATCGCAAGTGCGGTCATCGCGACCCCGACGACGTGGCTGCGGGTGAGCCGCTCGTGGAGGAGAGCGATTGCCAGCAGCACCGTCATTACGGGGTAGAGCGACGCGAGCACCGCGGCGATGGCCAGCTGCCCGACCTGGGCGGCCATGATGAACGCGGCGTTGCCGGCCATGTCCAGCAGCCCGATCCCGGCCACCTTGGGAACGATGTCGCGCGGGATCCGCCACGGCTGACGCCAGGCCACGATCACGATCGCCAGCAGCAGGCTCTGCACGAGACGGACGATGACGAGCGGCCCGAAGGCGCCCGCCGGCGAGAACCCGCCGATGCACAGGTTGAACCCGCCGATCGCGATCCCAGCGCCCAGGGCCCAGTTGATCCCCGACGGACGGCCCACCTGGTGGCCCGGAGCGCGCGTCACCAGCACAACCGCGACCAACGCCACCACGATGCCGGCGATCGCGATCGGTGGCGGCATGCCCTCGAAGGCGAAACTGACGATGACCGGGATGACCGCGCCGATGACGCCCGTGACCGGCGCGACGACACCCATCCGGCCGACCGCAAGACCGTGGTACAGCATCGTCATGCCGGCCATGCCGAAAATGCCGGCACCGATCGCCCAGGCGATGTCCAGCGTGCCGGGAACGGGTTCGCCGCGGAGCACCGCGAGCACGAGCGCGGCGGCCATGCCGACCAGCTGCGTGACCGCGACGATGCCGAAGAGCGGCGCACGACGGCTGAGCAGGCCACCCCCGAAGTCTCCGGCACCCCAGGTGATCGCCGACAGCAGACCCAGGACGACGACGGCCGCCCCGGGACCGACATCAGGCAGGTGCCACCGCCTCGCCAGGAGATGCGGCGCCGGCATCAGCAGCCGTCGGGCCGTCGAGGACGACGACACGGTCGGCGATCGCGTCGTACCGGTCCGACGTGGTGAGGTAGATGACCTGGAAGTCCTGCGAGACCTCCCGGAGGAGCTCCAGCGCGCGGGGTGCGCGCGCCGCATCCAGCGTCACGAACGGGTCGTCCAGCACCAGCGGCGGCCTCCGGTCACCGGTCACCAGGCGCACGAGCCCCAGCCGCGCCGCAAGGTAGACCACGTCGAGCGTGCCCTGCGAGAGGTCGGTGACCGGCACCCAGTCCGAGCGTTCCGGCGCGAACACCTCGATGCCCAGGTCGGCATCGCTCACCCGCACGCGCCGGTAGCGGCCGTCCGTGACCCTCGTGATGTCATTGACCATGCGGCGCTCCAGGAAGCGCGTGGCGCGCTGCATGGTCGTCTGCTCGGCGACGTTGATCTCCGAGAAGGTCAGCGTGTAGACGCGTTCGCGGCGCCGGAGCGCGACGAGATCCTCTTTCCACGTGGCGAGCTGCTCCGCGGTGCCGGCGACCTCCTCGGCGTCGACGGGGTTCTGCTCCACGCGTGCCCGCGCGTCGGACTCATCGTCGCGAGCCCGGTTCACGGTCCGCTCGGCGTCGTCCACCTCAACCTCGAGGCGCTCCCGCGCTCGCGGCTCCTTGGCGATGGGCCCCAATGCCGCCAGGGCTGATCCCTTCTGCTCGATCTCGAGGGCCGCGTTGTCCCGGCGCAGGTCGAGCGTCTCGCGAGGCTCCTCGCCCACGAGCCCGCCGAGACGGGCTCGCCGCTCATCGATCTGGGCGACGTGGGCCTCCTCCGCGCCGAGCCGCTCCTCGGCCAGCGCCGTCGAGTCCAGCCCGAGGTCGGCGAGGGCATCAGCTTGCGCCGCCTGGGCCTGCCGCAGCTCGGTCTCGATCTCGGATCGCCCGCGCAGGCGGCGGTCAACCTCCTCCTGGCGCAGCTGCGTGTCGGTGCGGTTCGAGCGGTGGCGCACGAGGCCGATGAGCGCCAGCACGAAGCCGGCGACCGCGATCAGGACGCCGATCACCGCTCCCGCCGGCCAGAGCGCTGTGAGCCCGAGCACCTGCGAGAGGGCGAACGCGCCGGCTGCGACAAGCCCGCCCAGCACGACCATGACCAGGGACAGGCCCGACAGCGGCCGCCAGCGGACCTCGGGCGCGACGTCGAAGCTGACCTGGACCTCGCCTGCCAGCATGGCCTCGAGCGTCGAGATCTTGGTGTCGATGGTGCGGATCCGCTCGACGGCGGTCCGGAGCACAGGCAGCGGCTGTGGCGACGGGTGGCTGCCATCGAGGACGGCCAGCTCGTCGCGGACGATCACGGCACTGCGGTAGCGCTCGTAGCGCTCCTGCGCCGCGTCGCGTTCGGCGGTCAGCCGCTCCGCCTGGCGCGCCTTCTCGAGCAGGGCGCGCCGCTCGGTCAGGGCCGTCTCGGCCTCGGTCCGCCGGTCCCTGGCCACCGAGAGGGCGTCACGATCCCGCGCGAGGCGCTCGAGGCCCTCCTCGCCGTCCCGGAGCCGGGCCGTCAGCTCGGTGACGGAATCCTCGGCAACCTTCAGGCGGCCCGGGTTCTTTGCCCCACGGGCCTGGAGGCCCGCGATCGCCCGCTCGAGCTTCCGGCGAGCGCGGCTCGTGCCCCGGTCGGCACCGCTGATGGATGCCTGGAGCCGGTCGCGCAAGGCGCCCTCGTCGCGCTGGAGGCCAGCCAGCTCGTGATGGCGGACCGACGCGGTCGAGTGGAAGAACCCCTCGGTGGGAACGCCGGAGAGCGCAGCGAGCTCCGCGTCCGCGCGGGCCGGGTCGGTGATGACCTCGCCATCGAGCTCGAGGCGGACGGTGCCGCGGGCGCCGCGGAACACCTTCTCCAAGGTGCCCTGGTGCAGGGCGCCCTCCTCGTCGTCCCAGGTGAACACCATGTCGATCGCGGGCCGGGCCTCGGCGCTGCCGCCCCACGGGACCAGGCCATCCATGTCCGATGCGGTGGTGGTGACCTTCCGCGTCAGGGCCAGCTCCACGGCACGCTGCAGCGTTGACTTCCCGGCCTCGTTGGGGCCGCGGACGATCGTCAGGCCGGGCGCGAGCTCGATGGTCTGGGTGCCGTAGCGGCGGAGGTCGCGCAGGGTCAGGCTCGTGATCCTCACAGCGTGACCTCCTCGCCCGCCAGGAGCAGCCGGCCCAGGCGCAGGACGTCCCGCAGCTCGGCGGCCTCGCGCTCGGCGACGCCGTCACCAGTGGCCTCGAGGTCCGCGATCCGGCCCTCCACGTTGCGGATGAACGCGCCGGCCACAGTCTCGGCAGGTGGCAGCAGACCCTCGGAGAGCGGCGTCGTGGAGAGGTCGCGGACGCGCACCCGGAGGAACACCCCGCGCAGAACCTCCTCCACCTCGCCCGGATCCACGTCCAGGTCGTCGGGGCGCACGCCGATCAGGCGGACGTCGAGCACGAGGTCCGGGCTCGCATCGGCGCGCAGCCGGGTCACGAGCGCCGGCTGCGATTCCAGCGTCGCGGCGTCGATCTCCACCCGTTTGAACTGCGTCCGGCCGACGACTCGCTCCTCGACATCCACGACGTGGCCGCCGGCGCGCTCGTCGAGGGTCACGAGCAGCATCTTGCCGGCCCGGTCCTGGTCTACCGCGACGGGCTCGGGGGCGCCCGAATACGCGTAGGTGACCCGCCCCGCCTTCGCGACCTGGGCCGAGTGCCAGTGACCCAGTGCGAGGTAGTCCAGGCCGCTGGCCGCGATCTCGTCCGTGGTGATCACGACCTCGTCGCCATCGGTCTTGCCGGGGATCGCGATCGCCGCGTGGAGCATGCCAATCCGCCAGGCGGAGGCAGGCGCCTGCTCGATCGCCTTCGCGATGTCGCGCAGCGGGCTGTGGGGTGCGCGCTTGGTGGCGAAGACGGGACCGTGGACCACCACGTCGCAGGCCGAGAGGTGGACCCACGGGCGATCCGGCGTCAGGACGGTGACCAGGTCCTCTCCGGGGCGCGTGCCGGCCAGCGCCGCCAGGTCGTGGGCGCGGTACACCGACGAGCGGTCGTACACGTCGTGGGTGCCCGGGATCAGCACCGACCGGATCCGCGCCTTGGCCAGGCGGGCGAGCTCGGCCGCCGCGCGCTCCACCGACCGGCGTGGCTGGACGTTGGAGTCGAACAGGTCGCCGGCAATGAGGAACAGGTCCACCTTCTCGGCGATGGCCAGGTCCACGCCCGCCGCGAACGCGGCGAACTGGCGCTCGCGCTGGGCCGCGGCCGCGTCACCCATGTCGGCGTGCCTGGCGCCGAGGTGGACGTCAGCCGTGTGCAGGAGTCGGAGCATGCGGTGCGCTGCCTCCATGTCGACGCCAGCGGTGCGGCCGCAGGATGCGACCGCGCCAGACCTGAGACGGCGGCAGGACGACCGGGTCCCGCGAGCGGCCCACCCGCCATCAGCGCCGCGCTCCCAGTGGGCTCACGCCGACGATGGCCGGGCCGGTCACCCGTAGGACCCGGTTGCGATCCGGGCGCCCCCATCGCTCCCATCTCGCAGTGCCGAGTCTCGGGCGCCATTGTGACAGGTCGGCTGTCACTGCCGAAGCCGATGTCCATGCGAGCATCGCGCCCGGGATCGGCGGAGGCAACGCCATCCGGAGCAGGTTCGACGGGAGGCGGGTAGGCTCCCAGACGTGACGTACGCCGACCGCACCCTGGCCTGCGTCGACTGCGGCGTGGAGTTCATCCACTCCGCCGCCGACCAGGAGTTCTACGCGCAGAAGGGCTTCACCTCCGACCCCAAGCGCTGCACGTCCTGCCGTGCCTACCGCCGCGCCGGCCGTGACGATGGCGCCGATGTCCGGTCGATCGGCGGTCCCAGTGGCTACGAGCGCACCGAGAGCCGCGGTCCGCGCGAGTACTTCGTCGCCATCTGCTCCTCGTGCGGCAACCAGGCGCAGGTGCCGTTCAAGCCGCGCATGGACAAGCCCGTCTTCTGCTCGGACTGCTTCCGCCAGGTCAAGCCGGGCTGATCACGGCGATGGACCTCGACGCTGCATCGGTCGCCCGCGAGCTGCGTGATCGCGAGCCCATCTTCCATCGCCGCGAGCAGGGAACGAGCCGCGCGGACTTCGAGACCATGACCGTCCCGGACTACTGGGAGGTCGGCGCATCGGGCAGCATCTACGATCGCCGGACGTGCCTCGACGAGCTCGAGCGCCGCTACGCCGACGCCGGATACGACCCGATGGCGGGCTTCGAGGTCAGCGACTTCGCCGTGCGCGAGGCAGGCGCCGGAGTCTGGCTCGCGACGTACCTGCTGCGCCAGCACGAGCGCAACACCCGCCGCGTCTCGGTGTGGCGGCGGACGGACGCCGGCTGGGTGCTGGTCTACCACCAGGGCACGGTGATCGGACCACCGGTGCGTCTCGGACGCTAGCCCTCAGAGTCGGAACGCGTCGCCCCGGCGGAACCGCTCGCGGTGCCGGCCCCGCCAGACCGTGACGCGGCCCGTGCCGTGGACCTGCCAGGCGCCGTTGCGCCCCACGACGGCCGTCCCGTCGTCCACGCCGAGCAGCACGATCCCCTTGGGCGCCTGCAGCGCCATCAAGGCGGAGAACGGCTCCGGCCGCGCGTCGTATCGCGTCAGCACCGCGATCCCGTCCACGAGCCCCAGCCCGTGACTCCAGCGGACCGGGAGCGGCAGCGGCAAGCGCAGCTTCGGGACGACACGGAACCCGGGGGTGCGACCCGCGATGACCATGGCGCCGGCCGAGCAGCCGACGACGACCGCGCCGCGGGCGTTGGCGGTCACCAGGGCCGGCCCCAGCGGTGAGTCCAGCAGCAACTTGAGCAGGTGGCGCTGCTGCCCACCGGAGAGATAGACGAGATCGGCCTCGCCGACTGCCTGGAGCACCGCCTCGTCGTGCGCCTCGGCGACGTCGCGAACCAGCACGGGCTCGACCTCGGCCCCGAGCGCGACGAGGTGCTGCACGCCCATGTCCGCCCAGGTCTGGCTCGCCGCCTCACTCTCGCGGGCCGTGGCGGCACGCAGAATGACGACGCGCGGACGCGACCGCCCGGTGGCCTGCAGCAAGCTGCGGTCGAACTCGACCATCGGGTCGAGGAACTCACCGGCGCCAACCAGCGCTACGGGTCCGGGCATCGGCCGCAGTCTAGTGCAGGCGCCGCCGGAGGGTCGTCCGAGGGCAGGGCCCTCGACGGCAGCCCGCAGCGCGCGACCACTGAGCCGCAGCGCGGAGCACGGGACGATCGATCGCCGGCCCGGCTGGCGTGGCATGCTCCGCGGCATGCCGAACGACGCACACGCCGACCTCGTCCTGACCGGGGGACGGATCTTCACCGCCGACGCCGCGAAGACCTGGGCGGAGGCCATCGCTGTCCGCGCGGGCCGCATCGTGGCCTTGGGCGGCGACCATGACGTTCAGCCGCTCGTTGGCCCCCGAACGCGCGTCATCGAGCTGAGAGGGCGGACCGTAACGCCCGGCTTCGGCGATTCCCATGTCCACCCGACGCACGGCGGGCTCGCCCGCCTGGGGTGTGAGCTCCACGACGCACGGGGGCTCGACGCCTACCGCTCGATCATCGCTGCATACGCCGCCGCCAACCCAGACCGCTCCTGGATCATCGGCGGCGGCTGGTCGCTGGCGGACTTCCCGGGCGGCCTGCCGCGCCGCGAGGATCTCGACCGGCTCGTACCGGACCGGCCAGTCCTCCTCACCAACCGCGACGGGCACGACGCCTGGGTCAACTCGAGGGCGCTCGAGCTCGCCGGGATCACGGGCGACACCGCCGACCCTGCGGACGGCCGGATCGCGCGGGACGCCGACGGGGCGCCCCTGGGCACCCTGCACGAGGGAGCGATGAACCTCGTGCGGAGGCTGGCGCCCCCGGCGACCGAGGCCGAGTACCGTGCCGGCCTCCTGGAGGGGCAGCGCTACCTCCACGCACTGGGGATCACGACGTGGCAGGACGCGTGGGTCGAGCCCCGCGACCTGGCGGCGTACCTCGCCCTGGCCGGGTCCGGCGAGCTGACGGCCCGCGTCGTCGGGGCGCTGTGGTGGGACCGCCAGCGTGGCCTCGAGCAGATCGATGACCTGGTCGAGCAGCGCGCGTCGGGGGTGCTGGGCAGGTTCGCGGCGACGAGTGTCAAGCTCATGTGCGACGGCATCGTGGAGAACGGCACTGCGGCGCTGCTCCAGCCCTATCTCGACGGCCACGGACAGGCGACGTCGAACTGCGGGATCTCCTTCATCGCCCCGGACGTGCTGGCGGCCGCGGTGGTGCGCCTCGACGCCCTCGGGTTCCAGCCGCACTTCCATGCTTTGGGCGACCGCGCCGTCCGTGATGCGCTCGACGCGGTCCAGGCGGCGCGCGACGCGAATGGCTGGTCGGACACGCGCCCACACCTCGCCCATCTCCAGGTGGTCCACCCGGACGACTACCCGCGCTTCCGGCAGCTGGGCGCGCTCGCGAACATCCAGCCGTACTGGGCGGTCCTCGAGGACCAGATGACCGAGCTGACCCTGCCGTTCCTGGGCCCCGAGATGTCCGCCCGGCAGTACCCGTTCCGGTCGCTCCGCACCCACGGCGCGACACTCGTGATGGGCTCCGACTGGTCGGTGTCGACCCCGGACCCGTTCCTCCAGATGGAGATCGCGGTCACCCGCGTCAACGACGAGGCGCGGGGCCTGCGCGAGCCCTTCCTCCCGGAGGAGCGCCTGGAGCTCGTGGACATCCTGACCGCCGCGACGGCCGGGTCCGCGTACGCAAGCCATCTCGACGAGGCGGGCACGCTCGCGGTCGGGAAGCTGGCCGATCTCGCCGTCCTGGACCGTGACCTGTTCGACGCGGGCGCGGGTCCGATCGGCGAGACGAAGGTGCTGGGGACGTTCGTCGAGGGGGTCGCCGTCCACGAGGTGCCGGGTCTCGACGACTGATCCCCGGGCCGATCAGGCGGCCGGCAGCTCCAGCGCGAGCGGCACGCCCTCGGCGCCGGCAGCGCGCGCGAGCGCGCGGTCGAGCGTGGCCAGCTCGCCGTCGACGTCGATCGCCAGCCACAGATACGAGGCGTCGTAGACCGACAGTCCGTGGCGCTGCGCGAGCACCATCGCCATCCGGACGCCTGCGGGACCGCGGTCTGCCGTCTCCAGGCCCGTCGCCTCCACCTGCTCCAGGCGGCGCGATGCCCGGATCGCGTCCCCGTCGAGCCGACGGAGGATCGCGTGACCCATCTCCGTCCAGGCGACGGCCGGGGCCAGCAACATCCGCCCTTCGTCGATCCACCGGCGCACGGCCAGCGGGGTCTCCGGGCGTTCGCCGATCGCGAGATCCACCGCCACGGATGCATCCACGACAACCGGCACGGGCGTGACCATGAAGCTCACCGTGATCGATCCTCGCGATCCGCGCGGATCATCGCCACGATCTCGCCCGACGTCGGCCGGGGGCGGCGGTCCGATGACCGCATGGCCACGAGCTGTTCGACCGCGGCCAGCCTGCGCGCCTTGACGGCCGCGGGATCGCTGGCCGCAAGGTCCCCGAGCGGAACGATGGCCGCCACCGGCGCCCCGGCCCGCTCCACGACGAACCGTTCGCCCGCCGCAGCCTCGTCGAGGATCTGGCCGAACTTCGCTCGAACCTCCAGGGCACTGATCGTCCTCATGGCGCCATCATAGGACCATGAGAGCACCGGTCAAGGGGTCCCGCCGAGAGTCCCGTCGGACGCGGTGGCGCGAAGCCGTGTCAGCCGGAGCCGAGGTCGCCCGGCACGTCCACGTCACGGAGCGTGGCGCCGTCCGGGTCGATGGCGCGCCAGATCGCCTCCGGGACGACCACTGACGGCACAACAGTGAGCAGGTCCCGCAGGCGACGGCGATCGGCAGCGATCAGGGCTGCCCCAGCGGGGAGCACGAGCCCCGGGCGGACGCCCATCGGCAGGATCGCGGCCGGCTCTGCCGCCAGCGTGACGGCACCGAGCGACGGGTCGGCGGCAAGGACCGTGACCAGCAGCGCGAGCACGTCCGGCACGAGCGACGGCATGTCGCCCCCGACCACGACGGCGATGTCGGGCCACGGCGCGGGCAGGGCGACGAGCCCGGCCACGATCCCCGCCAGAGGGCCACCGAACGCGGCCGGATCCCTCGCGATCGT
>Ga0315271_10001314_pt1 | contig 14869 bp, 15 predicted proteins | sample C3_top_MG_FD_204664 | JGI IMG/M metagenome (GOLD analysis project Ga0315271, IMG submission 204664) | Sediment microbial communities from Yellowstone Lake, YNP, Wyoming, USA - C3_top | ecosystem: Environmental > Aquatic > Freshwater > Lake > Sediment | place: USA: Wyoming | collected 2017-08-01 | reverse complement strand
ACCACACCAAACACCAGCCCGGTGACATCAATGAACGGCCACAGGTACTTGCGGTTGACGGCATTGCTCGAGACGTTATCGGCAGCTGCGCCAATCAGTATCTGCAGATCCTGGCGGACCCTGGGATCGGTCTCGCTGGCAGCACTCTGGCGAAACGCGGCGATGGCGGCGGCCAAATCCGCCTGCTGCGGCTCGTATTGATCGCGCGAAAGATCAGCAATCGCCTCGTCAAAACCGTCGACCCCGAGCTGACTGGCGGTTTCGGGACTGTAGCGGGCGAGCACCTGCAACAACACCCTGGCATTTTCGTTGCTGCGCGTCACCCACGGAGCCTCGGCGGCTCGCGCCGTGGCAATAGCAACCAGCCCGGATAACAGGCACAGCGCCAGCGCGCGGTAATAGATCTTCATGTGTGGATTCCCCAGTACAGGTTCGGTTTCAGGCCGCTGCGCTTCAGTCCTCAGCGCGGTGCCTCTTGAAGGTCATGCGGTCCAGCAGCCCAAGCATCACCGCTGAAACCACGAAGGTGAGGTGGATGATGACATACCACATGAGTTTATCGTTCGCGATCTGCTCCGCATTCATGAAAGCGCGCAGCAGGTGGATCGACGAAATGGCGACGATCGAGGCAGCTACCTTGAGCTTCAGGGTGCCGGCGTCGAGCTTGCCAAGCCAGCCGAGCTTGTCGCCTTCACCGCCGGCCATGTCGATCTTGGAAACGAAATTCTCGTATCCGGAGAACATCACCATGACAATCAGGCTGGCCACCAGCGACAGGTCCACCAGCGCAAGCAACGACAACACTACGTCGGACTCGGACAACTCCAGCACCCGCGAGAGTGAGTGATAAAGCTCTTCAAAGAACTTGACGCCGAGCGTAATCAGGGCCATCGATAATCCGAGGTAAACGGGAGCCAGCAGCCAGCGACTTGCAAATAGCAGCCGCTCAATGGTTCTTTCTATCATGGGGCGAATTCTATCCCAGAAATCTGCCGCTCCACAGCACCGCAGCACCAGGATGTCAGTCGGCTAACCCGCTCGCGCCAGTCTTGCACGCAGGCGCGGCGCCGCGAAATCGAGAAACGCCCGCACCTTGAGCGGCAGGCGCCGCTGATTCGTGTAGACCAGGCTGACCGGCACCGCGGGCGGCTCGAAGCGCTTGAGCGCGCTGACCAGCGTGCCGGCGGCGAGCGCCGCTTCAACCTGGTAGGAGAGCACGCGGGTAAGCCCGGCGCCGGCGATTGCGGCGTCGATGGCGGCTTCGGCCGTATTGACGATGAGCCTTGGGAGGATCGGGACCGAAAGATCGGCGCCGTTGGCGCGAAAGGTCCAGCTGTCGGCGGAACCGAGTGTCTCAAAGGCGATCAATGAATGGTGGGCCAGTTCCGCAGGGTTCCGTGGCGTACCAGCGGCGGCGTAGTAGTCCGGGCTTGCGCACAGCACACGCCGGGTGGAACCGCAGCGTGTCGCAATCAACTGGCTGTCGGCAAGTTCGCCGATCCGCACCGTCAGATCGACGTGATCCTCAAGCAGGTTGACCAGGCGATCACTCTGGACAAAGCGCACCTGTACCTCGGGATAGGTCTTGAGAAAGGCGATGATCATGGGCAGCACATGCAGGCGCCCGAACACAATCGGTGCAGAAATGACCAGATCACCCCTGGGCGTGCTGAACTCCCCGGCGGCCGCGCGCTCGGTCTCGCTCACATCTTCGAGAATCCGTTTGCAGGCCTTGAGATAAGCCTGACCGGACTCGGTCGGCGTGAGATGCCGTGTCGAGCGATTGAACAGCCGGGTGTTCAGGTGCGCCTCCAGATCTGACAGCCGGCGGCTCACCGTGGGCAGCGGCATGTGCAGGCGCCGGGCCGCCGCCGACAGGCTTCCGGCCTCGCCAACTGCGACTACCACCGTCATGGCATCGATTCGATCCATTGGAGATATTCCATTATTTGCAATAGTGTCTCCACAGAATAGCCTCTAGTTGCGAATATTGAAATAGCCTAATCTGTCCGCACCTGGCCGCCACGGCCGCATTAGTACCCTGAACAACCCAAGGAGATTCCCATGTCACGTATCCCCACCCCCGCCACGATTGAAGCGGCTCCGCCCGCCGCGCAGCCACTGCTGCAGGCCGTAAAGAAGCAGCTCGGCGTGGTCCCCAACCTGTTCCGCCTGGTTGCCACCAGCCCGGCCGCCCTCGAAGGTTATCTGGGCATGTCCGGGGCGCTGGCCAAGGGCGCGCTGCCGGCTGCGACCCGCGAGCGGATCGCACTCGCGGTCGCCGAAATCAACGGCTGCAATTACTGCCTCTCAGCGCACACTTACCTGGGCAGGAAGGTCGCGAAACTCGACGATGCCGAGCTCGCCATGAACCGCGCGGGCCGCTCCAACGACCCGCGGGCCGACGCCGCCGTGCGTTTCGCGGCGCAGGTGACCGAGCAGCGTGGACACATCGGCGATGCGGATCTGCAGGCAGTCAGGGCAGCCGGTTACAGCGACGCACAGATCATCGAGATCGTGCAGCACGTCGCACTCAACACCTGGACCAACTACCTCAATGAAGTCGCGAAGACTGACATCGACTTTCCGATGGTCGGCGCCCGCGCCGCGGCCTGAACATGGACGCGACCCTGGCCTACCCCAGCGACATCGCCTTCACGCCGGCCGTGAAGGCGCAGCAATTGCGCCAGGGATCGCGTCCGGCCTATGAGCGCATGGAGGCAGGCGGCTCGTGGGAAACACAGATCACGCCGGAGCTGAGGGAGTTCATCGAAAACCAGACCAGCGTGTTCCTGGCGACCGCGAACGCGGCGGGGCAACCCTACATCCAGCATCGCGGTGGCCCCGCCGGTTTCCTGCGCGTGCTGGACGAACAGACCCTGGGCTTCGTCGATTTTGCCGGCAATCGGCAGTACATCACGCTCGGCAACCTGCAGGAGAATCCCAAGGCGCATCTGTTCCTGATCGACTACGCGCAGCGCCGGCGGATCAAACTATGGGGCGAGCTGAGTGCCGTAGAAAACGATAAAGCGCTCACGGCCCGGCTGATGCCGGCCGATTACAGAGCCAGGGCCGAGCGCGTCATGCTCTTCAGGGTAGCGGCGTGGGACGCCAACTGCCCGCAGCACATCCCGCGGCGCATTGACGCCGACAGCGTCAAGACCGCGCTGGCCGAGCGCGATCAGCGCATCGCGGCGCTCGAAGCTGAGCTCGAGCGGCTGCGACGGACTACGCAATGATCGTAACGCTAGCCCTCGATCCCCTGCGCCTTGAGATATTCATCGTACGTGCCCCGGAAGTCGGCGATGCTGCCGTCCGCTTGCAGCTCGATAATGCGCGTGGCGAGGCCGCCAACGAACTCACGATCGTGTGACACGAACACCAGTGTGCCCGGATATTTCTCCAGGCCGATCTGCAGCGACTCGATGGTTTCCATATCCATGTGGTTGGTGGGTTCGTCCATCAGCAGCACGTTGGGTTTGGTGAGAATCAGTTTCCCGTAAATCATCCGGCCCTTTTCGCCACCGGACAGCACCGTTACCGGCTTCTTGGTTTCATCGCCAGAGAACAGCAAGCGCCCCAGCGTCGCGCGCACAATCTGTTCGTCATCCGCCTTGCCGGTGTACTGCGACATCCAGGAAAACAGATCCATCCGGGTTGCGAACTCGGCCTGCGGATCCTGTGGCATGTAACCCGGCTGGGCGTTCTCGACCCAGCTGATGCGGCCGGCAGAGGGCGCCAGCTCGCCGGCCAGAATCCGCATCAGTGTGGTCTTGCCGATGCCATTGGGACCGATGATCGCCACCCGCTCACCGGCTTCAATGGCGAAGTTGACGTTGCGCAGCACCGCGCTATTTGAATCCGGATAACTGAAGCCGAGCTTTTCAACCGTGACGGCCGAGCGGTACAGCTTCTTGCCCTGCTCGAAGCGAATGTAGGGGTTCTGCCTGGAAGATGGCTTGATCTCGGTCACCTTGATCTTCTCGATCTGCTTGCGACGCGAGGTGGCCTGGCGCGCCTTCGAGGCATTGGCCGAGAAGCGCCGCACGAACTCCTGCAGATCCGAAATCTGGTCCTTGGCCTTGGCATTCGCCGCCTCGACCCGTTGACGCGCCTGAACCGATGCCAGCATGAAATCGTCGTAATTGCCCGGATAGATATTGAGCTGGCGAAAATCCAGGTCCGCCATGTGCGTGCAGACCTGATTGAGAAAGTGTCGGTCGTGGCTGATGATGACCATGGTGGCGTCATAGTCGTTGAGCACGCGCTCCAGCCAGCTGATCGAATGGATGTCGAGGTTGTTGGTGGGCTCATCCAGCAGCAGCACGTCGGGCTTGGAAAACAACGCCTGCGCCAGCAGCACCCGCAGTTTGAGACCCGGCGCCACTTCGCGCATCGGCCCGAGATGCAGCGCTGCGGGAATGCCGGCATCCAGCAGCACGCTGGCGGCGCGGGCATCTGCCGTGTAGCCACCGTACTCGGCGAACTTGCCCTCCAGCTCCGCCGCCCGCATGTATTCCTCGTCGCTGGCCTCGGCCTTGGCATAGATGCGGTCGCGCTCCTGCATCGCCTGCCACATCTCCCGGTGCCCCTGCATGACGACATCGAGCACGCGCTCGTCTTCGTAGCCGAACTGGTTCTGGTTCAGCTTGCCCAGGCGCATGCCCGCCTGCAACATGACATCGCCGGCACTGGGCTCGAGCTCGCCGCCAAGAATTTTCATGAGCGTCGATTTGCCACAGCCGTTGGCGCCGATCAGGCCATAGCGGTTGCCATCGGCAAACTTGACGGTGACCTGCTCAAACAGTGGCTTGGCGCCAAACTGGATCGCGACGTTGGAGGTAGCAAGCATGGGTGTCGATTAGTCTGGCGCCATTCTGGGGGGCGGCATTCTAGCCGAGGCGGAGTGCTGGGAGGTGGTTTCCTGCCCAGCTACGCTGGCCAGCATCCAGAAATATGTTGGAACGCGCTGAACGAGCCTTGTTCGGTCGCCCGGGCAGTGTTCAAGTTCGCAATGTGTCTACAATGTAGATACATTGCCGGGGTTGCGGTAATATGTCGACCCCCGAGACTGCAGGAGTGGGCGTAATGCGTGCAATTGTGAAGAAATGGGGGAACAGCGCTGCCGTGCGTATTCCAAGCGGTATCATGAAGGCCGTCCGCCTTAGCCTGGATGAGGCAGTGGATGTGCGTGAGCAGGGTGGTCATATCGTGATAAAGCCGATACGTCCGGGCAAGCTGGAACTGATCCGTCTCCTGGACGGTATCACCGCCGAGAACCTGCATGGTGGAGTGGACTCTGGCAACCCCGTTGGCAGGGAGTCACTTTAGGTGGCGGGAAAGTACGTGCCCGACGCTGGCGATATCGTGTGGCTGCGCTTCAGCCCGCAAGCCAGTCATGAACAGGCGGGGCACCGTCCGGCCGTAGTTGTCAGTCCCGCGGCTTACAACGGTCGGACGAATCTTATGCTGTGCTGCCCGATGACAACGCAAATCAAGGGCTACCCTTTCGAGGTAACTGTGGCCGGCAAGCGTCCTGGTGCCGTGCTGGCGGATCAAGTCAAAAGTCTCGATTGGGTGGAGCGCAAAGCAAAATTCAAAGGCAAGGCGTCGGCCACTGAGCTTGCCAGCGTCCGCGCCAGAATCATCGCACTGGTCGGTGGCTGAGGGCGAAGCACCATAAGATGGAAATCATGCGTAATTGACCTGGAGCGGGCGATGGCGCCGGCCGGCTCTTACGCATGCCGACGAAGCGTTCGAGGCTTGGCCGGTAAGTTCATCTACGCATGTTTTCGTCCAGGAATGCGAACACGTCGGGCTCCCAGATGTTCACGCCGAGATGGAGAAAATCGTGCCCCTCATCCGCGCTGTTGCCGATTGGCGGATAGATCTTCAAGCGATGCGGTTTACCGGTCAGCTCGCGCCGGGCATCCAGTTCCTTGCCTGACGAGAGGGAGTAGTCGTTTTCGGCGTGGATAAAGAAGACCGGCGGCGCGACGTGGTCAACGGCGGCCAGGAGCCGCGCCCGCAATTCCGAAGACCGATCAAAGCTCCCGCCGGCTGCGGAGAAGACGACGGCCGCTCGCAGGTTCGGCTCACGTTCGGCCATGAGCACCGTGAGCGAGCCGCCAAACGAGTGACCGACCAGGGCAACATCCCCTGCATCAACATCAGGGCGTGCTCGCAGGAATGCCAGTGCGGCCCGGGCGTCGGCCATCTCCCGGCCCTCCAGCAACTGTAACTGCAGCGCATTGCGGGCCTCTTGTCCGTGCGCCGCGAATTCCCTGGTCATCAGGTTAACGGCGTTGACCCCCTGATCAGTGGAGGGTCCGACGCCGCGCCGGTACAGGTAGAGCAAGACGTAGCCATGGCGAGCGAAGATTGGACCGAGCGTCTCGGCATTGCGCTCGTACGGTCCGAGCCGCTGCAGCTCTTCGGTGGTCCGGCCGCTGCCGTGATTCAACAGGATGGCGGGAAACGGACCGCGACCCTGCGGGCGCCACAGCACCGCGTGCAGGGTTGCCGGGCCGCTGCGAATGACAACCGACTCTGGCTCGCGAGACGTCTGGCACCAGGCGGTCGCGAGCGTGAGCGCTAGAATGAGCGGCACAAAGACCAGCACGTAAGGTCTTGTCATTCGCCACTCCTTAGTCTCATCGGGTGCGAGCGCCCGTCGATCGCCCCATCGAAGGTCGCCTCAGAGTTTCGCCTGCGGTGCATCAGTCCTGGTGCTCACCGCGTGCGAGGCCAGCGTGCCGATGTGATGGCGACCCTTGACGGCGTACCACCCCAGACCCGCGCCGAGAATCACGGCGATGTAGACGAACGCGCCCCAGGTGTTGTACCAGGGCGTGCCGTAGACGGCGGCGCGCGGCCAGGCCAGGTTGAGCGCCATCCCCGCGCCCCACAGCACCGCGACGATGTTGACGAGCAGGCCCCACTTGCCCATGGTGAAGTAGCCACCGGCCTTGAGATCTGCCGGGGGCCATTGCCCTTGCAGGCGCTTCATCAGCAGTGGGCCCGTCACCATCAGGTACGCGAGATAAATCATGATGATCGCAATCGAGGTCAGCACCGTGAAGATCTTGGGCTGGCCGATGTTGACGACCAGAATCAGCTCGGCAATCACGCCGATCACGATGGCGGGAACAATAGGCGTCTGCGTCGTGGGGTTCACCCGCGCGAGCTTTTCCCCGAACGGCAGTGCGTTATCACGCGCCATGGCGAAGGTCAGGCGGATGGCCGCGGTGTGCACGGCCAGCGAGCACACTGTTACCGCGACCACGATGCAGACCAGGAAGATCTTGCCCAGCGGACCCCACATCACCTGCTCGACGATGTATTGCAGGCCGCCGCTGCTGCTGCCGATCATCGGATCATTCAGATTGGGTGCCGACATGACCGCGAACACCAGGATGGCGCCACCGATGACGAACGAGGCCAGTATGGCCCGCAGAATGGCCCGGGGCGCAGTGCGCCGCGGCTCCAGCGTTTCCTCACCCAGTGAACTGGCGGTGTCGAAGCCGTACATCACGTATCCGGAGGCCAGCGACGCCACCAGGAAAGCGCCCAGAAAGCCCCCGCTCTTGCCAACGCCGTAGCCGTTGGTGGAGAAAAACACTTCGGGGCCGCGCTTGGTGTGGAGCGCCAGGATGATCGCGATGAGACAGGCGGCAATCAGCTCGATAAAGACGCCCGCGCTGTTGATCGTCGCCATCAAGCGCACGCCGAGCGCATTGACGACGGTGGTGAACACGATCAGGACCGTGCCGAGGATCACCGCGTTGGTGGCGAAATCGTAGGCACCACTACCGTCGCCGATGATCTGGAAGCCGCTCCACAGTCGCGGCAGATTGAGTTGCAGCGCCAGCACCACGGCCGACAGGGTGACGATCGACGCGGTGAGCATCAGCCAGCCCGACGACCAGCCTACGATGCGGCTGCCCAGCTGCTTGGACCAGTTATAGACCGATCCGGCGATGGGGTATTTGGCGGCCAGCTCCATGAAGCACAGCGCGACCGCCAGCTGACCGATGAGCACCAGCGGCCAGGACCACAGATAAGCCGGCCCGGCGGTGCCAAAGCCGAAGTAGAACAGCTGGAAGGTACCCGTGAGTATCGAGATATAGCTGACGCCGGCGGCGAAGCTGCCGAACGCCCCGATGCTGCGATCGAGCGATTGTTTGTAGCCGAAGTGCTCCATGCCGCTGTCGGTCCGGCCGGTAGCCTCGTTCTTGACCATGCTCTTGTCCTCTCTGAAATGGGTCGTCACCCGGCAACCCTGCTGACTCTCAGCCGATCACCGCTGCGACCGCTCTGGGCCGACGACCGCCTGATTGTGCTCCCGTTTCAGGCCATTGGGGATACCTTGCCAGAGGCGACCGTCCAATGGCTAAAGATGACCCGTTGCGTTCGGTCGCGACCTGCTCAGCGCTCGGCCACCGATTCGAAGAAAAAATTGAGCATGCGCCCCAAGGGTGCAGCCTCCTTCCTCAGCCGGCTGCGCAGCGCTGCGCCTTCCCAGCAGTCCACCAGCAGACTTGCCATACGCTTGGTGTTGGAGTCAGCGGGAAGGTCACCGCGCTTGCGCGCTTCCTCCAGGGTAACGGCGACCCGCCTGGCGATCTGGGAAAAGCAGTCGTCGATCCTGCGCCGGAACAGTTCGCTCACCCCCGACAGCTCCTGCCCGAGCCCGCCCAGCAGGCAGCCCATATAGCCTTCACTCCGGTAAGCCTTCTCCGTCAACTCAAAGAACCGCCGCACCCGTTTGAGTGGCGGGAGACTCTCGTCTCCGAGGCATGCATCGAGACCCGCGTGCACGAGCCCCATGTACCGTTCAATGGCCTGAAGCGCGAAGTCCTCCTTGTCGCGGAAGTGGTGGTAGAACGAACCCTTCGGAGTGCTCGTGGCATCGAGCAGCGCCTGGATGCCCAGGCCGCTATAGCCATGCTTCAGGAGCATGGCCATCCCGACATCGAGCAGATGCTGCTTGGTTGAATGCGGCTGCTGCATGGTGCCCGGCTAAGCGATCCTGGGGAGGCGCACTGCGCTGCGCCTCCCCTTGGTTTTAACCGCCGCCAACCTTCTTGATCATGTGATTGATCACATGGCTATGCTCGCGTTGCGGGCTGAACATGATGATCTCGGCGTCAGCATCGACCTTCACGTTGTGCCCCGGCGGCCAGTAGAACAGGTCGTTCTCAGTCACCGTCTCGCGCACGCCCATTGCATCAGTCGTGGTGAGCTGGCCGCGCAAGACGAAACCCCAGTGAGGGCATTGGCACAAATTGCCTTCCAATCCCTGGAACAGCGGAGTCGTGTCGACACCGGCTGCCAGAGTGAAATACTCGCCGCTGATCTTCTGAAACCCGCTCACGTCACCAAATTCCGTTCGCTGCCGAATGACCGCCCCCGGAATCTCCATCCGGATGTCGACGTTATCCTTGGCTACCCGCATGTTTGTGCCCCTCTGTGTCGGCGTTTTGACTGATTAGACCACTCGGTCTAATTGCTATCTTAGCCGATGCGCACCCGCAGTCAATATGGCGATTGACCCGCGGCGGCGCGCGGCGCACCAGCTGCCAGGTTGCCGCTCGCCGCCGCCACCGCGCCCTCGGTCGAACGCGAATCGGCTGCACCCAAGACCCCAACGTACTTCCCTATGGCGCGGTGCTGACCGGGGATACGTGCAGGTAGCGCAACAGGAAAGGTATGACCGTGGCGGCATAGCCGTGTGGATCGAAAGTTAGAAAGTCCTGGTGACGTGCGCCTTCAAGGATCCAGAGGGACTTGGGTTGGACAGCAGCGGCGTAGAGCTCCAGTGATTCTTCAAGCGTGGTGTGTTCGTCCCTGGAACCCGCCACGATGAGAACGGGTGCGCCGACACTGGCAACGTGACGGATGGGCTCCAGATCCGACGTGGCCAGATGAAATCGCAGCGGCAGTTGCCAGAGCAACAAAGGCGCTAACGCGGGCGCCAGCGGACCGACGCGCATCCGCAGCCGATTTTCAACCGCTTGCGTTACGCGTGGATAGACAGATTCGAGCACCAGCGCATCGGCGCCGGTTGGCTGAGACGCGAGGAGCGTTGCGGCGCCACCGAGTGAGCAGCCAATAATACCGAGCTTTCGCGGCGGGCCCGTGGAGGATTTGAGCCAGGCGAGCGCCGCCGTGACATCGCGGGATTCCCGGTATCCAAAGGTGACTGCCTCACCAAGGGTCTCGCCGTGCCCCTGCAGGTCGATAAGCAGCACCGAGAAGCCGTAGCTGTGCAGGAGCCTGGCGCGACCGATCATGTCGGTTCGGTCGGCGCGTGCACCGTGGACTAAGAGGACTGCCGGTGAACCGGCGCCCGCGTCGACCCACCAGGCACCGATGGCGTGGCCAACGCCAGGAATCGAAACGTCCTGCGCGTCGAAACCGGCCGGACGCGTCACCGCGTGATTGATGGGACTGATGAGGGTCGAGCCGACGAGCCAGACACTTGCCAGCGCGAGGACTGGCAGGATCACGGCGAGATAGAATGTTCGTTTCAAGGGCAAGGTGCCGTCGGACTCAGGTCAGTGGCGTGTTGCACATTGAGTTCATGTCGCCCTTGAGGTTTCTGCTCCGGGAAGGGACGAGAGTAAGCCGATGCGGCCGCGGCAAGTGGTCAATGACCCTTGTCCTCCACGACGCTGTTGCCGCCATCGATGACGATGAGTTGCCCAGTCAGGTACGATGCGCCGGGCGAACACAGATACGCGACGCAGCTCGCGACCTCCTCCGGCCTGCCGGAGCGGCCGATAGGCGTTGCAAATCCCGCGCGCGCCCCGGACTCGGCCTGGGACCCGGTCGCGATCCACCCCGGTGCGACAGCGTTCACGGTAATACCGTCGCGAGCAACTTCCAGACACAGCGCCCGCGTCAAGCCCAGGATCCCTGCCTTCGCGGCAGCGTAGGCAGCATCGTACGCGATGCCAGTAACGGGGCCCGTGGTCGACGCCACGCTGACGATGCGACCTGATTTACGCGCCTTCATACCACGCAAGCAGGCGCGCGTGACGTAAAAAGTGGTGGTCAGATTGCGCTCCAGGGTGATCGCCCACGTCGCCGTTGCCATATCCTCCAGCGGGCTGGTCGGGTCAGAGACACCGAGCGATGCCATACCAGCGTTGTTGACCAGTATCCCGACATCGCCAACCTCAGCAACCAGTGTCGACACTCGCTCAGGATCGGTAAGATCCGCCGCAAATCCAACCGCATCGATGCCATCCGCCCTGAGTTCACGGGCGCGATCCTCGATACGCGCGCTCGTAGAGGTGATCGCGATGCGGTGGCCCGCCTGCCCAAGCGCCCTGGCGATGGCAAAACCGATGCCTGTCGGGCTGCCAGCTCCGGTTACCAGGGCAATAGACTGGGGTCTCGAATCGCTCATTTTATTTCACTCAGGTTGTAAAGGAAGGGCCCGTGGTCGATCCGTCAATCAGCACGCAGTTTTCGTAGACGCCCAAGTGAGCGACTGTTGGTGAGGGCTCCCGGCTACAGGCGCCGAGAATACCGCAAAGAACTGCCATGGCAGTTACCCGTATGTTTCGCAACTGGGCACCTGAGGTCTCACTTCAAACAGCCATGTCCAAGACCGCTCTGCGGCAGCAATCTTATCCGGTTGAATGCCCGCCAGCGGGCGGGAGCTATCGCATGCGGGGCTCGGAAGACGACAGCAAGCGTAAAATGCTGGGAGACAGCGACCAGGGTCGCTCATTGACCCATTGCGGTCGGTGGGGAACGACCGTTTATGGCGGCCATAATCCTCAGTCGTGTGTTGCTTAGGCTGCAAGCGCATATGTCCCGAGGGGACCGGGCGGAGTTACACCAGTCGCCCGTGCCTGCGTTCAAATGAGAGTCGCTCGCGGAGCGTGGCACGACCCGTTGCTCTTCAAGTTCTTGCGACAATCACTCCACCCTTCGCAGTAGGAGAGCAGGCCCTGTACTGGGTCAGAAGTCCCTCATATCTACCCATTCCAGCCAGATATACCGCTCCCCCGATTTCCGCCCTTCTGAAATTAGTAAAGGGCGAGCTTATTTGCGCCCCATCGGAGCCACGGCCATAATCCCTCGCACATATACCACTGGGGTAAACTATGTCAGGCGCTCTGATTCGGATGCTGTTGCTGGCCGCGCTTACAACGGCACTCTCAAGTTGCGCATCGGATGGCATGTGTATGTGGCACTGCGCCGATCAGCACTCCGGCTCGACGCCACTAGTGGAATTTCTCTACCCGGATGGCAAGGTTCCGCAAGCTGATGCGACACCGGAACTGAAAATTCCGCTGACAGTGGGTCTGAGTTTCCTGCCCAGCCGCGGTGGATCCGAGCGATTGGATGCGACACAGAAGGAGCAGATTCTCGCCAACATCAAGGCACATTTCCGGGCGCGTCCGTACGTTCGCGATATTCAGATCATTTCGGAAGGGTATCTCAATCCGCACGGCGGCTTTGATTCACTGCAGCAGCTGGCGCGACTTCAGCAACTCGACGTTGTGGCGCTGGTGTCTTACGATCAGGTCGCGCGACAGAGCGAGAACAACCGCTCATTGGCTTATCTGACGATTGTCGGCGCATTTCTCATCCGAGGCAGTGAAAACGAGACCTCGACCCTACTCGATCTGGCGGTCCTCGATCCTAATTCGCGCAGCCTCATTCTGCGCGCGGCGGGCACGAGTCACACCAGTGGCAGCAGTACCGCTGCACGTCAGAGCGCCGACGTACAGCACCAGAGCGCGCAGGGTCTGGACGCCGCCGCACAAGAGCTGAACTCAAACCTTGACCGAGAGCTTACGACCTTCGCCGAGCGGGTTAAGGCGGGCGATGCTCCCGTGCGCGTCGTTCAGCGCAGTGGAGGGACTGGTGCCCTCGATGTTGCCAGTGTGTTGACTCTTTTGGGGGCGACCTTCCTGACACTTGTCACGAGACAGAGGCGCCCTGGGACCGCTGCTTGCGGGAACCGGGGCCGATAGCTGCCTGATTCCCGTCTCAACACCGGACCTTGCATCCGAACTTCCGAGTTTGACCCGGAGCTGCCTCAGCTGACTGGCCGCTTGCCAGCCGTGAATTGGGGCCCTTAGAAAGACGAGTGTCGCGTTATGCCCGTCCCATACACCACGGATCAGGCTCCATATCCTTAGGAGGGCCTGCAAGGCCGGGAGCCGGGAATCGCATCTTGAACGTGAACGCTTCGCGCGTCGGTCCATATCGATCGAGCCGCCACAGACGGGATAATCCCTCATCTACGCTGGGTACGTGACCTGCGGGCACCCACCATAGCGCCTGATAGGCTCCCTCGAAGCGCTCGAAATACTCCCGCCGCCTGGCCATCTCTGGCGTATGCGCGCTTCGATAGACGAAGTCAAAAAGCGCTTCCGCATTCAACCAAAGCGACATGTTCACAAGAAGAAGTGAGTCAGACGTCGTCTGAATATCGGTAGCGTTGCCGGTCTCGCTCTGCAGCCGCCAGACGAAGCCGGGGGACTGGTCAGCTAGAGCATTAACTCGATCTAGCGCATCAAAAAAGGACGCCACCCGCGGATCACCTTGTGGAGCCACGAGTCGACCCACGTTGATCTGCGCCAGATGCCAATCGAAAATCGGAAGCGATCCACTCATCAACTTTTTCCCAGAGGCATGATCAACGGAACTCGGCTTTCATTATATCTATTGGAAACGATCAACGGCCGCTTAGTGGCAATCACTTCGGAGTATTGATTGGCCGGTTCGGGGCCGATTGCAGTCCAATAGTCCGCTCCAAACCGGCCGCCCGGAGTGGAATCTGCTCTACCAGTCTCTGACAGCTAAGGTCTGACCGCTCATTGCGGTGCCATGCGGATCGCCCCATCCAGTCTGATGGTTTCGCCGTTGAGCATCGTGAGCTCAAAAACATTCTGCACCAGCTGTGCGAACTCGCCGGGCGTTCCCAGGCGCTGCGGAAACGGTACCTGCTTGCCCAGCGAAGCCTGAATCTCGGTCGGAATCTGCTCGAGCATCGCCGTCTGGAATATTCCGGGGGCGAGCGCTACACAGCGGATGCCGAACCGCGCCAGTTCCCGGGCGATAGGCAGCGTCATCCCCGCCACCGCGGCTTTGGTGGCTGCATACGCTACCTGCCCGATCTGACCCTCGAATGCGGCAACAGAAGATGTGTGAATGATCAGCCCACGTTCGCCATCTTCACCAGCTGGATTTTTCTGCATGATGGCGGCCGCGGCCTTATCGCACAGGAAAGTGCCAATCAGGTTTATGTGCACGACCTTGGTGAAGAAATCGCCCGCCATCGGACCTTCCTTGCCCAGCATGCGTCCGGCGCCAATGACGCCGGCACAATTGACCAGCAGGTTGATGCCGTTCAAGCGTTGGCCGGCAGCTGCCATCGCGGCATTGACTTCAGATTCGCGGGTAACGTCGCACTTCAGGAATGCCGCGCGCTCGCCCAGCTCCGCGGCCGCAGCCAGACCGGCGGCATCCTGCAGATCGAGCATCACGACCTGGCCACCGCTCGCCACCACCCGCGCCGCCACGGCCCGGCCCAGGCCGGAGGCTCCACCCGTCACCACGGCCCTTGCATCGCTGAACTTCACATGATTCTCCTGATAACGTGATTGCACTAGGCGGCACTTTAATGCGGGGCGCCGCTGCTATCATATCTGGCGGCGGCGCCCCGGAGTAGATCAGTCGAGTTCTTTGCCTGAGGTCTCGGGCAGGACGAAGATCGTGATGATGAGCGCCAGCGTCACAACGCTGATCGCATACCACAGCCCCGCGAATGGGTTGCCGGTCCTGGCAACGATGTACTGACTGATAAAAGGCAGGAAGCCGCCGGCATAGCCGGAGCCGA
>Ga0315271_10001313_pt1 | contig 14872 bp, 15 predicted proteins | sample C3_top_MG_FD_204664 | JGI IMG/M metagenome (GOLD analysis project Ga0315271, IMG submission 204664) | Sediment microbial communities from Yellowstone Lake, YNP, Wyoming, USA - C3_top | ecosystem: Environmental > Aquatic > Freshwater > Lake > Sediment | place: USA: Wyoming | collected 2017-08-01 | reverse complement strand
CCGGGCGCATCGCGACGATCCAGTCGGTCGGCTCCAGCGGCGGGTTGAAGGTCGGCGCCGACTTCATCGCGCGCCACTTTCCCGGCAGTGGCGTGTGGGTCAGCGACCCGACCTGGGACAACCACCGCTCGATGTTCGAAGGCGCCGGCATCACGGTGAACACCTACCCGTACTACGACGCGGCCACCGGCGGCCTGAAGTTCGACGCGATGCTAGCCACGCTGCGCACCCTGCCCGCGAAGAGCATCGTGCTGCTGCATGCCTGCTGCCACAACCCGACCGGCGTTGACCTGAGCCCGGCGCAGTGGGACGCGTTGATTCCGGTGCTGCGCGAGCGCGGGCTGATCCCCTACCTCGACCTGGCCTACCAAGGCTTCGGCGACAGCATCGAGGCCGATGCGCGTTCGGTGCGCGCGCTGGCGAGCGCCGGCCTCTGCTTCTTCGTCGCCAACTCGTTCTCGAAGAGCATGAGCGTGTACGGCGAACGTTGCGGTGCGCTCAGCGTGGTGTGCCCGGATGCGGCGCAGGCGGCCAACGTGCTCGGCCAGCTGAAGTTCACGGTGCGCCGCAACTATTCGAGCCCGCCGATCCATGGCGGGCAGATCGTCGCCACCGTGCTCACCGACCCCGCGCTGCGGGCCTCGTGGGAGGCCGAGCTCGGCGCGATGCGCGAGCGCATCCTGGCGATGCGCAAGCAGTTGCACGCGGTGCTGCGCGCCAAGCTGCCGGGCCGCGATTTCGACTACTTCCTGACCCAGCGCGGCATGTTCAGCTACACCGGCATGACGGCGGAACAGGCCGACCGCCTGCGCGAGGAGCATGCGGTCTACATGCTGCGCTCGGGCCGCATCTGCGTGGCGGGCCTGAACTCGTCGAACGTGGAAGCGACGGCGGTGGCGATGGCCGCGGTGCTCGGTGAAGTGCCCGGCGCGGCGAATTGAATTGATCTTCTCGGGCGTGTAAGAAGGGCGCTGGCGGCTTGACGAAGCAAGGCCAGCAGACGCGATGTGCTGAAAAGCCGGCACGAATCCAGTCTGCAATGGTCTGCGTATCGACAGTCTCCACCGTCTCACTCAACCCGAAGGAATCATCATGCTGAACAACCTCAAATCCGGCGTTGCGATCGCCACCGCTGCGGCTGCCCTGTTCTCGATGGGCGCGACGCTCTCCACCTCGGTGCAGGCCGCCGACGAAGCCGTGGTGCACTGCGTGGGCGCGAACAGCTGCAAGGGCACATCGGACTGCAAGACCGCGAAGAACGACTGCAAGGGCCAGAACAGCTGCAAGGGCATGGGCTGGGTCGGCAAGAAGTCGGAGGCCGACTGCAAGGCGGCGGGCGGCATGGTCGCGAAGTAAGCCGGCGTCGGCGCGCAGGTCATGAGTCCCCTGCCCGGTAGTTTCGGGCTTGGGCTGCGCACCGAGCACTACCGCGACTTCATCGACCACCGTCCGGCGGTCGATTGGGTCGAGGTGCTGTCCGAGAACTACATGGTGCCCGGCGGCAAGCCGCTGCGCATGCTCGATGCGATCCGGCGTGACTTCCCGATGGTCATGCACGGTGTGTCGCTGTCGATCGGCAGCACCGACGCGCTCGACCTGAACTACCTGCGTGACCTCAAGGCGCTGGCGCAGCGCATCGAGCCGGCGTGGGTTTCCGACCACCTGTGCTGGACCGGTGTCGACCACCACAACCTGCACGACCTGCTGCCGATGCCGTACACCGAGGCGGCGCTGAGCCACCTGGTGGCGCGCGTGTCCCAGGTGCAGGAGCTGCTGGGCCGGCGGCTACTGCTCGAAAACGTGTCGAGCTATGTGAGTTTCCAGGCCGACGAGATGAGCGAGTGGGCGTTCATCGCGCAGCTGGCGAAGCGCGCCGATTGCGAGTTGCTGCTTGACGTGAACAACGTCTATGTGAGCAGCCGCAACCACGGCTTCGACGCGCGTGAATTCATCGACGCGATGCCGCGCGAGCGCGTGCGCCAGATCCACCTCGCCGGCCATGAAGACCATGGCGACTACCTGATCGACACGCATGACCAGCCGGTGTGCGACAGCGTGTGGGCGCTCTATGCCTACACGGTGAAGCGGCTGGGCGCGGTGCCGACGATGATCGAACGCGACGACCACATTCCGCCGCTCGCGGACTTGCTGGCCGAGCTGGACCAGGCGCGTGCCGTTCAGGCGGAGGCATTGGCGCCATGCTGAACACGCTGGCGGGCCAGCAAGCCTTGTTGAAGCGCGCCATCGTCGGCGGTGCGCCGCCTGTCGTCGGCCTTGACACCACCGGCCTGCTCCGTGCTGCCGAGGGCCGCGAGCCCCTGTTGCGCATCTACCAGCAAGCCCATGTTGGCCGTCTCACCGCAGCGCTGCGCGACAACTTCGGCGTGCTGCCCCAGGTGCTTGGCGACGAAGCCTTCGACGCGCTGGCGCTGGCGTACATCCACGCGCATCCGTCAACGAAGCCGTCGATCCGCTGGTTCGGTCATCGTTTGCCCAACTTCATGGCCGGGCGCGACGACCTCGTGCCGCACCCCGCGCTGACGGATCTGGCGCGCATGGAGTGGGCGCTGCGCACGGCCTTCGATGCAGCAGATGCAGAGCCGATCGACGCGCAGGCGCTGGCCGGTGTGGCGGCCGATGCTTGGCCGTCGCTGGTGTTCGACGCGCTGCCCAGCGTGCAACTGTTCGAGCTGGGCTGGAACGTGGCGCCAGTGTGGCGCGCGTTGCAGGACGCCCCGAATGACGCGGCGGCCGACCTGCCCGAGCCGCAGCCGCTCGCGCACAGCCTGCTGGTATGGCGCGCCGGGCTCGACACGCGCTGGCGCTCGGTCGAGCCGCTGCCGACGCGCTTGCTGCATGCCGCGTTGCAGGGCCAGAACTTCGGGATGCTGTGCGCAATTGCCGCAGAGGCGGTCGGCGAAGAACATGCGGCGTTGCAGGCCGCCAGGGCGCTGCGTGGCTGGCTTGCCGACGGGCTTTTCAGCGGTTGGCGAATGTCGTCGGGCGAGGCCTGACCGTGAGAGGCGAGAGCTGCTCGCGCGCTACCGGTCGAACCAGCGTTGCGCGTGCAGGCCCAGGCCGGTGGCGACGCTGGCGAAGCGGTCGCCACGCACCGCGCGGGCGGTGGGGAACGCGGCGGCGATTCGGCTCGCCAGCAGGCGCAGGCCGGTCGAGCCACCGGTGAAGTAGAGCGCGTCGATCTGCGCTGGCTTCAGCCCGGCCTGCGTGGCCGCGAGCCGTGCGGCGTCGACGATGCGAACCATGTCGGCTTCGATGGCTTGCGCGGCTTGCCTCTCGTCGAGAGCGGCGCTCAGGTGGCGCTCGGTGTGGCTCAGGTCGATGCGCGTGGCGCCGCCTTCGGCCACGTCGATCTTGGCTTGCTCGGCGCGCGCCGCGAGCTCGTGGCCGAGCCGTTCGGTGAGCACGATCATCAGCCGGTCATGGTGCGCCGGGTTGGCATAGAAGCCGCGCATGCCGCGCAGCTCGGCGACGCGGCCGGGGTTGTAGACGGTGTTGATCAGGTGCCAGGTGGCGAGGTCGAAGTACACCCGGCTGGGCACTTCACGCGCCGGTGCGCCTGCAATGCTGGGGCCGAAGGCGCCATAGCCGTAGGCGGGCAGGATGGCAGCGAGCGCTACGCGCCGGTCGAAGTCGGTGCCGGCGACATGGACGCCGTGGTTGGCGAGGATGTCGCCCTTGCGCTCGGCGTGCGCCGCATGCGTCGGGCCGACGCGCACCACCGAGAAGTCGGAGGTGCCCCCGCCGATGTCGGCGACCAGCACGATTTGCTCGGTGTCGACGCTGCGTTCGAAGTCGAGCGCAGCGGCGATGGGCTCGTACTGGAAGCGGATCTCGTCGAAGCCGACCTGACGCGCCGCGGCTTCCAGCGCGGCCTGCGCCTGCGCATCGCGAGCCGGGTCGTCGTCGACGAAGAACACCGGGCGGCCGAGCACGGCACGGTGGATGGTCGCACCCGCCTGCGCCTCGGCGCGCGACTTCAGGTGCTTGAGGTAGCCGGCCACGACGTCGAGGTACTTGACGCCGCGGCCGGCGCCCACGTCGGTGGTCTGGTCGATCAGCGGGCTGCCGAGGACGCTCTTCATCGAGCGCATCAGCCGGCCGTCGAGCCCGTCGACGTAGGCCGCCACGGCGGCACGGCCGAAGGCGCGGGGCGGACCGGCGGACGGATGCGCCGCACTGCTGCCATCGGCCAGGTAGAACACCGCGGTGGGCATCGTCGTGTGGCCCGGTTCGAGCTCGACAAGGCGCATGCCGCCGCTGGCATCGGGAATGGCAATGGCGGAGTTGGAGGTGCCGAAATCGATGGCGCAATACATGCTGTGGGTCGGCAACGGCACGGTGCCGGGGCGCGATTCTACGGACGAACGACGCGAACCCCGGCCGAGTGAACGGACTCGAGCCCGGCAAGGCCGGATCAGTGACGCGGATCGGTGCGACTTCCGCGAGCCGGCGTCGCCTTGCGTCCGGATGTGCCGCCCGGTGACGGCGAGGTGGCTGCAGGGCCCGCCTGCGTCTCGTCGGCGCGCAAGGGACCGTCGGCGGCGGCCAAAAGCAGCGCGCTGACCACTGCCGCGGCCACGGTGCCCCAGGTGAGTGCGTTCAGTGTCGCCCTGATCATGATGCCAACCCCATTCGGTGAGTGTTCTGCCCAGGTACTTAAACATAGGGCATGCGGTGCGCTTCTTCCATCCACCCGAAGTGGGAGCACGGCGAGCTCAGGCAACGGCAAGCAACCGCCGGGCCAAGCAACGTTGCCGCATCTGTGGCGCGGGGCTCGCGATGGCCGCTGGTGGTGGCGTGGTCGGCAGTTGAACCTGACGGTCGCAATGCGACCGAAGCGTCGGCCACTGGAGGCTGCCACCATAGAATGACCCCATGGCGAGAAAGTCTTTCAAGGAACAGGTGCTGCTCGCCCGCGAGGAAGCGATCGTCGTCGCGGTCAACCGCCTGCTGGCCGAGAAGGGTTTCGACGCGATGACGGTCGATGCCGTGGCGGCCGAAGTGGGCATCGCCAAGGCCAGCCTCTACAAGCACTTCAGCTCCAAGGAAGAGCTGGCGGCCGCCGCGATGATCCGCGTCCTCGACCGCGCGCTTGTGAAGATCGAGGCACTGCGCGCCGACACCGGGGCCGACGTGGTCGACCAGCTCAAGGCCGTCACACGCTGGACCCTTCAGGTGCAGCTGGCGGGCGAGATGCCGTCGCTGCCGGCGCAGAATTCAGCGCTGCGGACGGCGCTGATGGGCAACAAGGTCTACCTCGATCGACTGCTGCAGGTGAGCGAGCGGCTGGGCGAGTGGATCACCGCGGGCCAGGCGTCGGGGCGCCTCAACCCGAAGCTGCCGGCGGAGGCGATCCTGTACACGATGTTCGCCCGTGCCTGTGACCCTGTGCTCAGCGTGATGAAGGCGAGCGCCAACTTCAGTGACGACGAGGTCGTCGAAATCCTGCTCTCGACCTGCTTCGACGGGCTTCAGGGCCGCGGGCCCGCCGCAGCTCGCTAGACCTCGATCACCATCAGCGGCTGGTGTCCGTCGGCCTCGCCCTTGCGGGCATGCCCGCGCGAATTGCAGACCACCCGCGTGCTGCCCCCGGCATGCGTCACGCGGTAATCGTGCCGGCAGTGCACATGGCCGTGGATCCACAGCGCGGCATGCGGCAGCAGGTCGTCGTCAGCGTTGCAGAAGCTGGCGGTTCCGGGTTGGCGGCCGTAGCGCGGGTCACCGCTGCGCAGGCTGGGGGCGAAATGCGTGATGACCACGGTCCGGTCCCAATCGGCGGTCGGGCGCTGCAGTTCCGTGGCGAGCCAACTTCGGCAGGCGAGCGCTTCCTCGCGCACGGCAGCCGCGTCGAATGGCAGTCCGTCGCGCGTCGCTCGCATGATCTTCATGAAGTAGCTGGCGGCGCGCATCGCGCGGTCGCGCTGGTCGGCGCCGAACAGGTCGAAGTCCGACCAGCGCGTGGTCGCGACGAACCGCAGGCGCTGGCCCCGGGCGTCGGTGAGCACCCGACTCTCGCGTTCCATCAGGGTGATGGCCAGCGCTTCACAACGCTGGCGCAGCGCCGGCCACGCCTCGGTGAGATCGCGATCGTCGAACTCGTGGTTGCCGGCCACGAAGAGCACCGGAACCGGCCAGCCGCGGAAGCGCTCCAGCGAAGTCCAGCGGCTGTCGATGTCGCCGGCGAGCACCAGCAGTTCGGCGCCGGGCGCCGGTGCGGGCTCGAAGGCTTCGGTCTCGAGATGCAGGTCGGAGAGCAGTTGCAGTCGCATCGATCAGTGCTGCGCGACCACCGGCAGGCGTGTCAGGTCGCGCCGTGGCACTGCTTGAACTTCTTGCCGCTGCCGCAGGGGCACGGGTCGTTGCGGCCCACCTTGGGCGCCTCGCGGCGCACCGTGTCGACCTTGTAACGCGCGTCGCGGGTCAGGTCGTGCAGGTCGGCGATCGTGACGACCAGTTCTTCCATGGCCTCGTCGAGCGTGGCCAGCGGGTGCTCGCGGTCGAGGGTGGCGACGACTTCGCGCTCCTCGTCGGTTTCGGTCGGCAGGTGGCGGTACAGGCGTGCCAGCGCCGACATCACCGCGTCGTCCGGCATTTCAGCCAGGTCGGGGAAGCACGACGTGGCGTGCTGAAAGCCGGCGACCCAGGGCATCAGCGATTGCGACACCGGGCTCAGACCGGCCATCGGGTCGGCCTCACCCTCGGCGAGCGGCGCAGGCGGGTGCTCGTCGTCGAATTCGAGCACCAGCGGGTCGAACCAGCCGTCTTCGACGATGGCACGGTTCAGCGCGGTGTGGCGCCGCATGATCAGCGCGGTGGTGCGCTCCAGCCACGCGGCGTCGACGTCGTCGGGCAAGGGCGTGCCGTCGAAGTCGAAGACATGGGCGAGCCAGGTCGAGGGTTCGAGCAGCACCGGTTGCACGATCACCCCGCACAGGTAGCCGTCGAGCATCACGGCATCGAGCGGCTCCAGCGGTTCCGGGGTCTTGGCGAGCAGGTCATCGAGCTCGGCGAGCTCGGCGTCGGTGAGATCGTGTGCGCGGGCTGGCGTGAGGGGGCGGGTGGTGAGCGACATGGTGGCTTTCGGCGCGGTAATGTCCGATTGTGCGTGGATTCGTGCGTGGATTCGGCGGCCGCCCGGCCATGCAGCGACCCGCCGGCTCCTTCGCCCTCAGTCGATGACGGCTTGTGCGGCCTCGATCAGCCGCGCGCGCAGCCACTGGTGGCTGCTGATGCGGTCGTGGCGCATGTGCCACAGCATCGTGACGCGCAGGCTTTCCATTGCGAACGGCAGTGGGCGTGTCACGACCTGGTCCTGAAAGCCCGCTGCGGTCACGAAGGACGCCGGCAGCACCGTGAGCAGGTCGCTGTTCGCCACCACCTTGCCGGCAGTGAAATACTGGTTCACCGTGAGCACCACGCGCCGTTCGCGGTTCAGCGCGGCCAGTGCCTGATCGGCCCGGCCATTGGCGCGGCCCGAAAAGCTGACGAGCAGGTGGTGAGCCGCGCAGTAGTCGTCGAGTGACAGCTTGCCTTTGGCCAGCGGATGCCCGTGGCGCATCACGCACACGAAGCCGCTTTCCTGCAAGTGGTGGTGGCGCAAGCTCGCGTCGCCGCCCTCGACCGAGAGGGCCGCCACCGATTCGGGAAAGTGACCGACCGCGAGATCGGCCTCGCCGCGTTCCAGCAGCCGGCTCGGGTCGCGGGTGGTCAACGAGAGCACACGCAGGTTCGCGAGCGCCCGGGTGCGTTCGATCTGCTCGATCAGCGGCGGCACGAAGGTCGTGGCGGCGGCGTCAGCCATCGCGATGCGGAAGCTGGCGGCGTCGGTCTGCGGATTGAATTCGCCGGGCGCCAGCGCCGCGCGCAGGTTGCCCAGCGCGCTGCGGATCTCGGGCCAAAGGGCTTCGGCCCGGGGGGTGGGCGTGACGCCGTTCGCGGCGCGCGTCAGCAATTCGTCGCCGATCGACTCCTTCAGGCGCTTCAGGGCGTTGCTCACCGCAGGTTGCGTGAGCGACAGCCGTTCGGCCGCGCGCGTGAGGTTGCGTTCGGCCATCACGACGTCGAAGACGCGCAGCAGGTTGAGGTCGAGCGTGCGGAAATTGAGGGCGGTCGGCATGGATATACAGGATCGGAATGTCCGCGATTCACAAGATTGATTGGTGAATTCTGCGGGTTAACCCTAATGTACGGGCACTGGAGCCTACACATCGGGCTTCGATCTTCGAAAGGATCCCGGAATGACCACTTTGATCACACCGCTGTCGCTCGGGTTGCCGCAGCCCGGTCGGACTACCGCCGTCGCCGCGTGGCTGGCCCGGTTCGGCTCGTCCGTCTGGCGGGCTCTGGAAGCGACTGGCCAAGCCCGCGCCCGCCGCGAGCTCCTCGACTTCGCCGACCGGTGCGAATCGAATCAGCCCGAGCTTGCCAAGGAATTGCGCTCCGCCAGCGCCTGGACTTCGACGCGCTGAGGCGCGCCATCACCGCTCATCGACCACGGCCGGGCCTGGGGAATTTCCCGGGCTCATGACAAATCGAATTCAAGGAACACGACATGACCACCACGACATTCCAATTGAAGCTGGAGCGCGGCCGCTTTGCCCAACACGCCAAGGCGTCGCTCGCATCCTTGCTGCCGCGCACCTGGCGCCTGTTCGGCGCCGAGGCGCCCACTGTCACGACAACGTCGGCCTCGGCGGCCGAGGCCGCCGCCCGCGAGGCGCAGGCCGTGCGCGACATGGCGCGCGAGTACGCCCAGACCGACCCGGGCTTCGCCGCGGACCTGTACGCCGCCGCGGCGCGCCACGAAGGGCTCAACGCCGGCTGATCGGCCGGTGCGGTTCCGGCCCGAACCGCAGCGAGGCGCCGGGTCGATTCAGCTTCGTTCAGTGACCGAGAGGCGCTGTTCGATGCGCGACTTGGTGCTCAACAGCTCTGCGGGCAGGTGGTAGGCGAGTTGCTTGAACAACTCGGCGTGCAGCTGCAACTCGGCGCGCCAGGCATCGGCATCGATGCTGGTGACCTGGCCGTACTGTGCTGCCGAGAAGTCGAGGCCTTGCCAGTTCAGGTCTTCGTAGCGCGGCGTGGTTCCGAAGGCGTTTTCGCTGCCGTGTGCCGACCCGCCGACGCGCTCGACGATCCACTGCAGCACGCGCATGTTCTCGCCGTAGCCGGGCCAGACGAACTTGCCGTCCGGTCCCTTGCGGAACCAGTTCACGCAGAAGATTTTCGGCAGCGTGGACCCGGACGCTTCGAGCTTCTGGCCGAGGTCGAGCCAGTGCTGGAAGTAGTCGCTCATGTTGTAGCCGGTGAACGGCAGCATCGCGAACGGGTCGCGCCGCACGACACCCTGCGCACCGGTGGCGGCGGCGGTCGTTTCCGAGCCCATCGTGGCCGCCATGTAGACGCCTTCGTGCCAGTCGCGAGCCTGGGTCACGAGCGGCACCGTGGTCGAGCGTCGGCCACCGAAGATGAACGCGTCGATCGCCACGCCCGCCGGGTTGTCCCATTCGGGGTCGAGGGCCGGGTTGTTGGTGGAGGCCACCGTGAAGCGCGAGTTCGGGTGCGCGGCCGGCCTGGGCTTGCCGTCGACGCCGGCTTCCTTCGCAATGGCCGGCGTCCAGTCGCGGCCCTGCCAGTCGATCAGGTGGGCGGGCGCCGTGTCGGTCATGCCCTCCCACCACACATCGCCGTCGTCTGTGAGTGCGACGTTCGTGAAGATCACGTCCCGCTTCAGGCTGGCCATGCAGTTGAAGTTGGTCTTGTCGTTGGTGCCCGGCGCCACGCCGAAGTAGCCCGCCTCGGGGTTGATGGCGTAGAGCCGGCCGTCGGCGTGCGGCTTGATCCAGGCGATGTCGTCGCCGATGGTCGTGACCTTCCAGCCGGGCATGCCCTGCGGCGGCACCAGCATCGCGAAATTCGTCTTGCCGCAGGCGCTCGGGAACGCGGCCGCCACGTGGTGCTTCTTGCCTTCGGGCGAGGTCACGCCGAGGATCAGCATGTGCTCGGCCAGCCAGCCCTGGTCCCGGCCCATGGTCGAGGCGATGCGCAGCGCAAAGCACTTCTTGCCCAGCAGTGCATTGCCGCCGTAGCCCGAGCCGTAGCTCCAGATCTCTTCCGTTTCCGGGTAGTGAACGATGTACTTGGTGGTGTTGCAGGGCCAGGTCGCGTCCTTCTGGCCGGGCTCCAGCGGCGCGCCCACGGAGTGCATGCACGGTACGAAGTGGCCGTCGGTGCCGAGCACCTCCAGCACCTTGGCGCCCATGCGCGTCATGATCTTCATGTTGACGGCCACGTAGGCGCTGTCGGAGAGCTCGACGCCGATGTGCGCGATCGGTGAGCCGAGCGGGCCCATCGAGAACGGCACCACGTACATCGTGCGCCCGCGCATGCACCCACGGAACAGCGCCGGCGTGCCGTCGGGCCGGCCCGTTTCGAGAAGGGCACGCATCTCGGCGGGCGCCATCCAGTTGTTGGTCGGGCCGGCGTCTTCCTGGCGCTGCGAACAGATGAAGGTGCGGTCTTCGACGCGCGCCACGTCGCTCGGGCTGCTGCAGGCCAGGTAGCTGTTCGGGCGCAGTTCGGGATTGAGCTTCTTGAAGGTGCCGGCAGTGACCAGCTGCGCGCACAGGCGGTCGTACTCGGCCGTGCTGCCGTCGCACCAATGGACCTCACGGGCCTCGGTCAGGGCCGCCATCCGGGCGACCCAGTCGATCAAAGCGGCGTGGCGCAAGCCGGCGGGCACGTTCAGGCGCAGCCCTTCCATCACGGGACGATTCATGGCGGTTTCACTCATGGAAGTCAAGAAAAGCGGGATTGGGCAAGCCGGCTCGGGGTGGTTTGCGGCCCGAAAGGGCTTGCCCAATGTCGCGGTGCCGGGACACTGGCGCCCGGCGACAGGTGGGTCGGGGAGCGTTTCACGCGCGGTGCGGGATGGTGCGATCGCGCGACCGGCGGATCGGTCGGGGAATTGTCACACCAGTGTAATGTCGTGGTAACCACCGCAATTCGGGGGGTCATGCGGTTTCGGTATGGATTCATGCGTGAAATCCTCGGCATTGGAGGGTGCCGCACCGCCCGGCGCCGTCGGGCCCTTGCAGCTTTGCCGCCGACGCAATAATCCGCCCGATGGTTCCTCGTCGTTCCCTGATGCTGTTGGCCGGTGCCACCTTGATGCAGGTGCGTGAACCGGCGCGGGCGCAGCAGCGCCGCTCACTGGCCGACCCGCTTCGGCTGGGTGCCGACGCCGCCCTGTTCGACGCCGGGCTGGCGCGCGCACTGCACCAGGCGTTCGGGCACGACACCGGCGTCGCGGTGCAGGTCGAGCGGCGGCCGGCCCTGCCGCTGCTGGAGGCGTTGGAGCGCGGCGAGCTGGATGTCGCGCTGAGCAACGCGCCCGAGACTGAAGCACGCCTCGAGTCCCAGGGGTTGGTGCACGACCGGCGCCTCATCGCCGAAGGGGCCTTCGTGCTGGTCGGCCCGGCGCCGCGTGGCAAGACACTCGACCCCGCCGGTGTGAGCGGCGGACGGGACGCCGTCGCAGCGCTGCTGCGGGTTCGCGAGGCGGCGCTCGCCGCACCCGGTGCATTGTGGTTCCTGTCGGCCAGCGACGGCTCCGGGACCCATTCGGCCGAACTGGCGCTGTGGCGCGCCGCCGGTGTGGTGCCTGCCGGCCACTGGTATGAAGCCGCCTCCGCTGGGCGCAACGTGGCTGCGCAGGCGCGTGAGCAACAGGCCTACGCGCTGGTCGAGCGCGGCGCCTGGCTCGCGGCGGGCGGCGCGCCCCTCGCCGTGCTCGTCGACGGCGACCCCCGATTGCTCGAACGCGTGCATGTGATGCGTTCGTTTCGGGTCGACCACCCCGCCGGAAAATTGTTCACCGCATGGATCGCCGGCGAGCGCGGCCACAAGGTTGTCGCGGCACTGCGGGGCTATCGCCCGCCGTCGGCATGAGTCATCCGGTGAGCGCGCAAGCCCGGCCCATGCCTCCCGCGTTGCTCAGCGTGAACGTCTCGCTCGCCGAAGCGCTCGAGATCGACGGGCGGACCGTCATGTCCGGCATCGGCAAGCGCGCGGTGGCGGGTGCGGTCGAGGTTCGTGCGCTCGGCCTGGTGGGCGACGAACAGGCCGACCTCTCGGTGCATGGCGGCCTGGGCAAGGCGGTGTACGCCTACCCGAGCGAGCACTACGCTTTCTGGCAGACCGTGCGCGCGCAGGCGAGCGTGGCGCCCTGGGGCCACGTGCTGGCGCCGGGGGCGCTGGGCGAGAACCTCACGCTCGCCGGTCTGCTCGAAGACCAGGTCTGGATCGGCGACGTGCTGCGCTTCGCCGAGTGCGAACTCGCCGTCAGCGAGCCCCGCTTCCCCTGCTTCAAGCTCAACGCCGCGCTCGGGTTCAAGCATGCCGCCAAGCTGATGGCGGCAAACGGCTGGTGCGGCTTCTACCTCGCGGTGCGCGTGCCCGGCCGCTTGCGCGCCGGCGAGGCCTTCGAGCTGCTGCCGGGGCCGCGCGAGGTTGGCATTGCCGAACTGTTCCGCTCGCGTTCCGCAGGCCGAGGGCGTTGACGGCAACGCATCGGGCACACTGCGGGCCCGCGAGTGGCAGCCGGCCCGGTCGGGTGCGCTAAATTCCGGCTTGACCGGTTGGCCGCGCGGCCGCGCGGCCGCACGGCACCCCAACGAGCAACCTTCCAGCCAAAAGGCCACCCATGAGCATCATCAGTTTCTTCAAGGACGCCGGCGAAAAGCTGTTCGGCCACAAGCCCGCTGAAGCAGCGGTCGCAGCGCCGGACGACGCCACCCTGCAAGCCCGCGCCGAAGAAGCGAACCTCGCTGCGGCCACGGCCATCGCCACCTACATCGGCACGCAGAACCTCAGCGTCGACGGGCTCGACGTGGCCTTCGACGGCGCCACCGGCACCGTTTCGGTGGCTGGTGAGGCGGCCGACCAGGCGACCAAGGAAAAGGTCATCCTGTGTTGCGGCAACGTGCACGGCGTGAGCCAGGTCGACGACGCCATGACGGTTCGCGAGCCGGCCGACGAGTCGAGCTACTACACGGTGGTGCGCGGCGACACGCTGTCGGCGATTGCCAAGGCGCAGTACGGCAATGCCAACGCGTACATGAAGATCTTCGAAGCCAACAAGCCGATGCTGAGCAACCCGGACAAGATCTATCCGGGCCAGTTGCTGCGCATTCCGCCGGCCTGAGCGCGGCGCCGCGTCGGCGGCGTCAGGCCGCCGCGTCCGCCAGGGCCGGGTAGTCGGTGTAGCCCGCGGCCCCGCCGCCGTACAGCGTGTCGCGGTTCAGTGGCGCGAGGGGTGCATCGTCGCGCAGGCGCCGCACCAGGTCCGGGTTGCTGATGAAGGGCTTGCCGAACGCGACCAGGTCGGCCGCGCCGGAGGCCACTGCTTCGATCGCCATGGCCCGCGTGTAGCCGTTGTTGACGATCCAGGCGCCCTGTTCGTTGGCGTGCTTGAAGCGGCTGCGCAGCGCGGCGTAGTCGAACGGCGCGACATCGCGCGCCCCGCCGGTGGCGCCCTCGACGACGTGCAGGAAGGCCAGCTTCAACGGCGCAAGTTGTTCGACGACGAAGTTGTACAGCCCTTGCGCGTCGCTGTCCTGCTGCGCGTCGTTGGCCGGCGTCACCGGCGACAGGCGCAAGCCGGTGCGCCCGGCGCCGATCTCGGCAACGATGGCGTTCATGACCTCGAGCATCAGCCGGGCCCGGTTCTCTTTCGGGCCACCGTAGGCGTCCGTGCGGTCGTTGATGCTGTCGCGCAGGAACTGTTCGAGCAGGTAGCCGTTCGCGCCGTGCACCTCCACGCCGTCGAAGCCCGCATCGACAGCGCACCGCGCCGCATGGCGGTACGCGGCGACGATGCCCGGCAACTCGTCCAGGCGCAGCGCACGCGGCTCCGAGACGTCCTCGAAACCGTTGGCGGTGAAAGTCTTGCCGTTCGCGCGGCGCGCGGTGCTCGACACCGGGGCCTGCCCGTTCGGCTGCATCGACACGTGCGAGATGCGCCCGACGTGCCACAGCTGCACGACGATCCGCCCGCCCCGGCCATGCACGGCGTCGGTCACCCGCCGCCAGCCCGCCACTTGCGCCGCGTTGTAGATGCCCGGCGTGTCGAGGTAGCCCTGGCCTTCGGCGCAGACCTGGGTCGCCTCGGAGATGATCAGCCCGGCGCTCGCGCGCTGTTCGTAGTAGGTCGCCATCAGGGGTGTCGGCACCTGGCCCGGGCCCGCGCGGTCGCGGGTCAGTGGTGCCATCGCGATGCGGCTCGAGGCCTGGATGTCGCCGAAGCGGATGGGGTCGAAGAGTGTGGTCATGGGTGATTGGTGTGGGGCATCGAAGCGAAGGAGTGCGCGCATCCTACGGTGCCGCGGTTCAGCGCGTGCGTGCGCAGGTCTTGCCGGAAGCGGCTATACGCCGCGGCGCTACAGTTCGCGGACTGACTCTGCGGACCGCCCCCCCCATGCTCGCCTACCGACACGCCTTCCACGCGGGCAACCACGCCGACGTCCTGAAGCACACCACGCTCGCGCTGGTGCTGCGCTACATGAACCAGAAGGACAAGCCCTACCGCCTGATCGACACCCACGCCGGCGCGGGCGGTTATTCGCTCGAAGGCCGCTTCGCGCAGAAGAAGGGCGAGTTCGAGCAGGGCATCCTGCGCCTGTGGCAGCGCGATGACCTGCCGGAGGCGGTGGCCGACTACGTGGCACTGGTGCGTCAGTTCAACGACGACGGCAAGCTGCGCCAGTACCCTGGTTCGCCGGCCATCGCGCAGATGCTGCTGCGTGCGCAGGATCAGTTGCGGCTGTTCGAGCTGCACCCGACCGACCACCGC
>Ga0315271_10001312_pt1 | contig 14885 bp, 14 predicted proteins | sample C3_top_MG_FD_204664 | JGI IMG/M metagenome (GOLD analysis project Ga0315271, IMG submission 204664) | Sediment microbial communities from Yellowstone Lake, YNP, Wyoming, USA - C3_top | ecosystem: Environmental > Aquatic > Freshwater > Lake > Sediment | place: USA: Wyoming | collected 2017-08-01 | reverse complement strand
GACCGGAGGCCGGCCGCATGGACCAGTTCCTGCACTACATCGTCCACCTCGACGAGTACCTGACCCAGGCGGTCGAGGCGCTCGGACTGTGGGCCTACGGCGCGGTCTTCCTGACCATCTTTGCCGAGACCGGCCTGGTGGTCGCGCCGTTCCTGCCCGGCGAGTCCCTGCTGCTGACCAGCGGCACGCTCGCCGGCGCCGGCGTCCTGCACATCGCCGTGCTCTGGCCGCTGCTCGTAGGTGCGGCCTTCCTCGGCGACGTCGTCAACTACCTCATCGGCCGCTGGCTCGGCAAGCACCTGCTGAGCAAGTCGCGCAAGTACCTGAAGCCGAAGCACGTGCAGGAGGCGCAGCAGTTCTACGAGGAGCACGGAGGACTCGCGATCGTCGCCTGCCGGTTTCTCCCCATCGTGCGCACGCTGGTGCCTTTTGTCGCCGGCATGACTCGCATGGAGTTCCGCCGCTATCTCGCCTTCGCCGCTCTCGCCGCCGTCCTCTGGGTGACGATCTTCCTCGGCGCCGGCTACCTCTTCGGCAACATCCAGTGGGTGCAGGATTACCTGGCGATCGCCCTCGCCATCGCGGTGGCGGCCTCAGCCATCCCCGGCTTCATCATCTGGGCCATCCACTACATGCGGCGCTCACGCGCCCGGTCCGAGTAGCAGCTCGCCGAGGAGACCCGGCCGAAAGCGCGGCGGCGCAGTGCACTCCGTACGCGCCGGCGGGCGGGCGACCCCTTCCGGGCGCCCGCCCGCCGGCCACGCTGATCTCTGTGTGGGTCAGCCCCGGCCGCGGCGGTCCTGGCGGTCGTCCCGGCGGTCTTCACGCCGGTCGCTCCGCCGGCCGACACCGTGAGACACCACGGCGACGGTGCCGACGACGGCAGCGGTGCGGGCCACGGGCCGCCCGATCACGCCCGGTCCCCTGCGTCCTGGTCCAAGGGGCATGTCAGGCTCCTTCCGTCTGTGCGGCGGCGCTCGCCTCGGCGGCGGCGATGATCGCCTGCATGGGGATGCGGCCGCTGGCGACCAGCTGGCCGCCGGACTTGCGGATCGACGATGCGAACGGCGCCGCCCAGGCGTTCTCCCAGACGAGCGCCGCGGCCACGGTGCCGGGCTCGAGCGCCGCGGCGATGTGGCCGACGTCCTCCTCGCTGAGCAGTTGCGCGTACTCGGCGCCCAGCTCGCGGAGCAGGCCGGCGTCGCCGTCCTCGAACTCGTGCAGCTCGAAGGCGTCGACCTCACCGCCCTCGTCCTTCGTGATGATGAGCAGGTCGAGGACGCGCACGATGCCGGCGTCGACCAGTCCCTTGAGCTTCTCCGCCATCGCGCCGGAGAAGTCGGCCTTGCCGGCCGGGAACTCGACGACGAGGTAGTCGATCGGTCCCAGCTCGTCCATGACTTCGTCGTTCATCAGTCCTCCAGTCATTGGGCTCTCACTGGTGCTTGGTCACGCAGTCTGCGACGAACCAGGAATGCGGTCGCGGTTGCCATACGCCCCGCCGCCCCAGAAAGCGACGTCGACGAAGATCGCGAGCCCGATCCAGAGCCAGTCCAGGCCGTTGATGCCGCCCGGCGCGCAGATCACCCACATCATCGTGGTCCAGGGCGCGAAGATGATGCCGAGGATCGGCCACAGCGCGGAGCTGAATGCGGCGTCCCAGCGCGCCGGCTGGGCGATCCACCAGACGATATCGACCGCGCGGGCGCCGAGCAGGAACAGGAGGGTGAAGAGACAGCACATAGGTACTCCGTTGTGATGGTGGCGGCGGGACTATCCCCTCGGGTGCGCCGCCTGTGGCCAGGGCGTAGAGCGTGTGGGTAACTTACCAATTGGTGAGATTGCGGCGCAAGAGCTGAAGTCTAGTGGCCGTCCTCGCCGGTGGCGAGGAGCGCGCGGATCGCGCTCAGCTCTTCGCGCACCCCGGCCAGCTCGTCCTTGAGCTCGCCGATCTCCGCCGCCGGGTCTGCATGCTTCTCGGGCGTGGGGATGAGGACGCTCGCGAGGATGCTGGCCAGTGCGCCGATGATGCCGACCCCGGCGAACATCACGAACGCGCCGAGCACGCGCCCGAAAGCGGTCACCGGGTACTGGTCGCCGTAGCCGACCGTCGTGATCGTCACGATCGCCCACCAGATCGCGTCGCCGCCGCTCGTGATGTTCGACCCCGCCACCCGGCTCTCGGTCTGCACCATGAGCACGCTGGTCACGGTGATCACGGTCATCGCCAGGACCAGGGTGATGAAGGCGGCGTACTGGCCGCGGTTGGCGAGCACGTCCTTCGCCAGCCCGCTGCCGCCTTCGCTCCGGAACTGGCGCAGGACGCGGAACAGGCGGCTGAGGCGGGCAAGCCGGAGCAGCGACGTGACCCGGAACAGGCCCAAGGTGGGGATCGAACCCAGCAGGTCGAGCCAGCCGCGCTGGTGCATGAAGTACTCGCGCTTCGACGAGGCGCGCCGCATGCGCAGCCCGAAATCGAAGAGGAACACGAGGCACATCGCGAAGTCGTAGATCTCAAGCAGGGTGACGGTCGCCGGCGCCAGGCGCGGCAGCAGGAGCGCCACCATGTCGAGTAGCGACAGCAGGGTGAGCAGCAGGATGAAGAGCTCGTAGGAGTTGCTGAGCTTGCCCTTCCCTGTCGCCTCGGGAGTCATGGTCAGCCCTACTTCGCGTCGTCATGATCGGCGCCGGGCACGTGGTCCTTCAAGATGCTGAGAATCACCCGCTCGAGCCCCTCGACAAGCTGGGCCTCGTCCATATCCTGGAGTCCCGCTGCCGGCCGCACCCAAGGCTCGACCGCGACCCAGCCGAGGAAGAGAGTCCCAACGCATGCGACCACGAGGCGCGGGTCGAGGTCCTTCTCCGCCCGCTCGGCCTCGGATGCCGATCCCGTCAGCTGCTCGGCGAGCTCGATGAGCCGTTCGATCGCCGCGAACCGACCGGCAGTGCGATCGTAGGGCAGGCCGCCCAGCGCCGATCCCACGAGCAGGCGGGCATGGGCGCGGCCGGGCTCTTCAAGCCCCTGCCGCAGAATGACGCGTGCGCTTTCGAGCAGATCCGGGTTGCCTGGCGCTGCCGACACCAGGACACCCTCGCCGCGCTTGAGTATGGCGCGGAAGACCTCGTCCTTGCTGCCGACGTACTGATGAACGAGTGCATGCGTCACCCCGGCGCGCTCGGCAATGTCGCGTACGCTGACGGCGGAGTAGCCGCGTTCAGAGAAGAGCTCGGCTGCCGCGTCCAGGATGGCCGCGGTGGTCGCCACCCGTCCGCGTCGGCGTTTGCGCTCGCGCTCATCGCTCATGCAGTCCCCCCCTGTCGGTCCCCGCCGGGTCGCTCGGCGATCTTGTCGCGATGTGTCCTTGTTCCTATATTACCTTTTGGTAAGATGTGCCTCAGGCGAAGTGACCACGCGGGCGATGCTGCCGTCTACTGACCGCTGCGTCGCTCGCGGAGTCCATCCTACGGGTCCTGACCACTGCGCGGGTCGAACGTTCTCGCTCAACAGGGGAGCCCACACACAACGGAGGTCGTGATGGCGATAGTCGAGTACCCGAATGGCGCGGCCTTCCCCGGGGTGATAGGCCGGACCACCGATGAGTCGAGTCCGGCCTGGCCGGCGCCGGTGCGTGCCGGGAAGGGCAAGCCGAACGTACTCTTCGTCGTCCTCGACGATACCGGCTTCGGCAATCTCGGCTGCTACGGCAGCCCGATCGCGACGCCGAACTTCGATGCGCTCGCAGCCAACGGGCTGCGCTTCAACAACATGCACACCACGGCGCTCTGCTCGCCAAGCCGCTCCTGCATCATCACGGGGCGCAACCACCACAGCAACGGTATGGCCTGCATCACCGAGTTCGCCACAGGCTACCCCGGCTACAACGGCGTCATCCCCTTTGAGAACGGCATGCTCTCGGAGATGCTGCTCGGGCACGGCTACAACACCTACATGGTCGGCAAGTGGCATCTGACGCCGAGCAATCAGGAGACGGCGGCGGGGCCATACGACCGCTGGCCGCTGGCACGCGGCTTCGAGCGTTTCTACGGCTTCCTCGGCGGCGATACGAGCCAGTGGTATCCCGACCTCGTGTACGACAACCACCAGGTGGAGCCGCCGGCGACCCCGGAGGAGGGCTACCACCTCACCCCCGATCTCGTCGACAAGTCGATCGAGTTCATCGCCGATGCCCGGCAGATCGACCCCGACAAGCCCTTCTACCTGCACCTCTGCTTTGGTGCGACGCACGCGCCGCACCACGTGCCCAAGGAATGGGCCGACAGGTACGCCGGCCAGTTCGACGACGGCTGGGACGCCTACCGCGAGAAGGTCTTCGCCCGCCAGCAGGAGCTCGGCATCGTCCCCGCGGGCACTGAGCTCTCGCGTCACGACCCCGATGTGCCCGACTGGGACTCGCTACCTGCCGATGCACGCAAGCTGTACAGCCGCATGATGGAGGTCTTCGCCGGCTTCCTCAGCCACACCGACCACCACCTCGGGCGTCTGCTCGACTATCTGCGCGCCGAGGGCCTGCTCGACAACACCATCGTCATGGTCATCTCGGACAACGGCGCGAGCGCCGAGGGCGGCCCTACGGGGACCACGAACGAGGCGCAGTTCTTCAACAACGCTCAGGAACCGCTCGAGGAGAGCCTCAAGGTCATCGACGAGATCGGCGGGCCCAAGCACTTCAACCACTACCCCTGGGGCTGGACCTGGGCAGGCAACACCCCGTTCCGGCGCTGGAAGCGCGAGACCTACCGCGGCGGCGCCTGCGACCCGTTCATCGTCTCCTGGCCGGCGGGCATCAAGGCCAAGGGCGAGGTCAGGAACCAGTACGCGCACATCATCGACATGGTGCCGACCGTCCTCGACCTGCTCGGCCTCGAGCCGCCGGCGACCATCAGGGGTGTGACGCAGTCGCCGATCCAAGGCGTGAGCTTCGCCCCAGCCCTTGCCGATGCGACCGTGGCCAGCGACCACCACACCCAGTACTTCGAGATGCTCGGCCACCGCGCCGTCTACCACGACGGCTGGCGCGCCGTCTGCCCGTGGCCGGGACCGTCGTTCACCGAGGCCGGCATCCCCTTCGGCCAGCCGATCTCCGCGGAGCAGCTCTCGGAGCTCGACGCCAAGGGCTGGGAGCTCTACCACATCGACGATGACTTCGCCGAGAACCGCAACGTAGCCGAGGAGAACCGCGACAAGCTCATCGCGCTGATCGCCACCTGGTACGTCGAGGCCGGCAAGTACGACGTCATGCCGGTCGACGGCAGCGGCCTCGCGCGCTTGATCGGAGAGAAGCCGCTCGTGGCCGTGCCGCGGAACTCCTACACCTTCATGCCCGGGACGCAGGCGGTGCCCTTCTCCGCCGGGCCGCGCGTGCTCAACCGGCCGCACAGCATCACGGCCAGCGTCGAGATCCCTGAGGGAGGCGCCGAGGGCGTGCTTCTCTCCCAGGGCTCTGCGGCCGGCGGCTACTCGCTGTATGTGAAAGACGGCAAGCTCCACTACGTCCACAACTACGTGGGCAGGAGCCTCCACAGCGTGACCACGCCGGATCCGCTGCCCACCGGCGAGCACGAGCTGCGCTTCGAGTTCGAGCCGACCGGTGAACCCGACTTGCCCCACGGCAAGGGGGCGCCCGGCCTGCTCCAGCTCTACATCGACGGCGCACTGGTGGCCAACGCTGAGGCTCCGGTGACCACTCCGTTCATGCTCAACCCAGGGGCCACTGCTTGCGGCGCCAACCCGGGTTCTCCGGTCACGCCGGACTACGCGAGCCCGTTCAAGTTCACCGGCACGCTTCACAGCGTCACGGTGGATGTGAGCGGCGAGCTGATCCACGACCCGGAAGCCGAGCTGCGCGCGCACATGGCGCGGCAGTAACAGCGGCGGATGTGATCCGGGAGGGGTTCTGCGGGGCGGCCGGTGACTTCGTCGGCCGCCCCGCTCATCGCCCCCGAGTAGCGCCGCGATGACCCAGAGTCCCGACTACTAGCCGGCAGGGAGCAGACAGACATGGGTGCACTGGCCACGATCGTCGCCATCATCATCCTCTGGGGCGTCGTCTCGAGGCCCCTTGACCGCCGCGGCATCACCTCGGCGATGGTCTTCGTGGGCGCCGGTTTCCTCGTCGGGACCTCGGTGCTCGGACTCCTTGACGTGCCCGTCGAGAGCGAGGCCGCCGAGCTCGTCACGGAGGTGGCGCTCGTCCTCCTCCTGTTCAGCGACGCCGCGCGGCTCGACCTGCGCGCGCTGCGTCACGAGCTCACGTGGCCGACCCGTTTGCTCCTCATCGGGCTGCCCCTGACGATGCTGGCAGGGATGGGCGTCGGTGTGCTGGTGTTCCCCGGTATGGCGCTCGCCTCCGTGTTCCTGCTCTCGACGATGCTCTGCTCCACTGACGCGGCGCTCGGCCAGAAGGTCGTCACCGACGCCTCGGTGCCGGCGCGCGTCCGGCAGGCGCTCGACGTGGAGAGCGGGCTCAACGACGGCCTCGCCGTCCCGTTCTTCCTCGTCGCGCTCGATCTCGCCAACGCCGAGCTCACCACCGGGATCACCTGGGCCGTGGTCAACAACGCCGCCGCTCAGATCGGCTGGGGGCTTGCGGCCGGGGTCGCCGCGGGCCTGCTGGGAGCGCTGCTCTTCCGCCTCGCGGACAAGCGCGCCTGGATCGGCAGCGAGTGGCGCCAGATCGTGCCGTTCGCCGCCGCGCTGCTCGCTTACGCCCTGGCGGTCACGCTCGGCGGCAGCGGCTTCATCGCCGCCTTCGTCGGCGGCATGGTCTTCGGGGCGGCCTCGGGTGCGCCCGGCTCTGCCGTCACCCTGTTCACGGAAGAGACCGGCGGCCTGCTCGCCGCGGTCACCTGGATCGGGTTCGGCGCCCTCGCGCTCGGCCTCGTCATCCCGCATGTCACGTGGCAGATCGTCCTGTACGCGGCGCTCAGCCTCACGCTGGTGCGCATGGTGCCGGTCGCGATCGCACTGCTCGGCAAAGGCGTGCAGCGGCCCACGATGGCCTTCATCGGCTGGTTCGGGCCGCGGGGCCTCGCCTCAGTCGTGTTCGCGCTCCTGGTGCTGGAGAGAGGCGTGCCGGAGGGTCAGACCCTGCTCACCACCGTGGTTGTCACCGTGGCGCTGAGCGTAGTGCTGCACGGCCTCACATCGGTGCCGTTCGTGCGCCTCTACCACCGCTGGTACGACGCGCATGCGGAGGCGCACCCGGACGCGTCCGAGGCCACGGCAGTGACGGTGCCGCGTCAGCGGCGCCACCTGCCCGCCGCGGACCTCGATCGACTTCGCGGGGGAGACCGGCGATGAGATTCCCGATCGACCTGCCGAAGGCCAAGGACCTGCGCGGCGACCTCGCCGCGGGCTTGACGAACGGGCTGGTCCAGATCCCCGATGCCATGGCCTCGGCGATCCTGGCCGCCGTCAAGCCGGTCAACGGCCTCAACACGCTGGTGCTCGGCACGCCGATCGGCGCCCTCTTCGCCGGCTCGGTGTTCATGACCGTCGCCACGACCGGCGCCATCTCGCTGGCCGTCTCGGACGCCCTCGGAAAGAGCGACAGCAGCGAGCGCTTCGCGATGCTCATCGTCCTCACGCTGCTCGTCGGCGTCATCCAACTGGCCCTGGGGGCGCTCAGACTCGGCTGGATCACGAAGTTCGTCTCGAACAGCGTCATGGTCGGCTTCATCACCGGCGTGTGCATCCTCATCATCCTCGGCCAGTTGGGCGATCTGACTGGGTACAGCAGCGAGTACTCGAACAAGGTCGTAAAGACCGTCGACCTGCTCTTCCATCTCGGGGAGATCGACTGGCCTACGCTTGCCGTGGGCCTCGCCACGATCGGCCTCATCCTGCTCCTCAACCTGACCGCCGTGCGCAAGTTCTCGATGGTCCTCGCCTTCGCCGCGGCGACGGTGGCGGTCGCCGCGCTCGGCCTCTCCACCGTGGCCCTCGTGGCGGACATCGCCTCCGTCCCCTCGAGCCTGCCGCAGTTCAAGATGCCCGACCTCTCCTACCTGCCGCAGCTCATCGTCCCGGCGATCGCCATCGCTGCTGTCGGCCTCGTCCAGGGAGCGGGGGTGAGTAAGAGCGTGCCCAACCCGAACGGGACCTACGGCGATGCCTCGCGCGACTTCGCCGCGCAAGGCGCCGCCAATGCCGTGATGGGCTTCTTCAGCGGCATGCCCATGGGCGGTTCGGTCTCGGCCTCGGCGCTCAACGTGAGCTCCGGTGCGCGCTCCCGCTGGGCCAACGTCTACGCCGGCGTCATCGTAGCGGTCGTCCTGCTGCTGTTCGGCAGCTACGTGGAGAAGGTGCCGCTGCCCACCGTGGCCGCCCTGCTCATCGTCGCGGCCGCGGCGTCGCTGAAGCCCGATGCGTTCATGGAGGTCTGGCGCACCAACTGGGCGTCACGGATCATCATGCTCTTCACACTCGCCCTGACGCTGGCGGTGCCGATCCAGTACGCGGTGCTGGCGGGGGTCGTGGTCTCGACGCTGCAGCACGTCTCGCGCACGTCACTCGACTTCAAGGTGCGCCGGCTCGTCCCCGCGGGAGATGGTGGCTTTCTGGAAGAGGAGCCGCCGGAGCGGCTCCCCGACGACGAGGTCACCATCATCGACATCTACGGCAGCGTGTTTTACGCGGACACAGACGCGATCGACGCCCAGCTCCCCGAGGTCGCCGGCTCGCAGCGCGCCGTGTTGGTCGTGCGTCTGCGCGGGCGCGGCGAGCTCGGCAGCAGCGCCATCGCGCTGCTGCGGCGCTGGGCGCAGCAGCTCCAGGAGGGCGGCGGCGCTCTGCTCCTGGCGGGCGTGGGCCAGAAGATGGGCGGTCAACTCGAGCGCACCGGCATCACGACGCTGCTCGGCCCTGAGAACATCTTCCCGGCGCACAGCCTCGTCTACCGGTCCACGGTGGAGGCCTTCGCGGCGGGGCGACTTCAGCTGAAGCAAGAAGACGGAGAACCCAAGGTGACTCGGGAGGAATGACGACAGCCATGAGACGGCCAGACCTCACAACACCCACGCACAAGACCGCCGCTGAGCGCGGGCTCACGACGCCCCGAGCAGCCGGCGTGGCGGGGATCGTCTTCGCCCTCCTCTTCTTCGTCGCACTGGCCCTGCTGGGAGAGGTCGTGGGCGTCGGGCTCGATACCGAGACGGTGATGGACAACCTGAACAACTCGAACTCGAACTTGGGGATGATCGGCCTGTACCTGGTGCCCTTCGCGGGGATCGCGTTCCTGTGGTTCATCGCCGTCGTCCGCGACCGCATCGGCGTGCACGAGGACAGGTTCTTCGCCACGGCGTTCCTCGGCAGCGGCCTGCTCTTCGTCGCCATGCTGTTCGCCGCCGCGGCCGTACTCGCCGGCCTCATCGCCGGCAACAGTTTCGGCACTGCGGCACCCACGGACATCGCGACGGTGGGCTTCGCGCGCTCGGTCGGCTACTCGTTCCTGTTCATCTACTCGGCCAAGTCCGCCGGTATCTTCATCCTGGCCATGTCGACGATCGTTCGGCGCTCGGGCTGGCCGCGCTGGGCCTCTATCAGCGGGTACATCGTGGCCGCCGTACTGGTCCTGAGCGTGAGCTTCTTCGAGCCGATCGTGATGCTCCTGCCGGCGTGGGTCACCGCGATCAGCGTCTACGTGCTGGTGACGGGAGGCCGGCGTCCGGCCGAGACCAGATCGAGCACGCACAGAGAGAATTCCAACACGGGAGAAAGACAAGATGACAAGCAGTGACCCCACGTCCCTGCCCGCCCCGACCTTCGCCGGCGGCACCAAGGCGATCACCCTGACGCCGGTCGTCGGCACGCCAAGGCGTGAGTACGCCGAGACCTTCGTCCCCGGCGAGGAAGAGCTCGAGGACGGCGAGCTGCGCGTCACCGTGCTCGGCAGCGGCAACCCCTGGCCGACGCGCGCCCAGGCCTCGGCCGGCATCCTCGTCGAGGTCGGCAACCCGGAGCGCGACCTGCTCGTCTTCGACCTCGGCACCGGGTGCCTGGCCAACTACGCGAGCCTGAAGCTGCCGGTCAACCTGCTCGACAAGGTGTTCTTCAGCCACCTGCACGCGGACCACACCGCCGACCTGATCACGCTCTCCGGCAGCTTCGCCAAGGTGGGGCGCGCCGACGGACCCGTGAGGGTCTGGGGGCCGAGCGGCGCGGAGCCGCGCCTCGGCACCCGGCACTTCGTCGAAGGCATCCGGGAGGCGCTCGCCTGGGACGCGACGGTCACCGCGGCGACGACGAACCCCGAGAGCCTGAAGATCGAGGTCACCGAGTTCGACTACAGCCAGACGGGGGTCGTCTACGAGGCAGGCGGAGTGACCGTGACCTCGTTCCCCGTCGTGCACGCCGGCAGCGGGGCCGTCGGCTACCGCCTCGACTTCGCCGGCCTCACCTTCGTGTACTCGGGCGACACCTGCGCCGCCTGGCCGCTGGTGCGCGCCGGCGAAGGCTGCGACCTGCTCATCCACGAGTGCTTCCCGCCCGCCGCGGTGCTGGCGGCGGCCTCGGGCCTCTCCCTCGAGCGGGCGACCATCGCCCTGAACACGCTGCACACCTCGCCGACCGCCGCCGCCAAGGTGTTCAGCCTCGTGCGGCCGCGCGTGGCCGGCCTCTGGCACACGCTGCTCAGCCCGCAGGTCATCCCGATGATCCAGGCCGAGCTGCGCGCCGGCTACGACGGCCCCGTGGTCCAGACGCAGGACCTGACGGTGTTCAACGTCACGAAGGAGGCCGTGGTGGCGCGCCAGGCACAGGTGATGGACCAGCTGCCGCCGACGCCGGGGACGCCGCGCGTGCCCTACACCCCGGTCGCGGTCAAGGCGCCGGAGTGGTGGGCCGAGGCGCGCATCCCGCTGGATGACAGGGGCAAGTCCGCGGAGTAGGCAGCTCACGCCCGCAGCCTCCGCACGTGCCGCCCCGTAGAATCCCGAGGTCACATGCGAACGTGCCTTGGGTAGGCTGTCGCAGCAGCAAGTTCCGTCCGCCGGTGACCAGCGGGTCACAATGCGAGACGAATGTGAAACAATGCGAGCTCACTGGCGCACCAACTTGGGGGGACGATGATCGCTAGCTATGCCGGGGTCCTGGTCGGATCCTTCTTCACGCAGCGGTTCTTCAGCTTCGGTTTCTGGTTCGTCGACCTCATCCTGCTGCTGGCCATCGCCGGCGTCGTCATCGTGCTCGCGACCGACGACCGCGACCCGAGCACTGTGCTCGCGTGGCTGTTCGTCGTGCTGCTGCTGCCGGTCCTCGGCCTCATCGCCTACTTCTTCATCGGGCGCAACTTCCGTCGCGACTCACCGCGCCGGCGCAAGATCATGGCGCAGATGGACGCGGTCGCGGCCGAGTCGTTAGCGCCGGTGCAAGACGCAAACACGGAGTTCACGGAGGATGCCGTCGCCGACCTCGTGGCCACGCCCGGCGCGCGCATCGAGGCTGTCGGACGCGCCGAGGGCGGCGTCGCGCCGCTGCCGGCCGACACCGTCGACATCTACACGGCCGGCGCGCAGAAGTTCCCCGCCCTCCTCGAGGAGATGGCGACGGCCGAGAAGTACATCCACCTCATGTACCTCATCTGGGAGCAGGACGAGCTGACCGCGAAGGTCAAGACCGTCCTGCTCGACCGCCTCAAGGCCGGCGTCAAGGTCCACATCCTCTACGACTGGCTCTCGTGCATCAGCTTCAAGAAGGACGAGCTGAACGAGCTCGCCGCCGCCGGCGCCGTCGTGGCCCCCTGCTTCAAGCGCCTCCCCCACCTCAACTACCGCAACCACATGAAGATGGTGATCATCGACGGTAAGAGCGTGTATAGCGGCGGCATGAACATGGGGCAGGAGTACATCGACGGCGGCCCGCGGTTCGACGTGTGGCGCGACACCTCGTTCCGCCTCAGCGGACCGGTGGTCGCGCCCTACCTCATGCTGTTCGCCTCCACGTGGCTCAACAACGGCGGCACGGAGGACCTGGCGTCCGACTTCATGCCGCCGGTGGCGGAGCATCACCGGCACGAGGGAACGCCGGTCCAGGTACTGCACTCCAGCGTGCAGACCACGTTCAAGACCATCCGCGACGTGTTCATCACCGCGCTTGCGAACGCACACGAGCGCATCTGGATCCAGTCGCCGTACTTCGTGCCCGACGAGCCGCTGATCACCGCGATGTGCGCGTCCGCGTCGAGCGGCATCGACGTGCGTTTCATGATGACCGGCGTCCCGGACAAGAAGATCCCGTTCTACGCAGCGTACGCCTATTACCCGCAGCTCCTGCGCGCCGGCGTGAAGGTCTACCAGTACAAGGCCGGGTTCCTGCACGCCAAGACCGTGACGGTGGACCACCAATTCTCGATCATCGGCACCTGCAACTGGGACATCCGCAGCTTCATCCTGCACGACGAGGTGGTCTCGGTCTTCTACGATCGCAGCGTGGCGACGAACTACGGCGACCAGTACGAACGCGACATCCAGGACTGCGTCGAGATCACCGATGCCGATCTCGCCAAGCTGACCCGCAAGGAGAAGTTCCGCAACTCGTGCTACCGCCTGTTCTCGCGCCTGCTCTAGCGCCGAAGGCGGGTATGAAAGCGGCTGAAGCCGCGTCGGCATTGCGTAGTCTGTTGGCGCTGCATACCATCAGGTCAAGTGTGATGTCGGCCCATCCACGGGCCGGTCGGAGAGAGGGAGGATCGACATGCGTATGAGGAGAAGGCCACTGCTCGCGGCTGCCGTCGTCGGCGGCACCGCGTACCACATTGGCAAGAAGGGCCAGCAGAGCCGCGACCAGCAAGCGCAGATCGACGACATGCAGGCGGAGCAGGATCAGCAGCAGCAGGCGCCGCCGCCGCAGGCCGCGCCCGAGGCGGCTCCCGCCGCCGAAGAAGACCCCATGGCCAAGCTGACGCAGCTCAAGAGCCTGCTCGACCAGGGCGTGCTCACCCAGGCCGAGTTCGACTTCCAGAAGACCAAGATCCTGCAGAGCATGTAGAAGGAGACTCTTATGGCTATGGGACCGGTACAGGTCCTCATCGTCGGGTTCGGTGAGGACGCTGATTTCAAAGGCGAGGCGCTCGACCAGCTGCGACTGCTGCGCGAGCAGGACATCGTGCGGGTCATCGACCTGCTCGTCGTCCACCACAATGAAGACGGCACGGTCGAGAAACTCGAGATCGCCGATCACGAGGAACTCGCGGAGCTCGGCGCCATCGCCGGCGCCCTGATCGGCTTCGGCGCAGCCGGCGAAGAGGGCGCGGAAGTCGGTGCCGAGGCCGGCGTCGAACTGGGCGAGAAGGACGAGCTCTACGACGATCAAGAGGTCTGGTACATCGCCGACTCCATCCCCGCGGGGACGACCGCGGCGATCGTGATCCTCGAGCATCGCTGGGCGATCCCGCTGCGTAACGCCATCGCGAACGCCGGCGGCGTCGCGCTCGCCGACAAGTGGCTTCACCCGCAGGACCTGATCGCCATCGGCGCCGAGCTCGGCCTGGCGCTCGACTGACGCTACCTGCGTAGCGGGTAAGAACCGATGGCCGGCGGCTTCAAGCCGCCGGCCATCGGTGTCTTGGGCAGGGCTCCGGCCCCTCCGACGGCGAGCACGGGCGGGCGAGAGGAGGCGTGACCATCAATGCATGCCGCATCTGAGGCAACACCGCCGCAGGGGGCCGCGACCGCCTCCCCGGCTGCAGCGCCGGCGCCGGCCCCGACGACCGCTGCCGAGACCTATCCGTGGGGCCTTTACCTCCACGTCATCGTCGTCTCGCTCATCGGCGGCTTCGGCGTCCTGCTCTGGTTCGTCCTCTACGAGTGGCTCAACAGGCTGATCTGGGACGGAAGCTACGTCACCGATCACGCCTGGATGTTCCCCGTCATCTGCCTTCCGTTCTCGCTCCTCGTCGGCCTGCTGGTGAAGTACGCCAAGTCGCCGAGCAACCTCGACGGCTCGATCCTAGACAGCCTGACCGGAGACGTCAGCCACCTGAAGTGGGAGGACCTGCCGGCCACCGTCGCCACGTCGCTGGCCTCGCTGTTCTCCGGCGCCGTGCTCGGCCCCGAGGGCGCCATCGGCAACATCGCCAGCAAGATCTCCGCGCTCTACTGCGACCTCTTCCGGATCCCGGCCGACAGGCGACCGAAGCTCGTCTTCGCCAGCGTGGCCTCGGGCTACAACGGCCTCCTGGAGAACCCCGTGTTCGCCGCCGTGCTCGGCACGGAGGTCGCGGAGACGAAGAAGCAGGGCCTCTCCACGCTGCCGGCCAGCCTCATCGGCGGCGGCGTCGGCTACGCCGTCTTCCTGCTGCTGCACGAGACCGGGTTCGTCAACTTCCTGCACCTGCCGGCGGTGCAGAGCTACACCATCTGGGACGCCTTCCTCATGATCCCCCTGGCGCTCCTCGGGCTGGCGCTGGCGATCCTCACCGGCGCCTTCATGAAGGTCTCGGCCGGCTTCTTCGGCCGCCTCAAGGAGCGCGTGGTCCTGCGCGCGCTGGTGGCCGGCGCGATCTTCAGCCTCGTCGGGGTGTTCGCCCCGGTCGTGATGTTCTCCGGCGAGACGCAGGTGAAGACGGTGATCGACGGCGCGGCCGGCTACGGCATCGCGCTGCTGCTGGTGATGGCCGTCGGCAAACTCGCCCTGCTCAGCGTCGGGTTCAAGAGCGGGTTCCTCGGCGGGCCGACGTTCCCGCTCATCTTCGCCTCGACCAGCGTGGCCCTGGCGCTCAACCTCGCCTTCCCGGGCGTGCCGGTGGCGATCCTGGTCGCCGGCATCATGACCGGAGCGGTCTATGTGCTCTTCCGGACCCCGCTCATGGTGGTCCTCCTCACGGGGTTCATGCTCGATGCGGGCCCGACCATGGTGGCGCTCATCG